>Ga0172380_10000384_pt1 | contig 88913 bp, 94 predicted proteins | sample Leawe162metaG_FD_119747 | JGI IMG/M metagenome (GOLD analysis project Ga0172380, IMG submission 119747) | Leachate microbial communities from a municipal landfill in Southern Ontario, Canada - Leachate well 162 metaG | ecosystem: Engineered > Solid waste > Landfill > Unclassified | place... | reverse complement strand
ATCTACCTTTTATTTGAGTAAATAAATCTTGAAAGATATGCAGCATAAAAATCATTATTTTAATTATACAATAAAAATTTTAAATTAGTTCATCACCTCACCTATCTTGTCCAAAACCTTTTGGGAAGCACCTCTAAAATCCTCTACATTTGGGTTATCGGTGTTGAATAGTTGAGATTTTAACATTGGAATTCCAACTTTTATAATCACCTTCTTTTTTCTTGTAAGATAATACCGAAATGAGATGTTGTAAAAAGTATTTATAGATATAGGCACGACTATTGCATTTGTTGCGTATATCAAATATCCAAGACCTCCACGAGCAAGATTTAATTTTCCATCTTCAGTCCTTTTGCCTTCTGGAAAAATACAAACCGTCCTACCTAAATCTAACAGCAATTTGTGATCTTCTAGAGATACCGCATAATCTCTATTTCCAGAATAAACTGGATAACCACCTAAACACTCAAAAAATTTACCGCCATATATATAACTTCTCCAGCCAAAAGTTTTATATTTTTCTGTAGGGTTTGTTACGAAATACAAAGGAAAAAGATTTGAAAAAAACGGCAACACTAGAGGTATGGCCGTTGGGTCTAATTCGCTTGTATGATTGGCGGCTAAAATTACAGGTCGAGTCAATCCATTTAAATTTTCTTTTCCTTCTATTTCTATTCCCACAAAAATCTTATGGAGGACAAAAAATAGAGAGTAACCAATTTTTTGTATAAACAGTGGTGTAAAAAATTTTAAATGTTTATTCATATATTTTTTTACATTCTACACAGAATGGTTCATTTTTATTTTCCTCGAAACAATTCAAACAACATATAAAATGCTTATTACATTTTTTATTTTTACAATTTACATACTTCTCTGAAAGACTTTGGCAAATATCACATTTCCCAATAACTGTATGTTTATCTTTTGGATCAAAATCCATAGTTATTCTTTTATCAAAGACGTACAAAGTCCCTTTAAATTCTTGTGCCGGGTATTTTTCCATATAAGTTACTATTCCTCCATCAAGCTGGTAAACATCTTTAAAACCTTCCCTGATTAGAAAACCAGAAGCTTTTTCGCACCTCACTCCTCCTGTACAAACAGGTAAGACAGGCTTATCTCTCAGGTTTTCTATGAAAGACAAAGCTTTAGGTATATCTCTAAAGTTTTGTATCGGCATCAAAACAGAATCTTTGAAACGGCCAACTTTAAACTCATACTCGTTTCTCATATCTATGACATAAAACTCCTTGCCAGATTCATACCACTCTTTAAGCTCCTCTGGTTTTAGGTGTTTGCCAGTAAGCTCATTTGGGTTTATATCTTCCTCTAAATGCAATGAAACTATTTCTTTTCTAACTTTGACAGATAGTTTAGGAAAAGCCTCTCCTGTGCCTTTACTTTTCTTTATATGAGTATTAGAAAATCTATTATCTGATAAAAGATAATCTAAATATTTATTTATGTTTTCTGTCTCCCCTTCTAAAGTAGCATTTATTCCTTCACTGGCCACAATAACCCTACCCTTTAAACCAAGATTTTGACAAATTTTTATTTGTTCTTCTTTTAGCTTTTCTGGATTTTCTACGGCAACATAATTATAAAATAATATAATTGTGTAGTCTTTATTATCGTCTGAGTTCATAACTAAATATAATTATATATGAAAAAAATATTTTAACAATTTACCGAATCATCAAATGAACCTAAAAGTTTTGTAAAAATTTTATCTAGAGTCTTTATTTCCTCTCCATTTAAATCATTAAATAAATTTTCCAAATGATTATTTATGGTACCAACTACATCAACCAAGATTTCTTCACCTTTCTCAGATATTTCTAAAATATGTTCTCTCTTATTCAACTCATTCTCTTTTTGTTTTATATAGTCTTTCTGAATAAGCATCTCAATATGACGACTGACAGCCGCAGGAGTTATATTTCTATTTGAAGATATTTCTCTTTGAGAAACTTTTGGATGCTTATGTATGTACATTAAAATCATAGACTGAGAAAAGCCGATATGGAGAAATTCATCTAGCACTTTATTTATTGATTTAGAAGTCAAAAAAGATACTTTGTGTATTTTAAAAATATGCGGATGATTTAGTTTTATGTCTTTCATATCTTCTTCATAAACTCTTCACCAAAAACTTTTATTCTATTTCTAAACTTATTACATCCCCTTCTTTTAGACCACTCAATACCTCCACAAATCCATCTTGCCCTACGAGCCCTGTTTCAATTTTAATTTCTTTAAAGGATGACCCTTCTTCAAGTAAGACAAAAGACTTATCATCCTTTTTTATAAGTCCATATTGTGGAACTCTCAGAACTCCTTCTTTGGTTTTTGTCTTTATATCCAAATTTGTAGTCAAACCACTTCTGATCTCTGGATAATCTTTATTGAACGCAATAGTGACTTTATAGTTTACAACACCGTCTATGAGAGTCTCTCCTGGATCTATATAAGAAACAGTTCCTTCAAATAACTGTCCTGGAAAAGCATCAAAAGTCATGTCTACCAAATCACCAGTTGTAATTTTTCCTATACTTATTTCTGAAACATTTGCTTCTACCTCCAAGTCATTTTGAGATATGACAGATATATTTGTGTTCCCTGGAGTAACTATTTCTCCTAGATTGATATTCTTTACTGTGACCACTCCGTTTAGAGGAGACCTCAAAGTCAACTTGTAAATCTGTGACTCCACGCTTTGTACTTGAGCTTGCATCTGTAAAACCCTAGCTTCTTGGGACATTATAGTTTCAGCAGTAGAACCAACTTTTTTCAAAGCTAGATTTTTCTCTGCTATCAAAAGAGCTCCTAGAGCTGTATTTAATTTTCCTTCTGAAGAAGTCAAATCATTTGAAATATTTATGATTGTTGTTCTTGCTGTAGAAATCATACTCTTGTAAGAATCAACTGTTGTCTGAGGCAATGAAGAATTTGAACTCTGACTATTAACTGCTATTGCCATAAGATCCAGTAAATTTCTTAGAGATTTTATGTTTTCTTTGGCCAATAAAATAGATTCTCTAGAACCATCAAACGGACTTGATTTCCAATTTGAAATTTCTGGTCCTATCATTAGGCGACTATTACTTATGTTATTTTTTAACTGAACATCAGATAGAGTTAGATTTAGTTGTGGACTTTGTCCGTTAGGATTACTGAAAAAACTATCTACTGTGTTATATAAGACATCATCAGATTTTGTATAAGATTCCTTCAGTTTCAATATTATTTCATTCTTAGCATCTTCTGCGGAAGTTTTTGCCTTTGCAACTTCAGCTTCAGAAACACTCAGCTCTTCCGGTCTAGAACCTTTTTTCATTTGTTCAAGTAAAGCAGTCTCACTTGCTACATTTGCTTTAGCTTTTAATAAATCAGCATTTAAAGAACTTTGGTCTAGAGAAACTAAAGGTTGTCCTATATATACATTGGAACCAACATCAACATACACCCGACTGACTCTTCCACTGACCTCGAAACCCAAATCAACCATCTGAGCTGATTTTGTCTTACCCAAAACAACTACTTTTTGTACTACATCTCCTTTTTCAACAGTAAATAAGTCAGAATTTCCATTTTTATTTTTGAAAATAAAGAACAAACCTAATACAATAACCACTGTCACGGTACTGCTGATAATATAATGTTTTTTTATAATATTTATTAATTTTTTCATATTTTTTATTAATTTTTTATTTTATCTGATACAATTTTCCCATCCTTGAGAACAACCACTCTATCTGTAAGATTTGCATATTCTTCCTCATGGGTAACCATCACTATGGTTTGTCCTTGTTTATGTAAATCTATGAACGCATCCAGAACAGACCTTGAAGTCTCAGTATCTAAATTAGCAGTGGGCTCATCTGCAAAAATTATTTCTGGACCATGAGCGATTGCTCTGGCAATAGAAACTCTCTGTTGCTGGCCTCCAGATAGCTGACTAGGAAGATTATTCACTCTATCAGGAAGGTCAACCTTTTCTAAAGATTTTATTGCTCCCACTCTGGCTTCCTCTGTCGATAAGCCCTGCATCAATAAAGGGAGCATAACATTTTCAACAGCAGTCAATTCTGGGATAAGAGCGTAGTCCTGAAAAACATAACCTAACTTGGTTAATCTAAATCTTGTACGGTCTTCTTTTTCTAAATTTTCTATATTTACACCACCAATGAATATTTCTCCTTTATTTGGGTGGTCTAAAAGTCCAAGCTGATAAAGTAGAGTCGATTTTCCTGAACCTGATTTTCCTGTAATAGCTAGAAACTGTCCCTTTGGAACAGATAGGTCTAAATCTTTCAAAACTACAAGCTCTGATTCTCCACTCATATATGATTTTACTAATCCTTTTACTTTTATTATTTCATTCATAATGATATTTTTATCTTCCCAAAATAGCATCTAGAGTATTCTGTTTGACCACAAGTCTTGCTGGTATAAATCCGGCGAAAACTGTGGCCACAAGCAATAAACCAGCCCTAATTAATGTTTCCCCAAGATTTGCTACCAAGATACCATCACTAAATGGGAAGTTTATAGGGTTTGCACTTATATAAGGAACTAAAATACCATAAAGAACTGCTATACCTATAATTATTCCCATCATCGCATAAAATAGAGATTGAAGTATATACGAAAATTCAATAGCTACAGAATCTATACCAATACCCTTCAAAATACCAATAAATTTTCTTCGTGTGATAGCATTTATATAAATAACAATAAATATTGTAATGGACGCCACAACTAGACCGATAGAACCAACGAGATTACCTAAGACTGCAAAAGTATCTTGAATATCTTTCAAAAATTTAGGCAAACCTTCTTCAAAAGTTTGGACAGAAGCTGTATTACCGACACCACTTTTTATTAATGCATTTTTTACAAGATAAGGATCTGTGCCGGGTTTTATTTTAATAGCAATTTCATTTACATTGTAGTCCGTCCTACCTATTAAACTTCTTAGAGAAGAATCTAGCATAACTATTCTACTATCAAAGTCCGCTTTACTTTTTATCACTCCAACCACAGTTACTTCTTTTGTATAATCCCCCACTGAAATACGAACTTTATCTCCAACCTCAACATTTTCCAAAAGAGGAAGCTCTGGAGAATCAATATCAAAATATTTTTTCAATGTATTTGCACCAAGCAAAACACCGTCTGTATCTTCAGGGGTCAGATATCTTCCTTCTACCACAAACTTAGATATATTTGTCGTATTATTTTCTTTTACAGGATCTACTCCAGTCAAAAGGCCTCCTGCAACATTTGCTTTTTTAGTATAATCTATTCTTTCTTTATAAGTACCTTCTACGCTTCCACTCTTTGAATAACGAGCAGAATAAAACTCAAGCCAAGGAAGACCTTTTACTATTTCTATAATTTCTGGACTTTTTTCTATGTATTCTTTTTTAGGCAAAGCTGATATATGGACATCTCCATAATAATTTTCTTTATATACATCAACCGAACCTTGAATAAGACCGACTAAAATACCATAAACCACAACTAGATTAAGAAAAGTCAAAGTCATCACAAAGACAATTAGAGCAGTAGTTCCTATGCTACTTCTTTTGATTTGCCTTATAGCTAAAAATAAACCAAGCGATAGAGAGACTTTGGTTATCCCATAATTTGATGTCATCTTTTTTGGACTGTCAGTAGATTTCATAAATACCTTAGTAAATCTACACTTATATAGTTAACAAGTCAACAATGTGGATAAGTAACTACCATAAACCTTTACAATTCTTGGCCGCCACATAACCAGCCTTCTTGGCCTCTTCAATTGAAGCAAAATTCACTCTGTTTACCTCTTTTACTGCTTTTAATGTCCCACACCAAGGGAAATAATATTTTTTACCACTTTTAGAGCCTATGACCTGACCAGATTCTCTATCTTTATTTGATATACTTGTAGTAGATAGAACACTTATATCTTGAGACTCTATAACTGCAGCACTCAACACTTTATTATTTGAATCATTATTTATGTTTTGTATTTTGAGTGGGGTTTTTTTGTCTTCTATAGCCGAAATACGACCCAGAGTGAAAAATATACTAGCAATGACCAAAAATAGTAATATTGTGTATAAAGGCTTGATTTTTTCAATAAAATCTTTTATACTCATACAACATTTATTTTATCAGTAAATTAGAATTAAAACACCATGGCACATAAGAAATCAGCTGGAACAAGTAAGAACGGAAGAGATTCAAACCCAAAGTATCTGGGTGTAAAGATCACATCTGGAGATAGAGCTTCTGCAGGCTCTATTATAGTGAGGCAAAGAGGCACTGATGTTCTGCCTGGAAAAAATGTAGGCATGGGTAAAGATCATACCCTTTTTGCACTTAAGCCAGGAAAAGTAGAATTTGGAACAAAAAGAAAAACTCATTTCAACAATAAGGTTATTATAAAGAAAATTGTGGACGTTATCTAATTTCAAAAATTTCCTCAAAATAAAATACCTCGATCGAGGTATTTTATTTTTTTATATTATTTCTGAGGTTGAATGTTTACAGTAAACAAGGCTTTCTTTCCTAGAACTTCTACTTTTATTTTGTGCTCACCAATTTCTTTTAGTGGTTTATCCAATAAAATATAATTTTCAGGTAAGTTTATTCGTGTTTGAGTTAATATCTCTTTCATTATTTCGGTCTTATCTATACCAGCAAAGAGATGCCCTTTTTCATTTGCTTTGCTTGTTATATTTATAACAAGATTGTTTAATGCAAGAATATCTTTCTCCAACAACTCATCTTGTATTTTCCTTTCGGACAAATCAGCTTTTTTTATGAGTTCTATTTTAGTTGTAGCCTCTACTGTAGCTAACTCAGCTAATTTTCTAGGAATCAAAAAATTCAAAGCATAACCGTCAGAAACGTTTTTTATATCAAATTTTTTGCCTATTTTTGGAATATCTTTAAGTAAAATAACTTTCATACTGGCTATTATATCACAACTATAAACCAAAGGCTAGAAATCAGATAGATATTCTAAAGCTCTATCTAGTTGACTATCCTTACCAGTTTTAAAAGCTTCTACATCTAGAGGAGCTTCTATATCAGGAGTCAATCCACCATTGGATATTGAATGACCATTTGGAGTAAGCCATCTAGCTATTGTAACTTTCAAAGAAGTATTATCTGTTATTTTAACCAGCTCCTGAACAGAACCTTTACCAAAAGATTTAGTTCCTATCAAAGTAGCAACCCCCTGTTCTTGAAGTGCTCCAGCTAATATTTCAGAAGCAGAAGCAGATCCACCATCTATTAAAACTACCATTTTTAGAGAATCATTAAATATATTATAACCTTTACTCCTAAAAATTTGGTTGTCTGACTCATTTCTAAAATCTTCTTTGACCACAACCTTTCCGGCTGGTAAAAACCAACTAGCCATATCTATGGAAGCTTCCAAATAACCTCCAGGATTACCCCTAAGATCTAAAATAAGTTTATTTTTACCAGATTCTACAAATTCTCTTAAAGATTGTCTAAACAGATTTTGAGAAATAGCTGAGAAATTGTAAAGATGAATTATGAAAACATCACCTTTCGTTTCTGTATCTATGGTAGGTATGTCAATAACATCTCTGACAACACTAATTTTAATGGGATCCTCCTCTCCCTCCCTCAAAAGAGTAAAGTTCACTTCTGTTCCTCTTTTACCTCGTATTAGAGCTACGGCTTGTTCAGTTCCCAAATCTGCAGTAGGAGTATCATTTATTTGTATGATCTTATCACCAGATTTTACACCAGCTCTATAAGCAGGAGTATTTTTAAGAGGAGCTATAACAGTCAAGATATTATCCCTAATACCTATTTCCATCCCTACACCTTCAAAATTTCCGCTAATCTCTTCTTCAAAACTCTTTGATTCAACTGGTGGGAAAAAGACTGTATAAGGGTCACCTAAAGCTTTTGTCATACCTGCTATAGCTCCGTACACACGAGCCTCATTGTCCATTTTTTTTGCATCGGTAGATGTAGATGTAGATACATATTTTTCATTTATAACACTCCATGCTTTCCAGAAAGGAGAAAAGTCTGTAGAGATATTTTCTAAAGGATCTTTGTTTGTGACATCTACTATCTTACTTTTATCTGTTTGGCTATTTTTTCCTAGAAAAAAACCAGAAAAAAATACCCCTAGACAAACAAGGAGAATAATTGAAATGTATTTTTTATCTTTAAGCATATCTGACATTAGGTTCTATTATCTCAACCCCATAAGAGTTTTGCAAGTCTTTACTCACCAATAATCACACTTTACCACATTAAACTATATTTAATAGTCAAAATTAATAATTAAAAACTCAAACGAGGTCAAGAAACAAAGACTCCGTCAAACTATTTTGTAATTATTTTATAAGACATATATAATTATGTTATATGATTAACAAATATAACTACAAGAAAGAAACTTGGATTGATTTACACAATGCAACATCCGAAGAGATTGGACAAATAATGGACGAATATGCTGTTCACCCGTTTATAGGTAGAGAACTAATTTTGACTACTCCAAAACCTAGAATAGAATTTTTTGAAAATTACATATACTGCATATTACACTTCCCTGCTTTCAAACATACTCATTCTAAAAATAAGTCTAACCAAGAAATAGACTTCGTCTTAGGTAAAGATATTTTAATCACAGCCCGTTACGATACGGTGGATTCTTTAGATAAATTTGCCAAAGATTTGGAAGTAAAAGAAGTCACAGACAAACCATCTGACCTAAATGGTCATTCTATTTTTATATATATGATAAAAGAATTATATAAAGGTATATTTGATGAACTCCTTTACATAGAAGACACTATAGATCAGATAACTGAAAGAATATTTGAAGGTAAAGAGAGAGAAATGGTTATTTCTATTTCAGAGATTACGAAGGTACTTCTTGAATTTAAAAAAACTACAGACTTGCATAGAGAGGTCTTGGAGTCACTGGCTATAAACAGTAAAGAAATTTTTGGTAAGCAGTTTACCAAAGATATGGAACTGGTCTATATGGAGTACACAAAAATACACGGTACAATACTGAGTGATTTGGAAATGTTGGGACAATTAAGAGATACGAACAACTCATTACTGACCACAAAACAAAATGAAATAATGAAACAACTTACTATTATGGGATTTATTATCTTACCTTTAACTATAATAGCTGGTGTTTTTGGAATGACTTTTCCTGATTTACCTTTAAGTAAAAACCCAAATGGTTTTTGGATTGTCTTGGGCACTATGATAACATCAGCCCTAGTAGCTGTGGCCTATGCTAAAAATAAGAAATGGATGTAAAAAGATGGACATATACTTAAAAAACAGTCTAACAAATTCTAAAGAAAAATTTGAACCTCTAAAAGAAGGTGAAGTTTTAATGTACAACTGTGGACCAACTGTTTACAACTATGCTCATATTGGAAACCTTAGAAGTTATATTTTCGCTGACTCACTTAGAAGAATGTTTGAGTGGAATAACTACAAAGTAAAGCAAGTCATAAATATAACAGATGTCGGACACCTAACTTCTGATGGAGATATTGGTGAAGACAAGGTTGAAAAAGAAGCGAAAAAAGAAGGCAAAAGTGCAAAAGATATAACAAAATTTTACACAGAATCATTTTTTGAGGATTTAGATAAATTAAACATACCAAAAAATCAAATAGAATTTCCTAGAGCTTCTGACTATATTCAAAAACAAAAAGAAATGATTTGCATTTTGGAAGAAAAAAATTTTACATATAAAACAGAAGACGGTATTTATTTTAACACGTCTAAATATCCAGAATACAAAAACTTATTCGGTATAAACCGAACAATGTTAGATGAAGAGTTTGCCAGAGTTATACCTGCTTCTGGCAAAAAAAATCATCTAGACTTTGCTCTCTGGAAATTTTCAAAACCAGAAGATAAAAGACTACAGCAATGGGAAAGTCCAAACGATGAGAGAATGGGTTTTCCTGGTTGGCATATAGAATGTTCAGCTATGGTAAAAGAACTTTTGGGAGAAACTATAGACATACACACAGGGGGAACAGACCATATACCAGTCCACCATACAAATGAAATAGCTCAATCAATATGTGCAAACGAAAAACCTCTAGCCAAATACTGGCTCCACAACGCTTTTTTAAATGTTGAAGCTGAAAAAATGTCAAAATCTGAAGGAAATTTTATTCGTCTACAAAGTATTATCGATCAAAAAATAAACCCTTTAGCTTTTAGATATTTAATTTTGACAGCCCATTACTCATCGCAACTTCAGTTTAGCTGGGATGCTTTGAAAGGATCTGAAACAGCTTTAAATAAAATTCATACAAAACTAGAAGAATTTGAACAAAACTCAGATGAAAGTAATGAGAAAGATTTGGTAAACACCAAAGAAAAGTTTACAAAATTTATAAATGATAATTTAGACACACCAAAAGCTTTGGCTCTAGTTTGGGAAATAATTAAAGATGAAAATATCTCTCCGTCAGATAAAAAGACTTTAATTTTAGATTTTGATAAAATCTTAGGTCTTGACCTTGGCAAGAAAAATACGGTTACTATCTCCAAAGAACTAAAAAAAATGATAGAAAGTAGAGATGAAGCTAGAGAAAATAAAGACTGGCAAACATCTGATAGACTAAGAAAAGATATAGAAAATATGGGTTTTGAAGTCAAAGACACTGAAGAAGGAACCCAAATCTACAAAAAGTAAACTTTTCCACACACCTTTCCCACAGGATGTAAACCTTTTTAGATTGGCTTATTAACTTTGTAAAATGCTAGAATTCGAATCATGACAACTAATATAAAAAATCTGCGTATCCCCCCTCAAAATCTGGAAGCTGAAATGGCATTACTTGGATCTATAATGCTCCGTCCAGAATCTCTATATGAAATAATAGACATAGTTTCAGGAGAATCTTTCTATTCGGAAAAACATAGGATTATTTTTGAATCTATGATGGAATTATTTTCCAAACACCAACCAATAGACCTTCTTTCTGTATCAACTAAACTCACAGAAAAAGGATGGATAGACCAAATAGGTGGAAATACTTATCTGACGGAAGTAGTTCACACTGTGCCTTCTGCATCAAATATTTTGTACTATGCACAGATAATTCAAAAAAAACATATGATGAGAAGACTGATAGATGCTTCTGATCATATTAGCCAAATAGGATATGATGAAAATAAAGAACTGGAAGAACTCCTAGAACAAGCCGAAAAAAAACTTTTTGATGTAACAAATTACAATACCTCTCATAAATTTGTACCTCTAAAAGATGAACTTAATGAAGCTTGGGAAAGACTAGACAAACTACATACAGACGGACAAGGTATGCGTGGTATTCCTACTGGATTTATAGACATAGATAAAAAACTTTCTGGTTTACAAAAATCAGATTTAATCATTTTGGCAGCTAGACCTTCTATGGGAAAAACTTCTTTAGCTTTAGATATAGCCAGACAAGCCGCAGTAAATAACAACACTCCTGTCGGTATATTCTCATTAGAAATGAGTTCCCAACAGCTAGCAGACCGTATGATGGCCGCAGAAGCCAATGTAGACGCTTGGAAACTCCGAACAGGAGGTCTATCTAGACAAGACGACTTTGACGCCTTAAGAGAATCCTTAGACAAACTAAGTAAAGCTCCTATATACATAGACGACCAACCAGGAAATAATATCCTAAAAATGAGATCTATCGCCAGAAGACTTAAAAGAGAACATGGCCTAGGTCTTATCGTAGTTGATTATTTACAACTAATGGTCCCTACCCAAACAAAAAATGACAACATAGTACAGCAAGTCACAGAGATTTCAAGATCACTTAAAAACTTGGCCCGAGAACTAGATGTCCCCGTACTTGCTCTCTCACAACTCTCTCGTGCCGTAGAACAACGTGGTGGACGCCCAAGACTTTCAGACCTTAGAGATTCAGGCTCAATTGAACAAGATGCCGATGTAGTTATGTTTATACACCGAGAAGACAAATACAAAGAAGAAAATGAAAGAACAAATATCGCAGAAATTCTAATAGAAAAACATAGAAATGGAGAAACGGGTAGTGTTAAACTCTTTTTCAACGATAAAAAAGCTACTTTTCAAAATATGGATAAATCTGAATACGGAGGAGCAGAAAAAGAGTTTAATGATTTTTAATATAAGACTTTTTGCTATAATCACCTTATGAATTCTACAGATAGACTAATAGAACTTTTCAAACAATTCCCTGGTATAGGCCCAAGACAAGCTAAAAGATTTGTTTATTTTTTACTAACCAGACCGAATGGTTATTCAGAAGACCTAGCAAAATTAATAAACGAAGTAAAATCTAATGTAGTTATTTGTAATAGTTGTTTTAGATTTTTTACCAAAAATGGTGTGAGAAAGATGGCTTGCTCCATTTGTGAAAACGAAAATAGAGATAAAAAGACACTAATGCTTATCAGTCATGATATCAATTTTGAAAATATAGAGAGAACAGGTTCATACAAAGGTTATTATTTTATTTTAGGTGGAACTGTCCCAATACTCGAAAAAAACCCTGAACAAAAAATTAGGCAAAAAGAATTGTTTGAAATTATAGAAAAAAGAGCAAAAGAAGGTTTGTCCGAGATAATTATAGCTATGAACTACAACCCCGAGGGAGAACATACTTTATTTTATTTAAAATCAATTTTAGAAGATCTAGCTAATGAAAGAAATATAACTTTGTCTACTTTAGGTAGAGGTTTGTCTACTGGAACAGAACTTGAATACTCTGATGGAGATACTATCAAAAACGCTTTGAAAAACAGACAATAATTGACTAAATCGTCATTTTATGGAATTCTAATCATAGAAAGGAGTCCAAAATGGATTTTAATTTTAAAGGTGCACCATGGAGAGAAAAAGATGATGAACTCATCGCACAAGTAGCAGAGATACGGAGGGCCAATGGGTCTGTGCCAGCGCTAAAAGAAGCGTTGGATTGGGCTGATAGAATACAAAAGGACATAGAAAAAGTTGAAGATCACCAAAGTCTTTTACTATTCCTACTTAAACACTTTGAACTGAAAAAACTAAAGCCAAAGTCAAAACCAAAAAAGACACGTAAAAAAAATAGGCAGCCGAAACAATAAACTCTGCCAACCAAGACTCGCCCTAATAAAAAGAGCCGAAAGGCTCTTTTATTTTATCCCCTCTATTTTTACTTTAAACCAAGGTTGTCTGTGACCATTTTTCTTGAAATACCTACTTTTTTGTTTATATTTTATGACATCAATAGTCTTGTTTCTACCGATTTCAGCTAGAGTAGCTTCCACAGAAGCTTTTGGAATATAAGGAGTTCCTATAGTAGTTGCGTCTTTTCCATCATCAACAAGCATTACTTTATCAAAAATTATCTTGTCACCCACCTTGAAAGTGCCTTTGATCTTCTCAATTTTAACAGTGTCCCCTTTTGAGACTTTGTATTGCTTTCCTCCCGTGTGTATTACAGCAAATTCCATAACGAAAGTAATCATACAAAAACTAAGGGAAAAATGCAATACCTAGACCTAATTATCTATTTCCGGCTTGTCTAAAGCAACCACATCTACACCAGGAGATTCGCCTGTTATCCTAAAAATATCTTTATCTATTTTCTTAAATTCTTTGCTTCCAGCATTAAAATGGTTGACTACAGTCTCCAGAGAATTACCTAACTTTCCATGATAAATCTCATATTTCTTTAAATGTTCTCCGAGTTCCCCCACTCTCTTTATAATATCTTTAGCTTGATCTTCTATTTGCATAGCTTTCAGACCTTGTAAAACAGTCTGAAGATATGCCAAAAAAGAAGTTGGGGAAACTATAATAACCTTGTGTTTTCCTGCTGCTCTCTGGATAAGATTTTCAGTATCTTCTGTTACTGCTCCAATTTTGTTTATAAGTAAATCATAATAAATAGCTTCATGAGGAATAAACATAAAAGCAAAATCCATGGTCCCCTCTGAAGGTCTTATATACTTTGAAGTCTCAGTTATTCTAAGTTTTAAATCATTTACAAAAAGTTTTTCCAACCTGTCTTTTTCTGCAGGATCTTTAGCTTCCATCAGTCTATTGTAATTTTCCAAAGAAAATTTTGAGTCTATTGGTATTATTTTGTCTTTAACAAAAACCACAGCATCTACTATCTCGCCGTTAGAAAAACCATATTGCATTTGATATTGACCTGGAGGTAAGACATTTTTTAGTAATGTTTCCAAATAATATTCTCCCAATATTCCTCTTTGTTTTGGATTCTTCAAAATATCTTGAAGATTTTTCAGTTGATCAGCAAAAGAAATAACTTGTTTATTTGTCTCATCAAGTTTTGTAAGTCCTTGGGTTACTTCCCTTATCAGGTTTGCGGATTCACCTAGCTGGGTTCTAACAGACTCATTTATATTTCTAGCATTTTCACCTATTTTATTATCTACCGTTCTATTCAGTTCATTTATTTGCTGTAAAATAAGTTTAAGTCCAGTATCGTCTGTTTTTCCTTTTGGTTTTAACAAATACATTACCAAAACACCCAATATAATGCCCCCCAAAACAGCCAAAATTGTAAATGTGTCCATAAGAGTATTCTATCAAATATAAGTGGAATATGGTATTATATTTTTTATATTTTAATTTTAAATTATTATGTCACTACATCTAAAGATAAAAGAAAAAATAAAAACAGCAATGAAGGAGAAAAAGACAGTTGAGCTCGGTGTTTATCGTGGACTTCTTGCTTCTTTTACAAACGAACTCGTGGCCACAAAGAGAACTCCTCAAGAAGAACTAGGAGACGAAGATGCTTTAAATGTAGTCCGTAAGGCTGTTAAACAAAGAAAAGATTCTATAGAACAATTTGAAAAAGGAGGTCGTCCAGAACTTGCCGAATCTGAAAAAGCCGAGCTTTCTATATTAGAGACTTTTCTGCCCGCCCAAATGCCAAGAAATGAAGTTTTGAAGGTCGCAGAAGCCAAAAAAGCTGAAATGGGTATAACTGACAAAACTAAGGCTGGACAGCTCATGGGAGCCATTATGAAGGATTTAAAGGGCAAAGTAGACGGTGATGTAGTAAAGTCTGTAGTAGATGAACTACTAAACTAAAGACTTAATAAAATTTTCGAAACCAAAATAAAAGAGACGCCCTAGGTCGCCTCTTTTTTATTAGCTTCATTCTTCAAAATCCTCAGCAAAGATCTTTGCAATCTCCATTGCCCAAGGAGCTGTGTCTGGATCTGGAAGATTTACCTCCAAAACTCCTGATACCTGAAACCATCTCGTGTTTATAGCTCCAGGAGCCGTAAACGGCAAAGAATCTTGGATTCCTTTAAGAGATTTTACAATGATCTCCTTATTACCGAAGTCGTCTGGAATCAAAGAAATAATTTTTTCAATTCTCTGATACAAGATAGCATTCGATAGCATAGTAACTCCATGTTCAACACCTGCTTGTCCCATAAAAACCTCCTGCCACCCATAATACAATTAATTTTGTAAAAATCAATAATTTGATTAAATTACCTATAAAATTGTGGATAACTTGACTTTTATATACAAAGTATGATATAATATATAATAGGAGGACAAATGGACAGAAACGAATGGGCCCGTAGGGTCCAGATTGTAAAATCTCAAGTTTTGGAAAAGTGCCGAGAAATCGGTGTTCCTCTAACCAAACTAGAGATGTGGGAACTGACATACAGCTTCTCCGTCCAAGAAGTTGGACAGGATGAAGCCAACTCTTTCACAAAGTCCGTTTTGGGAGAAATCTCGAGACGGAAAAAGAAAAGCCATACAGGGGTTATACCAAATGTAAACACCCCAATGTACGCCGGACTCCCCCGTGGAGACCGTGACTAGGACAGGGGTAACCAACGTTTTCGGTTACCTCTTTTTTTATACCTAAATTTTTTACTACAATATATTGTAGTAAATTCTTGCATAGAAAAACCGTCTTTTTCAAGACGGTTTTAAGATTATTGCGTGTCAAAAAAATTCTTGAAATTATCGCAATAATTATTTATTACCTGAGAAATTTTATCTCTCAAAGAATCTCTTAGAGCTTTATTGTTTAGTATTAACTGAATTTTTTCTGTATCTAAATTAATACCCAAAAGGTCTGTAACTAAAAAATTAGACTCAACATTTACAGAAAATAAATCACGCAATATCTGTTCTGCTACAGATTTTCTTGGATCATCATCTAATACAAAAACCTTATGTATCATCAGAACGACTGAACTCGTTATATAATCAGTTTCCTTTTTAATACCAGCATTAACCGCTTGTCTACTTGTGCCAATAATTCTAGCTAAATTGGCCTGACTAAGACTTAATTGCCTTAGAATCTCCCTGTCTGACTGACTCATGATCTTCCCTCCGAAACAAATTAAACACCAAAAACCATAAAAAATCAAGTACAGTGTCAGAGACGGTCTTTGACACTTTTACCTTTTCTTATATTTCTTCAAAATATCCGCTTCTATCTCTTCCTTATTTCCACCATAACTAAAGTAGGAAAGTTGTTTTAGAGCACCTACTATACTTGGATTTCCCTCTGGAGGAGGCAGTGTTTTCATATTGAAAGCTTTGGCCGGCCTACCTGCAATAAGCATTTTTACATAAGCATTTCTATTGTCTATATTCATAATATCGCGAGCTGTAAAAACTGGGGCAAACTGTTTTTCCAAATACTCTGCATCTTCTGCACCTACCCTAAATGAAACAATTGAGCCGACATTCCCAAATACAGCATCTCTTATACCTTCTTCAAGTTGCGCAATAAACTGATGAGCAATATTTAGAGAAAGTTTATATTTTCTAGCTTCAGACAAAATAGTAGAAATAGAATTTGTAGTTACATTTTGAAACTCGTCTATATAAAGGTAAAACGGTGGAAAATCTTTTCCAATAATATCGGCTCTAGAAAGAGCAGACATTAGTATTTTACCGACCAAAATAAGTCCTATGAGGTTTGCATTTATATCTCCAAGTCTTCCTTTGGAAAGGTTTACCAAAAGAATTTTTCTATTATCCATTATGTCTCGAAAATTGAAAGAAGACTTTTCTTGGGCAATTATCGGACGCATTATTTCATTTGCCAAAAAGACATCAAACTTGCTTGTGATGTACGGTACGATGTTTGCTAAGGTCGCTTCCCCACCAGCTTTCTCTGCTACTTCTTTCCAAAACTCAACTACCACAGGATTTTTACATCTAGAAATTTTTAGATCTCTAAAAGTTTTATCGGACATCACCCTAGAAACATCTAATAGAGTAGAACCTGTTTCTGGATCTTCTATGACAAGCATAGTAGCGTTTCTAAAATATTGTTCAAACATAGGTCCCATAGACTCTGGCGCACCACCATATAGTTTTTGAAAAATACTAAATAACTCATTGACCACAAAAGTTTTTTGTTCTGGAAAACGAGGATCGTACTCAAGCATATTTAGAGCCATAGGTCTTTCTATATAACTAGGATCAAAATAAATAACATCATTAAACCTATCTTTCGGAATGTTGGCCATAATATCCATCATATCTATACCATGAGGGTCTATCATACAGACCCCGTGACCATTTTTTATATCCTGAATAATCATATTCTTTAGTAGGGTAGATTTTCCTGTACCCGTCTGACCAATGGTATAAAAATGTCTCAGCCTATCTTCATCCAAAATATTTATTTTTGTGTCAGTATTTCTATAGGAATTAATTCCTAAAAGAGTTCCCGCACTTGATATTTCACTTGGTGGTGGAACCTCGGCGTACTGAGTTTTTCTGAGTTGAGGGTTTGGTGAGAGCCTTGTTGTGTGAAAATGAGAAATAGTATTGATTTCGTGAATATTTAGAGGAACCAACTGAGTTGGATTATATAGTCTAAAAGAAAAATCTCTAAAAAGCCTTTGCAAAGGTTTTTTTTCTGGCCTTTGCCATTTTATAGCATTGGAGTTTGTATCAGTAAACTGGTTGAAACTAGATTCTATTTCTTTCAGGATCTTCTCCGCTCCCAACCTATTCCTACTTGAAGCAATGATTCTTATGTTTGTAGCTAAAATTGGAGCACTTATTTTTCTTTTTATCTTTTCTATAGCATTAGTATCTATTTCTTTTTTTTCCTCTTCTTTTGGAGCTTTAAACAAATCTTTTAAAACTTTTCCAAGGTCTCCTGCAAAAGATTCTTTCATGGAAACTGCTTTTTTGACATCAGCCCCTTTTTCTATTTGGTCTATAGCAAAAGAATACTTATCATTAAAATAATCACCTTGTGGAGCCAAAACGATTTGTAATGCTGCACCTTCTCCTTCTTTTTCTATTTTTGAGAAACTATTCAAGATAACATTCATTGGATCATGGTCAAAATTCTCGTATGTTTTAATAGGATAAACAGGACTCTCTTTCAGCTCAGCGTATGAGCCCAGAGAAATACCATCTTCATTGAAAATATTGTAATCATCCACAACCTCAGTAAGTCTGGCATTATGGAAAATAGATATTATTTGTTTTTCAAAAAGGTCTGTGTGCTCTTTTGGTACTGCCACATAAAAAACAAACTGGTCGCTGTCATTTGCATTGGCTATCTCTATAACGATATGACTTTGTGATTTCTTTGAATAAATAGAAAGCATTCCAGAGTAAAACTGCTCCATACCAGAGATTATTTCTTTTAGAGTTTTTGTTTTTTCACCCTCCTCTTCGTCCGGCAATACAAACTCATATAGTTTCATTCCTATACCCCTAGACAGACCTTCTTTTGACTTTAGACCTTTTACTTTCCTATCATCTGAAAAATATTGAACTAAAAATCTATGAAAATCGTCCTCTAAATGCGGATCTTTCAACCCAGACAAAACAGAAAGGGCATTGTGTATACCTTTTTCATTCATAATACCGACAAGTTCTTTTATCTTTTTATCGTGATGATCTGGAGAAAGTTTGAGCTTAAAAGACTCCAAGTCGTCTTCTGAAATCTTATAATCTTTATCTAAAACCTCCTCTGACAGAGTATTTTTGTACTTGGAAATTTGTTCTTGGACTACAAGTTTTTTATCTACAGAATAGTTTTTTTCCGAAAGTTCCTTTTCTTTTTGAGCTATTTGTTCTCGCAAAAAATTTATTTCATCTTCTGGAGAATTAAAAGAATTTTGATTGTACTTTTCCATACAGCTTAAGTATATACGATTTAAATATCCTTATCCACAAAAGATGTGTATTATTTTTTCATATAAAAATTTTTCTGTTTAGTACTTAGTTTTTCTAAAGAATACCTAAGCATGGTTCTAGGCATTTCTTTGTGATTTTTGTCTAAAAAAGAAAGTAAAACTTTTTGATCTCTCTTACCGGCTTCGCGTAGCATCCAGCCGACAGCTTTTTGGATAAGATCGTGCTTATCTTTTAAAAGAATTTCTGACAATTTTATTATGTCTTTAAAATCCCCTCTTTTTATAAAATAATATGTAGAAACTACAGCAATTCTTCTCTCCCATAGATTTTCAGACTTTACTAGCTTGTAAAGCACTCCTCTGTCTTTTTTATACAAAAAATCTCCCAAAATATAGCTTGCTGATGCGTCTACCAAATCCCAATTATTTATATTTTTTGTATTTTTTAAATAAAATTTAGCTATCTTTTCTTTTTCCTTATTTTGGGAGTTCTCATATTTCATAACCAAAATTTCCAAAGCGGTAAACCGGTTTTCGTGTATAGGAGATTTTAAAAGTTCTTGGATTTCAGAAAGTTTTAATTCTTTATATTTTTTAGCAATTTTTCTTTGCTCTGGCACAGTGATTCCCAAAAATTTATCACCATACCCATACTGTCCTTTCTTTGTCTTAAAGAAACCAGAAGAAGTTTTAGCTTTTTCTTTATTTTTTAATTTATTTAAATCTCTTACAATGTCTTCTGACTTCATATTTTTATTATAACAAAAGGTCGGCACAAAGCGTGCCGACCTGTTTTGGCCTTCAATGCTTGCTGAAAGCCGTCACAAACATCATGATGGCAAATAAACCACTGCCACCAAAAAAGAAACAAAAAAACGGTCCATAGCCTTTCATGTTCCCCCTTTCTTAGAGTAAACCAAACCGACTATCTTGTCTAACCTTTTATCCTCCTTAGCTCATCCAGAGCATCATGAGCTTCCTCTAGCTTGTTCCCCTCGACGAGAGCGGTCACAAGTTCATAAAGCATCACCCGTCTCTCTTGGCTCTCCTCTGGTAGAAGTTCCAAGACTCGCCTAATGAAATCAACAATCTCTAGCCATTCCTCGATATACTCCTTAGAGTTTCTATCAAGTCTCAATGCTTTGTTTTTCTTCTCTTTTAACTTGTTCTTTACCCAAGAGAATGGTAAAGCATTATTATTTTGTCCCATCTCGCACCTCCTTCTAACCGAATAATTAAATATTTTAAAGCTTTTGTCAAATGTTTGTTATTGTAGACCATATTTCTTATAATGAGAAACATAGGGTTTTAACCTTATCTTTATAAGTAACCCAAAAAATATGAATACAAAAAACTTACTTATTGCAGTCGTGATTATAATCTTATTAGGTGCAGGCTATTTTTGGCTCACATCAAAAAACAATGCAGAAAAAATAGCTTACACAAGTGATGTCTTTACTTTTGCAGATGCAGGCAAAGAATTTACTATTCAATATAATAACGACTCTAGCAAAGCCGAAGTTATCTTTGATAATAAAAAATACGAACTAAACGTAGCTATATCTGGCTCTGGAGCAAGATATACTTCTCCCAATGAGTCAGTCATTTTTTGGGAACATCAAGGAACAGCTAGTTTAGAAATAGATGGTCAAATGGTATTTCAAGATGCCCCACTCTTAAAAGGTGGTGAAGGAACACTAGATATGTCTCTATAGAATACAGAGTAGTAATGCCAAAGAACTCTTTATTCAAATAATAAAATAGTGACACCAAATAAAGCAGAAGATTTTGTCCTCTCATTTACACAAGATGGTCATTTTTCAGCAACAACTGACTGTAATAATTTATTGGGAAATTACAAAATTGATGAAGGAAAAACCATAGAGTTTAGTCAAATAGCATCTACCAAAAAAGCTTGTCAGGAGAAAAATATGTGTTCATTTTTGTGACCAGTAAATCCATGAACAAAAATCACAAGTTTATCAGACTTTTTACCAGCAGAAACAAAAGATCCATAAATCAATTTTTTGTCCGGCGTTTTAATCTTTAATTCCTTTTCCATAAATCCACAATATCATTTTTTAGATAATTTTCCATTTATTCAAACCCCAAACAAACCTTGTTTGTATTCTTCAATCAGTTCTCTTGCGGTTTGTGGTTCTGGATTTGGATTTCCATCATCAAGAAGTCCTTCTGGGATAGAGCCGACTAGATCCTCTGCTTTGGCCAGATTATCATTCAAAAGCAAATAATAAATCTCAGTAATTTTATTACTGTTATCTTTAGGGTTAAGCTCCATTGCTTTTGCACCAAATTCTTTTGCTTTTTCTTTATCTCCAAATAGACCTATTGCCACACTCATAGCGTGGTGGTACCAAAACCAAAGTATCATTTGCCTCCAGTCTTTTTCTTCTTCTGTCAGTAAATTCTTGTCAATATTTTCAATAATATTTTTTATTCTATTTGTAACTAGATCGGGATTATTATAATCCCACTCTTTTGACTTCATCAGTTCTTGGTCTGCTTTATTATATAGACTATCTAACTCTTTAGGACTATTTGCACCAATCAAATTATAAGCTTCCTTCATTGGACTATTTTCAATATCAAATTGTTGTGGTTGCTTTTCCATAGGTTTATTTTTTCAAATTTAAATATTCCTTTACTCCTTTAAGCCAACCTCCTGTGAAATAATCTTCCGGTTTGAAATTATCTGGATCTACCCAAAGCATTTCGGTATGTCTTTCCGAAAGTTTTATCTCACCACCCAACAATTTTCCTTCATATCCTACAGCAAAAATCCTAACAGTAGGATTCCCTGGCGAACTTTCGATTCTTTCATGGCGCATAAAAATCACAGGCTTGCCAATTTCGTATTCAATATTTTCTCCCAGCTCTTCCTTCATTTTTCTTTTGATAATATCGTCCAAAGATGTCTCAAATTCATCTAATTTAATTCTTCCTCCCGGTAAATCCCAACATCCAAAATTATCTTTCATAATCAAAAGTTTTCCATCTTTTTCCATAAAAACCTTTACCGCCACAAAATATAAATCTTTATTGTTCATAAATTTATTTTACATTACTTTTTATAAAGAGTGAAAAATGGAATTTCATCAATTCACATTTAGTTTATATACTTAATTATTTTTTAACACTATCTAAATATATTTTTAACAACCATTGGATTGTATAGTTCATATTCTTTATAGCTCCCATGATTTTTTCTCTATCATCAATACCAATAAGAGAATTTATATAACTTTGTGTAGCAGCATCTGAATAATATATTCTAGTATTTTCCATATCATTTCCTAAAGAATAAAAAGCTCGTTTATGTTGGACTAAATCTTTTTCTTTCAAATAAAAACTATTTATAAAACCTCTTCTTAATTCTTCCATTGAATTATCGTAATGAAAAGCTACATTTGATCTAACTCGTGAAATTTTTGATAATATAGAAGATCCATCATCTAATCTAACAAGATCATTCCACTTATTTTTATAATCCTGATTATTATTTTTCTTAAGAAGTAATTTAAAAGGCATGCTATTCAATACAAACTTATTTTTTTCAATAAATTTGAAAAATTCTCCTACAGTTGCAATAAGTAATTTATCCGCTTGAGCTATCAAACCATTATATTCTCCGGCATGCACAGAAGTTTCATCAATATTTGGCTTTCTATAATTATCCTCTATAGTTTTTTGAAAAAATATTAACCCTTTTAAATCATTAAAAATGAGTCCAAGAATCAGAAAAAATGTTTGCAAATCATCTTTTTTGTTTTCATCTACTACATGCCGCGGTGAAATATCTTTTCTATTACCAGGAAATTCTTTTTTAATTATATTTTCTTCCATGGCTAACTTATATATCAGACTTTATTTTAAAACTTCTTGAACAATTCCTTGAACAACATCTCCTTCTTGTGGAATAATCGGCTGATGTTCTGGATTTGTACTTTTTGGTAGTAATATTCTACGACCATCTTTTTTGTCATAATATTTTATTGTCACATTCTCACCCTGAAGTAAAGCAACAACTCTATCTCCAGTTTCACCTTTTTCTGAGAAACGACACAATACTAAATCCTGATCATTAATCCCGGCTTTATTCATAGAATCGCCTTCGGCTCTAACTATAAAATATTTTGCTCCTGGTTTAATTTTATTTTTTTCAACTTCAATATACTCCTCGATATTCTCTTCCCCTAAAAGTGGATTCCCACATGGGGCTGAACCTACCAAAGGTACACTGATCATTTCTGTTGTAAAAGGAGAGACTACTTCTTTTCCACCATATAACTCATTCAAATCTAATTTTATATCGTCTTCCTTAGACTCTCTCAATTTTTCTTTAAAATATTTTCTTAAATTTTCATCAACGATATAGACATAAGTTCCTTTTATTCCACGAGTAAGAATAGTCTTATAAATATTTTTTATATAACCATCAAGTTCTTTTGGATCTTGAATTCCCGCTCGGCCGTTTCTGTCTAGATATTTTTCTCTATCAACAAAAAATTTTTTATTTTCTATATCGTAACCAAACTCTGGACCAATAATAACTCCAATGTAATTTAAGTCATAACCTTGGACTGTATGAATGCAACCAACTTCATTTATAGCATTTGGTGAATTAACCCAGTCTGTCGCAGTAGAATTCCAAATACCTTTATAATTTCCTATTTCAATATCATATTTTTGTTTTGATTTTGATCCGGACTTTGTATGCCAAGGCCAAGCATATCCAGCAACAACACGAGAAAGCCCGTGCTTTTTATCTTTTTCTCTAATAGCAGAAACCATTTCTTCTACATTGTCGTAGATTTTAAAATCATAATTTTCAAAATTTGTTTTTATTGGCTTTTGCAAATCAAATAATGCTTCAATGAATTCTATATATTCTTCGCCAGCTTCAACACGCATTTGAGTAGAAAGTGTGTAGTACTGTGCGTTAAGTTTCTTAAAATCTTCTTTTCTTACATCTGCTGGTTTTATACTTTGGTTTTCGTCATAGAAAAATATTTGATTTTTTGAACATTTCATTATCCAATCCAGATTTGTCGCTTCTTTTGGAAGACCTAATCTTGTATTAACTTGATCATACGCACCCATACCCATAATATTTTTTCTTCTCTGTAACCGGTGAGCTTCGTCAACGATTATAAGATCGTAGATACCTCGAGCAACGTCGTTTGGGCCAATCACCATAGAACTACTAAGGCCTTTTATTTTCCCAAAAACTTTTTTAATTGTTGTTCTAAGAGAAGTCATCGGTACAACTAGTACCATTTTCAAATTTTTCGTCTCATCTTGTTCTTTTAAAAATTTAAAAAGATAAGTGGCAAGAATTGTTTTCCCTGTTCCTGGTCTACCGTTTACAATATATGATTGTGATTTTCCGAACTTAAGATCTTTAAAAATTTTACGAGCAACGAAAAGCTGATCCTCTGTTAGAGATTTGTATGGTGAATATTTAAATAAGTCAGTGTTCTTTAAATCTTCAAGGGTGCTTTTTGCAATCCCCATCTCTAAAAATTGCTTCCAGATATCTTCGAATTTTGCTTTATATTTTGGTCGATCATAATAGTTGTGATTTTTTAATCCACCATTTTTATTATGCAAAGTAAAAACTTGATCTGCAGACATATATTGAATAAGCCAAGACTCAATATCGAGCGCCGCCGACACATTGAATTCATCGTCACTTAAAATATGAGCTGTTTTTAATTTCAATATTTGTTTTTCTGTATTTTCGTTATGTTGCTTAAGTCTCCTATGTGCATTTATTGCTTGACCAACATAAACATCTTTACCATTCTCCAAGACATAAACAACAGGCCAATTCTTTCCAAAACGATAGGCTCTGATTTCATTGAAGCTATTTTTATCAAATTTAAAAGATTTGATCTGAGACATGTTACAGCTTGTTATACTTAGTATGCCTCCCTTTGGCTTTTTCTACTGGATATTTTTCTTCAATTTTTTTTAGTTTTTTATCTAAGGCTTTTAGAACATCAATATTAAAATCATTTCCCATTAATAAAATCCAATATAATGTATCAGCAAGTTCGTCTGCCACGTCTTCTTTGTGTGTCTTTAGATGTTCTTCCATCTCCTCTTTATTTTTCCATTGGAAATGTTCCATGACTTCTGTTGCTTCTAAAACCAAAGACAAAGCGAGGTCTTTTGGATTGTGGAATTGTTTCCAGTCTCTAGCATCTCTAAAAACTATAATCCTTTTTGTTAAATCTTTAATATTACTCATAATTACCAATAACTCTACTCCCTTTTTAGGGTTTTTTCAATGAGAAATTCATTAATTAGCTTGGGTGAAATTTGAGGGATGATAAAAAATTTAGGTTGTAAAAAGAAAAGGTCACGCGATTATCCGCGCGACCTTATGAAATTGTCCGGTGTTACTTCCGACTCTGGCGGAAACCGGCAGCCCTGAGTTGGTCAGCCAGAGCAGTACTGACTGCACTCCCAACTCCCGCTCTTTGCATTGCTAGCCCAATCTCTGTCATTGGTTCTCGCCCATTAAACATCTGATGAACAAGAACCTCACCCTTGGTAGCGGCCTCAGCGAGCTCGGCTCTGCAGACTTGGAAGTCTTCACCTTTATAGGTAAAGATTCCTGTCTTTGTTACCTTCACTCGCACGGCATACTCTTTCCCTTCCTCAGGGGTGAACTGAGGAAAGATGATCCGACGCCTTTGGTAAGGGGTCTCTTTTCCATAGAAAGCGGCCCACTTGTCACCATAGAGGTGGCTGAAAGAGAGCGTCAAGTTGTATTCCAACCCTTCATATAAGGGAGCGTTGGACATAAAAAAACCTCCTACACTTGATTATAGCACATTTTGTATACGAAAGTCAAGTGTCTATTTTTATATAAGAAAAACCGCTCGGCACCTTTTGGTGCGAGCGGTTTTTGAATTACTGACAGGAGCCGGTACTACGCGTATCCCATCGCCCTTTCGATTGCCGAATCTACATAATGAACGAGGTAGATGAGAAAATCATAAGTGAAGTGAATAAGAATCGCTGCAAGTAATCCGTACTTGAACATAATCCAAAAAAGAAACATTCCCAAAAACCAGCTATTCACGAAACCTAGAAAACCCAAATATCGATGACCGTCCCGAAAGAATGCATTCGTTGTGAGCATCGCTGCCCCTACGGCCCATCCAGTCGAGTGGAAAATAAAAGATTCGAGTTCCCCAAGAGTGAACCAGTTAGCAATGGGTCCAACAATATACATATGGAACCACGCTGGGATTCCAAACCCAATAAAACCAAAAAAGAACCAGTTTGCAATCTTTACAGAAACAATATTGTCAAGGAAGAATAGCCACCTAAAAGTGATCTCCTCTCCAACCCCTGCAATGATGCTGACAATAGCACCTTCTTTGATTATAAGCTCTGCATTACGATTTATGTGCCTCTCATTACGAGTGAAGAAACCATGCACGAGAGTAACTCCGGCTCCCCACACAAATATAGGCCATGAAGAAATGAGCCACTGGCTCATTGTACCCTCGACTTTCCAGAGCTGGAAGAATCCGAAAGGCACTACATCCGGCCAGATCCACATGATGATAGGCAAGACGATAATACTCGTGATGATTTTACCAAAAAACTTACCCCACCAATCTCCTTGTTGTTTTTCTTCAGGCGACATCGCGCTCTCCTTTCAAAAACTCCGTAAAACATCCTATATTTAAACAATATAAAAGTCAATAAGTAAAGGGTTTTTTGGTGAAATTTGAGGGAAGATAAAAAAATTTAGGTTTGTAAAAAACCGCTCGACACCTCTTGGCGCGAGCGGTTTTACGGTTGGTTACCATAGCGGATTCTCGATCTCCAAATCGAGAAAAAAAGGAAGGTCATATAAGCCGGTCACGGAACACCCGATACCGGTATAAAACCTTAGATATTCCTCCTGAGTGAATGCCCCGCGCTGGTATTGAACCGCAAGTTGATTGAGGTCAATACTACCGATTTCATACAAAGAGTTTATCAGTCTGTCGGTCTTAAACCTCTGAATTCCTTGCTTATCGATGACAGTTTCGAATGGCTTCCCTCCGATTTTAACAATGGTGACTCCACCATTTAAATCAACTTCTGCTTGTCCCATGAACACCTCCTACCCTTAATTATAGCACACTTTGTATACAAAAGTCAAGTACCCCTAATTTCCCCACTGTCAAAATCCTCGATGTTTTAAAAAGAAAACTCGTCGCTGAAGGTAGTGACGAGTATTTAGTTTTGCCGTTTTTGGCGAATCTTTATTAGGAGTTGGCGGCCAGCTGACTTCTCTTCCAACTCTGGTAGGTCACCGTCCACCAAGCGAAAGCGAGTAGGATGGTAGAAACAACTGACACATAGAGGTGAAGTGTCCAGAGAGTTGGAATATAAAGAGTGATGACCGCTGAGGTCACCAGAGAAGTTGAGAACGCCGGTTTTTCGACAGCTTTGACTGTCGGTATCATGGCAACGAAAAACACAAATTGCCCGATCATCATTACAACATCTTGCCAGATCATATCTATGTACCCTTTCCGTCCCCAATATTACACTTTTTGCATTAAAAAGAAAGAGCAATCCGGAATGGATTGCTCTAATTGTCGGCTTTGAGAGCAGCGTATCAGAGTTTGATCCTGAACGCTTTGCGAAAAGCTTCTTCATCTGTTTCAGTGAAAGTTCCATCAGTGATTTTTCCATCACTATCAACTTTCGGAATAAAAATAGTTTCATTATTGAATCTATTTTCATACACCCCAACGGCAAGCATTAAACTAAATCCGTCTTGCCAGATTGATTCAACAAGATTAAGAATATCTGAATTTTCTTGAATCTCTTTAGTTAATTTTTCTATTTTTTGTTTTACTTCTAGAGGTAGATCCACATTTTCCCTCTTTTCTATTGTGCCTATGATTGTAGATGTCTGTTGACCACAACCCTGGCAAAGAACTTCGACTTTGTTTCCAAGGTTATTTTCTTGTACAGTCAGTTTCAAGTGCCGACCACAATACCTGCAATTAAAATTCCAAAATTGTTCGCCCATGAGAACCTCCTTCCTCACAAAATATGTCATATTTCTTTAAAAAATACAATAAAACAAGCAACTGCATGAATTTATTCAAAAGCTATCAGAAGATGGGTCTACTTGTGACCTTACGGGGAATCGAACCCCGATTTAAGCCTTGAGAAGGCTTCGTCCTAACCGTTAGACGATAAGGCCAATACACATATATTAACCATTTTTTTGTGTTTTATACAAGGATTTAGTGCATAGTAATCCTACAAAATACTTGCTTTTTTAGAGGAATATGTTATAATAGCGTTTAGATAGTTAGTTTGACAGAAAGTGAGATAGAATGAAGAAAGTTTGGTTTTTTGCAATCTTTTTTGCGATGCTGGCTTTGCCAGTATTCGCACAACGTGGAGAGTTCACCATTCCAGCGGATGCTGAAATGGACAAGTTCCCCGTCGTTTCCGGTCCGCTGTCGACACGACAGCAGGCCGAAATGCGGCTCGCGCCTCATTTCCTACGGAAGGCAATTGTGGTTCAAAACCACTTCCGCGGGCTTCGCGACAACAAAGGACGGTTTGTCCTGGAGACACTTCCAGCAAACACAATAGTCCTCGTGGACACCACTGGCACAATCCGCTACAAAGCGGACTGCGGAAACAGGTTGGTGGAGGTCCCAAAGCCTGTGGAAGAAGTCGCCAGCACGGTAACGTATTCCAATATATCTGGTAATGAACACGCTCCACTATCTGCATGGGGGCGTTTCAAAAATGCCATGGGACGTTCCTGGGGAGGACTTGCAGAAATTTTGGGATCTCTGATCCCCTTACTTCTGTTTATGGCTCTTCTGGCCTTGCTTGGATACGCAGTCTACCGAGTAATCCAGAACCGGAGAGAAGGTAGACGTCCTCTTAGGCCGACTCCACCAACTCCTGCTCCGACTCCGGCACCGCTAACACCGCGACCAACTCCAGTCCAACTGATGCCACTGGTTGCACCTGTACAACCACAGACTCCTCCAGTAACTCCTCCTCAAAACGAGGAGCCGGAGAAACAGCCGCCAACTCGGACCAGAAGGTTCCGACTAACCATTGGCAAAGACGGTAACGTCTTCGCCAAAATGGAGGGATACAAAAACCTTCGGGTAGATGAGGACGAGCAGGGAAACCTGACTGTCAACGCCGATCGCAATTAGCTCTAAACCGTCTGAGATCTCCGCACCAAGTTGTGCAGAGAACTCGGGCGGTTTTTCTTTATCTCCTCCGCCACTCTTGCTCTTGGCGAACTAACAGGGTTTTTTTGTCTTCGGGATGACGCATTATTTCTTCTACAGTTTTTTCCATTCTCATAGCCTGAGAACCTTTTACTAGAATACAATCCCCTTTTTGAATATAATTTTGTAAAAATTTACCAGCATTTTCTGAATCGTCAAAATAGAAAATATTTTCTTTTGGATATTCCAGATTTAGAAGCTCTTCACCTGTCAGTCTAGTCCTTATGCCAACAAAAATGACAACATCCGCTATGTCTTTTATTTTATGAGCAAGTTTTTTGTGCTCTTCTCCAGAATATTTTCCTAACTCCAACATATCTCCAATAACCACAATCTTTTTACCTGAAATATCTAGTCTACTAAATGTATTTAGACTTTCGTTCATAGCCACAGGAGAAGAATTGTAAGAATCATCTATTATAGTAGTATTTTTTATTCCAGAAATAATTTTCATCCTTCCGGGTAAGACTTTATATTTTGAGAGCAAAGAAACACTCTTTAGAAAAGGTATACCTAAAAAAATCCCGACCCCACAAGCAAGCAGTGTCGCATACTTACTATGTATACCAATAGAATCAAAAATAATTATATTTTGTTTTTCATCTCCTCTGCCGATGTCATAAGACACTCCGGTCAAGATATTCATTCCGTCATTTTTACCATACAAAAATTTTCTATTATCTGCGTTTATATTACCTTCACCATCTATAGTAATAGATATTTTTTCAAAATCTTTATTTTCTATTAGGGAGCGTACAACTTCACCGTCTTTATTGTAAATAATCTTACATTCTGGTTTTAGAGATTTTAAATAATCATCATACTCTTTCAAAACCTTTTCTTTAGAGCCAAAAACCTCTACATGAGTTGGCATATCACCTATGCTTGTCATAACCACCAGATCAGGAGAAAGCATCTCACTTACAGTTTTTAAATCACCCGGCTTATCGTTATCTACTTCAAGTATTAAATACTCTGGATATTTAACTTTCTTAATAATTAAGATAAAACCTCTAAATAAATTTTTTAACCAATCAAATAAAGAACCTCTACCAAATACACCACCTATAATAACCAAAGGTATACCAAGACTGGCTGTAAAACTTTTTTCATTCTTTCTAATAAAATATTTTTGAGACAAGGCACTGTAAACCATCTCCTTTGTACTAGTCTTCCCAACACTACCAATAATGACGATTATTTTTGGTTTATATTTTTTAAGCACTAAAGAAGCCTCGTATCGGAATAATCTTTTAATATATTTCTTCATTGAAAAAATTTAAATGCTAATTTCTCAAATGCCTACCTGTCCGGAGTAAGCTCATAATAATTTATTACAAACTTTACAATATCGAAAAATGGTAAAGTCAACGTCTCGGAACTAAATCTAATACCTTTTGGCTTTACTGTATAAAGGAAAATAAAAAACTGTGGATCATAAGCTGGAACAAAGCCAACAAATGAATGTAGGACATCTGTCTCACTATAACCCCCTCCTCCTGGTTTTGCAATCTGTGCTGTACCAGTCTTTACAGCTACGCTGTAATTCTCTATTTTGGCCTTACCGCCGAGTAAAACATTATCTACACTATAAACCATCATTCGAGTTACTTCTTCAGCTGTTTCTGGTTTTATAACCCTGGTTACAGGTGGTGCAACATAATTTTTAGAAAGACCTGTTTTGTAATTTATAGTCTTTACAAGATGAGGTTCTACCAAAACCCCGCCATTAGCAATGGTGGCCAAAGCTCTAATGGTAGATATGGGTGTCATAGCGATACCTTGCCCAAAAGAAGCTGTAGCATGTTCTATATCTCTAGGTGATTCAAGATTTTTAACAAGATTTGCGGATTCGTTTGGTAAATCTATGTTGGTTTTTTGGTTTAAGCCAAAGTTGTAAAAATACTCTCTTTGTTTATCATTACCAACAAGCTTGGCTATATGAACCATTCCCACATTCAAAGACTCTGAAAGAGCCTCTTGTATTGTCACCACTCCTCTTTCTTTGCCGTCAAAGTTGGATATCTTTTTACCAGACACCATGACTGATCCAGAATCGTAATAAGTACTTGAGGGTAAAATGAGTCCCATATCGATACCCATAGCGACAGTTAGAGGTTTTATAATAGATCCCATCTCGTACACGTCTTCTACTAATTTATTTGAAAAGATGACAGAACTTTTCTGTGACTGAGGATCGTTTGGGTCAAATGAAGGATCTATAGACATGGCATATATTTCACCTGTCTTTGGATTCATTATTATACCTCCAGTATATTCTGAATTCCACTTTTCTGTCGTACTAGCCAACTCTTCTTGCAAATAAAGTTGTAAAGTTGGCTCTATAGAAGTAACAATGTCCCCACTATTTGAGTTTATTTTGTCATCTGAAATATTTGCAAAAACTTGAGCGAAAAAATTTATATAAGAAGTCGGTTTTCTCTCTAAATTATTTTCATAAAATCTCTCTAAACCATATCTACCGGCAAAATCGTTGCCGGAATAACCCATAAATCCTAAAGTATGAGCTGCTATATTTCCTCCTGGGTAAAACCTCCACCTGTCTTTATATATATTTAATCCTGATATTTTTAAATCGGCTACTTTTAGACCAACTTCCTCATCTACACGTTTGGCTATCTCCTCATAAGGATCATCCACTTTTGTAGCTTTAGCTAAAAAATCCTCCTTGTTTATAGGAAAAATTTCATTTAGCTTATTATAAGCCTCCTCTGGGTTTTTTATTATTTGTGGATTTACAGCTATGATATATCCAGATTTCAATGTTGCAGCAGAAACAAGCTCTCCGTCTTTACTCTGAAAAAAAATACTGGCACGAGTAAATAAACTCCCTCCAGATGAAGAATATTGTCTGTCTGCTTTTTCAGAATAAGTATCTCCTTCTACTATCTGAACAACATATAATTTACCTATTATGAAAAAGGCAAAAATAATTATTATTATTGATACTGCTCTGATTCTACCAATGTGACTAAATTTCATTTGAACGATAAGATACGTAGCCTACAGATTTTTTAGATATAAAAGTTTTATTTGAAACAGGTGAAAACCCCAAAGAATATGCCATAGCCAGATTCACTCTATTTTTCATCGTGATATATTGAAATTCTTTATTTCCTATATCCAAAGACAAAGCAGTGGCTTTATCTTCTAAGTTTTCTCGCAGGACTACATTCTGAATTGTAGCATGTATACAGAACATATAAAAACCAATACACAATACAAAAACAGAAGACAAAACCCAGAATATTATTTTTTCCTTATCTATTTGTGATACGTATGTTTTCATATTTATTATTTTGTTAAACTTATAATTTTTTAATGATTCTTAATTTTGCACTTCTAGAACGAGGGTTTTCTTCTATTTCTGCTTCTTCTGGGATTATTGGTTTTTTAGTCAACCTCTCTCCTTTTTCATCTTTTTCAAAATCTCTGAAATAATTTTTGACCACCCTATCCTCTAAACTATGAAAAGAAATTATTCCGAGTCTTCCTTCTTTTTCTAATAAATCAAAACTTTTTATAATACCTTCTTTTAGGCTTTCAATCTCATCGTTTACCACTATCCTCAAAGCTTGAAAAGTTTTTGTAGCCGGATGGATTTTACGGCGGTGATAAAAAAATGGTGTTGCTGAGATGATTATATCGGCCAACTCATTTGTAGTTTCTATACTTTTTATCTGTCTAGACCTGACTATGGCTTTAGCAATTCGCCAAGCGAATCTCTCCTCACCATAGCCAGAAATGATATCAGTCAGATTTTGTAAATCCCAAGTATTTACAACTTCTTTTGCTGTTAAATCTTCTTCAGTTAAATCTTTTTTGAAAGACATTATAAGTGGCTCATCTTTTTGAAAAGAAAAGCCTCTGCCAGACTCTTCAAGCTGATTTGAAGACAGCCCAATGTCTAACAGGATGGAGTTTACTTTATCCACGCCAGCAGATTTTATTAACTCCGAGATATTCCTAAAATTACCTTTCAAATAAGTAATGTTTTCATAAGAAGAAAGTCTTTTTTTAGCTCTTTCTATTGCTTCTGCGTCCTCGTCTATAGCGAATATAGAAACTTCTTTGCCAAAACGCTTGCAAACTTCCTCTGTATGACCACCATTTCCAAGTGTGCCATCTACAAAAATATTACCTTTCGATAGATTTAAACCATCTATTGATTCATGTAAAAGTACTGTCTTGTGCTGCATAAAGATAAGTTATAGAACTCCAACCTGACCAAGTTTCTCCGCCAAAGTATCAGCTTGTTTTTCTACAACTCTCTTGTATTCTGTCCAGGTTTTCTCATTCCAAATTTCCAAACGACTTGAAACTCCTATGAAAACAATCTTACTTTTCAAGTTAGCCATGTCTCTAAGGAAATCTGGGATGAGAATACGTCCGACTGAATCAACTTCTACTTCAACCGCACCGGCAAACATACGACGGTTAAAACTTCTGTTGTCAGCCTGCAAAAGAGAAGATTGGTTTAATTTCTCTTCTATCTTTTGCCATTCCTTGTGAGTGAAGACGAATAAACAAGCATCCAATCCTGGAGTTACGACCATTTTTTTCCCCATTTCAGAACGAAACTTCGCTGGTAACGAAACTCTGTTCTTGTCATCTATGCTGTGTGTATATTCACCGATAAGCATCTTTTATAAAAATTATAGAAACTTTATGGTTTCCCACTTCATCCCACTTAGCTTACATTATATACCACTTCATCCCACAGAAAAACACCCCTTACCACTCTAACCTGTGGATAAGAAAAAACCCTATATAAAATAGGATTTTTTCAAAAAGAAAACCCTCGATTGTCTTCCGTTACAATCAAGGGTTTAAAAACGATTTAGAAACGATTTGTTTTTCGAGAGAGTTCCTCTCGAGCCCATCGGCGTCTTCTGTATAGACGCTCTAGGGAACTATTTTTTGGAGGACAAAAGGACTTCCTCCTGATTTTAAGAATGGTTTTAGTATCTTCCGACACTAAAATCTCCTTTCCTTTATAAATCCTACTCCTCTTTAAAAAAGATGTAAATACTACTGTAAATACTACCTTGGACGCATCAGTGGAAAAGTTTGAACTTCACGAAGAGGCTTGTCAGCTAGAAAAGCAAAAAGTCTTTCACCAAAACCAAAACCACAGGTAGGAGGCATACCGTACTCTAGCATTTCTACAAACTCAAAATCAGCCATCATGGCTTCTTTGTCTCCAGAATCTATCAGACTTTGCTGTATATCAAATCTATCTTTTTGATCTATTGGATCGTTTAACTCAGAATAACCTCTGCCCACCTCACTGCCAGCAATTATCGGTTGAAACATTTGGACTGTCTTGCCATCAGGATTTAATTTGGCCAATGGTCCAACTAAAGTAGGATGGTTTACCAGAAAAGCTGGACCAGTTATGTTTTTACGACAATATTTCCAAAGAGAATCTATCAAACGCTCTTTATTATTACCTTCATATTTTACATCAAGCTCTTTTAGTTTATCTTCCATTTCGGATGTTTCTGCAGAGGTTATATCTAGACCTATCTGTCTTTCTATTTCATCTGCATAACCGATTTCCTTCCAATCATCACTCAGATCAAATGTGTGTCCTCTGGTTGTAAATTTTGTTGTACCAAAAACATCTTTGGCAATCTTGTTGTACATTTTTTTAACCAACTCCATACCATCTTTGTAGTCAGCATAACCCCAATAAAACTCCATATTTGTAAATTCTTGCAGATGTTCAGGACTTCCACCTTCGTTTCTATAGACTCTACCTATTTCAAAAGTTTTTGGAAAACTACCCGCCATCAATCTTTTTTGCCACAATTCACCAACAGATATTCGTAAATACACATCCAAATCATAATCATTGTGGTGTGTTCTAAATGGTTCAGCTTCGGCACCGCCAGTGGTTAGCTCCAAAGTAGGAGTTTCTATTTCTAAAAATCCTTCTGATTTCAAAAACTCTCGAGTGACATCCCAAAACTTACTTTTTTTAACAATCAAATCTCTAGACTCATCACTCATTAGAAAATCTAAATACCTTTTCCTATATCTTTCTTCTGTATCTTGAAGTCCATGCCACTTTTCAGGTAATGGAAGGAGTGTTTTGACTGCCATCAGCCAACTTTTTGCTAAAATACTTTCTTCACCTCTTTGAGAGGTTAAGGCTTTCCCCGTAACAGAAATAAAATCACCAACATCAACCGTGTCAGTAAATAAAATAAAATCATCTTCTAGAAGTTCATCTTTTTTCAAAATGACCTGTAGTTTTTCTGTACCATCAAAAATTACCGCAAATAAAATAGAACCTTGACCACGAAGAGTCATAACTCTACCAGCCACTGAAAAATCTTTTGAGGAGATTTCAAATTCTTTAAAATCTTCTTTTACTTTAGACAAAGAAAAATCTCTTGGAACTTTTGAAGGGTAAGGATTTATACCTTTTGACTTCAAAAGTTCCAATTTATTTAATCTTGCAATTCTTATTTCAGAAAGAGATGCCATAGTGTGTATATTATCTATGGTAGCAGATAATTACATATAAATCCAAAAACTTATTTTATATCTATAACAACATAAGACATTTGACCATTTGGAGTCAAAAAATCAAATTTCTCACCCTTCTTTTTTCCAATAATAGCCTGGCCGAATGGAGATTTTATAGAAATTTTATTTGAAACTACATCTGCTTCTTCAGACCCCACAATTGTATAAATTATTTTTTTACTATCTTTTTCTACTGTAACTATTGAACCAACATTTACTGTACCTGTATCTGTTGATGAAACTATCATTGCATTTTTCAATAGATTCTCCAGTTTTATTATACGATCTTCTGTAACTGCCTGCATATCTCTGGCATCGTGATATTCAGCATTTTCAGATAGATCTCCCAGAGCTTTAGCATACTCTAGACTTTCTGCTACTTCTTTTCTTTTTGTGTCTTTTAAATAGCTTAATTCTTTTGTAAATTCATCAAACTTCTCTTTAGTAAGATATTCTTTTTCATTCATAGAAAGTATTTTTATATAAAAATTAATGTAAATATAACGCGAAATTATTTTATATCAAAAAACCTCTTTGGTCAAATCTATTGTAAATATTCATTTGCGTATAAATTCATCCAATCAAAAACTTCTCTCATAACTCCCACCGCTCCAAACTGATTTGTGCTACTCCCCCTTTCCATTATAACAGCATAGGCATACTTTGGATTTTCATAAGGAAAAAAACCAACAACCCAAGAGTTGACTTGATTCTTTAACAAACCTATTTGAGCAGTACCTGTTTTTGAAGCAACTTTAACGTATGGAACATTTAAGGAAGCAGAGGTTCCATTTGTCACGCCTAAACGCATTCCTTCTTTTACTATCCTATAACTTGCTTTATCTAGAACCACATTTTTAATAATAACCGGAGTAGAGTCTTTAATTAAAGTGGGAATAAGAAGATTTCCTCCATTTGCAACAGCAGAAACAGCCACGACAGATTGAATAGGTGTGACCTGGAAACCATATTGGCCTATGGCAGTGTTGTAAGTGTCACCAAGTCTCCAAATTTCTCCATCAAAGACTTTCTTTTTCCACTCAGGATTTGGAACTATTCCAAACTTTTCTCCAGGAAAATTTATCTCTGTACTTGTGCCAAATCCAAACATCTCTACATATTTTTGTATATTTGCTATACCTATCCCCTTTTGATCCTTATAACCACCAGTGACACTATAAAAATATATGTTTGAAGAAACAGCCAAAGCTTGTCTAAAATCTACAGCACCATGAGCTTTCCAGTCATTAAAAACAGAAGGTTTGTCTGGAACATATGGGTTTGGAATAGAAATAGAACCTGTACTAATAATTTTCTTACTCGGGTCTATAACCCCCTCTTCTAAAACCCCAAGACCAACAAATATTTTCATTATAGATCCTGGAGTATATAAACCTTGAATAGCTCTATTTAAGAAAGGATTGTTTGAATCGTTTAACCATTTATTTATTTTATCTTTATCTGTTCCATCTGTAATTATTTGAGATTCATATTCTGGAAAATTGGCTAGGGCTATTATTTCTCCTGTTCTAACATCCATAATTATACCTGAACCACCTTTAAAACCGGCTTTATTAGATAGATCAATCATTGCTTCATAAAGCTTTTTCTGCACATCAGTATCAATAGATAATGTCAGATCATTACCATTTTTTGGAGGTTCTATAACACTTTCAGAAATCGTATACCCAGAAACATTTGTCTCTAGTATTTTTTTACCGTTTATGCCCCTAAGCTGGTCATCATAAATTTTTTCTATGCCATCTTTAGCGTCAAAATTATACTGATAATAAAAACCTGATGAATCTTTCGCAGGGTATTTTAAATAACCTAAAGTTGTAGATAGACCAGTGGAAGTAGCATATACACGAAGGGAGAAATCAGGTGTTTCTGGATTTAATGTATTCCAAACAATTGGCTTACCTTTTCTGTCTAAAATATTTCCTCTATCTGCAAATATAATTGTATTGTGAAGACGATTATTTTCACTCCTCTCTCTAAAAGTTTCTCCTTGGACTATCTGTAAATTCCACAACTTGAAAACAAACGCTAAGCAAACCAAAAAAAGTGCACCATAAAATATAGCAAACACGCTTTTACCAATTGGTTTTTCTATTTTTCCTTCAAATTGATGGACATTAAACTCTGGTAGATTTTGAGAATCCAAAAATATTTCATCAGGATCAATAGTCTTATAGGTAGTTTTTCTTCTTTTTATAAAAGAAAATAATTTGTTTAACATAAATAAAATTTAAGTCCTAAAATAATTTCTGCCATAGAAAACAGTAAAAAATAAAGCTGTCCCTATAATAAAACCATAATGAGAAAAAATATTTGGACTTGCATAGATTATATCAAAAACTAAGCCAAAAAATATTATTTCTAAATAAAAAGGTACATAAACAGCCAGGCCTACTAAAACAACCAAAGTCAGCCACCAAGGTAAAACTAGGAGCAAAAACCAAGCAACGAAAAACAAAAATATTCTTATATATGGATTTCTAATCATTTGTCCTTTTCTACAAACAACCATTTTGATTCAAAAACATTTCCAGGGACTCTCACAAAAACGGTTTTAAATGCACTTTGGGAATTTGTATCAATGTAATAGACATTACCCATAATAGACGAATTTATAGTTGGATAAAGAAAAACATCTCCCCATAAAATATCAGCATCTTTTGGTAATTCAATAGAAAAATTTGCTCCTCCTTTGCCAATCAATTCATACATAGCCCCCGTTCTTTCTAAAATAGCTTGTTGTTTTACATCATTAGTAGAAAAAAGAGTAACAATAGAAGAATGACTCATCACACTAGAAACTTTTCCAACTATTATATTTCCAGAAATATAAACCAAACTATCTTCCAAAATATCATTATCTAATCCTGCATCTATTATGAAAGTATCATAAGGAGACCTGGGGGGTTTAGAAACTATTCTGGTTATTATTTTATTTTGAACATATGGCCTTCCCAAAAGATCTTTTAAATCCTGATTTTCTTTCATCAAAACATCATAATCAAGCTGTTTTAAATTTAAACTTTCTAATTGTTCTTTTAATGATTTATTTTCTTCTACTAGAGAGAGTTTTGTCCTAAAAGAGCCAAATAATGATGCTACACTACTAGTTGTATAATTTCTAAATGTCCAAACGGGCAAAGCTGTCGTATGTGAAAAAGACTGTATTGTCGGTAAAAATAAATAAGTCGCTAAAAAAAGTACAGTAATTATTAGTACAATAAGACCTAGTATTTTTTTACTATTTGATTTTGACTTACTTTTTAGGTGGTAATTCATCTTCTTTTGCAATTAAGACGTCTTTATACGTATCAAGTTTCTCAAGTATAATTCCTGTTCCTCTACACACAGCAGTCAAAGGATCTTGAGCAATATGCACAGGAACTTTTGTATATTCAGATATTAATTCGGATAAACCTTTTATCAAAGCTCCTCCACCAGTCAGATAGATTCCTCTTTGCATAACATCTGATAAAATTTCGGGAGGCGTCGTTTCCAACACTTCTTTGGTTGCTTCTATTAAGGTATCTATCGATTGAGAAATTGCTTCTCTAATATCAGAGTCAGTTACGATAACTTCTCTTGGTAAACCAGATATTAAGTCCCGTCCTTTTATAGGAGCTTCAAGAGGTATGTTTCCAGCTATTATGGCTCCTATAGTTATTTTAATATTTTCAGCTGTCTTTTCGCCAATGAGAATTTTAAATTCACTTCTTATATAAGAAATTATATCTTGATTTAATTTATCTCCTGCAACTCGTAAATTCTTTGACCTTACTAAACCTCCTAAGGAAATAACAGCTATATCCGAAGTTCCTCCACCAATATCAATAATCATATTACCAACTGGATCGAGAACTGGAAGTCTTATTCCTATAGCCGCAGCCATAGGTTCCTCTACAATATAAACCTCAGAAGCTCCTGCATTTTTTGTGGCGTCTCTTACCGCCCTTATTTCAACATTTGTGATTCCAGAAGGGACTCCGACCACAACCCTAGGACCTATGAGTTTTTTATTATCTTTTTCAGCTTTTCGTAAAAGATAAGTTATCATTTCCTCTGTCACTTCAAAATCTGAAATAACTCCATCTACTAGAGGTCTGACCGCTACAATATGCCCCGGAGTTCTACCGAGCATATTTTTTGCATCTGTTCCTACTGCAACAACCTGGCCTGTTTTTTGATTTATAGCTACGACTGAAGGCTCATTTAGAATAATTCCCTTACCACGAAGATAGACCAGGGTATTTGCTGTACCAAGGTCTATGCCAATATCATTTGAAAGAAATCTCTTGAATTGTTCTAAATTTTTGATCATAAATTAATATACTAAAACTGCTTTAGCTTATACTTTGTTCTCCTATAAAACAAATTTATTAAATAACTTTTTTCAATACATCCTCTAAAGTAAGAAGTTCTACTTCTGCACTTGTCCTGTATTTCATTTCCACCTTACCCTCTCCTACAGTTTTATCTGAAACAACAAGTCTTATGGGAATACCAATCAAATCTGAATCAGCAAATTTCTCTCCGGCTCTCAAATCTCTATCATCGTACAAAACCTCCACAGAAGCTTTTCTCAAATCTGTATAAATATTATCAGCAAAATATTTTGTATCTTTATTTTCACCAAGTAAAACTAGATGAACAAAAAAAGGAGAAACTTCTTTAGGCCAAACTATTCCTTTTTCATCAGCAAAAGATTCAACTATGGCACCCATAACTCTAGCTGGACCTATACCATAACTTCCCATAATAACTGGTTTTTTATCTCCATCTAAAGTTACATAATTTAACTCCAAAGGATCTGAGAATTTAGTTCCTAGCTTAAAAATATTACCAACTTCTATCGCTTTTTTTTCTACAAGGCCACTCTTATCCAGACCTAGATCAGCCAAGACCTCATCATTATAAACCTCTTTATTTACAGCTATTTTTTTCTTTTCATCTATATATATTATGTCTTCACCAGCTTCACAAACTGTTTGAAATTCGTGGCTATATTTAGAAAATATACCACCTGAAGCGAAAGTCTTATAGGTATATTCTCCCAAACCAACTCTATCAAATATATGACTGTACGCATCTGCACATTTTTCATAAAAATCATCCAGGTCCTGATTGTCTATATGAAAAGAATAAAGATCTTTCATAATAAACTCTCTTGTCCTCATTACTCCACTTTTAGCCCTTGTTTCATTCCTAAATTTTGTCTGAAATTGATAAGTATAAAAAGGTAAGTCTTTATAAGACTGAACATAGTTTTTTACTATTTTAGAAACAGCTTCTTCGTGTGTATTAGCCAAGCCAACTTCTGTCTCATTTTTTAGCTTAGTCTTAAACCAAACATCAACAACATCATCATCCCATCTACCAGTTTTTTCCCAGACCTCTTTATCTTGAAGAGAAGTCATCAATATTTCTTGTCCACCGATAATATTCATTTCTTCTCTAATAATATTTTCTATTTTTTTTAGAACCAAAAGACCCAAAGGAAGATAGCTGTAAACTCCAGACATTTCTTTGTTTATAAAACCAGCTCTTATTAAAAGCTCAGCATTTTTTGATACTTCATCCGCGGGGACTTCTTTTCGTGTTTTTGTAAATAGTTGTGATTGTCGCATCCCATTAGTGATATTAGCACCCTAGGGCTAATAAAATTTAAATGATAATGATACTTAATTACGTCCCATTAGTTTTCAAATTTTTAAATATCTAACGGGACATGTAGATACATAGTATCTCAAAAAAATATACTGGTCAAAAAAGGTTCTAGAAAAGTTTTATGACATCTTTAATTGTAACTGTAAACATAAGCAAGATGAGCAATATAAAACCGATAGCGTTTGTCCATCTAACAGCAGACGATGGTAAAGGTCTTCGTATTATCGTCTCTATAAGTACAAACAAAAGTCTTCCCCCATCCAAAGCCGGAAAAGGTACAAGATTTATAACTGCTAAGTTTATAGATATCAAAGCTACAAAAGAAAGAAGAAAAACAAAACCCAAATGAGATGCTTCACCAACCATTGTAGCAACACCAACTGGACCGGAAACCTGTGAGAAATCAGAGTGAAAAGAAACTATGTTCCAAAGGAATGTCCCAAGGCCGATAACCGTTTGAGAAGTTAAAAGAACTGTAGCCCTAGCTCCTTCGTAAAAAGCCAGGTAGAAAGGTAGTTTTATTTTACCTACTATATCCATGGATATACCTATCGTTCTTTTTCCTTGTGAATTTAAAACAGGTTCTATGATAGCACTCCTTGGAGTTTCTTCTCCTCTCTTATATAAGACCTCTATGTTTTCAGAAGGTCCAGATTTTGAAATAAGATCTGAAATATTTTCTGGAGTCAAACTTTCATCTTGTAGTGAAAGTTTGCCTGTGCCAACAAAAAGCAACACATCTCCAGTCTTAAGTCCTGACTCTTTCGCGGGAGAACCATCTAGTGTCTGAAGTATAACCACCTGAGGGTTTTGAATTTCAGCATAAGATATATAATTTGCTGGTGCAGTAAAACCCAACATAAAACCAAGAGACAAAAGTAGCCAAGCAAATATAACATTAAAAATAACCCCAGCAGATAAGACAGCAGCTTGAACCCATTTTGATTTATAAAAAAAACTCCTCTTTTTATCTTCAGGTTTTATTTCTTCCATATGAGGATCTTCACCAAAAATTTTTACGAATCCTCCAAAAGGTATCAGATTTATTGAATAAAGGGTCTCTCCTATTTTTTTACTCCAGACACGAGGGGGTATGCCCATACCAAACTCATCTACCTTGATGCCAAATTTTTTGGCGACAGAAAAATGGCCAAGTTCATGGACAAAGATTAAAACAGCCAGTACCAGTATGAAAATTAAAACTGTCATATTTTATTAGATTATTCAGTGATTTCCTTCTCTTTTTTCTCAAAAATAGAATCCAGTTTTTCTCCCAATTCATCGACTAATTTTTGGAGTTCATTTTTTATTCTAAACTTGTCATCTTCAGACAATTCTCCAGATTTTTGTCTGACATCAATATCTTTTACTATTTTTTCTCTTTCATTCCTTAGTGTGATTTTGGCATCTTCTAGTTTTTGTTTTGCTAATTTAATTAACCCAACTCTTCTTTCTGAAGTTAATTCTGGAAATATTATCCTAAGACCTTTATCATCAACAGTAATAGAAAGACCTAAATTTGCAGCCGTAACAGCTCTCTCTATTTCTTTTGAAGAAGATTTGTCCCAAGGAGATATTCTTATAATCCTAACATCTTCAGTAGATATTGTGGCCAATTGATTTATCGGCATTTTAGAGCCATACATCTCAACCAAGACACCGTCTAAAACAGCTGAGTTAGCCCTGCCCGTTCTTATCGTAGAAAATTCTTTCTTAAGCCAGTCTTCTAATTCAGAAGTGCTTTGTTTAAATGAAGAAAAATTATAAGCCATATACCAACATATTATAACAGAAAAGTCTAAAAAGCTAGCCTAGAGAGACAAAATCAACGATTCTAATATTATTTTTATAGGAGCTCCCCTATCGTATAAAGATTTTCTAGCTTGCTCGCATAAAACTAATGCTTTATGGTTTTTTTCTACTCCACTTTTATACAACTCCATTTCTATATTATTTAAAAAATCAACAGCACTTTGTTTAGTTTGATTTTCATCAGATATATCATCTACTATACTCTTTACTTTCTTCATTCTATCTAGAACTGACACAGGTAATGCTTTTGTGTTCTTTTCATTTAGATCTTTTATATTTATTATATGCATCCTAGATCTAAGAGTTGGTAATATAATGTCTTGAGATATGTTAACAAAAAAATGAGTTCCTTTAGTTGGCTCTTCAAAAATCTTGAGTAAGGCATTTTGAGCTTCTTCAGTAATAAAATCTGTCTCTATAATAAATATCTTTTTTTTATCGCCAAAAGCTTTAAACTCTTCTGATACTTTTATACTTCTAACAAAATCAACAGAAAGACTATCGACTGAAATAACTCTGACATCAGAGTTCCCTGATATTGAAATATTTAATTGATTACCTAAAAAATCCACCAAAAAAGATTTTGAGGAGCTTCTGTCTCCCACTAAAAGATAAGCGTGATGTAAAAAAGATGGTTCTAGCGAAATATTATTCATAAAAGAATATTATCTTTTAGATATTATACTTTTCTTATATGTATCTAAATGATCTAAAGCAATACCTGTCCCTTTGACCACACAATATAAAGAATCCTTAGCCAAGACGGCCTTTACACCTGTTCTCCTAAAAACCAGTTCTGGAAAATTTCTCAATTGTGATGATCCTCCTGTCATAATAATACCTTTGTCTATAATATCTGAAGCAAGCTCTGGTGGAGTTTCTTGAAGCACATCTTTTATAGCTTTTATCATTTCTCTCAAATCCTTACTAATGGCTTTTACAACTTCATTTGTTTTCATCTCTACACTTCTAGGTAACCCCGTTATAAAATCTCTTCCTTTTATTGTAGTAGATAATTCTTCATCCAAAGGTATAGCCGATCCTATTTTTATTTTTATATCTTCAGCTGTTTTATCACCGATTCCGAGATTAAAAGTCTTTTTAATATAATCTGTAATAGCAGAGTCTATCTTGTTACCGGCCCATTTTACAGACATAGAAGCAACTATTCCCCCTAAAGAAATAACAGCAACATCTGTAGTTCCTCCACCTATATCAACTATCATATGACCGACAGGTTCATGGATTGGAATTCCTGCACCTATGGCGGCAAGTATTGGTTCCTTGACCACATAAGCATTTTTTGCACCAGCTCTTATGGCAGCTTCTATGACAGCCCTTCTTTCAGTGGAGGTTACTCCTGCTGGTACTGATACCAAAACTTCAGGTTTTATGAAATTCCATTTACCCATAGCTTTGTCTATGTAATATCTAAGCATTGCTTCTGTAACTCTATAGTCAGCTATTACTCCGTCTTTCATTGGTCTATAAGCAATGATACTTTCGGGGGTTCTACCTATCATATTCTTTGCCTCTATTCCAATAGCCATTATTCTGTTGTCTTCTTCTGAAACAGCCACGACCGAAGGTTCATTTAGGACAACTCCTCTACCAGGAACAAACACCAATGTATTTGCTGTACCCAAATCAATCCCCAATTTTTTGGAAAAAATACCCATATGTAGTAATATAATATCCAATATGAAGAATAAAGCAAAACAATACACTTTTATCGCACTTGTTTTAGTGATAATTGTTTTTTCTCTCTACTTTTTTGTTTTCAATAGAAAGCTCAATCTAAATATTGTTACATACTTACCAAACACCCAAGTAATCATAAATCGAGAAAAGAGTATATATAATTCAGAAGAAAATAAAATAATAACAACTTCATTAAAAAAAGGAGATTACGAAATCATAGTAGCAAAAGAAGGATATTTTCCTTGGACAAAAAAGATTGAGTTAGAAGATAAAGATGTTACTTTAGAGCCTTTTATGGTCAGCCAATATCCGTCGGGTCAAATAATAAACGAGAATGATCCTGAATACTTTGATATAAAAAATAAAATATCAACCGAAAAAATCCCTACCTTAGATAACCCTAAGATTTCAAAAGACAATTCCACAAAGATTTGGGTTTCAAACAAAGATGAAATATCTTTCAAAACAGATTCGGGAAGTGGCCTTATAATAAAATCTGACACACCTATAAAAAATGTAGAATTTTATAAAGACAGAAATGATGTTATCATTTTCTCTACAGAAAAAAATGTCTACGCTATGGATATATATGATTCATACAATATAAGAAATTTTATGCCTGTATACACTGGAACAGATCCAGATTTTATAACCGGAGATGACCCAAATTTTATCTATGTCAAAGACACAAACTCCTTGATGATAGTCATGATATAATATGCTCTATGCATATAGTTACAGTAATTCCTATATCTCGTGGAATCGGTAAAGATACGCTTACCTATTTTTCTCGTGATAAAATCTTTGAGGGTTCTCTAGTAAAAATATCTGTCCGTAAAAAAAATATATATGGATTAGTTGTTGGCACCAAAAGTGCTTTGGTGGCAAAATCTGAAATCAAATCTCTTTCCTATAATATAAAAAAAATAGAAAGCAATTATAACAAGAAAATACTTTCATCCAATTTTATAAAAAGTGTTGAACATATAGCAGATTACAATGCTTGTAGTATAGGTTCAGTTTTAAATGCATTAGTTCCAAAAATAATATTAGAAGAAAATAAAAGTATAGAAGAAATAAAAGAACATAAAGAAAATAAAAATTCTTTCTATGAGACATCACTCCTGCAAGCCGACACAGAAGAAAGATATACGGTGTATAAAAGTCTTATAAGAGAAGAATTTGCCAGAAATAATAGTTTATTTTTTTGTGTTCCAACAATAGAAGACCTGAAATACGCACAGAAATCTCTAGAAAAAGGTATAGAAACCTACACTTATATTCTCCATAGTTACTTATCAAAAAAAGAAATCATAGAGACATGGAATAAAATAATAAAAGAAAAACACCCCGTTTTAATAATTAGCACAGCATCATTTTTATCTATACCAAAAGACAATATTCAAACTATTATTTTTGAAAAAGAGACTTCTAGGGCCTACAAAATGCAATCTAGACCATTTCTAGATATGCGAAATGTTGTAGAAATAATTGCCAAAAAATCAAATAAAAGACTGATTTTGGGAGACATCTTACTCAGAATAGAAACTCTATCAGAAGAGCAGACCGGTATGTATAATGAGCTATCCCCTCTAAAATACAGAGCTCTGACTAGTGCTGAGTGTAAACTAGTTGATATGCGTGTACCTCAAGATCAAAAAAGCAAAGAGTTTCCTTTATTAAGTGATGAATTGAAAAAGATGCTATATAAAGCGCGAGAAAATTCCGAACTAACTTTTCTGTTTTGTGGAAGAAAAGGTCTATACCCTTCTACTGTCTGTAGTGACTGCGGAACGACAGTGACCTGTAAAAACTGTAATGCCCCAGTGGTTTTGTACGCTAAAAAAAATTTAAAAGGTGAAAATAAAAACCTATTTGTTTGCCATCATTGTGGAGAAAGAAGAGATGCTAACGAGCTCTGTATTCATTGTGGCGGATGGAGGCTAAATCCCTTAGGTATAGGTGTAGATAAAATAGCAGAAGTAGTTTCGGATCTTTTTCCAGATAGTCCAATATATATATTGGACAAAGACCATGTCACTACACACAAACAAGCTGTAAAAATAAGAGATCAGTTTTATAATGACCCTGGAAGTATTTTGATTGGTACAGAAATGGCTTTAATGTATCTCCATCAAAAAATCCAAAACTCAGCCGTTATTTCTATGGACTCTTTCTTTTCAATACCTGACTTTAGAATCAGTGAAAAAATATTTCACATACTACTGACGATGAGATCTCTATCAGATAAAAATATGCTAGTCCAGACAAGACAGAAAAATACAAAGATATTTGATTATGCACTAAAAGGAAACTTGATTGATTTTTATAGAGACGAAAAAGAAGAGAGAAGGATTACAAACTATCCCCCATTTGCTACATACATAAAAATAACACTAGAAGGTGAAAAGAATACTATCAAAAAACATATGACAGAAATAATTGAACAGTTAAAACCATATGAAGTATCATCTTTTGATGCATTCAACCCTGGAACTCTGAAAAAGTATACAATACATGGACTAATATCTTTACCGAAAGGTTCTTGGGTTGATAACAATCTTTTGATCAAACTAAAAAGTCTACCTCCATATGTAATGGTCAAAATAGACCCTGATACTCTTTTATGATATCCTAGAAACAACTATGAAAGTTATCCTACAAAAAGAGGCTCCCGTACTCCGAGAAATAGCAAAAGAAGTACCGGTTGAGAAAATAAAAACATCTAAAATACAGAAAATAATAAGAGAGATGAAAGAAGCTTTAGCGTCCCAAGATGATGGCGTAGCTATAGCCGCACCTCAGATAGGATATTCCCTAAAGATTTTTGTTATATCTGGAAAAATATCACAATTTTCAAATAAAAAGACAGACCCAGAGAGAACACTAGAAGATACTGTCTATATAAATCCCAAAATAATTAAAGTTTCAAAAGAAAAGAAAATGATGGAAGAAGGATGTCTTTCTGTCAGATATCTTTATGGAAAAGTGAAAAGATTTGTTAAGGCATCTGTAGAAGCTTACGATGAAAACGGAGTTAAATTTGTAAGGGGAGGATCTGGACTTTTAGCACAAGCTTTCCAACATGAGACGGATCACCTAATAGGAACCCTTTTTATAGATAAAGCCAAAAATTTAGAAGAAATAACTCCTGAAGTATCAAATGGAAAAAAATAATATAAATTTTGCTTTTTTTGGGACATCTAGATTTTCAGTAATTGTTTTAGATGAGTTAAAAAAAAATGGTTTTTTACCTAGCTTAATAATTACGACAGAAGATAAACCTAAAGGTAGAAAATTAATACTGACTCCTCCAGAAGTAAAAGACTGGACCTTGAAAGAAAATATCCCTTTTATACAGCCAAAAACTCTAAAAGACAGTTCAGTTGAAAAAATGATTGGAGAAACAATAAAAAATCCAGATGTTTTTATTGTGGCCTCTTACGGAAAGATAATTCCCGAAGATATTTTAAACATACCAAAACATAAAACCTTAAATGTTCACCCTTCTTTACTACCAAAATTAAGAGGAGCTTCTCCTATCCAAAGCTCTATCTTGGAGGAAAATGAAACTGGAGTAACTATAATTAAATTAGATAAAGAAATGGATCATGGTCCAATAGTCTCTCAACAAAAAATAAAAATAGAAAATTGGCCACCATACGCAATGGATTTAGAAAATATCCTAGCTGAAAAAGGTGGTCAGATGCTATCTGAGATCTTACCCAAGTGGATTAGTGATGAAATAAAAGAAACTCCTCAACAAGATGAAGAAGCTACTTTTTGTAGAAAAATACAGAAACAAGATGGAGAGATAAGTCTTGATGGAGACCCAGATCTAAATCTGAGGAAAATAAGAGCTTATCACCTTTGGCCAGGTGCTTTTACTTTTTTTAAACATAAAGAAAAAACTATAAGACTAGTCATAAAAACCGCTCATATAGAAGAAGGTAAACTCATCTTAGATAGAGTGGTGCCGGAAGGAAAAAGAGAGATGAATTTTAAAGAATTTGAGAGAGGGTTACACTAGATATTGCCACCGTAATACGCGACAGGATACATATTTGAAGCTGTTTGCTCTGCTTTTTGTAAAATATAAAGTAATCCGACAGTAATACATATACACAGTATTACAAAAGCAGACAATGCATGACCAGCTCTATCATTAAATTTTCCTGTTTTAATCATTTTTTCTATTATATAATCTTTTTAATAATGCTTTTATTTTACCTGAACCTTTTCTAAATAGTGTTATTTTTTTAGTCTTATCTGAAACGACAGACCTTTCTACCCCATCTTTGACTTCATCAATGGATGCATACAGATCATCTTTCTCTACAACGCAGTAAAATTGACTACCTTCACATGACATATTGACTTCGGCTTTGAAAATATCTCCTGACTTGTGTCTATTTGTGGTCTTACCTATTTCTACTTCACACAAAACCTCTTCATTTTCTTTAAAAAATTTATCTATCATTAACATTTTTTTTGTTATGTATTCTTCTATTGCTGGAGTTAAATCAAAGTTTGTTGAAGTAATTTTTATATTCATATTTTTTAGTATTTAAATTACTAAATGTCTACAAACTAATTATACCACCGAAGTAGACTTAATCAATTTATTAAAAAGAGTTTATTTGGGGATTTATGTCCGTTTATGAGTCTTATATTATTGGTCTGAAAATAAAATTTTAAGATTTCTCTAACTCTATTGTTAGCTCTATTTTCAGAAGCAGGCTCCTTCACAGAAACTAACCACGTGTCATCATTTTTTTGAACAACTTCCTCTTTTTTAGAATCTGCAGTGACTTTCACTTTTATGTACATATACTAATTATAGACCACATTTTTTAAGGTTGCATTATGTTATAATTCTGATAATATTTGTTTTGGACAGGCCTTTGGTTAAGCTGATAAGTTGTAAAATTCATTCTGGTTATTAGATAGATAATAATAATCAGATAAATTCTATAACATTCCGCGATAGCTCAGCCGGTAGAGCGCCCCGCTGTTAACGGGAGGGTCCCAGGTTCGAGCCCTGGTCGCGGAGCAAACAACAAACCCCTTATGGGGTTTTTGTTTTGCTTCGCGAAAGAAATCAGATGTTATCTGATTTCGTCAGGGCTCGAAAACTTGTGATAGTTTTTTGTAAGTTTACGAAACAAAAAACAGAACAGGTGTACAGAATCTGTAAGATTCGAGATCCCTGGTCGCAGGGAGCGGACAAAACTATTTATATAAGTATAACCAACCTAATTGGTTGGTCTTATCTGAACCTGTTGGCTTATTATTACAGTTCCAGATTCATCGCCATTTGCTACTTGCATTGATGTATAAAGATTTTGATTCTCTCCTTTAATAATCTGGTAACCAGCGATATTTTCATCACCTGTAATCCTCCATCCATTTTGACCAAGTGCCTCACGATACCAATCATTTACTTCTGCTATTGTAGCCTTTGCTGAAATACTAAAAGAAAAATAGTCTTTTCCATTTTGGCTAGATTCAGTAGAATTTCTCACTTTTGTATAAGGATATATCGGTATTTGAGCTGGAATCTTTTCCGATAAAGTCACCACATCACTTCCCTTTTCAATTTTAATATTTTCTTTGGAATCTTGAGAAGTTTTGGAAAATAAAGCTCCAACTAATAAAATACCTCCGAGTGCTGCTACACCTATAATTATATTTTTATTCATACACAAATTATATCAAAATAGTTTTATTAAATCATTCTAACTCTTCTAATACTCACTCTTTATCAAATAACACCTATTTACAAAAATAAAATAATTTGTTATAATACAGAAGGAGGAAAAAATTTATGTCAAAATATTCAAGGTCGGGTGGAAAATATACGGGCAACCACACGACCTTAACCCCATTTGCTGCCCAAGTCTGCGACCTTTTGGTAAAAATAAAGGGGGTTAATAAAATTAGCCCTGGTTTGATCAAGGCAGGTTTGAAATCCGCAAACGGTAATAGAAAAGTAAAAATATCTGAGGGAGGGAAAGGATCCTTTATACTTTCTGTCAGAGACAACAGTTCTATTCAAATCGTTTATATCTATACAAGCAATCTGAATGGAACTGAGGTTCAAATCGCACATGAGCTCATAAAAAATAACGTTCAAGTATCTTTCAAAAAAGAAGAATGAGAGGAAAACTTTTTTCGGAAGATGCTCAAAAAAATCAGAGGACTTTTAGCTTTTTTTGCGGAGTCCTTTTCTATTTTAAATAATTCTTATAAAAAAGCTTGACAAGCATTGCCTAATATACTATACTTACAGGGTAAGTTAATATCTCTCAAATCAATATATTCTTCTTGGAATTTACGAGAGACCTAGTCGTCTTACGTTTAATCTAAAGACTAGAAGAATAATATGTTTAAAAAAAGAAATGGCCGAGCACAAAGCTTCGGCAGTCATAGGGTGTTTAGAAAAACTAGCCCAAATAAAAAATACTTCAGTGATATATCAAAGTTTATAAAAAAAGCTGATATTGTCGTAGAAGAAAAACCGTATATACCAACAAACTCGTTTGCAGATTTTGTTATAAATGACAGATTGAAAAAAAATGTTTTGAGATACGGTTATAACCAACCTACCCCAATACAAGATGAATCTATACCACACATACTAAAAGGTAAAGATATTGTTGGAATAGCCAACACAGGAACTGGAAAGACAGCAGCTTTTGTCATACCACTTTTGAACAAAATTTTTGAAGATAAAAGTCAAAAAGTTTTGATCATGGCTCCAACAAGAGAACTGGCTATACAAATAAACCAAGAGCTGACAAAATTTGCCTACGGACTATCTATCTTTTCTGTTTGTGTCGTCGGAGGAATGCCTATATACAAACAAATAAATGAACTCCGTAGAGGTTTCCACTTTGTTATTGGTACACCAGGAAGAATAAAAGACTTGGTAGAAAGAAAATCGATAGATCTAAATCAATTTCAAACAATAGTTTTAGATGAAGCAGACAGAATGCTTGATATGGGATTTATAAATGATATGAGATTTCTAATGAAAGGAATGCCGAAAGAAAGACACACTTTGTTTTTCTCAGCCACCCTATCGCCTGAAATAAAGAAAATAATAAATGAATTCTTAAATGATCCTGTCAGCATATCTGTCAAAACCAGAGACACAGCTCACAGTGTAGACCAAGATGTCATCTATGTTAAAAATGGTCCAAAATTAGAAATACTTCACAATCTTTTGATCAAACCAGAATTTAATAAGGTCTTGATCTTTGGTAGAACAAAACACGGAGTAGAAAAACTATCTGTTATGCTCTCAGACCGTGGTTTCAAAGCTGAATCTATACATGGAGACAAAAACCATAGTCAAAGACAAAGGGCTCTTAGTCAATTTAAAGATAACCGAAGTCAAATTTTAGTTGCTACAGATGTGGCTGCCAGAGGACTAGATATCCCAAATGTGAGTCATGTTATAAACTATGAACTACCATCTACTTATGAAGATTACATTCACCGAATAGGCCGTACTGGCCGTGCAGGTAAAACTGGAAAAGCTCTAACATTTGTAGAGTAATATAGAGGAACTGCGGACATATGTCCGCAGTTTTTTTATTCATCAATTATTTAATAAATATCTTTGGTGCCTAAGATACCTGCTTAGACGACAACAACTACTTGTCCAAAAAGGAACATTCGAAGATAGCTCTTCAAAAAAGCCTCTTTGTTTATAACTTTTTTCTCGACTAGCCCTGAGGTATAGAGCTTGTCCTATCCTGTCATAAAAAGCAGGATTGTGTCTTCTTCTCATTTGATCTCGGAAAAACCCAGCAAATAATATTATCTGGGATCCCCCCCACTCTAAAATATCAGCATCAGTCGGCACTTCTCTGTTTATAATAAAGAGGTCAAAAATGTCCGTAAGACCAGCCAAAACTGGTTTTGACTCATCACCACCTCTTGTCACTTGGGCGTAATGAGCCAAGACACTTGAGACATAAAGAAGCTGAGATTCTTTATATGGTTTCTTATTATTTACTAACACCTGGAGTAAAGAACTAAAAAAGAATCTAAGGGTGTCTTCAGAATCAACTTTCAACATTTCTTGAAATTCAGACATACTTCTCTCCTCCCCATTTCAATCCTATAACAAAACAAATTATATGCAAAGTGGCAGAATACTATATAATTATTTGTAGAGGAGGTTTTGAAAATGCGTGAATGTAAAATGCGTTTTATATTTTACCCATTTGAAGATGAAAAAACCTCTTGTATATTACCAAGAGGACATAAAGGAAACCATTTGGGTAGGTTTGGAAACTCTTTTATAGAATGGCAAATCAATGTAGTGGAATCTATCATAACAGTCAAAGAAGCGATATTGAAATGTGGAGGTTTCAATAAAGAATAAAGTCCTTTCCTATGCGATTGGACTTTTTTTATTAAAAAATTTTATAATAAAGTCATGGAAAAAATAAAAATAAAAAATGATAGCGGTTGTCTTGGTGGTCTTTGGATAGTCGGGTGGCTATTCACACTGGGATACCTTAAACTTGCTTTTTGGCAAGGTGTTTTGGCTATAGTTTTGTGGCCATACTACTTGGGAGTATTTTTTAGTTTGACCAGCTAGACCACTACAACACACTTCTGTCGCACCCTCACAAACTCCAGCGAGTTTGTTTGGCTGTCCTCGGCCTTGATTCGTCAAGAACGGGGTGTCTTGACGAAACCATGCTCAAGGCCTGCGGAGGCTCCAGAAATGTGTTGTTGTAGTGGTTATTAAATATTAACTCTTAATTGTTTTAGTTCTTAATTTGTATAAGAATCTAAAAAACTTTTTTGGAATAATAAAAAAGCCGTAGGTGTAAACCCACGGCTTTTGGTTGAAAGGTACTCTCCCTTATGAGATCTGGCGACGACGCCAGAGACCGAGACCAAGAAGTCCCAGTCCGGACAGAAGCCAAGTCCCAGGTTCCGGAACCTGGGATGCATTCGCCCAATTAGCGTCGTAATTTCCGACACCACCCGCTGTTACAGAGTTAGGGATTGAAGTATCCCCGTTGAAGTTGTAGGCCTGCATGATCAGGCCTTTAAAACCAACAGTCCCAGCAGGAACAGTGTTGCTCCAGCTATTCGTACCATTCACATGGTACTCGTAGTCTGTCCCGGTAAAGACAATTGCCAATGAGTTCCAGGCTCCGTACTGGACATTGTCGGACAAAATTTGCCAACTTCCAGAGCCAGAGTCGTTCCATGCTCGGAACATCCCAACTCCTCCGTAATTGGTGAATCCCAAAATGGGATAGCCGGATACATTTGCTGCACCGTCTTGCATGATGCCCCACATATCCGTACGACGCGAGCCATTTGACTCTATGGCCCATTCCTCTGGTATCCAGAGGTCAGCCGACAATACAGATCCAGCTCCACCTGACACAAGGTATTGCATACCCTGCGTGTTGTAGAATTGACTGTTCTGACCGCCACGGTTGCCGAGTCCTTGGGCGGCATCAATGCCGATCCGAAGAACATCGTTACGTCCCTGAAATGTGCCGATGTCGGCAAATGTATTGGGTTGATAACGGTCAGTTGTCCACCCTCCCACCGGTGCACCGTCAAACGAAGGCATGATTGGTGTAGCATTGCCCGAAAGGACAAGGCAGAAAAGGACGAGCAAAAGTGCGACATTTCGCATAAGCACCTCTCAAAGAACTGAACTAGTGCCCTCTTGGGCAGCGCCATAAACCTACACAAAATCAGCTTATTTGTCAACCCTTCGGTCTAATTTTTTCATAAAAAAAGCAGGCCGTTTCCGGCCCGCCAAAGTGGTTCAAACAAAGACAGGAGAAATAACCTTCTCCAACAACTCCACCCTAACCTCTTCAATAGGAGGTTCAGAACTAATCTTCACCACAGTCTGATGCCTCTCCTTTAATTCTTGTATGATATGATCTATATTTAGCATATACTCATTCAACCTTCTGGATATTATTTCGGGCTTGCTGTCAGACCTGGGTCTAGAAATAGCCCGATTGAAGGCTGTTATCCATTCACAATGCAGAAGGATGTATGTTACAAGACACCCTTCCAAAATATTCATAACAAGACTAACCTGATCTCTATTTCTCGGAGCGCCATCTAAAACAATGTCTTTAGAATCGGCTTTTCTGACCTCTCTTTCTAAAACACTCTTTACCTTCTCAAATGGACACAGTATACCCTCGCTTGTATACGGTGATAATTCTGGATCCTCTTTTAGGATGTCTCCAACGGGCACATGATGTAGCCCGTGATATCGTTGTAAGTACGAACAGTGTTCGCCTTTGCCAGATCCGGGAAACCCAATGAAAACGAAAGCTCGCTTTTCAAACGGCAAAATAACTCTCCTTCAAAGAACTGAAATCAGTCAAGAATTATAATGCAAAAAGACATTTAAGTCAAACTAAGAAACCAACACTTTTCCAGTCATACAGTCTGGTACAGGTAAACTCAAAATAGTTAAAATTGTGGGAGCAATATCCGCCAAATTTCCTGTATTTAGTTTATAGTTTTTATCTGTAATAATTGCCGGCACAGGGTTTATTGTGTGTGAAGTATGTTTGTTGCTTGTCACAGGGTCTATGTTTATTTCCGCATTACCATGATCTGCTGTTATAAGTGCTACTCCATCGGTTTTGTCCAAAGCCTCTAGTATCCTACCGAGTTGCCTATCTGCTTCCTCTACAGATTCTATTATGGCTGGTACATTTGCAGTATGCCCAACCATATCCGCATTAGCGATATTTATAAAAATAAACTGTGTGCCTTTTCCTATTTGTTCAATGGCTTTGTTTGCAATCCCTTCTGCTTGCATTTTTGGAGCCAAGTCGTGTGTTGAAAATTCCTTCTGACTAGGAATAAGAATGTGTTCCTCGCCTGGATAAGGTTTTTCTACACCACCATTTAGAAAATATGTGGCGTGTGGGAATTTTTCTGTTTCAGCAATGTGGGCCTGTGTCATTCCAGCAACTGAAATCTCCTTTGCTAAAGTAGAACAAATAATTTCTGGAGGAAAAGCCACCAAACATTTAAACTCTATTTCATATTCTGTAAGAGTGACAAAACAAATATCTTCTTTGTCTGTCTTTTCCAATATTTTTGAAGAAATCATCCTAGCTCTATCAGACCTAAAGTTGAAAAAGAAAACACCGTCATGTGCTTCTATAGCACAACCTTTTCCATCTGGGCCAAGGCAGACTATAGGCTCCAGAGTTTCGTCTATTTTATTTTCTTTATATAAACTTTCAACATATTCAGAAGGTTTTAAAGTACAAACATTTCCTTTACACTCAAAAAGAGCTTTTTCTACTTTATCCAACCTGTCCCAGTTATTATCCCTATCCATAGCATAAAAGCGTCCAGATATAGAAGCAATAAAACCGATACCAACCTGCTCTAAAATCTCTTCCAATTTCTTAATATAACCAGCACCACTTTGTGGAGCAGTATCACGACCGTCTGTAAAGACATGAATAGCCACTCTTTTTACACCATTCTCTCTAGCCGCTTTTAAAAAAGCAAAAAGATGTTCCATATGACTATGCACACCCCCATCAGAAAGAAGTCCTTGGACATGTAAAGTAGAATTATTCTTTTTTACATGATCAAACAAAGCCAAAAATGCTGGATTTTTTGCATATTCTCCAGAATCTATAGCTTTTTTTATACGAACCAAATCTTGATCAAGTGGTCTACCCGCGCCAATAGTCATATGTCCGACTTCACTATTTCCCATTTGTCCAACAGGTAACCCGACAGCTTCACCAGAAGCTTCTAAAAGTGAATGAGGATAATTTTTCCACAAGTTATCAAAGATAGGAGTGTTTGCCTCAGCTATGGCGTTGTCCTTCTCTTCTTGTCTGTACCCCCAACCATCCAAAATAATTAAAACCACTTGTTTGTGTTTATTCATAGCACTTAAAATTATACTACAATTTACTTAATATCAGTTATCTCTGAAAAGCTTTTTTACCCAAGTAGATTGCTTTTTTACCAAGCTCTTCTTCTATACGCAAAAGCTGATTGTATTTTGCCACTCTTTCTGACCTACAAAGAGAACCTGTTTTTATTTGTCCAGCTCCTAGCCCTACTACAAAATCAGAAATAGTCGTGTCTTCTGTTTCTCCTGACCTATGAGAAACCACAGCTGTCATATTGGCCTTGTGGGCCATCTGTATTGCACTTATTGTTTCGGATACTGTTCCTATTTGATTTAGTTTTATCAAAATAGAGTTTCCTGCTTTCTTCTCTATACCCATTTTAAGTCTCTGAATATTTGTCACAAAAAGATCATCTCCTACTACTTGAATTTTTTTACCGAGTTTTGCAGTCAAAAGAGACCAACCTTCCCAATCATCTTCAGCCAAACCATCTTCTATTGAAACTATCGGATATTTCTTGACCCAGTTTTCATAAAAAGCAACCATTTCTTTACTAGAAAGAATTTTACCTTCTGTTTCCAAATGATACCTACCATCTTTGTATATTTCACTAGCAGCAGGGTCCAGAGCCAAAGAAATATCCTTTCCTGGTTTATATCCGGCATTTTTTATAGCTTCCAAAATAATCTCTATAGCTGCTTCATTTGATGGAAGTGATGGAGCGTATCCCCCTTCGTCGCCTACAGAAGTATTAAGTTTTTTAGATTTCAATATTTTCTTGAGTTCATGAAAAACTTCTGCACCATAACGCAAGGCCTCGGCAAAAGTTTTGGCTCCTATCGGAACGATCATAAACTCCTGAAAGTCGGTAGAATTTTCAGCGTGCTTTCCACCGTTTAAAACATTCATCATAGGAGTTGGCAACACAGTTGTCTTTGTTTTGCTTATTGTTTTGAAATACCCATAAAGAGTTTTCCCCGAAGACTTAGCCATTGCTTTTGAAAAAGCCAAAGATACTCCGAGCATAGCATTTGCACCAAGTTTACTTTTGTTTTCAGTTCCGTCTAGTTTTATCATTGCATCATCTAAAGTTTTCTGAGTCCACTCTTTCCCTCTTAGGAGTTTACCTAAAGATGAATTTACATTTTCTACAGCTTTCTTTACACCTTTACCTCCATATCTCTTTTTATCTCCATCACGAAGCTCTACCGCTTCGTAACTGCCTGTAGAAGCTCCAGAAGGGACAGAAGCTCTACCCATAGAACCATCTGCCAAATACAGATCTACTTCTACCGTAGGATTTCCTCTAGAATCAACTATTTCTCTTCCTATTATTCTGCTAATTTTTTTAGAACTAATCTTTTTTTTCTGTGTTGCCATTTGTATAAATTATTAAATGATTAACGGAAGACATTTTAACACGCAACAACAGAAAACAAAAACTAGTTTCTCAAAGATAGATTTTGTTGGTTAAAAATAACTCTTCTCAAAGCCTCAGGATTTGCTACAGTAGACATATAAAAACTGGTAGAATCCTCTGCTGCTGTTTGAACTCTTATATTTCCAAAACCAAAAAGTGTTGCCCAAAAACCATGAGTATCTACAGTGACATCTTGTATTCTGTCAAACCGTAGATTTGATACTTCTCGCGAAAAAAGACTTCTTTGGTCTATATCTATTATTCTTTTCTCTGTGACATACCAAACATCCAAATAATATTTTGTCCACTCCACAAAGAAAGAAACCCATAAAAATAAAAGCCAAAGTGAATAAAGAAAAGTAAATAAAGCATAGTTGTTTCCTTGTATTGTTACTAAATCCAAAAAAGAAGGAGCAAACATCTTTAACATAGTAAATATAATAAAAGGTAAAACAGCTGAAAATAGCAAAGCGACAGCATGACCTAGAAAAATTATCCAATGCCTTCTGACTTCTATTAAAACATTTTCATCCGGATCCAAATTTAAAGCTTTATGTACCATATAGTTTAAAAATAATATAAAGATAATACTGCAATGGAGAATAAAGAAAGAGAAACAAATAAATACAATATCTCAGCTACTATGACACCTTGAGCCCTCATACCATAAGTATTCCAATGATAAATAAGTATTGTAGAAACTACCAAATAGCCCAAAAAAAATATTCCCAAGATTATATAAAGTATTGAAGAATGCAAAACAAGAAACGAACCTACCTCTGGAATGTTTTTTATAAAATTTGGAGGAGTAATATTTTCCATTCAATTATTATACCAAAAGAAAAATAAAATAGTGAAAAGAAATACACAAAAAAAGACCCTCTGTCTGCCAAAGCAGACCGAGGGTCTTAAAATGTTAACTACTTAACAAAAAACACAATCTCCGCTATGCCAAATTGAATTTCCTATAGGATAGGCATAAATACACAACCTATCCTCGTACACCTCAACATCAATGACGCGAAGTGCTCCAGAGATGTCTTTAATATAAAAAATATTGCGACATCTTCTTAATATATCTCTTTTCTTTTTATCTTTCATTACAAAAAATATCTCAGAGAGTGTTGTTTCCACCTTCTCGAGACCGCCAAGTTCGGCGATGATTAGATCATCCGGTGATGATCGTCTCAACTTATAGTGACCTAAAATATGTTCACCCACCGGGTTTTCAATCTTGCTGTCACATTGTAGAAACGATGTGATGAAGTCATCATTGAGATAACTAATCTTTACCGGAGCGTTATGCTTGGTACCGACCATAAACTTCTCTTTGGCTACGAACTTGCCCGTAGTTGCGGAGATTGTGGTCGTCCCGACGAGCTCGAGGATCGAGGGCGTGGGTTTCGGTTGGGTCACTTGCGTGACTTGGCCACTACCCCAGCAGGGTTCCTTGCGGAGGAACTTTGCCAGATTTTCTCGCCACCTTTCCCCTTCTACGGAATTCATCTTCTCTAGGAGGTCGAACACGAGTCCGAGCCCCTCGGTCATTTTGCAAAGCAAAACGACGGTCTTTCCGAGCATGGTGTTGTTTTCCATCATGGTCAGTTTTCCTTTCTGTCAAAACAGGCTTTATTTTGGACTTTCGCCCTACCTGATTTCTACCTTATATTATAGCATATTTAGCATCATTTTGTCAATCCCATATTTTGATACAAAATATTGTTATAAACAATTAAGTTATTATGGGACATAACAACAAATCATTGACCAAAAGCCCTATTTTATGCTTTAATAGGATTTCGTTTGGCTTTCTCTGGAAACGATTTTTAAAAACACTAATTTTTATTATGGAAATAAGAAATATCGCAATAATAGCTCACGTAGACCACGGTAAGACAACTCTGACCGATGCTTTGATGCGCCAGACAGGTATGTCTCTTGAAGGAGCTACTATGGACTCCAATGCTTTAGAGCTTGAGAGAGGTATTACTATATATTCAAAAAACACATCTATAGACTACAAAGGTACAAAGATAAACATCGTAGATACACCAGGCCACGCTGACTTTGGTTCTGAGGTAGAAAGAGTTCTCAGGTCTATTGACTGTGTTTTGCTACTTGTAGATGCTCAAGAAGGTCCTATGCCCCAGACCAGATTTGTGCTTAAAAAATCTCTAGAACTTGGATTAAAACCGATTGTAGTTATAAATAAAATAGACAAACCAGCAGCTAGACCAGATGAAGTTCACGAGATGATTTTGGAATTATTTATGGAACTTGGGGCAAACGATGAGCAACTGGATTTCACTACCATATATGCTATTGGTAGAGAAGGTATTGCTAAAAGAAAACTTAGTGATGGTTCAAAAGACCTGACTCCTCTTTTAGATACGATACTAGAAATAGTACCCATAGCAAACGGCGACTTAAATGCCCCAGCCAAACTTCAGACTTTCAATTTAGCTTATGATAACTTTATGGGCAGACTAGCTATATGTAGAGTCTACGATGGCGTCATAAAAACCGGAGAACAAATTTTTTTTAAACAACATAATACTGAAACAGTTTCTGGAAAAATAACAAAACTCTTTACATTTAAAGGAACAGAAAGAGTAGAAGCCAACGAAGCCTTTTCAGGAGATATTGTAATGATCGCTGGTCTTCCGACTATTTATATTGGAGATACAATTTGCAAAGATGAAAATGCAGAACCACTTCCTACAATTAAAATAGATGAACCAACAATATCTTTAAACTTTCTAGTAAACAACTCTCCTTTTGCCGGACTTGAAGGAAAATTTGTTACAGGAAGACAAATAAGAGAAAGATTGGAAAAAGAACTCGAAGTTAATGTCGGGCTAAAAGTTGATTGGAATAACAATGAATATTACACAGTATATGGTAGGGGTGAACTACACATCGCTGTACTTTTGGAAAATATGAGAAGAGAAGGATATGAAGTTCAAGTATCACAGCCTCAAGTTATTTTGAAAGAAGTAGACGGTGTCCAAGTAGAACCCTTTGAAGAAGTAATTATTGATGTTCCAAATGAATCTGCAAGTACTGTGATAAGTACACTGACAAGTAGAAAAGGAATAATAACGAATATAAAACAAGAAGATACCACCCAAAGACTAACTTTTGAAATACCAACTAGAGGACTTTTGGGTTATAGAGGACAATTTGTAGTAGATACAAAAGGTCAAGGGATACTTTCTAGCAGATTTGTAGAATTTAGAGCTTATGTTGGAGAAATAAAAAAGACTCATTTAGGATCTATGGTTTCTATGATGAAAGGAAAAGTTTTAGCTTTTGCTTTGGATAACCTACAACAAAGAGGAACTCTATATGTAGAACCCGGAATGGAAGTCTACGAAGGGATGGTTATTGGAAATGTTTCAAAAGGAGACGACCTGCAAGTAAACCCTATAAAAGGAAAACAACTTACAAATATGCGTGCTTCTGGCTCTGATGACGGCATCTTTCTTGCTCCAGCTTACAAACTAGATATAGAAAAAGCTATGGAAATAATGGCTGAAGATGAGTTTATAGAGATAACTCCAAAATCCGTCAGATTGAGAAAAAAGGTTTTTAAGAAGTAAATCCACAAACACATAAAATAAAAACCATTCTCGGTTTTTTCCGCAACACACTTCTATCGCACCCTCACAAACTCCAGCGAGTTTGAAGAACTGTCCTCGGCCTTGATTCGTCAAGAACGAGGTGCCTTGACGAAACCCTGCTCAAGGCCTGCAGAGGCTCCAGAGATGTGTTGCTTCAAAAGCCTTGCCTACTTAAATAAAAATTTCATCAGAAAACTAAACCTACCAAAATAACCTGGAATGATTCTAAATTTTCCTAAATTTAAAAGCCCCCACAATTGTGGGGGCTTGGGTTTACCGTGCGCGATAGCAGGCGCACGGACGACTCCTTGGAGGCTTCATCTCTGTGCCCCTGTGATTTCTACTAGGCCTTTTCAACGGACGAACTTTTTTTTCCTCCTTCCTCTCTCCGTCAAAGTTAAAGAGTTCCCTCACGAAATATTCGATATCCGGGTTGAAACTGGCCATGAATCCCTTTCTACTTTGTATTAAACCATCTTATAGAAATAATTACAAGGCTTCGTAATTCCCAACTTTTGTTCGTAATATATGACTTGTCAAGGCAACTGTACTAAGTTTTTCTGCTAAATCTTCTGTAAACTGTCTTATGTAGAAACCAGAAGAAACCTCAACTTCAATTTTATCAATAGTAAATCTACTTTTCTTATCTTCAAATAAATCACTCCACTTTGAAATTATTTCTTCTTGTCTAAAATCACCTTTAACTTTACCTATCTTTTCTTTTATTTCTTTTAATAAAAGAATGGAATCAATTTCTTTTCTTTCTAAAAACCTTGCTCTATACAGAGAGACTTCATGTTCTGGAATTTCTATTTCCTCAAGCTTCCCTTCTCTAGCCCAAAGAAAAAGAGGTTTTCCATTTACTGGTTTTGAAGAATAAGCTGGATATTTTTGAATAAAATCGCCTAAACTTTTTTCCAAGACACCTCTAACATCTTCTTCTTTTGGAATTTTTTCTTCTTCTTTATCGATAAGACCAAGAACATCTCCTGTATCAGTTTTTACTCCCCACAATATTTCAAACACATAAGTTTTGGGAAGATCTAAAAAATCTTCTTTTTTTTCTATGGCTTCTCCTGAAAGTAAAATTAAAACCCCTTCGGCCATTGGATCTAGCCTGCCAGCGTATGTCATAGGAACGCTCTCTAGATTAGGATTTTCGGATTTATACCTTTCTAAGCACTCTTTTGGTGTTTCTCCGGTATTTTTATAGGCCAAATGGATATTATCTTCTTGTATATTGGTCATTTTTTATATAAACTATAAAAGATAAACTTAAAAAGAGATTCTATCATTTTATTTATATATACACTATGTCACAAAAAATCAGCACAGAAAGTTACAAAGGAGTAAGGGATTTTTACCCAGAAGATATGTTTGTCCTAAACTACATATTTGATATATGGAAAAAAACGGTAGAGTCTTTTGGATACACACAATACGATGCGTCTATTTTAGAATCTGCCGAACTTTACAAAGCAAAATCTGGAGAAGAAATTGTAAATGAACAAACTTATACTTTTATAGATAGAGGCGAAAGAGAAGTCACTTTGAGACCAGAAATGACTCCCACTGTAGCTAGAATGGTCGCAGCCAGAGAAAAAGAACTTCCCTTTCCCCTAAGATGGTTTTCAATTCCAAATCTTTTCAGATATGAGAAACCACAAAGAGGAAGGCTCCGTGAACACTGGCAGTTGAATGTTGACCTTTTTGGTATTGAATCAAAGAATGCCGACAGTGAAGTAATAAAAATCGCCTATACTATAATGAAAAATTATGGGGCAAAAGATGAAGATTTCATAATAAGACTAAACAGTAGAAAGATACTAAAAGACCTTTATAAACATTTTTCTATTCCAGAAGATAACAGTCACAAACTTTCAAAAATAATAGATAAGAAAGATAAAATAAGTGAAGATATTTTCAAAACTAGTGTTGAGGAAGTTTTAGGAGAAAAAACTAAAGATTTTATAAGGATGATATCTTCAAACGAAATACTACTAAATACACTTGGAAGTGAAAATAAGAATGTGGAAGATCTGGTTGTTCTCATAGAAACTTTAGAAGCAAATGGTATAAAAAATATTAAATTTGACCCAACTCTTATGAGAGGTTTTGACTATTATACCGGAACTGTTTTCGAGGTTTTTGATACATCACCAGAAAATAACCGATCTATATTTGGAGGTGGCAGGTATGATGATCTTTTAGATATTTTTGGTAGTCAAAAAGTACCAGCAATAGGATTTGGTGCCGGTGATGTAACCGCTAGAGATTTTCTAGAAACACACAACTTGTTACCTCATTATACTTCATCATCAAGACTATTTATTGGTACTGTTAAAGAAGAATTTATCCAAAATGCGCAGTATTTAGCAAACGCTCTTAGATCGGAAGGAATAAATGTAACAGTGAACCTAACAAATAAAAAAATTGGTGACCAAGTTAAGTTGGCTCTGAAACAAAAAGTTCCCTACTTCTTGGCTATCGGAGATTATGAAATAAAAAGTGACAAGTACACATTAAAGCATCTAGAGTCTGAAAATGAAAATAAAGTTACTGTTTCTGAAATCGTAGAAATAATTAAAAAAACACAATAATGCGTAAGATTGTATTTGATATAGAAACTAAAAATATATTTCAAGATGTTGGTTCAAATGATCCTGTAGATTTGGACATATCTATTGTCGGACTTTATGATTACGAAACAAATTCTTATGCAAGTTTTACACAAGAGGAGTTTGGGGGAATGTGGGAAATAATCGGAAAAGCAGATTTATTTATTACTTACAATGGAGATCACTTTGACATTCCTCTTTTAAATAAATACTACAAGAAAGCTGGTTTAGGAGATTTAAACCAGATAAGATCGTTGGATATCTTGAAAGAAATAAAAAACACTTATGGTCGCAGAATGAAGCTGGATCAAATTGCCGAAGGAACTTTTGGATCACATAAAAGTGCAAACGGCCTAGAAGCTGTGGTTTGGTGGAAAAAGGGTGAGATAGATAAGATAAGAAAATATTGTCTAGATGATGTAAAAATTACCAAAGATGTCTACGAGTATGCAATGAAAAACAAAAAACTCATTTTCAAAGAAGGACCTTTCACAAAAGAAATAAAACTAGATACAAAACACTGGGAACCTGTTTTGGAAGTAAAGACTCAAAGTCTGTTTTAGAACTGCTAAAGACTTTTTCCTAAAGATATTTTCTCCAACTTATCTATATCTTTCTTTATACTTTTTATACCTGATTCAAAAAATTTCATATCAGTAGTATCTATACCAGCTTTGTTAAATATATCCTCAGGACTCATTGAACCACCACTACTTAAAAATTTCTCAATCTTTATCGCATAAGATTTGTCTTTCTTCCAATTTTCAAACAATGACCGACTTATAAGTTGTCCGTAAGCATATGAATATACATAAAAAAACCTTCTGATATGAGACCAGCTTACAAACTGATAACCATCATCTTCTGTAACTTCTACAATATCTCCTAAATAAGCCCTCATGTGTTTAGCAAGAAGACTTGCCATTTCTTCCTTTGAAAGTTCACCTTTTTCTCTTATTTTATTATGAAGTTCAAGTTCAAAATTGAAACAAGCAATTTGTCTAAATATAGTTGAAATATCACCCTTAATTTTATTATGAAGTAATATTATTTTATCATCATCAGATAAATATTTTTCAAGTTCGTCTATGACAACCTGTTCAAAAAATGTGCTAGCCACTTCGGCAACAGCCATAGAGTAATCCCTATACTGAACAGGTTGAGATTTGGATAGTTCAGTATGTATGGCATGACCCATTTCATGAGCTAAAGTTTCAACAGATCTTATGTCGTCTGTATGATTTAAAAAAACAAAAACAGGCAAATCACCCATTCCCCAACAAAATGCTCCACCAGATTTTCCTTTTTTTGGGTAAACATCAACCTGCCCATTTTCAAAAAACATAGAAACTATTCTACCGTATTTTGGATCAATCTTATTGAAAGATTCCATAACGATTTCTATTGATGATTTTAGGTCAAATTTTTTATTTATTTTACCTATACTTGCCACCCTATCAGAATAAGTTAACTTTTTCTTCTTTAAAATTTTTGCTTGTATACTATAAAATCTTTTACTTAAAGAAAAATACTTTGTAACCAATTTAACCAGTTTTTCTATTGTCTCCTCGTTATTTTTATAATTCAGTATTGTATTGCTATAAGGTTTTTTATAACCTCTGCGCTTGTCTAAAATATTTTTGTAATTGTAAACAGCATTTATTTCAGCTTCTGCAAAATGAGAAACTGATTTTAATGACTGATTTATTTTTTGTCCAAGAATCCTTCTATCTCTTGTTTCTAAATCAGACATAATAGATATAGCTTCAGAAAGTGGAATCTTTTTATTTTTATAAATTACCTGTTGTTCGTTAACTAACTTACTTGAGCCTTTTACCCACATACCATAACTTGTCTCGGAAAGAAGGTCTATCACTTGCTCTTCTTTTTCTGACAATTTGAATTCTGATTTTTTAAAAATAACCTGTAGAACATACCTAAACTCAGTAAGCATCGGGTTATTTAAAAATTTATTTTGATCTTTCTTGTTTATTTTTCCTATTTCTAGATTAAAAAACATTATCTTATTGAAAGCTTCAGTAATACGTGCGCTTAATTTTGTAGAAGAAGCACTTGAAAACTGGTCAGAGGAATTCAACCTAACCTTAAGAGCAAAATACCACCAAGATTTGTTTCTTTCTAATTTTTCAAGAAGTTTATTAAAATCAACTAAAGTTATCAGAAGTTTTTTAGGTGAAGATGTAAAATCCTTATTTCTATATTTAATCTCAAAATTATTACACAGTCCTTCTATCTCCTTAATATCTTTTTCTATCTTAGGATCTTTATTGTTTCTATATAGAAGGCTTAGGTCCCATTCTGTTTTATGTTTTTTCATAGATAACTCAGTCTATTATTTTGTAATTAAGAAATCAATATATTTTATGTTATATAAAATATGGCTTAAAATAAGACTAAAATACAAGTAGAATTAAGATTGCTAGAACAATTCTATATATTATAAAAATATTTAGATTGTGATGCTTCATATATTTTATAAAATAATGGATGACTAAAAATCCTACGAGAAATGCTGTGATAGAACCAAGTAAAAGATTTAGATCAAATAAGGAGCCGACAAAATCAACTTCCAAAAGTTTTTTTGCTCCAGAACCTAGTAAAATAGGAATAGAAAGAACAAAACTATACCTAACGGCTTCATTTCTTGGAAGCCCGGAAAAAAGTCCCCCAGATATTGTTGAACCAGAACGGGAAATGCCCGGAACAAGAGCTAGACTTTGAAAAAGACCTATGATAAGTCCCCTACCTAAAGAAATCTCTTTGTCTTGTTTGCCAAAATATTGAGCAACATACATTAAAATACTTCCAGCAATTAAAGTAATAGATACAAGAAAAATATCTCTAAAAATAGTTTCCATATAAGATTCCAAAAGAAGACCTAGTATTACAGCTGGTATTGTTCCTATAACAATAGACCAAGACAAAATCTTTTCATTTTTACTAACATAAAATCCTGACAGACTTCTTAGGATAGATACAAAAACATTCCAAATATCTTTCCAAAAATATATTACTAAAGCTATGACCGTAGCAAACTGAAGTATGGCGTCAAAAGTTAAAGTGTGTTCCAATGGTAGGTGCAAAAATGATCTGGCTATAATTAGATGACCAGAAGATGAAATGGGCAAAAATTCTGTCGCTCCTTGAACTATTCCAAGTATGATTGCCTCAAAAGGTGTCATGAGATATAATTCTAGCACACATTAAAAATAAATAGAAAAAATATGGATACAAATAAATTTACAGTACCAATCGCAATAATAATCGCAGGATTAATAATAGGCGGATCCATATATCTATCTGGTAAAAAACCCTCAGAAGCTCCAGGAAATAACCTGCTTCTAGCCACAGGGCCAGAAGCAAGCAGACCTGTTACTTCAGATGACCACATCCTTGGAAACCCAAATGCTGACATAGTTATAGTAGAATATTCAGATACAGAGTGTCCTTATTGTAAAGATTTCCATAAAACATTAAACCAGTTAGTAGCAGAATATGGACCTTCTGGTAAAGTTGCTTGGGTTTACAGACACTTCCCTATAGACGGGCTCCATCCTAAAGCCAGAAAAGAAGCCGAGGCTACAGAATGTGCTAGGGAAATAGGTGGAAATAATAAATTTTGGGAATATACAAATGCTATATATGACAGAACACCATCAAATAATGGTCTACCGGTAGAAGAATTACCTAAAATAGCTAGTGATATAGGTTTACCCCTAGATACATTTAATCAATGCCTCCAAAGTGGTAAATTTGCAGATAAAATAGAAGCAGACTATCAAGAGGCAGTCCGAACAGGTGGACAAGGCACTCCTCACTCGATAGTAATCATTAAAAGTACAGGAGAAAAGATACCTGTAGAAGGAGCCCTTCCTTATACAAATCTAAAACAAGCAATAGATTCTCTATTGGCTCAATAATTATTTTATTGAATACTTTTTAAGAGGACACCATTTACAATCTGGATCATCACAAACTCTGTCCAAAAACTCTCCAGAATAGACATTTTCCAAAAGATAAGAAACTTCGTCTTTTACTTTATCTGCATCTTCTTTTGATACAGAAATAGATACTACAGGACAACGTCCTTTTTCATCTGGCTTGATAAAAACTAAAGCTAGTTCCATATTTTTACCAGCAAACTGACTGTTACCTTCTACCAAAATTTTATAAAAAATAAGTTGTCTAAAATAATTACCGTCTGTATTTTTAGTTTCTCCTTTTATAGCATTCTCTGACATAACTTGTCTTGTTTTATAATCAAAAACAAAACTATTTTCACCTTCAAAAACTAAAACATCTAACTGTCCATGTAATTTTAATTCTATTTGTTTATTTTTATATTTTGTTTTAAATATAAAATCCATCCATTTATCAGTTTGCACAGTGCCTTTCATAGAAAAATGATTCTCCAAAGATTTTGCAATACTTCCGGCAGATAAAATCAATTCTTCTAATATGATTTCCTTTTCTGCTTTTGGCAAGAGAGACGTTTCAAAATAAGATTTAACAGAATCTTCTATTGTTTTCGTTATAGAAGAAACTCTCTTGTCTTCATTCGCCCAGACAGAAGACATAGCTTTATGCATAGCCGTACCTTTTTCAGAACTCGCATTTGGTGCTTCCGGAACTTTTAATATACTTTTATAAAGAAACTCGCTCGGACATTTCATAAAATGGTTTAAAGCTGTGACAGATAAACCGTTCTCAATTAAAACTCTTTTTGAATATTCAACCAATTCCGACTTTCTGTGGGAATTCAAGCTTTCGCCTTTTAGTATTTTTGGTAGACTCTTTATTTGCGGAGCTTCTATCTTATTAACACTACCCGGATGCAACTCTTCCACAAATCTGAGTGGAGTAAAATCTTTACCTAGATTATCATTTGTTGGGACAATTATAACAAGATGTTTTTTGGCTCTAGTCAAAGCTACATAAAAAAGCCTCCTTGAATCTTTTATATCGTCACTATTATCTTCCTCTCTAGGAAGAACAAAGGCTCCAGACTGAGGTCGCCTTATCCAATATTCTTCTAAAGCATAAGGAACGAAAACATAGTCAAATTCTAAACCTTTGGAAGAGTGAGCTGTCATTATTTGTATTTTTGCATCTACTGATCCACTACCTATTTTTATGACTTTATTTTCAGAAGTTTTTTTGTAATCTAATAACTCCTTTATTAAATCAAAAGAATTTTCTATTTTAGAGTTCCCGGCGATATTTCTGGCTAAATCTATAATTCCCCTCCAAACTTCTACAGACAGAGGGTCGGTCATTTTGTCAGGAGAGATGAGCCCTGAAACTTCACCTACAAAGATCAAATAAGCAATCGGGCTCAGTATATTTATTTCTTTATGCAAGACAGAAAGGACTTCTATCTCTTTTTCAATATCTTTTATATTTCCACTCCTGATTCTTTTAATTAGATTATTTGATTTTTCAAAATCTAGACCCCAAAGATTTAGTGCAATAGTTTCAGTTAGACTATCTGTTTTTGATGGGTCACTTAAGTATTCTAATATCTTAAAATACAAACTGCCCAAAGGATGAGAAAATATATCTGCGCCACGCTCGGCCGAAACAAATACTCCATGTGACTCACATAAAGACAAAATATGGTCTACATCTCTGTTCCACCTCAATATTACAGCTACGGTTGCCTCAGGTTCATTTTTAGAAATATTTTGGAGTTCCTCTATGAGATAAGCATCTGCCGAATCAGTATCGCCTGAAAAGATAACATCTATTGGTCTTTTTTCTTTTTTTAATCCTGATTTCAATTCTACTCTTAGATCTTCTAAATCTCCTTCTTCATAATTTTGTTCAATCATCTTAAAAGTAGCATCCAAAATATCTTGATGACTACGATAATTTTCCTCTAGCGAAATAACCTTCATATCTTTCCATATATTTTGAAATCTAAGAAAGTTCGCGACCGAAGCTCCTTGGAAACGATATATAGCTTGTTTCTCATCACCGACTACAAAAATATTTGGAGTTTCAAAAAAATTAGAGAGCATAGAGACAATTAAATTTTGCGAGTCATTTGTATCCTGATGTTCGTCTACAAGAATATATAAAAATTTTTCTTGGAGCAATCTCAAAAGTAACTCGTCATTTTTAAGTGATTTATTCAGTTCAACTAGCAGGTCATCATAATCTATCTTTTTATTACTTATCTTACTCAATTCATATTCTTCAAAAACATCAGCAAACAAAATAGTCCTCTGACACCTTTCTATTCTCTTCAAGCTATCTGCTTTTAAACTACCTTTACTAGCACCTCTACTAGATAAAGAACTTGGATCATTTTCTATTCTATCAATTTCTTCTTTTGCAAATTTTCTTATAATTTCTGGATCCCAATCCTCTTTTTTAGAATCTCCTATGGCACTCAATATTTTATGTATATAAAAATCCGTATCGCCCAAAGGTCTAAGTTTTGCAAATTTTTTATTTTTCAAAATATCCCTAATCATTGACTCAGCTTCTACATCAGTAATTTGTTTTGATTTTGATAGATGAGGAAAATGTTCAGGAAATTCTGAAATAATACTTGAAGCAAAGCTATGGAAAGTATGAATTCTAACATCATCTGCCCTACTTCCTATTATCTCACGAAGTTTCATTTTTATAGCTTTTACTCCAGCATCAGTAAAAGTAAGTGTTAAAATGCCCGAAGCAGGGTTATCTGTTTTTTTAAGTATATTTCCTATCCTAAGAGTTAAAATGGTCGTCTTGCCCGTACCAGGACCTGCTATGACCATTACAGGCCCCTCTATAGCATCAACCGCCATTTTTTGCTTATTATTTAAGCTTTTATATTTTTTCTCAAAAATGAGATCCAATTCGTTTTTAAGCATAAGTATAGAATAACACGAATAATATTTTTAAAACCCAGCTAATAATTTAGCTGGGTTTTAAAAATAATCTATGAAATTTAATAGTAATTCTTTAAACGGTTTATTTTATCGTGCTGACGGATTTTCTCGTGAGCCTTTGCCTCTATCTGACGAATACGCTCTCTGGTGACACCAAACTCTTTACCTACTTCCTCTAGTGTATGCTGAACTCCGTCAAGAAGTCCATGACGCATTTCCAATATCCTTCTTTCTTTTTCAGGTAAATCATTTAGTATTTCTTTGACTTGATCGGAGATAATTCTTCTTGCAGATTCTTGCTCAGGAGAGAGAATTTTTTCATCAGCGAGAAAGTCTCCAAGTTTAGACTTGCTTTCATCTCCTTCTTCACCGATTGGAGCTTCTAGCGAAACAGTACTCTGATCTATTTTTTCTATCGTATAAACTTTATCAACAGGCAGATTCATTTCTGTGGCAATTTCCTCTGGTAAAGGATCTCTTCCGAGATCTTGTGAAAGTCTTCTGACAACTTGTTTATATTTAGCTATAGTTTCCACCATATGAACTGGCACCCTAATAGTACGAGATTGGTCAGCCAGAGCTCTGGTTATTGCCTGTCTTATCCACCAAGTTGCATAAGTTGAAAACTTATAACCCTTTGTCCAATCAAATTTGTCTACAGCTTTAAACAAACCCAAGTTACCTTCTTGAATAAGGTCTAACAAAGTCAGATCCGCAGACCTTCCTACATATTTTTTGGCAATAGAGACAACAAGCCTTAAGTTTGCTCTAGCTAATAGGTTTTTAGCCTCCTCATCTCCTTGTTCTATCCTCTTAGCCAAATCTTTTTCCATACTACCAGATATTAGAGGATACTGACCAATTTCTTTCAGATACATCTGTATTGAATCATAAGAAGAATCTCCTCTAGGAGAATAAGGATATTTTTTACTAATCAAATCATCTAATGGAACTTCTAAAAGTCCTCCTCCTTCTAAAATATCTACACCAGAAGAACTCAATCTCTCATACAATTCATCTAAAAACATAATGTCTTCCTCAACATGAGGAAATTCTTTCAAAATTTCATCGTAAGTTACATACCCTCTCTCTTTTCCTTTAGTTACCAACTTTTCTAAACTTTCTTTATGTCGGTCTTCTTTCTTTAACTTCTTTTCAACTGTTATTTTTCTAGTTGAAATAGCTAGAAGTTTTTTAGGTTTCTTTTTTGTTTTAGTTTTAAGAGCAGAAACTTTCTTTATTTTCTTCTTTAGGGGTTTCTTCTGGGCCTTTGGTTTACTCTTTACAATTTTTTTCGGGGATATTTTTTTATTTGTTTTCATATTTGTTTTCATATTTGTATTTTAAATTATTGATTTTTTGGGAAATAATCTGACATTCTTCCAAATATTTTAATATTTCTGGTTTATTTTTATTTTGCTCTGCCTTTTGTAATAAAATCATTGTCTCAGTAAATTTTTTCTTTAAAAGATCCTCTTCCAATCCTATCAACAATTCTCCCACATCTTTTTCTAAATAATCAACCCCATTATAAAAACTCTCCGTTTCAAAAAGCAACATTTCCTTATCTTTTTCTAGAAATTCAAATATTTTTTTAGCTTCTTCATCTCCTAAAATAGAAATAAATTTTTCTCGGATTTCCTCTACTTTTAAACTAGAAGGTTTTAGAGTCTCTTGCCATAAAATAATTCCGACAATCCTCCTCTCTGTTCCACCTGATTTTCTCTCTCTAGACAAAACTGCTTTGTCAGATGGAACATTAGGAATATTTATATTTTTTAAATCTTCCCACAAGGCATCCTCTTTTATAAAAGTCTTCTTGGCTATATTTTTTATAAAATTGGATTTATCTATTGTACTTTTAAGTAAAGAAACGTATGGCAATATACTGCGATTTATTTCTTTTCCTAAGGCTATTGGGTCTAAATCTTTTGATAATAAATGATCTACATAGAAATCTATAATATGTTTAGAATTTTTTAGACGAGAGATGAGTTCATTTTTATCTTCTTTACTCAGATCAGCCGGGTCTTTCCCTTTTGGCATTTCAGCTATTTTTAATTCCATATCCAAAGATAAGGCTAAATGAGCGCTCCTGTTTGATGCCAAAAACCCTGCTTCATCACCGTCATAACACATAACTATTCTATTTGAGAACCTCCTAAGTGTTACAAGGTGTCCAGAAGATAAAGCTGTCCCTGACGAAGCTACTGTATTTTTTATACCTGATTGATGAAGCATTATTAAATCCATCTGTCCTTCAACCAATATTGAATAATCTTTTATTTTTATTTCACTCTTGGCTTTATCCAAACCAAAAAGAACCTCTGACTTATTAAATAGAATAGTATCAGGACTATTTAAATACTTTGGAGATTTTGGATCTGAAACTAAAATCCTACCTGAGAAACCAACCGCTCTGCCAGATGAATCCATTATAGGAAACATTATTCTTCCTCTAAAGGTATCATAATACATACTTTCAGAACCTTCTTTCTTTTTTATGAGACCGACTTTAAGCATATCATCAGCAGAAACATTTTTTGAACTTAAATGATCAAAGAGCTGTCTCCAATCTAGTGGCACATAACCTATACGGAAACTATCTATAGTACTATCTAAAACCCCTCTTTCTTCCATATACTTTTTAGCCTCTAGAGATTCTCCAAATATTTTTTGATAAAACAAGACAGCCTGTTCTATTATTGAATAATACTTGTCTCTATCTGATTTAAGGCCAGACTCATATTTCTCCAATTTAACACCAGCTCTCTCAGCTAAATTTTTTAAGGCTCCAACAAAATCAAGTCCTTCAAACTCTTGGATGAAACTAAAAATATCTCCTTTTGCATGACAGCCGAAACAATAATAAGTCCCTCTATCTGGAGATACGAAAAAGGAAGGCGTCTTCTCATTATGAAAAGGACACCTGCCTTTAAAATTAGACCCTGCTTTCTCTAGTTTTATATAGGAACCGATAAGTGAGCCTATATCTATTTTTGATTTTATTTGTTCGACTGATGATGACATATACCATGTGTTTTAATTCACTGAATAAAGTCCCGACGAACACTTACCTTATCTGGTCTAATCTAGTCTAGATTTTCAAACTGAGTATTCTGTCTAAGATCTTCTATCATTTTTGATTTTGGACTTCCTTTAAAACCTGTACCTGCAGGGATAAGTCTTCCTAAAATAACATTTTCCATAAGTCCCGTTAATTCATCGTGATTACCTCTAATAGCACTTGATATAAGCATTCTGGTTGTATGTTGGAAAGAAGCAGACGCAAGGAAACTCTTCCTAGAAAGAGAGACTTCTGTAATACCCATAACAACACTATCAGATTTTGCCTCTAATCCTCCCGTTTCTTTGATTCGAGCATTTTCTTCAGCCAAAAATGAGCTTTCAACAACATCGCCTGGAGAAAATACGGTATCGCCAGATTCCTTTATCCTTCTTCTTGCAAACATTTGTCTGACAATAGTTTCAATATGTTTTCTAGAAACAGTTTCTCCTTGTAATTCGTAAGGTTTATTTATTTCTCTAATAACATAATCAATTGTTTTATCTTTTCCTGCATATTTAAACAATTCATCAATATCAGCCGATCCATCGGTTATAATATCCCCCTTCTCAACTTCATCACCAACTCTAACAAGAATCATACGATTTAGAGAAACATTATACTCAACCGTTTGTTTTGTCTTTGTTCTATCTTCAAGATTTGGAGTAACAGTTATAAGTTTTTCTTTTGGAGTAACCTTTATATATGTGACAACTCCAGAAACAGAAGAAACAACAGCTGGGTTCTTTGGTTTTCTTTTTTCAAACAATTCTTCAACCCTTGGTAGACCTGCAGTAATATCCCCGCCAATTGTAGCAGCACCTCCTTGGTGAAAAGTACGCATAGTGAGCTGAGTTCCTGGTTCTCCAATAGCTTGTCCTGCAACTGTTCCAACGGCTTCACCCAATTCAACTACTTTATTTTTACCAAGATCAACTCCGTAACATTTAATACAAATACCATTTAATGTTTTACATGATAAAGGAGATCTAACAAGAACAGATGATACTCCCTCATCTTCTATTTTTTGAGCATCTTTTTTACTTACAAAGTGGTCCTTTTTGAACAAAACTTCGCCTTTTGGAGAAACAACATCATGAGCCAAAAATCTTCCTTTAATATGTTTAGCTAATGATATTTCCATACCACCCTTCTCTTTTTTGTTTATAACAATACCATCCTTTGTTCCACAATCTTCTTCTGTAATAATAGTATCTTGAGCAACAACGAAAAGTTTTCTAGTCAAATAACCAGCTTTAGCTGTATTAAGAGCTGTATCTGTAAGACCTTTACGGCTTCCATGAGTGGTAATAAAATATTCTAGAGGAGTTAAACCTTCTTTTGAACTTGAGATAATAGGAAACTCAATTGTCTCTCCCGCCGTATTTGTAATCAGACCTTTCATGCCTCCCATAGCGGTAATGTTTCCCATAGATCCTCTGGCTCCAGAAAGAACCATATCTGCCACTGGACCATCTTTAGGTAATGTCTGGGGCATAATACTTTCTACTTCAGCTTTAGCTTTGTGCCAAATCTCTGTTGTTTGACGTAGCCTTTCATCTTTTGAAATAAGACCTGAATTAAAGTGATCAGCAATAATATTTACTTTTTCTTTTGCTCCTAAAACTATAGCATCCTTACCTTCTGGGACATTTATATCATCTAACCCCCAAGTAACACCTGAATAAGTAGCATACTTGAAACCAAAAGATTTTATTTTGTCTATAATATTTGGAACTTTTTCTATACCATATCTTTCTATCAAATCATCAATCAAAGAAGTAACCTTTTTTCTATCTATAGTGTAATTTAAGAAAGGATAATCTTTAGGCAATATACTGTTGAACAAAAGTCTTCCTACGGTAGTTTCAAATAATTTACCTTGATATTCTGCGTATTTTGGAGAGTCTGTAGGCAAAACTTTTACCTTTGAACGGAAAGATACTTCTTCAAAATCATGAGCGGTAATAGCGTTATTTGGAGAAGAAAATATCTTACCTTCACCTTTTTCACCTGAGATCTCTTTGGTCATCCAGAAACAACCCAATACAATATCAAGCATCTTGGCTGAAACCGTGGGATCTCCAGATCCTGGTTTTAGTATATTTTTATCAGCGGCCATTATTTCTCTAGCTTCACCTTGAGCCTCTTCAGATAGAGGAACATGAACTGCCATCATATCTCCATCAAAGTCGGCGTTAAAAGCTGAACAAACAAGAGGGTGGATCTGAATAGCATTTCCTTCAATCAAAACTGGTTTGAAAGCTTGAATACCCAATCTGTGGAGAGTTGGAGCTCTGTTTAGCAAAACATATTTATCTGTAATAACATCTTCCAAGATAGCCCAAACCTCTGGAACTCCATCTTCTATCAATTTATTTGCCCCACGAATATTATAGGCCAATTCTTTTCTAAGTAATTGTGAAATAACAAAAGGTTTAAAAAGCTCCAAAGCCATATGTTTTGGTAGTCCGCACTGATTTAGTTGTAATTCAGGACCGACCACGATAACAGAACGTCCAGAATAATCTACACGCTTACCCAAAAGGTTTTGCCTAAAGATTCCTCTTTTACCTTTTAAGTTATCTGCTAGAGATTTAAGAGGTCTTCTTTGGGATTGGTTAATTGCAGACCCAGCACTTCCGTGTCTTATAGAATTATCTATTAAGGCATCTACAGCTTCTTGCAAAATTCTTTTTTCATTACGCAAAATGACATCAGGAGCCATTATCTCTTTTAGTTTCTTAAGACGATTGTTTCTATTTATAACTCTCCTATATAAATCATTCACATCAGATGTAGCATATCTTCCGCCATCCAATGGAACCATTGGTCTCAAAGCTGGAGGTATTACAGGAATATAATTTAGAAACATCCACTCAGGACGAATCTCTGCATGAATCATAGCCTGTATAGTAGCAATTCTTTTATTTATTTTTACAGAATCAACAGAACTAGCCTTTTTTAATTCTTCTTTTAAAGATTCCAGCAAAGCATCCATATCTATTTTTTTGAAGATAGAATAAATAGCCTCAGCACCAATGCCAGCTTCAAACATAGTTCCGTATTTCATTCCAAAATTATGGTATTCAACTTCATCTAATACCCTTCCTTCATGTATTGATTCTATATCTTTCTTAGCATTTACAAGCATTTCTTTCACAGCTTCTTTTGTTTTCTCATCTTGAACAGATTTAACTTTAGCTTTATACTCAGAATCCAAGTCTTTCAAATATCTAACTCTTTCTGCTTCATCAACTTTTGTAACTATATAACCAGCAAAATATATCACCTTTTCTATATCGGCTGTTGTTATACCCAAAATAAGAGATATCCTAGATGGCATTGATTTCAAAAACCAAATATGTGATACCGGTGTAGCAAGCTCAATATGACCCATTCTTTCGCGTCTAACTATGGATCTTGTTATTTCTACACCACATTTTTCACATACAATACCTTTGTATCTTATCCCCCTATATTTTCCACAATAACACTCGTAATCTTTGTCTGGTCCAAAAATTTTCTCATCAAACAAACCGTTTTTTTCACTTCTTTGTGTACGGTAATTTATAGTTTCAGGTTTTGTAACCTCACCAAATGACCACTCCTTTATTCTTTCTGGAGAAGCAAGTTTCAGTGTGATTGTTTCAAAATCATTGTATGAATCTTTGTTTGTTTTTGTTCTCATAGTCATTTTATTTAGTCATTTAAACCATCACCTAATAAATCTTTGTTTCCTTTTTTTATTTGAATATCTAAAGATAATCCTCTTAAGTTATTCAATAAAACATTAAATGAAGCAGGTGTGTTTAGCTGAGTAATCGGTTCACCTTTCACTATAGCGTCAAAAGCAGCTGAACGACCTAATATATCATCAGATTTTATAGTCAAAACTTCCTGTAAAGTGTGAGCTGCTCCGTGACCAAGGAGTGCCCAAACTTCCATCTCTCCAAATCTCTGACCTCCGTTTTGAGCTTTTCCTCCAAGTGGTTGTTGAGTAATAAGAGAGTATGGACCAATTGACCTCATATGGATCTTATCTTCAACCATATGGTGGAGTTTCAATATATACATATAACCAATGGCAATATCTTGATCAAAAGATTCGCCCGTTCTACCATCAAATAATTTTATCTTTCCAGTTTCTGGAAAACCAGCTTTTTTAAGCTCTTCTTTTATTTCATCACCTGTTGCCCCGGCAAAAGGAGGGACTATAGCCTGATAGCCCAGAGTATGTGCAGCAAGACCCAAATGAAGTTCCAATATTTGACCAAGATTCATACGAGAAGGCACCCCAAGAGGTGTCAAGATAACATCTATAGGTGTTCCGTCTGCCATATAAGGCATATCTTCTTCTGGTAGTATTTTAGAAATAACTCCTTTGTTACCATGTCTACCGGCCAACTTATCTCCAACAGAGACATTTCTAAGTTGAGCTACTTCAATATGTATTCTTTTTATAATACCTGATTCAAGTTTGTCTCCCCTTTCTCTTGAGAAAATTTGTACTCTAACAACCCTACCTTTCTTACCCCCTTCCATTCTCTTTGAAGTATCTTTAACATCACGAGCTTTCTCACCAAATAGAGACCGGAGTAATCTTTCCTCTGGGGTTAGTTGAGTTTCACCTTTTGGTGTAATTTTTCCTACCAAGATATCTCCTGATCTTACTTCTGCACCGACACGAATGACCCCATCCTCTGCCAAGTTTTTAAGTTTTGATTCTCCGACATTAGGAATATCACAAGTAGTAACTTCTGGACCCAATTTTGTATCACGAACATTTACGACAAACTCTTCAAGGTGAATAGAAGTAAATTTGCTATCTTTTACAACTCTTTCTGAAAGAATAATAGCATCTTCATAGTTTGATCCAGACCAAGACATAAAAGCAATCAACATATTTTGTCCAATAGCTGTCTGCCCCCCTACAGATGCAGAAGTATCCGCAAGAATATCTCCTTTTTTGACATGATCACCTATATTAACAGATGGTCTCTGATGAAAAGCTGTAAAACCATTTGTTCTGGCAAATTTTACTAAGTTATAAATATCTTCTTTTCCATCAGATTTTTTGACAGTAATTTTAGAACCATCTACCTGAGTAACTACACCATCGGTTAAAGCGACTTTCAATCGGCCTGTGTCTCTAAGAGCATAAGTTTCCATACCTGTAGCAACTAATGGAGCTTCTGGAACAATACAAGGAGTTGCTTGTTTCTGCATGTTACTTGCCATAAGGGCTCTGTTTGCCTCATCATGATTTAGAAAAGGAATCATAGATGTAGCTATAGAAAATGCTTGGTTTGTTGCTACATCTATATAATCAACTTCATCTCTAGAGACAATACTTGGGTTCCCTTCTTTACGAACTTCCACATCAGAAACTAGAATCTTACCATCTTCATCATAGGGAATAGCCGCATGAGCAATAGAATAACTTTCTTCTTCGGAAGCATTCAAATAAACAATCTCTCCTGTTATTTTACCATTTTTTACTTTTGCATAAGGTGTCTCAATCATTCCAAAATCATTCAATTTTGCATACACAGCCAAACGCAAAACCAATCCAATGTTTGGTCCTTCTGGTGTGTGGATAGGACAAATTCTTCCGTAGTGAGAAGGATGAACATCTCTAACTTCAAACCCAGCTCTTGATCTGTTCAATCCACCTGGACCTAAAGCAGAAAGAGTTCTTAAATGCTCTATTTCTGATAAAGGATTTTCTTGCAACATAAACTGTGAAAGCTGGTTTGTTGTAAAAAATTCTTTTATACGAGCCTGAAGAGGTTTAGGTGAAATAAACTGGACAGGCAAGGTAACATCAGTGTCTATCGTAGACATTCTGTTTTGAATATTTCTTTTTATTTGAGCCATACCTGTACGAATTTTTTGTTGGAAAAGTTCACCTACAAATCTAACTCTTCTCTGACCCAAGTGATCAATATCATCTTCTTCAGCGTGAGGAGTATTGTTTAGAAGAGAAATATGAGAAACAATAGTAAATAAGTCATCTTTTGATATGGTTCGACGAGCCTTTTCTTTTTCATCTAATTTTTTATCAAATCTTTTATTGAATCTATATCTTCCTACCGGAGATAAATCATACCTCTCTCCATCAAATATACTTTTGATAAACTCTTTAGCATTTTCAGCGGTAGCTAGGTCTCCATCTCTAAGTTTTTTATGTATATCTATATATGCATCCTCTATAGTCTTAGTGTGGTCTTTAGACAGAGTTTTCTTTATAGAATCAGTAGCAAATTCATCTCCCTCAAATGATTTTAATATATCTGTGTCTGTTTCTGCTCCAAGAATGCGCAACAAAGCTGTCGCAGGAAATTTCCTTTTTCTATCTATACGCACATAAAGTACACCGTCTGCATCTGATTCTATTTCAATCCAAGCTCCACGAGCCGGCATAATTTTTGCCCCGAAAAGCTTTCTACCTTTTATTTCTGCTGCAGTAAAAAATACTCCATATGATCTTGCTAACTGAGGAACTATAACTCTTTCAATACCTGATATAACAAAAGTTCCATGAGGAGTCATAAGAGGAAAATCAGCCATAAATATTTCTTGTTCCTTTTCTGTACCTAAAATAAGATTTTTCAGCTTTATTTTAACTTTCAAAGGAGCTTCGTATGAAAACTTATTATCCTTTGCATAGTATTCATCAAATTTTGGTTCTGATATTTCAAAACCAGTAAAATCCAACTGGAATTTCTTTTCAGAAAAATCTTTTATAGAAGAAAATTCCTCAAATATTTCTTTGAGACCTTTTTCAATCAGCCATTTAAAAGAATCCAATTGTGGTTCCACAAAATTTGGAGTACCCATCAAAGGTTTCTTAAATCTGCCGAATGTTTTTTGAGCACGAACCGCCGTATTTTTTGTAGACATAATAAATAAGTGTACTTAAATATGAGAACTTATAATTTAGAACATTTTTAATTACAAACAAAAAGAAACCTCTCCCTAAAAGGCTTCTTCTATTTTATTGGTTTTAGCGATTATTTTTTCGCAAAATAGTATGAAAATAAACCAAATAATTGTAATGTCTTCTTTGCCGGAACTCAATCAAAGTGAAGGTAATTTGAAGTATAGCTTATCGCTATATAATCTGTCAAGTAAAGTCAAGCTATTTATCCACATACTACTCACAGCTCATTTGACACTTTACACATACCCCTCTCTTTTTAGAATAAGTCTTTTCTTATCACCTCCTCTATTATAACCACCAAGCTTTCCATCTGACCTAACAACTCTATGGCAAGGTATGTTTATACTATAATTTTTATTTAATATATTTCCTACAGCTCTATAAGCCCTGGGTCTCCCAGCCTTATAAGCGACCTCTTTATAAGTCAAAACTTTGCCTTTCGGTATTTTTTTGACTATCTCATAAACTTTTTCTGTAAAAGTTTTCATAATGAATGAAAAGCCAGAATACAGCTAATTAATTCAAAGCAAACTCAAACTTGTAATCTTTTGAGGATATTTCACTGCCAGAATAAGGCAAAGGCTCTACTGATTTTATAGTTATTGTTTTCCCATTAAAAGATGTTTTATTTGTTAGGTTTAATGTGGAGTAGACAACATCATCTAAATCATTCACATTTTGTAACTTTACTTTAACACTCAAAACTCCCGCCCAGACACAAGTCACATCAAGTGGACACCTACTATCCTCCAATATCTCCTCTGGAGTAATTATAATATCTCCCATAACAACACTATCATTTAAACCAGGATTACTTACTTCCTCTTCATCTAAACAACCAAAAACACTACAGCCACCATTTGTTGTATTTCTAAAATAATAAAATCCTCCCGAAATGAGAATGACTAGTAATATCAAACCTAAAACTAAATTTTTCTTCATATAAATATATTATCATATAAAATAAATTCTTTAACAAAAAAAGACTTGCCTGAGTATACCCACCCAAACAAGTCCAGTTTTTCTACTTATCTACTTTAAATTTTTCAATATTATAACTATTTCCAATCTTAGAGCTACAAAATATTTGATAATTTACTTCTTTTTCCAAACAATCTAGCCTTTTATTATCCGACCTACAAAGAATCAGATGATACTTTTGGTCTTCTTTGCTAAAATGAGTGTCCCCAACAAGATAATCTGGAGAGGATAATTTTGGATCCGCTATGAAGACCACATTTATTTGGATTGGAATAATATCTTTACTACAAATCATCCAACTAGCTTTATCTATCAACTTTTTCAAGATAAAAACAGGTTCTCCAATTTCTTGACCCAAGCTCGGCAAGACAAAACCCAAAAGTAAAACACAAACTCTTGTAAAAATCATATACCCTCCTTTTCTATATAGATCATATATAATTCTCTACTTTGGTCAATAAAATCACAAAAACAGTCTGGCTAATCTCAGTTTTAAATATGTTGGTTTTTTCTTGTTTTTAGATAGAAGGTTATACACTGGAGCTAGAATCTTTACGTCCAAATCATTGAAAGCGTCCAGTATATCGTCTAATTCACTTCTCTTGAATTCTTTTTTTAGATAATCCACATCTGGACATTTTCCTTTCTCTATAAGTCTCTCTATATGAGAAATAATTGTATCCTGAGTTAAACCTCTCTTCTCGGCTATTTTTCCCAAAGACACCTCTTCCAACAAAAACTCTTTTGTTATTTCCTCCGTTGATTTTTTATTATTTTTATTAAGCTTTTTAATCCTTATCTTTTCTTCTGGCTCTATTTTTTTTAGATATTCTTTTTGTAATCGCTCTATCTCAGACACAGACATATTTTTCAAATCATTTATTGTATTTGTAGACATATCTAGAAACTTCATATCCCAATCTAAAACCTCTGGATCAACTTCTACAGCCAAATCATTTAGGCCAAGTAGTTTCATCCCACTGAGTGATCTGACACGAGACAAAGCTACATAACCCATCCCACGGACAAAAGACTTCGAAAGATCCACTTCCATAGTATCAAGTGACATCCCCTGACTTTTATGAACAGTAATAGCCCAAGCCAGACGAAGTGGGTACTGAACTATCTCAGCCTTAACTTTCCCCTCCTCTTCTATTTGCCAAGTAGTCTGACTGACATTTATGATAGTACCTTTTGGTGTTTTGACCACAGGGTCTCCAAAGGAATTAAAATCAGATATTTCCCCCAAAGTGCCATTTACATATAAACCCTCAGGATGGTTTTTGGTAAACATAATCTTAGCCCCAAGCTTTAAATTTAAAATTTCCGGAGATAAACAACTTTTTTTGAGAGTTTCAGATAAATGATCAGAGCCTTTGGATATCATTTCAAATTTCTTTATAGGCGAAGAAATCAGATCTAAGTGTTTATTATTTATCTGATCGACATCAATATTATGAGTAAATAGTCTTGTTGGTTCAGAATCAAATTCCAAATCCTTACCTAAACGGTTTTCTAAAATCCTTCTGGTTTCTTTACTTACTTTATTAGCCCTAATCTCATTTAATATTGAAAGATATTCTTTATCTTTTTGACGATGTTGTTCAGATAAATAACAAATTGAAAGCTCTGCCCTTTGCCAAGCATCTGATTTCCAAGCAAACTCCGACTCAAAAACCACGCCCCGAGAGACAGGAGGCAGTTGAAAAAAATCACCACACAATACGACTTGCATCCCTCCAAAAGGTTTTTCAGATCTTTTAAATTGTCTACATATCCAATCAATCAAATCCAACCGGAAGTGATGAAGCATTGATATTTCATCTATTATTAGAACCTTGGTTCTCTCAAATCTTTTATACAAATAAGATTTCTGCATTAAATCCTCTATATCCCTATCTGTCAGAGTATCTTTTACTCCTAGTCCAGACCAAGAGTGAATTGTTTGCCCTCCCAAGTGCGTAGCGGCTATACCCGTAGAAGCGGTAACAGCCACATCTACACCACTTTTTTTTAGATAATTTATGTAGGAATTCAAAACATAGGTTTTACCACTTCCGGCAGGACCAGTTAGAAAAACATTTTTACCCATTTTTAAAATATCTAAAGCTTCCTTTTGAGTCATTAAAGTATTGTAGCAACTTATAAGACGAAGTGACAAACATTTATATTTGTGATAAAAACACAAAGGAGGTCTCTGTGGTTTTAAGATTTATGGGCTATACGGCTCTTTCCACTATTGCAGTTATTTTTTTGAAGTCACTTATTTGGGTCTGGCAAAATCTAAAATTTGATATATTGGATGTTTGCGGGATACTAGGACTTGTAGTGCTCGTCGCTTTAATATACTTTATAATATCCGACAAATTCAACGAAGAAATCAAAAAGGTAAACAAAAAACAATACCAAATAGAATTCTTCGGTATATTCATTTTGATATTTATAATAATCACTTTTAGCCCCGGTCTATGACCGGGCTCTTTTTTTATTTTTCCAATCCTCTATCTTTTTATGATCCCCCGAAAGCAAAATCTTTGGAACTCTATATTTTTTACTCTTGTATTCTAAGACTTCTGGTCTAGTGTAAACATCTGGAGATGATGCTCTACTCTCCTCCAAAGAATCAAAACTTCCCAAAACACCTTTTACCTGTCTTGAGATAGAATCTATTAAAAGCATAGCCGGTAATTCTCCACCAGTTAAAATAAAAGGTCCTACAGAAACCTCTTCCATTTTAAATACTTTTTTAACCCTTGCATCTATTCCTTCGTATCTACCACAAACAAAAATGATATCTGTATATTTTTTAGATATATTTTTTGAATATTTTGTATCAAACTGTTTACCTGAAGGAGAAAAAAATATTAATTTATACTTTGTATTTTTTCTTTTGCTGATTTTAGATAATGATTTTTCAATAGCTTTTATGACAGGCATAGCTTGTATGACCATTCCCGGCCCACCACTGTATGGCTTTTGGTCTATGCGTTTAAACTTATTATCTGAGAAATCACGTGGATTATAAAAAGATAAATGTATCTTTTTATCTTTTATTGCACGAGATAAAATAGACTCACCTAGATATGAGTCAAAACTTGCTGGAAACAATGTGATTATATGGAAATTCATAAAATAAAAATATGGTACTAGAATACCATATTTTTATTAGTTAGTCTATATGTGATAGACTTAAATAATCTGAAATACATTCTCTTAATCCTAAACTTGGATGAAATCAGATGTGGAAAATTAAAAACACAAGAGGCCTTACTTGTGGTAAGGCAACGAGAATTTTTAATTTGGGGACGGAGAGTTCACCGAATTTAAGATTAAAGCTTTAGATCGGCCATTGCCTCGTCCACTGTCTTTGAAGCCGATCCTCTAGAAACACCCTCTTCACCCGCAGGTTCATTTATTTTAAGGTTTACTCTAGCGTTATTCTTCATACCTACCACTCGCAAAAGAGTTCTAATAGCTTTAGCTGTATTTCCCTCTCTTCCTATTATTTTACCCATATCAGCTCGATTCACATCAAGTGTCATTAAAACACCCATTTCATCAACCGTTCGGGTAATTTTTACATCAGCTGGATTTTCTACTAGAGCTTTTATAACAAAGTCTAAAAATTGTGCATCTTGTTCCATGAATTCAATCGTTAATGATAAAATCTGACACTATTAATTATAATAATAGTCGGAGATAGAGTCAATAGTTTATGCAACCTCAGAATCCTCTTTTACATCTTTTACAGGAGTTTCATTTGAAGCTTCTTCTGGTTTCACTTCTTCTGTTTTAGTTTCCACTTTTGACTCTTTAGGAACTTCCTCTGTTTTAGGTGAAGTTGCTACTTCTGGAGCTACCCCTGGTATTGCTTCTTCGGAGACAGGAGCTTCTACGGGAGTTTCTATCTTTACTTCTCCGGCCTTTTTCACTTCTTCTGTAACTTCTTTCAAGATTGGTTTCTTTTTAGGTAAATTATTGATTTTTTTACCTTCTATAATTTTTTTAGAGACAAGTAGGTTGTTTAATGTATCCGATAGCTTAGCTCCCTTGGAAACCCAGTAACTTATTCTATCTGATTTTATAACAACATCTTCCCCTCTTCGTGCATCATAATTTCCCAAGTTTTCTAGAAATTTTCCGCTCTTTGTAGAGTTTTTTGAGTCAGTCAAAACAACACGAAAAACAGGTTCATTCTTCCTTCCAAATCTTTGTAATCTTATTTTTAACATACCGCGTATATTAACAAAATAAAACTAATTGGTCAACAACAGTTTTTTTTGCTAAAATGCCTTGTATGGAAAAAAAACTTACAGGACCCATTAGTATCAATACCAAAGGTATTGGTTTTTTTGTCATCCCAGATACGGATGAACGCCTAGAAATACAACATGAAAACCTAAATAAAGCCTTTCATGGGGATATCGTAGAAATTGAAGAAACAAAAAAAGTCCTCTTTGGTCGCAAACAAGCGAAAGTGACCAAACTAATATCACGAAATAGAAATGAATTTGTTGGAACAATAGAAAAAAATAATGGCTCAGCTTTTCTCATACCTGATGATAAAAGAATGTATGTCGATATATTTCTGGATGAAAAAGAGGCCAAAGATATAGAAAATGGAACAAAAGTATTAGTGGAAATGGTTGAAGCTAAAAAAAATGAGAACGGACCAAAAGGCAAAATCATAAAAATAATAGGAAAATCTGGCGAAAACAATACAGAAATGGAATCTATTGTTTTGGAAAAAGGTTTTAAAATTGAGTTTCCAAAAGAAGTTGAAAAAGAAGCTGTAAAACTAAAAAATGAATACAAAAATTCTTTTAGTGAAGAAGTTAAAAAACGCAGAGATATGCGAGATGTGATAACCATGACTATAGATCCTTTTGATGCTAAAGACTTTGATGATGCTATTTCTATAAAGAGTTTAGACAGCGAGAACTATGAGATAGGCGTGCACATAGCAGATGTTTCATATTTTGTAACGCCAGAAAGTATACTGGATAAAGAAGCTGAGAAAAGAGGTCTATCTGTCTACTTGGTAGACAGAACAATACCGATGCTTCCCGAGATACTCTCAAACGATCTTTGCTCTTTAAATCCAAACGAAGACAAGTATACATTTTCCGCTATCTTTAAAATAAATAAAAAAGGTGAAGTTTCAGATAAATGGTTTGGTAGAACAATCATACACAGTGATAAAAGATTTTCCTACGAAGAAGCTCAGGAGGTTATAGATGGAAAAATAGAAAGTCCTCACAAAGAAAATTTGGATATATTAAATGAAATTGCAAAAATTTTAGAAAACAAAAAATTTCAAAATGGGGCAATAAATTTTGAAACTGATGAAGTTAAATTTGTTTTAGATGAAAAAGGAAAACCTATAAGTGTTTACAGAAAAGAAAGACTGGATACCCACAAGCTTGTAGAGGAATATATGCTCTTAGCAAACAGATCTGTAGCAGAGTTTATTTTTATGTCCCAACATAAAAATATTGCAAAAAAAGGTAGCCAGTCCGTGTACAGAATTCACAATGTACCAGATAAAGAACGTATAGAAGAACTAGCAATATTTTTGAAAGCTTTAGGATTTAACCTCAAGAATAAAGATGGGGAGGTTACATCAAAAGATATAAATAAACTTTTGAAGGAAGTAGAAGGTACTCCAAATGAAGAACTCATAAAAACAGCTACAATAAGAAGTATGGCCAAAGCAACATACTCTACAAAAAATATAGGCCACTTTGGTTTAGCTTTTACTTATTACACACATTTTACCTCTCCTATTCGCCGCTATCCAGATCTTTTGGTTCATAGATTCTTGGAAAGAGAACTGGAAGGAGGAAAAATAGAACAAAATGAATACGAAAAATTTGAAAGAATTTGTCTGCAATCTGGGGATACAGAAAAGAAAGCTGCTGATGCAGAAAGAGCAAGCATAAAATATAAACAAGTTGAATATATGCAAGAGCATATCGGAGAAGAATTTATGGGTACAATAACCGGAGTGACAGATTGGGGTGTCTATATAGAAGAAAAAGAAACAAAATGCGAAGGAATGATAAAAATAAAAGACTTAGGAGATGATTTTTATACATTAAATGAAAAAACTTACACCATAAAAGGAGAAAAAACAGGAAAAACTTTTACACTTGGAAACACAGTAAAATTTAAAGTAGTT
>Ga0172380_10000383_pt1 | contig 88957 bp, 86 predicted proteins | sample Leawe162metaG_FD_119747 | JGI IMG/M metagenome (GOLD analysis project Ga0172380, IMG submission 119747) | Leachate microbial communities from a municipal landfill in Southern Ontario, Canada - Leachate well 162 metaG | ecosystem: Engineered > Solid waste > Landfill > Unclassified | place... | reverse complement strand
TGCCTTGGCGGACCATCGAAGAAAATGTCCGGCTCGCGCTTCCGAAATCCATACGGGACAAGAATCTCGATACATTGTTCGCGACGCTTGGCTTGTCGAAGATGCGCTCCTTTTTCCCCTCCGAGCTTTCGCTGGGGCTCGCGCGCCGCGCGGCTATTGCAAGAGCGCTGGCGATCGAGCCTGATCTCCTCGTGCTCGATGAACCCTTCGTTTCGCTTGATGAAGCGACAGCGAACCAGCTTCGCCATCTTCTGCTCGCCGTATGGTCGGAGCGTCCCACGACCGCACTGATGGTTACCCACAATTTGCGGGAAGCGATCATGCTTTCGGACAAGATCGTCGTTCTTTCGAAGCGCCCGTCCCATGTCGTCGGCTCGTTCGTCATCCGCATTCCGCGGGAGAAGCGGAGCGAATTGGTCCGAAACGATCTGCTGCGGTCCTTCCGGCAAAAATTCCCGGATCAGCTTTAGCGGAGGCCGGACATGACGAAGCGGTACAACCGGCGACTTGTCTTGAAATCCGGCATGTGGCTGGCGTTGTCTTCATTTTCCCTCTCCCTAGAGCGTCTCGCAAACGCCGCGCCTGTGCTCGACGTCAAGCACGTCGCTGAGGGCGTATATGCCTTTGCCGGGAGGCACGAATTGATGACACAGTCGAACCGTGGTGAAATCTGCAATGTCGGTTTCGTCATCGGTGGCGAAGCGGTTGCCGTGATCGACAGCGGCGGAAGTGTGAGTGAGGGACGGGCACTGATTGCCGCCATTCGGGCAATCACCGATAAGCCGATTCGGTTCCTGATCAACACCCATATGCACCCGGATCATGTATTCGGAAATGGTGCATTCGAGGATATTAGCGCCACTATTGTCGGTCATCGCAATCTGCCACGGGCCCTGATGAGCCGTGGCGATTTCTATCTGGAAGCCTATCGCGAAACGATGGGGGAAGCCCTGATGTCGGAGATACGGATCGTCGCGCCGTCGCGGCTGATCGATCATGAGGAGGAAATTGACCTGGGCGGTCGAAAACTCACGCTGACAGCGTGGAAGCCCGCTCACACGGACAACGATGTGACTGTTTTCGATAGGCAAACGCGGACACTTTTCGCCGGTGATCTCTGTTTCCTTGGTCACATTCCCACATTGGATGGTTCTATTCTCGGGTGGATTGCACAACTCGACGCGTTGGGTGCAATCGACGCGGCGATGGTGATACCCGGTCACGGCCCTGTTCCGTTTCGTTGGCCGGAAGCCCTCGAACCGGAACGGCACTATTTCGAAGTTCTCGCGCGCGATTTGCGCAAGGCCATCGCCAAAGGGGTCCCTCTGGCTGAGGCGGTCCAGGGTGCGGCTATCGAGGAGCGTGAGCATTGGCAATTATTTGACCAATACAATACCCGCAACGCAACGGCCGCTTTTGCCGAGCTGGAGTGGGAGTGATGACTGGCTTTGGTTTGCCAATATCTGCATTCTGATGCTAATATAAAAATTGCCGGGCACCGCCAGTTCAATTGGTGGAGGCAGACATGAAGATACCAACCAAACCGCGATCCAGCGCAGGCCGTCTCCTGGGTATGGCAGTGCTTTTGCTCCTTGTGGGCACGGGCGGATCGACTGCGGTTCTGGCGCAATCGGCGGAACGTCCTGTTTCGACCGTGTGGGACAGCCTGAAGGGCGATGTATTCGGCGACCGCACGATCGACCAAACGGACGACCTTGTGACGATCGAAGCTCCGAAGCGGGCAGAAGATGCTGCTATCGTGCCGGTAGACCTCCACTTCAATCCCAGTGCCGAAACAGGTCGCATAAAGGCCGTTACCCTGATCATCGACGAGAACCCGTCGCCCGTTGCCGCCGTCTTCAACTTTGGCAAGGATACCGGCGTCACGCATCTCGCCACGCGCGTGCGGGTGAATTCCTATTCCTATGTCAGGGCAATTGCAGAGACCGAAGATGGTAAGCTGCACATGACGCAAACCTATGTCAAAGCGTCGGGAGGGTGTGCCGCTCCGGCTCTCAAGAATCAGGACGAAGCGCTGGCGTCGCTAGGCAAGATGAAGCTGCGTGTATTCTCCGCTCAACCCACCAGATCGGGGAACATGACACAGTCGACCGAGGTGCAACTCATGATCCGGCACCCGAACAATTCCGGCCTGCAGATGGATCAGGTTACCCGCTACTATATCCCGGCTCACTTCATCCACGGGCTGACGATTTCACAGGGTGACCGACTGATCATGACCATGGAGGGCGGAATATCGATTTCGGAAGATCCGAATTTCCGGTTTGATTTCGATGCTACTCCGGGCCAGGAAATAAAGGTTGAAGCGACCGATACAAAGGGCAAATCCTTCAAAAACCAGTGGCCACTGGACCCTGTCTAGTTCGCGGCCTTGATGGCCTTGAACGTCTCGTATGAGGCTCGGACTAAAAGCATCGAACGTCAGCTTCGGCTTGCGCCCTCTTCAATATCGTGATCGCGGATTTCGCGGGGGCGCTCTCGCGAAAGAGCGACCCCTTCTCTCCCGGGACGAGCCCCATTTGCTTGAATGTCTCAGCCGAGACGTAATCATCGTATGGCACGACGGAAGCGATGACGTCGATCGAGCAGGAGCACCGTTGGAGCGTATCCCGATTCTCCCCGTTGGCTTTCATGCACCCGTAGACGTACTCGGCGAGAGCAGATGTCGGATAGTTCGTAGCCGCCTCCGCCGAAAACATCAGTCCCATTGTTGCGGCCGCGAATACCGCGCTCCCAATCGTTGCAAGGGCATTCATCGGTATGGCCTCCTCCAATGCCAATCAGTATAAATTTGCGCAATAATAACAAATAAAAACAGGCAATAGCAATTCAAATTCGAAGATGCGTCAAGGTCCCTGTATAATTATGTGAGAGAACAGATATACCCATATGAATTCAGGGCGACACTGCGATGCGGCATAAGTATACTGCATCGCAGCAAACATTAATTCACAAACATGCTTGCGGAATGGGCCTCTTTCTCCTATCGTTGGGATGTTTCCGGCTTCAAGGACGTTACCGTCAAGGGAGTGGTGACAGTCTTCGTAGGCCAAGCGGGGTGGGCGGTAACGGTGCCCTCTGCGCGCCTGGCTTAGGTCGTGACACGCTGCCGGAAATACTTCCCATTTGCGTGAGCTGATGGAGCGGACCTGCCTTCAAAAAGCAGTCCGTCGGTTGGTTCACATATGTGAACTAAGGGAGGACTAAATATGCGTGTACACAAGACTCTCATGGGGGTGGCGCTAGCCACCACGGCAATGTCGTTTTCGTGGGCTGGAGGAGCCTTCGCGAACGACGATCTTCAAGGCCTGATTTCCGATTCCAAGAACTGGGCTATCCAGACCGGAGATTATGCCAATACCCGTTATTCAGCACTCAATCAGATCAACAAAGATAACGTCAAAGATCTTCAGGTGGCCTGGACATTTTCGACAGGCGTTCTGCGCGGCCACGAAGGGGGCCCGCTGATCGTCGGCGATGTGATGTATGTTCACTCTCCCTACCCGAATACCGTTTTTGCTCTCGACCTGAACAACGACGGAAAAATCCTTTGGAAATACACACCGACACAGGATTCCAACGTCATCCCCATCATGTGCTGCGACACGGTCAATCGCGGCGTGGCCTACGGTGACGGCAAGATCTTTCTCTATCAGGCCGATACCACGCTCGTTGCCCTCGATGCCAAGACCGGCGAACCGGTTTGGTCAGCCAAGAACGGCACGGTTGCGGACGGCAGCACGGGCGAGTCAGGGACATCGGCACCAATGGTCGTCAAGGACAAGGTCCTTGTCGGTATCTCGGGCGGTGAGTTCGGCGTTCGCGGCCACCTGACTGCCTATAATATCAAGGACGGATCGCTGGCGTGGCGGGCCTGGTCGATGGGTTCGGACCAGGAAACGCTCATCGATCCGGAAAAGACGACGCACCTCGGAAAGCCAGTCGGTGCGGATTCCGGGACCAATACCTGGGAAGGCGATCAGTGGAAAACCGGCGGCGGAACGACTTGGGGATGGTATTCCTATGATCCGAAGCTGAACCTGATCTATTATGGAACGGGCAATCCGTCGACATGGAACCCGAGTCAGCGGCCCGGCGACAACCGCTGGTCGATGACGATCATGGCCCGTGATGCCGACACAGGCGTGGCGAAGTGGCTGTACCAGATGACGCCCCATGACGAATGGGACTATGACGGCGTCAACGAAATGATCCTTGCGGACGGCATCGAGATCGATGGCAAACCGCGAGATGTTCTCGTTCATTTCGACAGGAATGGTTTCGCGTATACCCTTGACCGCGCGTCCGGTGAACTGCTGGTCGCAAAGAAATACGATCCTGCGGTCAACTGGGCGACTGAAGTCGTCATGGACAAGAACAGCAAGGACTATGGCCGGCCCATCGTCGTGGACAAGTACTCGACAGACAAAAATGGCGAGGACGTGAATACCACCGGTGTCTGCCCGGCTGCGCTCGGAACCAAGGATCAGCAACCCGCATCCTATTCTCCGAAGACCAAGCTCTTCTATGTTCCGACAAACCATGTCTGCATGGACTATGAACCCTATCGCGTCAGCTATACGGCGGGTCAGCCGTATATCGGTGCGACGCTTTCCATGTATCCAGCACCAAACAGCCATGGCGGTATGGGCAATTTCATTGCCTGGGATGCCGCCAAGGGTGAAATCGTCTGGTCCAAGCCGGAACAGTTCTCGGTTTGGTCCGGTGCGCTGGCAACGGATGGCGACGTCGTTTTCTACGGTACGCTCGAAGGCTACCTGAAGGCGGTGGATAACCAGGGGAACGAACTCTACAAGTTCAAAACCCCCTCCGGCATCATCGGCAATGTCACGACGTATGAACACAAGGGCAAGCAGTATGTTGCTGTTCTGTCCGGCGTGGGTGGTTGGGCCGGCATCGGCCTTGCTGCCGGTCTGACGAAGGGAACGGATGGTCTGGGCGCAGTCGGCGGTTATGCCGGCTTGTCCGACTATACGACCCTCGGTGGTCAGTTGACGGTGTTCGCGGTTCCTGACCGGTAAGGGAACAGTAACGCATACGCGGAGCCTTGCCTGCCAAGGCTCATAGCCAACAACAAACCCGGTCATGGAGACCTGCGGCCGGGTTTGTTGCGTCGCGAAAATTCATGATTCTGTCAATCACCACTGTTGGACGGCGCAGACATGCGCTGACCGACCGGGCTGGAATACGAGGTACCGATGCCTGTTCGCTTTAGATTTCTGACCGCTGCTATCGCATTTGCACTTATGGGAGGCGCGCCTCAATCCTTCGCGGATGACAAAGCCGCTGCCGCAGTCGCCTCGAGCGAGGACGGCAAATATTTCGACCAGGAGGGAACGCCAACATTTCGGATCCAGGAAGATGGAACCGTCGATTGGTATACCTACAGCGGGTACAGACGGTTCAACTCCGAATGTTTCGTCTGCCATGGCGCCGACGGGGCAGGGTCGTCCTTCGCGCCGATCCTTGTCAACTCATTGAAAACCATGAGTTACGGCGATTTTCTCTCAATCGTGGCCCAAGGCCGCAAGAATCTGAGTGCCGGCAAGGAAAGCGTCATGCCATCCTTTGGCAACAATAAGAACGTCTACTGCTACCTGGATGATCTCTATATCTACCTTCGCGCACGCGCGGTTGGTGATCTTCCACGTGGTCGCCCGGCAAAGAAAGAGGACAAACCCGAAAGCGCGAAGGAGCACGAAACATCGTGCATGGGTGGGTAGGATGAGCAAGCGCACATCACGCAGCATGAGACGCATGGCGACTTTCCTGCTGGCAGCCCTGGTGATGCCGACCGCCGGCCTCGCGCAAGGGGCAGGGCTCGGCGCGGCCGGCGAACTTGTCGACCCGGACGTCCTTCGCGTATGCGCCGATCCCTCGAACATGCCTTTCACCGATGAAAGCGGAAAAGGATTCGAAAACAAGCTGGCGGAACTCGTGGCGGCCAAGACCGGACGGAAATCCGTTGCCTATACCTGGTATCCCATGGCCACGGGGTTCGTACGCAACACGCTGCGGGCAAACCTTTGCGATGTCATTATGGGCTATCCGCAGGGCGATGAGCTCGTCCAGAACACCAATGCCTACTACAAGTCCACTTATGTGATCGTATTCAAGAAGAGCAGCGGTCTCGACGGGATCGATTCGCTCGAGGACAAGCGGCTCGCTGACAAGAAGATAGGCATCGTTGCGGGAACGCCTCCGTCGGCCAATCTCGCCAAAGCCGGCGTGATCCGAAACGTTAGGCCCTATCCGTTGATGGTCGACACCCGGCTGGCGCCTTCCATGGCCGAGGTCATGCTCAAGGAGCTTATCGGTGGGACAATTGATGTCGCGATCCTGTGGGGCCCGATGGCGGGCTACTATGCCAAGCAAATCGACCCTGATCTTGTTGTGGTTCCGCTCGTCAAGGAGAGACCGGATCATATGTCGTACCGGATCACCATGGGTGTGCGCCCGTCGGATCAGGAATGGAAGCGCACACTGAACAAGGTGATCAGAGAGAACCAGGCGGAGATCAACAAGATCCTGCTGGAATACGACGTACCCTTGGTCGACGAGAATAGCCGCCCGATCACCGAATAGGCTGACCATAGCCGGAAGGACTGCGGAAAGTCGATGAAACATGATGGGATGGATGAGATTCCTGGGAATTGCAGGCTTGTTGAGCGTCACCTCGGCGGCGCCCTTGGCAGCGGGATCTGCTCCGGAGCCGGCGGAATACAGGACCGAGAACTATCGGGCGGACGTCCCGGCGACGATCAAAGGTGCCACAGTCGTTTCCACGGACGAAGCGATCGCACTCTGGCAGGAGAAAGCAGCGGTTTTCATCGATGTCCTTCCCCATGACCCGAAGCCCAGGAACCTGCCTGAGGGCACGATCTGGCGAGAGAAAGTCAGGGAGAACATCCCCGGCAGCGTCTGGCTTGCCAATGTCGGATATGGCGTTTTGAACAAGGAAACGGAAACCTATTTCCGCAAGGCGATGGAAGCCTTGCTAGGCAACGACAAGGACAGAAAAGTGCTCTTCTATTGTCTTGAGGATTGCTGGATGTCCTGGAATGCGGCCAAACGTGCGGTGGAGTGGGGCTACAGGTCCGTCTTCTGGTATCCGTTTGGAACAGATGGCTGGAAGGCGGCCAAGCAACCGACCGAGAAGAGCGTGCCTCTTCAATTACCGATCTTACGCCAGTGAGGCGTATGATGCCCGAGGAGACCAGCATCTGGTCTTTTACAGAGAAGGAGGAGTTTATGAAGAAGACCTGGACCAAACCAACGATGTGCACAGTTGCCGTGGGAATGGAAATGTCACGTTACTTTCCTGCACAGCTGAAGGCAAAGAAATAGACCAATCTTCCACCGCCCCGTGCGACCTGCTCGCATGGGGCGGATCCCGTATCATTCCTGGTGTAGGGGTATCTTTCGTATGCGTTTGAAGGTTCTCGGTTCTGCGGCGGGTGGCGGTTTTCCTCAGTGGAACTGCAACTATCGATTGAGCCGGTCCGTGCGCAACGGCGAAAGCGGATATCGTGCGAGAACGCAATCAAGCCTTGCAGCATCCATGAACGGGCAGGCCTGGATACTCTTCAATGCTTCGCCCGATATCCGCGAGCAGATTGCCGCTACTCCGGAACTGCAGCCTGCGACTGAAGGCCCGCTGCGCGCTTCGCCGATCCGGGCTGTCATTCTGACCAATGCTGATGTCGATCATATCGCCGGGCTCCTGAGCCTGCGCGAGCGCCAATGCTTCGTGATTTATGCCACGGCCCGGGTGCTTCGCGTCCTTGAGGAAAATACCATCTTCAATGTGCTCGACCGCCAATATGTCGAACGGCGCGAACTAGCATTGAATGCGCGCACCCAAATACTCGACTACGAGGGCGAGCCGTTGGGGATCGCCGTGGATACATTTCCCGTGCCCGGAAAGGTTGCGCTTTTTCTCGAGGATGAGGCTCGGGCGAACGACGGTTTCGGCACCGAAGACGGCGATACCGTCGGGCTTCGCATTGTCCCGGAAGGCGACGGCGCTGCCGCATTCTATATTCCTGGCTGTGCGCGCGTTGACGATACGCTGAAGGCGCGACTTAAAAACGCAGCCTGTCTGTTTTTCGACGGAACCGTTTTTACGAACGATGAAATGCTTGCGGCCGGTGTCGGCTCCAAAACGGGCAGCCGGATGGGCCATCTACACATTTCCGGACCGGAGGGATCGATGGCTCTGCTCGCCGATACGCCCATCCAGCGCCGTATCTATGTCCATATCAACAACACGAATCCCATACTCGACGAGCAATCGAAAGAAAGCGCCACCGTCAGGGCGAGCGGATGGGAGATAGGTCACGACGGAATGGAGATCAGCCTATGAGCGAATTCGGTGATGCTGCAAAAGACGGCTTGACGCCTGCCGGCCTTGAGAAAGTGCTGCGCGCTGTGGGGGGCGAGCGCTATCACAATCGGCATCCCCTGCATCACAAGATGACCTCCGGAGCGCTAAGCAAGGCGCAGTTGCAGGCTTGGGCACTCAATCGCTATTGTTATCAGGCGGTAATTCCGCGCAAGGATGCGATGATTATTTCCCGTTCGGAGGATCCCGAGTTCCGCGCCGAATGGCGAAAGCGCATCGAAGATCATGATGGAACGAATGGATGGGACGGGGGCATAGCCCGCTGGCTGAAATTGGCAACGGGGCTCGGTCTTGAAGAAGACCTCGTGAAAGGAGAAGGTCTCGCGTTGCCCGGAACCCGCTTTGCAGTCGGCGCTTACCTGTCCTTCTGCACGAATCGGAGCCTGTTGGAGGCCGTCGCGTCGTCGCTGACCGAACTGTTTTCGCCGGTGATCATCGGCGAGCGTGTTCCGGCGATGCTCGCCAAATATGACTATGTCACCGAGGACATTCTCGCCTATTTCAAGCCACGCCCGGTACAGGCTTCGCGCGACTCCGAATTCGCACTTGCCTATGTGTTGAAACGTGCTGACACTGCGGAAAAGCAGCAAGGGGTCATCAACGCACTCGTTTTCAAATGTGATGTGCTCTGGGCAATGCTGGATGCGCTCGAACAAGCCTACGGAGATGGAGGCAGCATTCCCCCTGGAGCCTTCGACCCGGAGAAAGCGTGATGGAGATGCGTCGTGGGCGCGTCATGCTATCAGCGCAGTCGAGGCCTGCCCTGAAGCGGCATGCGAGACTGCAGTACGATCCAGTGCGCGGAGCCTGGGCCCTTCTTTCGCCGGAACGCGTTTTCTGGCCAAATGAGGTCAGTCTGGACATTCTGCGACTGTGTGATGGTCAGCATACGGTTACACAGATCGTCGATTCGCTGGCCGACCAATACGACACGCCGGCAACGGATATCGCTCCCGACGTGGATATGTTCCTGCAGGAGTGGTCCGACCGGTTCCTGGTGACGCTATGACGGACGCAATCCTCCCGCCCATTGGAATGCTTGCCGAGCTCACGCATCGTTGTCCGCTGCAATGCGCCTACTGTTCCAATCCGGTCGAGCTTCTGAAAGCCAATCGTGAAATGACCACGGAGGGCTGGCTGTCGCTATTCGATCAGGCAGCGGATCTCGGTGTCTTACAAGTTCATCTTTCCGGCGGGGAGCCGACGCTCAGGCCCGATCTCGAACAGATTATTGGGAGGCTTGCAAGTCGGGGCGTCTACACGAACCTTATTACCGCGGGTGTCGGAATTGCCGAGGGCCGGATCCAGGCTATGGCAGATTGTGGTCTCGATCATGTCCAGCTCAGTTTTCAGGGTGCCTGCGCGGACACCACGGAAAAGATAGGCAACCACCGCGGGGCGCACGAAAAGAAGCTCGAAACGGCCGAGCAGGTGCGACGGGCCGGTCTGCCGCTCACGATCAATGCACCGATTCATCGGCACAACATGGATGAAGTGCCGGCTTTCATCGAGTTGGCCATGTCACTCGGGGCTGAACGGCTCGAGATTGCCAATGTGCAGTATGCCGGCTGGGCGCTTCTCAATCGGGATGCTCTGATGCCCGACCGAGAAGCTGTCGAGCGTCAGGTTCAGATCGTCGAGGAGGCACAAGAACGGCTGCACGGTATCATGACCATTGATTTCGTGACGCCTGACTATTTTGCCATCTATCCGAAGCCCTGCATGGGCGGATGGGCAAGAGACGCATTCATGGTTGCGCCGGATGGAACGGTTCTGCCGTGCCATGCGGCGGGTACTATCCCCTCTCTGACATTCGAGCAGTTCGGAGAATGGAGCCTGGCGGAAATCTGGCACGATTCACCGGCCTTCAACGCCTTTCGCGGGACGCATTGGATGCTGGAACCTTGCAGGAGTTGCGATCGGCAGGAGATCGATTGGGGCGGTTGCCGTTGCCAGGCCATGGCGATTGCGGGTAGTGCGGCTGCTACCGATCCCGCCTGCATCAAGTCGCCGCTGCATTCACGAATGGCGGTGTTGATCGAGGATGCCACGGCCGATCAGTCCTCAGGAACGTCGGGTTTCCAGTATCGGCGCATCGGAAGGGCGGGCTCTCACGTATAGGGATCAGCCTTTCTTCATCAACTGGCTGATGAATTTCGAGAGGCCGTAGAGCCGCTGCTCTATGATCGTCGGGACCTCGCAGACGAAGGTCAGGGACTGTACCCGCTCCTCGAAAATGCGTGTTTCCCACTTGAGTTGTTCATTGCGTCTGGCGAACTCGGACTGGTCAATGTCGGGCGCCCTGCGCAATTTGTCGACCTCGGATGCTTCCTTGCGCAAATTCGCTGCAAGGTCTCGTTGCTTGTCCGCATAGCGGGAAATGCCCGAGATCACTTGCTCGCGCTCGACGTTGAGTGTGTCGAAAAGGCCTTGGAAAATCTGCGCGAGTTTTTCGTTTGCCTGCCCCCGGGGTAAACTCAACGCATATTCCTCGATCTGCTTCTGGGCATTCTCGATCGGGTTTCGGCGGGCGGCGATTTCGCTGACCAGTCTCTCGATCCCTGCGTCCTTGTTCCAGTCTTTGGCACTTGCGGGAAGGTCGGTGCCGTTCCACACCTGAGCGATCGAGAGCTGGGGCACCTTGCGTTGGATGCAGGGCCACTCGGGATCAGTGTTCGCTGCGCTATAGGAAAAATCCGGCGCCAAAAGTGCACTCGCAGTGCCGATAATCATGAGGTGTCTCTTCAATTGGTGGCTCCTGTTTCCTGTTTGCGAGTGGTGAGGCCCCGAATGGGATCATAGGCGAGAATCGCGCCTCCGAGGAAGATAAGCGTGAATACCACTACGACCAGCAACGAGAGCCATTCGATCCGACCATAGAAAGCAAAGCGCACCAGCTCGACCGCATAGGTGAATGGATTGAGCAGGCATATCTGGTAGAGGAGGGGACTGGATTCCTGCACGCGCCACAACGGATAGAGAGCCGACGAAGCGAAATACATCGGAAAGATCACGAAATTCATGATCCCGGCAAAATTCTCGAGCTGCTTGATCATGGACGATAGCAGCATACCCAACCCGCCGAGCATGAGCCCGGATAGGAACAGGGCCGGGAGCACGAGTAGATAGCCTTCGACAGGCGCCTTGACGCCCCAGAGCCATGCAATGCCAAGAAAAACATAGACCTGGATGATCGATACCGTCACGCCGGCCAGAAGCTTCGAAAGCAGCAGGAACCAGCGCGGAAACGGGCTGACGAGAAGGGTGCGCATATTGCCCATCTCCCTGTCGTAGACCATTGAGAGCGACGACTGCATTCCGCTGAAAAGCAGGATCATTCCGCACAGGCCAGGGGTGATGTAGACCTCGTACAGAACATAGGTCTGGTAGGGGGGGATAATCGATACACCCAGGACCTGACGGAATCCGGCGGCGAATATGAACAGCCAGAGCAGGGGGCGAACAAGCGAGGATACGAACCTTTCGCGCTGGTTGAGATAGCGCAATCCCTCCCGTATAAGGATGCCTTTGAGGCAAACCAGATATTGAACCAATGCAAACCGTGGCCGGTCTGCTCTGTGGTTCCTCAGGGCGGTGTCATGGGCCATGTCCGTCATGGGCGTGCTCCTGCGGATTTGATGTCGACAATCCCCGTAAGCTTTGAAAACGCCTGATTGATCGTCTCTGTCCCGGTCCTCGCGATGATATCGGCGACACGTCCGTCGGCGACGAGCTGCCCTTTGTCCAGCATGACGACCTGATCGGCCTGGTTGACTTCATCGATCAGATGGGTCGCCCAGAGAACGCTGATGCCGTCTTCATCCACGAGCTTGCGGATATCGCCGAGAATCGTCGCGCGTGACTTGATGTCGAGACCGACCGTTGCCTCGTCGAGCAGCAGCAGGGACGGACGATGCAACAAGGCCCGAATGATCTCGACCCGTCGGATCTGACCGCCTGATAGGCTGCGGGCCTTGTCGTGGAGGCGATCGGCCATGTCGATCGAACGCAACAATTCCTCGATCCGCCGTCTGGCGTCACGCGCACCAATACCGTGAAGCGAAGCATGATAGGCGAGGTTCTGATAGACAGAGAGATCGAGATCGAGCGTGCGCGCTTGAAATACGATGCCGAGCTGCCGCAATGCATTGCCAGGCTTGCGATCGATGTCGTGGCCGAAGACGCGGATATGGCCCGATCGCGTCGCAAACAGGTGGCTGATCAGAGAGAAGAGCGTGGTCTTTCCTGCGCCGTTGAGGCCCAGAAGGACCGCGAAACGGCCGGGTTTAATGGAGAACGAAATGTTGTCCAGCACCTTTCTCGCACCATAACTGTAGCTCACCGAGGCGAGATCGAGGGGTATAGAAGCGACCGCCTCCACGGATGGGTCTTTGGCGTCGCTGGTCAATCCGGCATTGCGCATCATCGAAAGACCTCATGCGGACCGCCTTGAGATCGCGTCCGCCTGGATGTTGCTGAAAGAGCGGGCGGCTATTTGATTGTGATCTTGCCCTTCATACCCTTGTCAGCGAGATCGGGCACGGACCAGGTATATTCACCGGGCCTCACCGCCGTGAACTGAACGTTGATCGTGCCTTCGGCATCGAATTCGAGCCAAGCGGGCGCGCCGTTCATATGGACTTCGAGATCATCGATGACGATCTGGTTCATCCAGGCATTCCGGAACAAGTCGGTGACGAATTTATACTCGAGGCCTGCTCCGGAGGTGATTTTCCAGCGGTAGCCTTGTCCGGAAACGAGCTCGAAGTCTTTCTGGTTGACCGCGAAATTATCGTCCTTGGAGCCGAGTATCAGCTCGGGTACGTTCTGGCTCGCCCTCGTCACCTTCGGTGCGTCGTCATCATCGTCGCTCTCGGCCTGGGCGTAAGCATTCGCGCCCAGAAGGCCGAGGGCTGCGGCAAAAGCTATTGTTTTGAAACTGAACATGGTTTCCTCCCTTTGGTTAAAGTCTCAATCATCTCGGTGCGACGGCCACTCCCCACGGCATCGTACCTACCGTCACCGATTTAATGGCCTCGTCTGTTTCTGTGTCGATGAAGGTGATGTCATTCGATAGCCCGTTGGTGCTGATGATGTTTTTCCCGTCCGGCGTGAAGGCCAGTTGCCAAACCCGCTGACCGACGAGGATGTATTTCTCGACCTCATAGGTCGCGGCATTCACAACAGCGACGCGGTTGGCCGGGCCGAGAGCGACATAGGCCTTCTTTCCGTCCGCGGTTATGCGCACGCCGACCGGCTGGATCGCTTCGGAACGAAGCCCTTGGATCTCGAAAGTGATCTTGTGTTTGACCTCCCGCTTGGCGTTGTCGACGACCGCAACGGTTCCTCCGATTTCCGAGGTAATCCAGACCTCCGTTCCATCAGGCTTGAACTCAGCGAAGCGCGGACGTGCATCCACAAGTACATTGTCGACGATCTCGTGCGTCGCAGTGTCGATGAAGTGCGCCATATTGGTAGTCTCGGAAGTGTTTACCATGGTCTTGCCATCGGGGCTGATGCCCATACCCTCCGGTTCGACCCCAACGGGGATTTCGGCGAGCATGCTGCCCTTTTCGACGTCGATGACCGTGACCAGATTGTCGTCCTCATTAGCGACGTAGAGCGTGGCTCCATCTGGTGAGAGGACGAAAAGTTCCGGATCCGGGCCGGAGGGAAGAGTGCCGATGATCTCATCTGTCGACGTATCGATTACCTCGACGGTGTCATCGTCGCTTGCGCAAACGTAGAGACGCTTGCCATCATGGGATACCGTGATACCACGCGGCCTCTGGCCTACTTTGATCGTCTTGACCACCTCCATGGTCTTTGAATCGACTACCGTGACTGTGTTGTCCTTCTCATTCGAGACATAGACCGCATTGGCCCATGCGGACTGGCCAAATGCAGTCAGTCCTATGGCGCTCGCGAGCAGGCATAGATTACGTCGCATTGTTTTCCTCCCAACGCCGCTATTTCAGTTTGCACCTTGTTTCCGGCTGGTCCACGCCAAGCGTATCGAGTTCCGAGAACTGGTGTAGAAATCCCTCTTGCGGCGAGGTCGAGACGACCCCGCGACCGTCACCGAGCAGGATCGGCTGACGCAACTGCCAATTCCATCTCCGGAATGTCAGCTTCTGACCCTTGAAGGCAGCAATCGAGAAATCATCGGCTTTTATGAAAGACTCGATCTGTTCGACCTCATTGCCTTTGGTTCGCGTTGCGGCTTCTCCCAAGATACGGACCGCTGTCCAGGCCTGCATGTCCTTCGAAAGCATGCGACGGCCGGTTGCCTTCACGAAGCGGTTCTGAATCTGGGCCCCTCCCCATTGTTCACTTGCCGGATGCCAGCTGGAGGCGATCAGGCCGGCAGTGCCGGCGACCGGACGCGGCGTCCAGGTTCGGTAGGGAACATAGCTGCCGAATACCTCGCTCTCGTCCGCCACCACGATGACGTCGTGTTCCGGCAGGTTCTGCGTAAACACCGGCATTTGGCGCTGCACTTGAATGACACCGGTGTCGGTCCTTCGGGCGGAGCCCTTGTCCTCGTAGAGGCGTTCCTCGACGATCGTGGCGCCGAAGCGTGTTGCCGCGCGGCGGATGGCGTCAGCGTAGAGCTGATCGCCTTCATGCGAGCCATAGAGAAGGACCCACTTGCGCCATTGCTTCCACACAAGATACTGGGCGAGACCATCCGCGATCATCGAACGCGTCGGCGCCGTGTGAAATACATTGGAACGGCATTCCTCCTCACGCAGTATGTCGTCGGTCGCTCCGACATTGAAGAGAAGAACGTCGTTGTCCCGCGCAAGGTCGGCTATCGACAGCAATTGCCTGGCCGAAATGTCCGTCAGCACATATTTTTCGCCCCGGGCCAGCATTTCCTTGAAGGCCGGAACCACATCGGCTTCCCGGCTCGTTTCGGTCACGTCGAGAGCGAAGGCCTGTCCGAGGAATTTTCCGGTCGTGTTGTTGTCGTTGATGGCGACTGTTGCCCCGGCTACGCCCTCGTCACGCGGGGCGATGTCCAGCACAGACAAGGCAAGCTGCGGATCATAGGCGCGCAGATATCCGATCCGGATTTCCATCACGGCTTTTGCGGGAGAAGTCTGCTGCGCCTGCAATTCCGGCGCATTGACGAGCAATAAAAAAAAGCCCAATAAAAATGCGAGAGAGTTTGGCACCGTACTCTTCATAACAATATCACTTCTGCTCACCGCCTCTCCGGGGAAAGGCGGTTGGTGACGTAAAGAAGGTGCCTGCTGTGATCTTATGCAATCCAATCAAAACCTCAACCTGCAATTTCATCTTTTCTTTTCTCAGCATAGATGTCAGCAATGGCCATAAGGGAGGCCTGCGATGACAAAGATGCTGGCGAGCGTTCGAAACCGGCCGGAGGCGGAAGTCGTCCTGAATGCCGGCGCTGATATCATCGATCTCAAGGATCCTGCCCGCGGCGCGCTCGGCGCCGTCGACACGAAGCAAATCCTTGATGTCGTTGATTTTGTCGCCGGTCGGCGGCTGACCAGCGCCGCTTGCGGTGACCTGCCGATGGAGCCAGACACAATACGAGCGAAAGTCGAGGAGATCGCTTCCACCGGCGTAGATTTCATCAAGATCGGCATTATGCCGTCGGGAGAGTTGGCCGCCTGTACGAAAGCCCTGGGCGATATCGCGAGGCGCAAGAAACTGATCGCGGTTCTCTTCGCCGACCATACCTATGAAGGCGATGTTCTCCCCGCCCTTGTGGATGCCGGCTTCCACGGCGTGATGGTCGATACGGATGACAAGTCAAAGGGTCGGCTGCTTCAGCACATGACGCCGGACCGTATCGGGACTTTTGTCAGTGATTGCCACAACCGTGGCCTCCTGTCGGGCCTGGCCGGTTCGCTCGAGGCGCCGGACATTCCGCGATTGCTGGGCTACAGGCCTGATTTTCTCGGGTTCCGGGGAGCGCTATGCGCAGGTCTTGTCCGAAACGCGGCGATCGACCGGGAGGCAGCGCTCAAGATCCGCGGGCTCATTCCAGAGGAAAAGACGACCGACAGTCAGTCCCGTGTGGACTACAAACTTTTGGCCGCAAGGGGGTATTTCCCCGACGCTTCCGAGGAGGGGCTTGGCACGGACAAGATATTCGTGCGTGATTTCGTCCTGCCGGTCCAGATCGGCGCCTATAGTTTCGAACACGGAAAGACGCAGAAGGTCCGTTTCGATGTGACGGCGGATGTGTTGCGCGTGACGCGCAATCCGGAAGACATGCGTCACGTGGTATCCTACGACATCATCATGGACGGCATCCGTGCGATCGTCGCGCGAGGGCATGTCGAACTGGCCGAGACGCTTGCCGAGCAGATCGCCGCCTTCGTGCTGGAGAATCCGCGCGTGACCAATGTGGTTGTGCGGGCGGAAAAGCTCGAACTGGGCCCAGGCGGCGTCGGTGTAATCATCGAGCGCAAGCAGGACAGAACCCGATCTTCGAAACCGATAGAAGGCATGGGCTCGCAGGCGACACCGGCGCACGGAGGAAGAGGAGGCCTTCCTTCATGAGGCCGCTGGTCGTGAAACTGGGAGGAAGCACGGCCGGGCATGAAGAGATGCGGGAATGGATAGATGTTCTGGCAGCTGCCGGATTATCTCTGGTCATCGTTCCGGGAGGCGGGGCATTTGCGGAACAGGTGCGGATTTCGCAGAGATCGCTACATTTTTCCGATGACGCCGCTCATGACATGGCCATCCTTGCGATGGACCAGTTCGGTATCGTGATTGCGGAGTGTCATCCCCGTTTGAGTACGGCAGCGTCGATTGAAGATTTCAGACAGGCATGGAACGCAGGCAAAGTACCCGTATGGCTGCCGTCATCCATGACGAGAGGCGCCGAGGATATCCCGCGATCATGGGATGTGACGTCGGACTCGCTTGCCGCCTGGCTGTGTGGGCAGATAGGCGCCGAGCTACTTCTCTTGATCAAGCAAGTCGATCCCGATCACCGGGACCTGGACGAGCTCGTCAAAAGTGGTGTCGTCGATCCAATGTTGCCCCGGATGCTGGGTGAAAAAACCGACCTTCATATCGCCGGGCCGTCGATACTTCGTGGTTTGCGGGGACGTTTCCCGATGATCGGCGTGCCCGGCCAGCATATCATGCGCAAGGTGCTTGAAGGAGTGTGCCGATCATGACGCGACTGCACACTCCCCGCTGGGCCTGGGTCCTGACCGGCTCCGGCCATTTCTTCGTCGAAAGCTTCGAGCTCATACACACGCTTGAACACTGCGATATCTTCGTTTCCAGTGCGGCGAATGAAGTCCTGAGAATGTACAAGTTGAAGCTGAACTTCCCCGACACGATGCGTGTGCTCCACGACAAGACAGCCAGTGCGGTGCCTGTTGGCAACTTCTACCACGGGGTTTATCACACGGTCGTCATCGCGCCCGCGACATCGAACACCGTGGCAAAATGCGTCGTCGGCATCTCGGATACCTTGGCTACAAATGTCTACGCACAGGCCGGAAAGTGCAGGGTGCCGTCGATCGTCTTCGCCTGCGATACGGCCCCGGAACTGGAGACGATGGCGCCGGGCGGTCTGGTGAAGGTCTATCCGCGCAGGATCGATCTTCAAAATACGGAACGCCTCAAGACATTCGAGCGAACGCAAGTGGTCGAATCCCTTGCCGACCTAAGGCTGGCAATCGCGCACCGGCAGAAGGTGATTGCCGACGATGGTTGAGCATCTTGTCTTCCTGACCGGGCACCTGGCGCGCGCCAGGGTTGAAAGCGTTCTGGCCGGGCTGGGAGGCAAATCCTTCACCTATGATATCGTCGATATCGGCGTGAAGGTGGCCGCCTTGATGACAGAAGAGATCATCAGGCGCCGCCTCAAACATCCGGTGGCAGCGGATCGGGTTATCCTGCCTGGCCGATACAGAGGCGATCTCGATCGGCTGAGCGAGGAATTCGGAGTACCATTCGTGCGCGGGCCGGATGAAGTCGCGGACCTGCCGCCCTATCTCGGGCGCGTCGGCAAACCCGTCGATCTCTCGGGCCATGACCTGCGGATATTTGCCGAGATTGTTGACGCCTCGGCCTTGCCGCTCGATGCACTGGCTAGCCGAGCGCATGCACTCTCTGCCGCCGGCGCGGATGTCATCGATCTGGGATGCTTGCCGGATACACCGTTTCACAATCTGGCCGAGGCCATCCAGCGGTTGAAGGCGGAGGGGCTGAAAGTCAGCGTGGATTCCGCTAACCGCGGCGAGCTTGAGATAGCTGCCCATTCGGGTGCAGATTACCTGCTGAGCCTCGATGAGCACTCGATCGGCCTGGCCGCAAGATACAAATCCACGCCGATCCTGGTACCCGCCATTCCGGGGGATCTCGATTCGCTCGGCCGCGCGATCGATGCTGCGCGGCAGGCAGGAATTCCGTTTATCGTAGATCCGGTGCTCGATCCCATCCATTTCGGTTTCGCGGCCTCGCTCGGCAGATTCATCGAAGCACGCCGGCGCTGGCCCGATGTCGAAATGCTGATGGGGACCGGCAATCTCACCGAGTTGACCGACGCGGACTCATCCGGGGTCACGGCGGTCCTTGCGGGCCTGTGTTCGGAATTGTCGGTAGGCAATGTGCTGGTCGTCAATGTGAGCCCGCATACGACGAAAACGGTGGAGGAGCATGACCGGGCCCGCCGGATCATGTTTGCGGCCAAGCGCGATCACGCTTTGCCGCGCGGCTATGATTCGGGGCTTCTGCAGGTACATGATCGCAGGCCATTCGCCGGGAGCGTCGAAGATATTCAGGCGCTCGCGAATGATGTCCGCGACGCCAATTTTCGTGTCATGACTGCACCGGACGGCGTCCATGTTTTCAATTCCCGGGGCCATTGGACCGCGCAAGACGCCTTCGAACTTTTTCCGAGCCTTGGGGTTGCGGAGGATGGGGCGCACGCGTTCTATTTGGGAGCGGAGCTTACGAAAGCGGAGATCGCCTGGAAACTGGGCAAGCGCTATACGCAGGACGAACCGCTCCGCTGGGGCGTCGCCGTGCCGGAACAGAGCGAGGACCGAAGCCGGCTTGCCGAGGCTGGACACACTTTGCGGGCAAAGAAGGATGTGCCGTGACCTTTATCCGGGAGACAATCGTGACGACCATCGACGCCGACGGTGTTCCGCATATCGCACCGCTCGGAATCATCGCTCAGGACGACGGCTGGATCATCGCTCCATTCCGTCCTTCGAAGACCCTGGACAACCTCGCGACAGTACCTTTTGCCATCGCCAACTACACCGATGACATGCTGGTTTTTGCCGGTTGCCTGACGGGCCGCAAGGACTGGCCGCTTGTGGTTGTCGAAAATTGTCCGGTACCGCGACTGAAATCAGCGCTCAGCCATTCGATCCTGAAAGTCGTTTCGATTGAAGACGATGGGGTTCGCCCGCGCCATTTCTGCAAGATTGTCGGCGAGGCCAACCATGCACCTTTTATGGGCTTGAACCGCGCCAAGGCGGCTATCCTCGAACTGGCCATCCTCGTAAGCAGGCTTCATATGCTGCCAAGGGAGAAGATCGACGCGGAAATCGACTATCTCAGGATCGCTGTGGAAAAAACATCTGGCCCCGACGAACAGAAGGCCTGGGATTGGCTGATGCAGCGGGTCGCAGAGCATAGAAGCCAAACCTAGAAGGAAACGGATTTCTCGCCGGTATGCCTTGCCGCGAGGAGGGCAATAGCGGCGGCGGGCGCCGCCTTGCTGGCTGCATCCTGGGCATCGGCAGTCGAATTGATGAGCGAGCCGAAATCGACGAACGGCCGCTCGAGCCGCTCTGCCAGCTTCCTGATCTGCGGTCGCCCTATGCCTGCGCCGACCACGGGGGCCCTTTTGTCCGCCGGGCCATGGGCGCTGACCCTGAACGCGCCGTCGTGGATCATGCGCAATTGGTGCTCGCTGAACCAGCGGGCGACGTCTATCCACTCCTCGGCATCGAGATCCGGTCCATCGCGACCGATCATGCGGGCAAGGCGCCCCATCGACCCGGAAACCGTCTTTTCCCTGTGGTCGGCCGCCGGATAGTGATCATCGGTTTCATCGAGCATGCCCAGAATGCGGCCAATGTCGGCGGTATTGGCAAAATACTCGTTCATCAGCGGTGTCATCGCCCCGCGAACCGGGACTCTCTCCGCAATGCCTATCAGAGCTGAGCGGGTAAATCCGGTATAGACCAGTTCACCAGAAAGGAGCCGCTCGGCATCCGAGTAGCCGATGTTTGCGAGCCTGCCATTCGTGAAGGGCAGGATGTCGGTTGTGGTCGAGCCCATGTCGACAAACAGTCCTTCGCCTGTGAGCCTGGCAGCAAGCGTCGCCGTCGCATGCCAGTTGGCTGAGGCTATATCGGTCGCCAGATCGCGTCCCCGTACCAGATCGGTGAAGCCTGACCGGCCGGCATAGATCAGTGTGTCGGTCGAACCGAATTCAGCTTCGATGAGGTCGAGAAGGCTTCGAACGCCGACGTCGCGAGTCGCGAACCCGTCGGAGAGCTCGGCGGTCATCGTGAAGACATTCATGGTGCCCGCGGGAAGGGGCGACCTCAGTTCATCCAGCACGTTCCTCACCTGATCCAGGCCGAGCCACAGAGAGGTTTTCAACGTTCTGGCGCTCGTGATCACGCCATTTTCGCAAAGCGCCACCTTTAAATGAGCGCCGCCGATGTCCCAGCCGGCAACAAACTGCTTTTCTTCGTTGGCAATTCCGGCTTCCATGGCGCGATCATTCCTCACTGGGTTTTCAGCTTTGCTTATCATTCCGGTTCTCGACATCAAAGACGGTCTCGTAGTACGTGCCCGAATGGGCTTGCGTCATACCTATCGACCAATTGAAACGCCATTGAGCCGAACGGCCGATGCCGGCGAGGTTGCCGAGGGTCTGAGAGGCATCTATCCGTTCCCGACATTCTACATCGCCGACCTCGATTCCATCGAGGGGGGCGGCGGCGCCGCCGGAGCCGCGGGGCTGTTGTCAGGGCTGGAGCCTCCACCGGAAATCTGGATCGACGCCGGTTTCGCCAGTGCCGAAGGCATCCGGCAAGTTCTTGATATGAAGCGCGTTTCACCGGTTCTTGGGTCGGAAACACAAGCGGACGCAAGACTTCTGCGGACTTTCAACCACGATCCAAGGCTCATTCTATCGCTGGATTTTCGAGGCGATGCCTTCCTTGGGCCATCCGAGATCCTGAGTGCACCCGATCTGTGGCCGTCGCGGGTCATCGTCATGACGCTTGGCCGGGTGGGCGCCGGTTCGGGGCCGGATTTCGATCGTCTTGAAATGATCACGAACCTTGCCGGAAAACGCGATGTCATTGCCGCCGGCGGCATCAGACATGCCGAGGACATTAAGAAGCTGAGCCGGATGGGTATCGCAGGTGCACTCGTGGCAACATCGCTCCACAGTGGAGCCTTGACGGGCGAGGCAATTGCGGGGCTGATGACTTAGCGTCCGGCTCGCACGGACAGCACGAAAGGGGGACTGCTCCCCCTTCCATGGTTCTAGAACCCAAAGAGCTTAGCCAACCGGCGCAACAGGCCATCCGAATTCACAGAGGGCATACTCTGTGCGGGGTTGTCTCGTATCTAGGCACCGAACGGATGCTTGACCTTGTCACGCTGCGCCGTTGCTTCTGTTGCGGTCGGCTTGCCCGTCACAGCGCGCTGGATGGCCTCTTTGGTCGCCCGGTAGTTGAAGTCCTGGATCTTCGCGTCATCTTCGGCCAGCCAGTGGATGAACACGCCGACGCAAATGAATATGTCATCGGCTTCATCCGCAGGAATGGTCCCGTCGGCGACGCTGTCCTGTACAGCCTTCGCGACTGCGTGCTGAGCCGGCCCGAACATCTGGACGGCCTGCTTGGCGCCCTTGATGGTGACCTTGTTGAACATCACAGTATTGGGTTTGCACTGCAGGTTCGGCGCGATCACGGCAAGAAGCGAAGTGAAACCGTCCTTGTTGTTCGTCAATGCATTGCAGAATGCGGATTCGACCGCGCTTCCACGCGGTCCCATCAAGAGATCGATATGAGCGACTTCGTTTCCGTCGCCAATAAGAGATTCGCCAACCAAAACCTTGTTGATTTTTGCCACGGCCATGTTCCTCCCTGTACCGTTCCAAAATGGTTTGTCCAAAGATGCCGTACGTCGAGACACGACTCTCGATGGACAGCTATCCTTGTTCACAGCACCCTTTTACTCGGGTCGGTTGGCCAGATAGCAGCGGAAGCCCAATTTTCCGCTGGACAAATTCAACCATTTACCCTGCGATTATGCAAGATGAAGTTGAGTTTTGCGGCGAAAAGCGTTGCAACCGTGAGGTCGGCAGACGTTCCCGGATTGATGTCCCGGGCCTTCAGCCGGCGGTCGAACTCCATGAGTGTCTCCTGGCGCGTGAACTCACCGTTCTTATCGATGATATTCGACCGAACTTCCTGCGCCTCGGCCCTCACTGCCTCGGCAATTTCGAGGCCATGCTTGCGTGCGACATGGCTGTCGGGAAAGGATGAAAGGAAATGAAGGTAAACGAGCACGGACGGCCACATTCCCTGTTCCCGCCCGTCCATGGCATTGGCATAACTGGACAGGCCACCGGAGAATATGTCGCTAAATCCGGTCACATATTGCCTGGCAATCATGTCCCGGTCAGCGGCTTGCCGCATGGCAACGAGAAGCGGCACTTCGGGCGGTCTGGCAACGTCGTTCTCGGCAGTCCCCAGCCCTCCGGGGTTTGCCAGCGCGATTGCGCTGAAAACGTCGCGGGCGTCCGCCCGATCCATCGTCTCAAGCACATGTGAGAGACGCTCCCGAAGCTCAGATGAATCTGTTTCAGCAGCCTTGGCCAGGGGGGCGCACAGGAGCAGGATGCCGAGATTGGTATTTGTGCCGACTGCGGCGCGTGTGGCGACGACGGCATCGAGGATCCGCCGTCCGATGGGAGACGCCGGGTCGGAGATTGGCCGGGCGGTCACTTCAGCGCTTTCAAGGAACTGCTGGGCCGTCATCCGATGGCCGTCGGCGAAACGATGAACATTGCCGGGCTTCAGAGCCTCTATCTCCATACGGCAGGCATCGAGATAGACCTCCATGATCTGGTCGCGCATCGGCATCAGGCTGCGGGTCTTTCGCCCAGCTTCGGCGCGATCCGCGAAACCATCGCCTCGGCGATCCTGTCGGCGATCCGAACCGGCACGACCGTCTGCAACCCTGTCCAGGCAGGCATGCTGTTTACCTCCAGCACCAGAAGTTGGCCATCGGATGTCGGCACGATATCGACGCCGGAGAAATCCGTTCCGATCGCTGCAGCGGCGGAAAGTGCCAATGTTTCGAGCTTCTGGCGAAGCGGCCCGGTTACAGGCTCCGCCCTGGCACCCTTGGCGATGTTGGTGATCCAGCCCTCGGCGCATCGCGCCATCATACCCAATATCGTCCCGTTGCAGGTGAAAACCCTGTAGTCACGGAAGGTCGGTCCCGGCCGTGCCACAAAGCGTTGAAGATAAAAAACATCGTCGACTTCTATCGGGTCCGGCAGATCTTCAATGGAGCGGATGAGGCGAAGGCCGCGTCCTTGCGAACCAAAGAGAGGTTTCAGGACGAGAGGGCCACGCGGCAGCTCGCGATCAATGATCGCTTTGGCATTGGCAAAAGTCTCGATTGTGAACGTCTCTGGCGTAGGCAGGCCCGCCTGCGCGAGGAAGAACGTGGTTGTCGACTTGTCGACGCAGCGTTCAACTGCCTTGGCTGAATTCCACACCGGGACATCCAGATGCGAGAATGCATGCAGAATGCCGAGACGCCGAGTGATCGCCTCGAAAGTTCCGGATGAAATCGACCGAACAACAACGCCGGCAGGCAGGGCGCCATCGAAACCCGGAATGTCGATCCCTGATGCGTAGCGAGAATCGAAACCGATGTCGGCAAGCTGGAGAAAGACGGCGTCAAAGCCGAGGTTGCCGAAGGATGAACGTAGCTGCTTTACCTGGCTGTCCGGCCTGTCGGACAGGATCAGGATCTTGTCTTTCAAAATACGTGGGTCATCAACCAAGGGATTTCTCCAGCATCATAGCGTTGCTTTCGCCGCTGCGGAAGGTGTCGCCGGTCTCGATTGCTGTCACAACGACCTCCGCCGGGCTGAAAAGATGGGGGTCGATCGCGTAGAAATCACCGTTGAACTTCTTGAAGATATCCGAAAACGGTTGACCGTAGTCGCGCGATGCCTTGCTGGTGAGTTGCTCGGCCAAATCGCGCGCAGCTTTTGCATTGCCACGGACGAAAAGCTGCACCAGGCCACCATAGATGATGGCATCGTTCGTGCGCCCCATGGCCGTGAGGAAGTCTGGATGCGGGGCAGGGATAGGAGCCTTACCGATTCCATCCACGATCGCGTCGAGCGGAAATTTCAGATCGTGTGCCTTGTGGAGGGCAACTTCGAGTACGCGCCCGACAATCTGCACGCATCCCGCCAGACTTTGGGTGGGCGCATAGATGAACGTCAGCGCCTCCGGCTTGAGCCCGGTCGCTTTCGCAACCTTCTCGACGATTGCGCCAGGCGGTGGCTTGCCGGTTTCCAGGACAATGACCGAGGACGAAGCCTCAGGTTCCCGATAGTTGATTTCTTCGAATAGCGGTTCCACGCGGGCCAAGGCTCGTACCGGTCCGGAGCCCATGGCGAAATATTTCTGGTGGCTGAGTTGCCATCCCGCATATTGGCTGCCGAGACAGGCAAGGACAGGCTGCGATGAGCGTACATCGATGCACAACGGCCAGCGGGCAGAGTTGCGGTCGAGGCCTGCCGATACCGTTCCGAGACCACCCATGCAGATTTCCACGAGGCGCAATCCGACCTCGAGACAGCCTGGCCTTTCAGCGCCGGCGTCTATCAGGTGTTCTCCCAGGCTGCCCCGGCTATGTCCAATCCCCAGACGCTCGGAATCGGCGATCATGAGATCGACGATCCGCTGCGCATTCCGGTTCAGATAGGCCTGCCCATCCTTCATCGGGTTTCCTCCCTCCAATGCGCCGACAGTTCAATGACGCGGGCCTTGGCTGCCCGTTCGGCAGCCGCAGCTGACGGCGCTCGTGCGAACACGGTGCAAACCGGATCGCCTGCATTTAGTGTTGTTCCGGGCATTTGATGATCGGCCGTAAACGGTGGCCAGTCCAGTGCCGGGAAATCGGCAATTGAATGCGACGCGTAAGCTATCACTGACGCTGTCGTGCCGCGATATGCGGGAAGCTCCGGTTCCCGACCACGAACGGCATGCAGGTGCTGTGTCAGCAGCGGCGTCTGTTCGCTATCGAAAATGTCGAGTGTTGCACCTGGCCTCGGATTGATTTCGATCAGATGGAGCCCTGCCGGTCCATCAACGAAGTCGGCGCTGCATAGTCCGACAAGGCCTGCGCGGTTCGCAAGCGCGTTGAGCCAACCTTCGATGAGCCGCTTCTTCTTGCGATCGAAGCGCAACAAGCGCACTGCACCGCCGTATCGGAAGGGAGCGTTGGGCGAAGGCGAAGGCCATTGGCGGCTGAAGCCGACGATATTGGCTTCGCCGCCTTCGGCTATGAACAAGGCTGAGATGTTGACACCCGAGACAAACCGCTGGAAATAGTTGCACTTGATGGAGGAAGTCGTGCCTGCAGGGCCCACATGCGAGCCGCCCGCGCCGCCTGCAAGCTTGATCAGCCAGCCATTCGAATTCTCGGGCGCTTCAAATCGGATTTCAGGATGAGGGATGCCTAGTTCGCCACAAAGACCTGACAGGCTTTCAGGATCCTTGACGGACCGGACGGCGACAGCACTGTTCCCGGCGAGGGGAAATTCCCGGGAAAGCGCCGCGATGATCTCAGGCGTTCGCTCGAAGCCGGAGCCGTAGACCAGAGCGACCGGCTTTTCGTCTCCTGCCAATGCCCTCAGGCTCTGTGAGATTCCTAGTCCGTCGATGCCGTCCGCGAGGCTCCCGGGCAGTCTGACGGCTCGCTCGGCCAAGGCAAGCGTGTCTGAATCGTTGAAGAGATCGGCAACGAGTGGCCTATAGCCAGCCCGCCTCGCGGCCGCTGCCAACGACCGGCCCGAAATGGCTGCGATCAATATCGCAGGGCTACTTGGCGATGCTGCGTGCAAGGGCGAATGCATCCTGAAAGTCAAACGCGACAGCCTTCTTGGCGCTGATCATCTGTTCGAACAGGCCTGCTTGCGTCTTGTATTTGACATTGCCGATGGAAAGCGGGCCGATGCCGGCGGCCTCTGCCGGTTCCAGCCTTTCGCCGTTGGCATTGACTTTCAATCCCTCGACTCCGGCCGGCGGTACGGCATTCACGTCTGCGACGATGAAAAGCTTCGGTGCCGACTGGAGTTGCACAGCCGAAATCACCCGTACACCTGCCTTCGCTGCAGTGAGAGCTACTTCAGAATTCCGCAGTATCGCGGATTTCGCGTCTTCCGTTGATCCGTCGGCCGCCTCGACACTCGCGCCGAAACGGTCTTTGATGGACGTCGCAATTTCCTGCACGCGTGCAATGCCGTCGTGACCGACAATCGTGACGGCCGCTCCCTCCTTGGCCGCGATCACGGCCGTGCAATATCCAACGACACCGGTTGCGCCGAAGACTGCAATTCTCGTACCCTTCAGGTGGCGATCATACAGCCTGGCAAGCGCTTTCTCGACCTTCGCGACCATCGCTGCGGCGGTCGTGAACGATCCGGCGGGGTCGGCAAAGACGGAAATTTCGAACGGCGGCACCATCGCCTTTTTCGCAGCATCGAGCATATCGAGCGCAAGGGTTGCATCCTTGCCGGCGATGAATATGCCGGTCGCGGTTCCCGCATCCGGCGGGCGCGAAAAAATGGCATCCTGAACAAGGTTTCCGACGTCGGCGAGCGTTACGTCGGTATAGGCTATGACATGGTCATAACCGGCGTCGAGCGCCATGTTCGCGTCAAACGGGCTCATCTGCTTGAGAGGCGTGAGCATGTGAAGAATGGTTTTGCGGCTCAATTTCCCTGCTCCTCTTCAGTGGTAGCGCCCATGTTTCAGCTCAAGATGGGGAGGGGTCACCGTTTGCGTGATTCTCGCTCCCTCGTTTCGTGCCGCAACGATTCGGATTGTGATTCCTGGCAGGTTGACGGCGGCGTCCCGGACAATCTGCTCGGCTGCATCTTGTGACACAGCAAATGCAAATCCAGTCGGGCCCCATGAGCTCTGTCCGGTTCCGACCGCTCCGGAATCGGCCAAGTGTTCGAGCGTGCTTTCAACAGCTTTGCTGGCAAACAGGCCGCCCTGTGCGGGTGCAAAATAGCTACCGATCTCACGTTGTATGGCCGATACGGCCATGCCGAAAGTGTCAATGTCCCCTTCAATCAGCGAGGGCATCAGGCCCATCAGTGACAGACGGCAAATGGCCGACGAACTGGGAAGCGGGAATGCAGGAAGTGATCGGAATGCAGCTATCTCAGCATCGCCGTGGATGCCTTGGGTGCGAGAATCGAACACCAGAATGACGCGCCAGTCTTCCGGAAACGGAATCCGGGAAATGACTGTCGGGGCTTGATCATCCTGCCCTTTGCCGGCATCGAAAATGAGCCCGCCCCGCTCAAAAGCGGCGATCCCGATACCCGACCGAATGCCGCGACCGAGAAAAGTGGCGTCTTCGCGAATAGCGAACGGCAGACCGTGCAATGTGCGAAGTGCAGCGGAAACCGCCAGCGCTAGTTGCGTCCCGGAGCCCAAGCCGGCATGGCCCGGTATGGCGCCGTGGACAACAATTCGGTGATGGCTATCGATTCCGAGATGTGGTCGCAGCTTGTCGAGATGATCCAATATGCGGGCGCGCTCCTCGCCGTCGACGCTTGTCTCACGGGCCTTTGTAATCGTCAAGGTTGTCGAGATGTCTTCGAGCGGCAGGCCAATGCTTCCGAAACGGCTACTTGTCTTGCCCGGCATATCGAGAAAGCCGAGGTGCAAACGAGCGGGCACTTGTATGGTGACGGAATCCGACATTTGATGCAATTCTAAACAATCTAGAATATCGGGCCCAAGGTTATGATATCGTCTTTTGGTCGCGGCGCAAGCAGTGACAGCCAAAGAAAGAGGGAGGACTTTCCAATGAGCGGCGAAACCGAAACGGCGAGGACGAAAGAACGCGTCTATTCCGAACCTGAAATAGTCGCGAAGCTCGAAAAGGATCTTCCGCACTGGCGATATGAGAACGGGTGGATCCGTCGCAAATACAAGACACACAGTTGGAAGTCGACCTTGATGGTGATCAATACCGTCGGCCATCTCGCCGAAGCCGCCTGGCATCATCCCGATATCAAGGCCTCCTATGCCTGGGTCGAGGTGAAACTGATGACGCATCTGGCGAAGGGAATCACGGACAAGGATTTCGAACTTGCCCGCAAGATCGAGGAAGTCGTGCAGTGGCAACCGGGAAAAGAGGGCGGGGCGCTGGAAGGCACTCCACGTACCGATCAGAGATTTGCGTATTTGAAATACGACGATTGATCCCACTTTTGATTTGCCGCGGGGTTCACATTCGCTGAGAATTAGCTAAGTTTATACTGGCACCAGAAAGTTGCGGAGTATGTCGGTTGCATGGATAGGCAGCCAGGCAGTTTCATTGACGGTCGCAATTCAGGAGGCTGCAAGGCTTCTGGTGTCCAGCCGCTGCCCGGTGTTTTCAGTTGATTCAGATGTGCATGGTAGCCGAAGCGCAATCGCTATGGCCGAGCGGCTAGGTGCGGTCTACGACCATGTGAACGGCTGCGATCTCGTCAACGAAGTTGCTCTGTTCACAGACAATGGCGGATTTTTTACGACCCCGGGGGAGACGCGCCGTCGCGCGGACATGATCGTCATCATTGGCGATATCCCGGTCGCACATCACGAAATCTTGCTGTCGTGGACTACTGCTTCTCCCGATCTGACATCGCCGGGAAAGCGGGCCTGGTTCCATCTGCACGGCAGCGGCTCCGCACCCGGGAGAGACCACATTGCGCGACAGGTGAAGGCGCGCACCATTGTTGCGGACCTCTCCCTTGGAGGCGTAATCGCGGCTGTCCGAGCACTATTGGCTGGGAGACGGGTGTCGCAGACACTTCCCGGTATCGAAGCTTTCGCAAGCGCGCTGGCAAAAGCCAGTTTCCCCGTCTTTGTCTTTTCCGGCCACAGCGACGATCCTCATAGTATCGTGATGTTGCAGGGACTGATCGCCGATCTCAACAAGAGCCGCCGGGCGACTACGCTGTTTCTGCCTTCCGACGACGGTGCATGGGGCATGGTATTGACCTCCCTCTGGATGACAGGATTCCCGCCACGAACAAGCTTTTCGACGGGCCTGCCGATCTATGATCCAGTGCTCTGCGACATCGATCGGATGCTTGCCGAGAAAGAAGCCGACCTGCATGTCTGGATCTCGGAGCGGCATGCCGAGGAGCCTCCGAGACGGAGAGGCATTCCACTGATATCATTGGCAAGGACCGATCATCCCGCCGCCCGCGCATCGGTGACGATCCGCATCGGCACGGCGGGTAGAGACCACGACGGGGTCTTCTACTCCAGCCGCATCGGCACACTGACAGCCGTGGAGGCGTCCGCGCGATCCGACCTGCCGATGGTCACCGATGTCATGCGCCAATTGGCCGACGCCCTGCCGGAGCGGGAGGGGCTGCCATGCTGATTCGTCTTGCAGGCGGCGAAGTCGTGGATCCGGTCAACGGCCAAACGGGAAAGCGCGATCTCTGGATCAGGGATGGCGTCATGGTCGAAAGACCGGAAGGAGAGAGAGCCGACAAGACCTATGATGCGTCCGGTTGCATCGTAATGGCGGGGGCAATCGATATTCACTCTCACATTGGCGGCGGCAATGTAAACACGGCACGACTTCTTCTACCCGAACATCATGCCGCACATCAGAGGCGGCCAGCGCACACACCACTATCGAATGCGGGCTGGTCAACGTTCAGCACCGGATGCCTCTATGCCCAGATGGGCTTCACGACGGTCGTCGAGCCGGCAATGAATCCGTCAAACGCGCTTCATACACATCTGGAGCTCGCCGATATCCCAATCATCGACAAGGCCACGCTTTCGATCCTGGGCAATGACGACTTCCTGCTGTCGATGATCCGCGACAATGCATCAACCGCCATGATCGACGATTACGTTGCCTGGACGGTCTCGTCATCAAGATCGCTCGGCGTCAAAGTCATCAATGCCGGCGCCGCAGCGGCGTTCAAGGAGAATGTCCGCGCTTTTTCGTTCGACGATATTATTCCCTCCTACGGTCTCAGTTCGCGCAGAATCGTCAAGACGTTGCAGGCCGCAGTGGGATGTCTGGGAGTGCCGCATCCGTTGCATGTTCATTGCAACAATCTGGGGGTCGCGGGTAGCGCCGTCACGGCCGCCGAGACGATACAGGCCACCGAGGGCAAGCCACTGCACCTCGCGCACCTGCAGTTTTACGGTTACGGCACAGAAGGCAAACGCAAGTTTTCCTCCGAGGCCGCTCGCCTGGCAGAACTGGTCAATGCCAATCCCGATGTGACGATCGATATCGGCCAGGTGATGTTCGGTCAGACAGTGACCATATCGGCGGACGTCACACGGCAATTCTCAGCCATGGGACACGCGAGCCCCAGGAAGTCGGTCATCATCGATGGCGATGCAAACGGTGGCGGCATCGTGCCTTATCGCTATCGACACGACTATCATGGCTCGCTGCAGTGGGCCGTCGGGCTGGAACTGTTCCTCCTGACCAATGACCCCTGGAGGGTGTTCTTCACCACGGATCATCCGAATGGCGCGCCATTTACAACCTATCCGGAGTTGTTCGAGCTTTTGATGAGCGTCGATGCACGGGACGCAAAGGTAACGGAACTTAATCAATCCGCGCTGTCCCTTACAACGCTTCCGTCAATCCGCCGCGAGTACACGTTCGACGAGATCGCCATCATGACGCGCGCTGCACCGGCGAGGCTGCTCGGCCTCAAGGACCGTGGGCATCTCGGAGCTGGTGCAATCGCCGATATTGCTGTCTACCGGAAGGGCAAGGATATCGCCAAGATGTTCCGCGAGGCGGCGCTCGTTTTCAAGAATGGCGATCTGGTGGTCGAGGATGGCAAGATCACCCGTTATCGCTGGGGCAGAGCGCTGCGTCTCAATCCGCTGCCGGACAAGGCGATGATCAAGCGGATGAACGGCTATTATCAAGACCGCTATGGCCTGTCGTTGGATTGGTTTACTTTTCCGGATTCCGCCATCGCCAGGGAGAACGCTTTCGCGGAGGTCTCATGCAACAGTTGATCCGCAATGGCGTTGTCATCGACGATACCTTTGCCGAAGCGTTCGGCATGCGCGCAACGGCCATCGTCATCACCGCACCGACGCTCAAATGGGCGCGGCAGGCGGCGATCACGATGACAGGATATGCGACATCGGTCATCGGTTGCGGCTGCGAGGCGGCAATCGACATGGATATCCCAGAATCCGACACGCCAGACGGTCGCCCCGGATGCCGCGTGATGCTCTTTGCCATGGGGACCGACGAGTTGCAGAAGCAACTGAAGAACAGGCTGGGCCAGTGTGTTCTAACGTCTCCGGGTAGCGCCTGCTTTGCAGGGCTTGAAGGAAGCGCGTCGCTCGATCTCGGCTCGGCGCTTCGCTATTTCGGGGATGGCTGGCAGATTTCGAAGAAATTCGGCAGCAAGCACTATTGGCGAGTTCCCGTCATGGATGGCGAGTTCCTGTGCGAGGCAACAACGGGGCTTACCAAGCTCGCCGTCGGAGGAGGCAACCTCCTTCTTCTCGCAGCCGATGGCGTAAAGGCACTGAGAGCAGCGGAACATGCCGTCGAGGCAATCAAGAAGATTCCGGGCGCCATCATGCCGTTCCCCGGAGGAATCGTCCGCTCCGGCTCCAAAGTCGGGGCGAAATACAAGGGCATGTTGGCTTCGACGAACGATGCCTATGCGCCCACCCTCAAAGGCGTCGTCAACACAGCGCTCGATCCGGAGGTGAATTCGGTTCTGGAGATCGTCATTGACGGCGAAACCAGCGACGTTGTCGCTGAGGCCATGCGTGCCGGTTTGAGGGCCGTGATCAAACTTGGTCCGAAGCGGGGGGCGTCGCGTGTCAGTGCTGGGAACTATGGCGGCAAGCTCGGCAAGTTCCACTACCACCTGAAGGATCTTCTGCCATGAAGCCGTTGACTTTCACGCTGCTTTCGGAACCGGAAGAACGGCTCGATCTCTCCGCTCTCATCCCCGAGCGGCTCAAGACAATGTCGGCATCTGAAATAGCCAAATTGCCGGTGGGAACGAGCCGGTTTCCTGCCAAGGTCGGCGATCTCTTCAAAATAACTGGTACCGAAGCTTCCGAGATCGTCTTTGCCGGCGGAAGTTGCAGGTTCGATCATGTCGGCGCCGGCATGAAAGCGGGGCGCGTGCGTGTTGATGGTGACGTCGGCGCCAGGGCAGGGTGCAAGATGACCGGCGGAACTTTGCTCGTGGAAGGAAACGCCGGCATCCAGGCAGGCTCCGGAATGGCCGATGGCCGTCTCGAGGTCATGGGTGATGCGGGCGATGACGTAGCCGGCCCCATGCCGGGAGAACTCCAGGGGATGTCCGGGGGGCTCATCATCGTGCGCGGCAAGGCTGGACACCGCCCGGGGGAAAAGATGAGACGAGGTACAATCGTTCTTCTGAAAGGCTGTGGTGACTATGCCGGCCTGGGCATGGTAGCGGGTACGATAGTGGTAACCGGCCGCGTCGGTCTGATGCCCGGTTATCTCATGAAGCGAGGCTCACTGTTGTTCGATCGTTGTCCGGCACAGCTTTCGCCGACCTTCATCGATAGCGGAAACGTCGATATCGCATTTTCCGGGCTGATCGACCGCTATCTGATGGACGAGAAGATCCTCGACAGGCCGCTGCTTGGCCGCGCGCCAACGCGATTTGCGGGCGACAATGCGGTGCTCGGAAAAGGTGAGATCCTCTTTCGCCGAGGCAGATGATCGTCGTTCCTGGTCGTGTTTTCCGGTTGCTTGACTTCGGACAATGATCGCTTAGATGGATCGTGAAACCGGAAGTTCACATTCGCAGTGTCGTGGGGGCGATGATCCGGCTCCAACGGATATCTCAAGGCTATGGGTGGCACCATCGTGGCGAAATCGATAGCGGATACAAAGGGCAACAGGGTCACTGTAGCCCGGGCTCTTTCAAAGCTGGGCTACTGCTCCCGTACGCAGGCGGAGAAGCTGCTCGCCGAAGGGCGCGTATCCATCCGCGGGAAAACCGTGCGTGACGATTCCACCTGGGTCGATATCCGGACAGACCGTATCGAGGTCGACGGCGAGGCCGTCACTGCGAAAGAAAAAATCTATCTGATGCTCAACAAGCCGCGGGGACTGGTTACGACCCGCGATGACCCCGAGGGCCGCGAAACGGTGTTCTCCTGCCTCAAGAACATCGATGCCCGTTCGATCTCTCCTGTCGGGCGCTTGGACAAGGCAAGCGAGGGGCTCCTGCTCTTCACCAACGATACCGTGCTGGCACAGCGGCTTCTCGATCCGGCGACGCATGTTCCAAAGATATACCATGTGCAGGTGAGGGGAGGGTTGAGCGAGGACAAGCTTTCCCAGCTTGTGGCCGGCGTCTCGGTGAATGGCGAGATCTGGAGTGCGGCTTCCGTGCGAGTGCTTCGCGAGGGCGAAAAAAACACTTGGCTGGAAGTGGAGTTGCGCGAAGGCCGAAACCGGCAGATCCGCAGGATGCTGGAGGCCGTGAATGTCGAGTGCCTCAGGCTCGTCCGGATCGCGATCGATGATATCAGGCTCGGTGATCTGCCCAAGGGCCAGGTGCGGCCTTTGACCTCGGGCGAAGTAGGAATCCTGCGCCGAACCACTGGTCAGGAATAATGGCCCGACAGATCGGACAATTTCCGGCTGAATGGAAACCGATCAGAATAAGCAGAGACTCAACATCAACGCGATTTTCCTCTCGGAATTAGAGTGCCGCCGTAACACGAAGGGAAAATTGCAGCGGACCCGGCAGCCACGAGCCCATCTCTATGCTTGCACATACCTTCGCGCCGTTACTCCTGCTTGTATTGGTATCGCCCGCGAGTGCATCACGGATGGCAGACGGAAGCGTGATGGTCGGCCAAACCGTGCAATCTCATGCAAGAGGGCTGCGAGCCAGATGGTTCGCAGCCCTCTGCATTTGTCGAGGCATCGCCAATCCCAAGCGAACATTGCATCGGCATCGGTGGTTGTGAGGACTTATTGCCCGGCAGCGTCGCGGACGATTTCGTCCAGCAGGACGTTGACGTCATCGCGGCCATTTCCGTCGGGAAGTCTGCGAAAACCCAGTGTGACCTTGCCAGGCTTTTCAGCGGGCTCGTAGGCGAAGAGGATATAGGGGCAATAGGCAATGTTGCCGATGTCTGCTTCCATTGCCTTCCTTGAGACGGTAGCCGAGCAAAACTGCAGGATCTCTGCCTCCTTGTAGAGTGGTTTGGCACCCTTCACGTCCGTAGCCGTACGCGCCAGCATGTCGCCGATGTGGCCATGATAGTCCACGACATAGCCGCGGTTGACAACGGCATCCTCCAGATCCGCCATAACCTCGGCAAACGGGGCGTCGGTCGTGTATGTCGTGACTGCTCCGTCGGCCCGGGCAACGGTGGCGGCGAGCAACAAAGCAACTATCGGGAGCACTCCCGATTTCAACATGCGCATGCGGTCTTCCTCCCAAATATTCAAAGGCAACAATGCAGCTTAACGTCGGTTGTAGAAATATGCAAAAAAAGATATGTGTCTATCTCTTTTGGGAGGTACATCATGACACATTGGCAGAGAAATGAAACACAAGCGCTCGGAACCATCGACCGCCGAAGCCTCATCCTTGGCGGTTTGGGCTTCCTGGCGGCGGCGGCAATGCCGCGGCCGGTCGCAGCGCTTGGTCGTCTGGACGTGGGCGACGGGGAACTTCTTACGGTCAGCGACGGAAATCTGAACCTGCCGATGAACTTCCTCTATCCGGATGTCCCCAAGGCGGAGCTCGAAGCTTTTCTAGTCGCCAACGGCCTGCCGACCGACGCGTTGAAGCCGGACTGCAACGTCACGGTGCTCAAGCGCGGTGACAAGGTTGTGCTCTTCGACGCCGGATCTGGTTCGAATTTTATGGCAAGCGCGGGCCGCCTCCTCGAGAATCTGGCTGAGGCCGAGATCGATCCTGCATCGGTCACGGATGTCGTGTTCACTCACGCTCATCCCGATCATCTCTGGGGTGTGACGGATGATTTCGACGAACTCGTTTTTTCAGAGGCAACCTATCATATTGGTCAGACCGAATGGGACTTCTGGTCTTCGCCTGAGACGCTCGCCAGCATGCCGCCAGAACGTCAGTCTTTTGCGGTCGGAGCGCAGAGCCGTTTCAAATTCATTGAAGACAGGATCAACTTCATCAAGCCGGGTCAGGAAGTCCTTGCCGGAGTGGAGGCAATCGACACCGCCGGACACACGCCCGGTCATCTGTCCTTCTTCATACATGGTAGTGGAGATCCTACATTGATTGTCGGAGACGCGCTGAGCAACACGGCAATCTCCTTCGCGCATCCGGATTGGCGAACGGGCAGCGACCAGGACCAGGAGCTTGGGGTCAAAGCACGGTTGAAGCTCCTAGACCGACTGACGGCCGACAAGGCCACGCTCATCGGCTATCACTTCAATCATGCAGGGATCGGGCGCGTAGAGCGCAAGGAGAGTGCCTACGCCTTCATTCCGGCTTAAGCCAAGGCTCGGTCTCGAACCACCAGACTCGGACGCCGCGGTTGCCGCGGCGTCTTAGGGCCTTGAGCCCGAAAAGACCGCAAGCGGCGAGCCTTCGATGAGGTAGGACAGGCCCATACGTGCGCCAACGGCGATTGAGATGAGGACGAGGGGAGCGGAAATCGCCAGCGCCGAGACGGCCGTCACGCCCTGACCGATCGTGCAGCCCATCGCGAAGACGCCGCCAATCCCCATAAGAAAGCCGCCGAAGAGATGCCGACTTAGCTCCCGGGCATCATCGCAGGCTTCCCAGCGCACCTGACGCCTGAACAGGGCATTGATGCTGGAACCGATCACGACGCCGATGACAAGGCCAACGCCGTAATCCGGCACGGATCCCGTGAATGTCACCAGATGCAGCAATGTATCGGCGACCGGAACGACGAAGGAGCCGGCCTCGAGCTGCACGACCTCGAAGGAGGCTTCCGAGGCAAATGCGGTGATGAACCACCCGAAGGCGATTACGCCGCCGATGATGGTGCCCGCCGCGATCGAGCGATATTGCTTGCGATAGTCGGAATCGGCGAAGATCCAGAAAAGCAAGCCACCGGCCACGAGGGCGGCGACGAAGAACTGCAAGTCCATACCCGCGAAATAGGAAAGGATCAGACCGAGCGATTGTCCGCCCGAAAAGCTCATATCAATCGCAACATTGTCGACGAAAGGAATGCGAGCTCTGGCGATCAGTCCTTTTTGCGCAGAAAGAGCGCTGAGGCCCAGGACCATCAGCACGACCAGTGAGCGGAGGCTCCCGCCCCCAAGCCTCACGAGGGCGCCGAAGCCGCAAGTTCCGACCAACGCCATTCCGAAGCCGAACATGACGCCGCCTATGATTGCGCCGCTCCAGGCAAAACCGGACCGCACGTAGAAGCTTTCATTGGGGGTGGCCCAGCCCAAGGCATGAAGCGTCTGCGTGAAAACAAGCGCCACCGCGGCGGCAAGCATCCATGTTCTCAGACCTGAGCTGTCTCCGGCATACCAGAGCCGCTCCAGAGACGACATCGTACAAAAGCGTTGGCTCCGCGCGACAAAGCCCATGAGGGCGCCGGCGAGCAGGCCCGCGACAGGCAGGAGCCACGGTGATGCGGCTATATCCATTCATTCCTCCCACGAGCCTCACGGCACAAAGTCCATCGCCCGGCGCTCCCCCACCCGGCGACCTTCAAGCTCTACCTCTCTGGCCGCACCTGCGCGCAGAAGAGGTCGTACAAGTTCTCGATCACCGACGAGACTTCCTTACCCGCAAGCGAATAAAAGATTGTCCTGCCGTCGCGTCGCGTATCGACCAGCTTGTCGAAACGCAGGCGTGCCAATTGTTGTGAAACAGCTGCCTGTGGCATTTCCATGATGTCTTCGAGTTCGGAAACGGATTTCTCGCCTTCGGTCAGCAGGCAAAGAATCAGAAGCCGGTCTTCATGTGAGAGCGCCTTGAGAAGCTCACTGGCCTTGCGCGCCTGAGCGAAAAGCGCTCCACGCGTTTCCGACGATTGTAGTGCGCTAAGCTTTGGCAGGCTCATTTCCAATTCCCTCTGTCAGTCTCTGTTCGAAATCGGCCGCCGGGTCCCTTCATTCCGGCAGCTTGGCGATCAATTCCCCGATCATGGGCCAGAAGAATTGGTCACCGGCGTATCCGCGCAGTCTACCAATCTCTTTGCCTTCATGCATCAGAATAAAACTCGGCGTGAATCTTTCGCGTTGCACGCCATCCAGATCGCTTGGCCATTGCTCGGTTATGTCGACCCGGCGTAGGGGGGCGGCCTTGCCTTCAGGGGTCTTGGGCCAGGCGGGAGCAATTTCCTCGTTGAACCGCTTGCACCAGGGGCAGCCCGGCTGTTCGAGCATCACGAGTTCAGCGGCAAGGGCGCTGCCCGTGGAAAATAGCGCAGAAACAAGGAACATGAAAAATAGATTGCGCAATTGACCGCTCGCCCGATTTGTCGTTTGCAATATATAGATAACTTTGCATACATTGGAAACATATTCGTCGGTGGGTCTTGGGAGGGATCGTATGCTTGATGTGAGTATGGGGGGAGCGTTTCTGGCAGGTTTGCTGTCATTCATTTCGCCTTGTGTTCTTCCGATCGTTCCGCCCTACCTGGCATGGCTGGCAGGTGTCAGCTTCGACAGGCTCAAGGACGCGAAGCCTGGTGCTGCCGAGCGTCGCCAGATTATTCTTTCGGCGATCCTTTTCGTTCTTGGCTTTACGACTGTGTTCGTGGGACTGGGTGCTACAGCGAGCGTGGTCGGAAAGACCATTGCGCAATATTTCGATGTGCTTTCCATTATCGCTGGCATCATTATCATCGTGATGGGTCTGCACTTTCTCGGAGTATTTCGCATCGCGCTGCTCTACCGGGAGGCGCGCGTGCAGGTGGAGCAGAAGCCCGCGGGACTGGTCGGCGCATATATCCTCGGTCTCGCATTCGCGTTCGGCTGGACGCCCTGTGTCGGGCCGATCCTCGCCGCGATCCTATTTATTGCCGGAAGCGAAGGGTCGGCGGGTCAGGGCGCAATCCTGCTCGGCGCCTATTCGCTGGGCATTGGCATCCCATTCATTCTTGCCGCAGTCTTCGCCAGTCGGTTTCTCGACTGGGCGATGCGGTTTCGGCGCCACTTGCGCAAGGTCGAGATCGCTCTAGGTCTGTTTCTCGTTGCCACGGGCCTGCTGTTCATAACCGGGCAGATGTCGAAGATCTCCTACTGGCTGCTCGAGACGTTCCCGGTATTCCAGAAGATTGGTTAGGAGGAAACCATGTTGAAAACGATAAGCCTGTCGTTTGCCCTGCTCGCGCTTTTCCTTGCCCCGGCTTTTGCCGCTGAGGTGGGAGATGATGGGCTGCACAAGGAGGAATGGTTTACGATGACCTTCCGTGACATTGCCGAGGATGTGGCTACCGCAAAATCCGAAGGCAAACGGCTGGCGATCATCTTCGAGCAACGCGGCTGCATCTATTGCAGGGAGATGCACGAGAAGATCCTTTCAGACCCCGAGGTCCGCGACTTCATCAAGGCCAACTTCATGGTCGTGCAGTACAACATGTTCGGCGATGAGGAGGTGACGGATACAGACGGCGAGGTTCTCACCGAAAAGTCGGCCGCGCGCAAATGGGGCTATATCTTCACCCCCACTATCGTCTTCCTTCCTGAAGAGGTCGAATCGGGAGTTCCCGTCAGCAAGGCTGCGGTGGCAACCATGCCGGGAGCCTTCGGAAAGTTGACGTTTCTCAACATGTTCCGATGGGTCAAGGAGAAGGGCTATGAAGGCGCTGAGCACTTCCAAGTCTATCATGCCCGGATCATCAATGAGCTTCGAGCGGCTGGCAAATTGGATGAATAATCAATAAAAACAAACATTTGCGAATATATGCAAAAATTTCTATTTTTCTGTTGATGATATTTGTGCATGTCGCTATCGTTTATCTGGAGGTTCGGATCGCAATCCGGTTCGGGGAGTTTGGGAGGACTCGGAAAATGAAGTTAGTCGTAGCTTACTTTGCCGCCGCGGCGGCCCTGGTGCCCGTTCATATGTCCATCGCTGCCGAGATCGCTCCGGGCGATGTGATGTACGAGGGCAATGCCATCAAGGCGTCTCTAACCGGCGTGCCTGGCAATCCGGAAGAGGGGGCGAAGGTGCTCATCAATCGCGGGCTCGGAAACTGTCTTGCGTGTCATGTGGTGACACCGCTGGCGAAGGAGCAGTTTCACGGTGATGTGGCGCCACCCTTGGACGGCGTTGCGGATCGCTGGTCTGCTGAGGAATTGCGCGGCATCGTGGTCAATTCGAAGCATTCACTGAATCCGGATTCCGTGATGCCCGGTTTCTACACGCTCGACGTGGGGATTAATGTGCGCAAGGATCTTGTTGGCAAGACGATCCTGACCGCTCAGCAAGTTGAAGATGTGGTGTCCTATCTGGTCACCCTAAAGGATGCCAAATAGGCACTGCCAAGGAAGGAGCAAGTCATGAAACTAAGCAGGCGACAGGTCCTTGCGTTCACAGCGGGCGCGGCCGTCATCTCTGTAGCCGGCGGACGGATGGCGTTCGCTGATGTGCCCGCGACGGACAAGCGTATCTCCGATTTCACCGGTGGCAAGACCCCCGCGACGGGGAAGATCAGCTTGACCGCGCCCGAAATTGCCGAGAATGGCAATACGGTTCCGATATCCGTCGACGTCGAGAGCGCGATGAAGGACGGTGATATGGTGGAGTCGATCATGATCGTGGCGGATGGAAATCCGAACCCGGAGGTCGTGACGTTTCACTTTACCGCGCTCAGCGGCTCGGCATTGGCCACGACGCGCATCCGTCTGGCGAAGACGCAGAACGTGATTGCCGTCGCCAAGATGGCGGACGGCTCGTTTTATATGGACAAGAAAGAAGTGAAGGTCACCATCGGCGGCTGCGGCGGTTGATGGTGGACTTTTACCGAGGAGATTGACGAAATGGCAGCAGCACCAAAACCACGTATCAAGGTCCCGAAAACGGCTAAGGCCGGTGAGGTCATCCAGCTCAAGACACTGATCAGTCACGAGATGGAATCCGGCCAGCGCAAGGACAAGGACGGCAAGCCGATCGCCCGCAAGATCATCAACAAGTTCGTATGTGAATTCAACGGTCAGCCGGTGTTTTCCTGCGACATCGATCCGGCGGTATCGGCCAATCCATATTTCGAATTCACCGCCAAGGTGAACGAAAGTGGGGCCTTCAAGTTCACCTGGACTGACGATGACGGCTCTCTCTACACCGACGAGCAGCCGATCACCGTGAACTGACTGCTGTACAGCAGTCTTCGACGTGCAGCGATCTGCGCGCGAATAAATCGTTGCCTTCGCGAACTTGCGCGGAGGCATGCAGTTGGTCTGTCACGGACGATGAGGAGCGTTCGTCGCCGTTATCTTGGGAGGGGTGACAATGAGAAAATTTTCGTTGATGCTTGTAGCGAGCCTGGTGGGGATGGGGAGCCCTGCAGGGATTGCTCTTGCCGATCCGGTTGATGACAAACTGGTCATCGATGACCAGGAATTGATCACGCGGACGAAGGCGCCGGAAGGCCATCCGTTCGATGAGGTGCTGTCGGGCTGGCTTTTCCGTGAAGCGGAAACCCGGGCGGCAGAAGCGGATTCATTCGCCAATCCCGGGATGCTCGCGGTCGAGCGCGGCCAGGAAGTTTGGAACGCGGTAGAAGGAACGGCGGGCAAGTCCTGCGCTTCCTGCCACAACGATGCATCCGTCACGATGAAGGACGTCGGCGCGCACTTCCCGAAATGGGATGCCAAAGCCAAGAAGCCGATCAATATCGAATTGCAGATCGACAAATGCCGCACTGAGAATATGGGGGCGGAGCCATACAAGTTCGATGCCGCCGACCAGGTGGCTTTGACGACTTATATCAAACATCAGTCGCTCGGCACGCCGATGAAGGTCGACCTGTCTCAGGGGGAGATGCAGTCCTGGTGGGAGAAGGGCAAAGAGCTCTATTACACTCGGACCGGACAGTTGAACCTCTCCTGCGCCTCTTGTCACGAGGTAAGCATGGGTAAGTTCATCCGCGCGGACCATCTCAGCCAGGGGCAGGTCAACGGATTCCCCACCTACCGCTTCAGCGCACCCGTAATGGTTTCTCTGCACAATCGTTTCCGGGGTTGCATCCGCGATACACGCGCTGAGATGCCCAAGGCGTTTTCGGACGAACTCATGGCGCTCGAGGTTTACGTAACGTGGCGCGGCACGGGCTTGTCGATCGAGACCCCGGCGGTGCGCCAGTAAGGAAAATGGACAACGCGGCCGCCCCAACAGCGGCCGCGAATTTCGAACCGACGATACCGCGAGGGGCGCCGCTGGCTCACTCGTGCTTACAGGAGAAGTGAATGTTCTCGAGGCGTGAATTACTGATGGCAGGTGCCGCATTGTCGGCGATTGCAGGCTCCGGTCTTGCGGGCCGCTGGTCGCAGGCAGTCGCGCAGCAGGCACTGACCGAGGACAGCCTTCTGGATTTCCAATCCACCGGCAATGTTACGATCCTGCATGTAACGGACCTGCATGCTCAATTGGTACCGGTCTATTTCCGTGAACCGTCGATCAATCTGGGTGTGGGCGACGTTGCCGGCCTTCCGCCGCATGTGACCGGCGCCGATTTCCTCAAGCTCTACAATATCAAGCCGGGAACACCGGAAGCATATGCGATGACGGCGGAGGACTATGTTTCTCTGGCCAAGAGCTATGGCAAGATGGGCGGTCTCGACCGTATCGCCACAATCGTCAAGCGCGTCAGGGCCGAGCGCGGCGACGGAGTGCTGCTCCTCGACGGTGGCGACACCTGGCAGGGCAGCTACACCTCGCTCCAGACCAAGGGGCAGGACATGGTGGATGCCATGAATGCCCTTGAACCCGACGCCATGACCGGTCACTGGGAATTCACCTATGGCACCGATCGTGTCAAGGAGATCGTCGAAGGTCTGCCTTTCTCGTTCCTGGGTGGGAACATATTCGATACTGAGTGGGACGAACCCGCATTCGAAGCCTACAAGATATTTGAAAAAGGTGGCGCGAAGATTGCCGTCATCGGACAGGCATTTCCGTACACGCCAATCGCCAATCCTCGGTGGATGTTCCCGAACTGGTCGTTCGGTATTCGTGAGGAGCAGGTCGCCAAGAACGTAGAAGCGGCACGCGCCGAGGGAGCGGATCTCATCGTGCTCTTGTCGCACAACGGTTTTGACGTCGATCGTGCGCTCGCAGCGCGGGTGCCGGGCATCGACATTATATTGACCGGGCATACACACGACGCGCTCCCGGAACCCGTCATCGTCGGAAAGACGCTCGTGATTGCCTCGGGCTCCCACGGCAAATTCCTCACGCGGCTTGACCTCGATGTCCAGGATGGCGCACTGAAGTCCTATCGTCACCGCCTCATTCCGGTCTTCTCGGACGTCATCTCTGCTGATGCCGACATGACGAAGCTGGTCGATAGCATACGGGCACCTTATCTCGGGGAATTGACCCGCGAGCTTGCGACAGCCGAAAGCCTTCTTTACCGGCGCGGCAATTTCAACGGTACGTTCGACGATCTCATCTGTCAGGCGCTGCTGGACGTTCGTGAGGCGGATATCGCCTTGTCGCCAGGCTTCAGGTGGGGTACGTCAGTACTTCCCGGTCAAAAAATCACCGTCGAGGATCTGCACAATGCCTGCTCGATGACTTACCCGAGCGCCTATCGCTCGACGATGAGCGGGAAGATGCTCAAGGATATCCTTGAAGACGTCGCCGACAACCTCTTCAATAAGGATCCTTACTATCAGCAGGGAGGCGACATGGTCCGTGTCGGCGGCATGAGCTACACCATTGACCCGAACGCCACCATGGGTAGCCGCATCACGCAGATGACGATGCTGAAAACCGGCGAGGCGATCGACGCATCGAAGGACTATACCGTTGCGGGCTGGGCTTCGATCAACGAAGCGACTGAAGGTCCGCCGATCTGGGATGTCGTTGAAGAATATCTTCAGAAGAACCCGGTCGTGAACCTCGAGGAAAACCGTTCGGTAAAGGTTATCTGAAAATAGAAATGGAGGCCGCGCCCTAAGCGCGAAAGTGTGTCGTGATATATAGAAAAAACAGCATGTATAAATGTACTGGAATCCAAGGAGGAGCGGATGGACAATCCTGAGAACTTGAAATCAGTTGCGCGACGCGGCTTCTTAAAGTCGGGCCTGATGGGCGGGGTTGCACTGGCAGGAGCCGCCGTGGCCGGGAAAGCCTCCGCGGCCGGTGATCCGCTGATCACCGAGGTGCAGGACTGGAACCGCTACCTCGGCGAAGGCGTCGACGCCAAGCCCTACGGCATGCCTTCGGCATTCGAGGCTGGCGTCGTCCGCAAGAACGTACCGTGGCTGACGTCCGATCCGATTTCGTCGATCAACTTTACTCCGCTGCACGAACTCGACGGCATTATTACGCCGAATGGCTTGTGCTTCGAGCGGCACCACGGCGGCGTCGCCGAAATCGACCCCGCGTCCCATCGTCTGATGATCAACGGGCTGGTCGAGACGCCGCTCGTGTTCACGATGGCGGACCTGAAGAGATTCCCTCGTGAAAACAGGGTCTACTTCCTCGAATGCGCGGCCAATTCCGGTATGGAATGGCGCGGTGCCCAGCTCAACGGCTGCCAGTTCACCCATGGCATGCTCCATTGTGTGATGTATACCGGCGTTCCCCTGAAGACGCTGCTTGCGGAAGCTGGCGTCAAGACGGAAGGCAAGTGGTTGCTCGCCGAAGGTGCGGATGCAGCGGCGATGACACGTTCGATCCCGATGGATAAGGCACTCGACGATTGCATGGTCGCCTTCAGCATGAACGGTGAGGCGCTTCGGGCCGAGCAGGGTTATCCGCTCCGTCTCGTCGTGCCCGGCTGGGAAGGCAATATGTGGGTGAAGTGGCTGCGGCGTCTGGAGGTTGGTGACCAGCCTTGGGAGCAGCGCGAAGAAACGTCGAAGTATACGGATTTGATGCCGGACGGAAAAGCGCGCAAGTTCACATGGGCGATGGACGTCAAGTCAGTCATCACCAACCCAAGTCCGCAGGCACCGATCAAGCACGGCAAGGGCCCGCTTGTCCTGACCGGTCTTGCCTGGTCCGGCTACGGCACGATCAAGCGCGTGGATGTGACAGTCGATGGCGGACGCAACTGGCATACGGCCCGTATCGATGGCCCGAGCCTGCCGAAAGCGCTGCACCGCTTCTACTACGAGTTCGACTGGGACGGTTCGGAACTCTTCCTGCAATCGCGTGCGATTGACGAGCAGGGTTTCATTCAGCCGACGAAGGATCAGTTGCGCGGCGTTCGCGGCGCCAATTCCGTTTATCACAACAATGGCATCCAGACCTGGTACGTCAACAAGGACGGAGGCATCGAAAATGTCGAAATTTCGTAAACCGCTGCTCCTGACTGCCGGGGTGCTGCTCTCCTGGGCCCCCACCGCTTTTGCTTCGGACGCCGAGGCTGGTAAGAAGGTCTTCTCGAAGTGCGCGGCTTGCCATGCTGTTGGCGAAAACGCCAAGCACAAAGTGGGGCCGGTGCTCAATGACGTGATCGGACGCAAGGCGGGTACTGCGGAAGGATACAAGTATTCGCCGGCGATGATGAAGGCCGGGGAGGGCGGGCTCGTCTGGGACGAGGAAGCCCTGCAGGCCTACCTGACCAAGCCCAAGGATGTCGTCAAGGGAACCAAGATGACTTTCGCAGGCCTGACGAAGGAGGATGACCTGGAGAACGTCATCGCCTACCTCGAGACCTTCTCTGCAGCGTCCGGGGAGACAAAACCGAAGGAAGAGAGCAAGGCCCCCGAGAGCCCGGCAGCGCCCCAGCAGTCGGCCGAGGCGAAGCCAGCCGGTGAGCAGCCGCAGCCAGCCACAACTGCCGAGACTGTCGGTGCCGGGGCCCATTTCAAGCTTGGCCGCGTAGCCACAGCTGATGAGATCGCGGCCTGGGATATTGATGTCCGTCCCGATGGGCTTGGACTGCCTGAAGGCCGGGGGACCGTTTCACAGGGCATGGCCATCTATGATGAGAACTGTGCATCCTGCCATGGCGACTTCGGCGAGGCTGTCGGGCGCCGCCCCGTGTTGGCAGGCGGTCAGGGGACGCTTCAGGCCGATCGGCCCGAGAAGACAATTGGGTCCTATTGGCCTTACCTTTCAACGGTCTTTGACTATGTCCGGCGCGCCATGCCATTCGGCAATGCCCGGTCGTTGTCCGACGATGATGTTTATGCGCTCACGGCCTATCTGCTCTTCCTCAATGACGAGGTCTCGGACGAGAACTTCGAACTGTCGAAAGAAAACTTCGCCTCGATCAGACTACCGAACGAGGACAATTTTATCGCCGATGACCGTCTCCAGGAGCCGCATTATGTCAACAAGGCAGAGCCTTGCATGACCAACTGCGTGCCCGGACCTGCTGCGATCAAGATGCATGCAGCTGTCTTCGACGTAACGCCCGAGGATTCCGGCGAGGATGACCAGCCTTCGGGTGGCGGCATCGACTGAGGCTCTCACGCACTCGATCGGCCGGCGTCGGGCCGGCCGATCGAGACCATGTTTATCATGCGGACTGCAACGCATGACCGCAACCTTCGAATTCATATTGATTTTGAAGAGGATGCATTTCAGTTCCCTACTGGACGTCGGGCTGACGGACTCATGAGCCAATGACGCGGGTGTCTCCGTCCTTGAAGCGTTTGCTGACGTAGGAGGAGCCGGCAAGGCCAAAGCGCCATGGTTGGTCTACTGCCTTGGTGATGCCGATTCGCTTGCCGGTGACGACGGGCAAGGGTGAGCGCGGCAACGCGATACTGAACGGATGGGTCGCGAGCGAGTGACCATTATGCGTATTGCTGACGGCTAGCGCCTGGCAGAGACGTCCGGGACCCGAGCAAAGCGAGAGAGGATCGACGTGACCGCGCCGCATTTGCATCTGTTCGATACCCCATACCGGCTCAATCGCACGGATCAGCACCGCGCTTGCGGGTCGGCAGACGACATTCAGGCACCAGTGGATACCGTAGGATCTGTACACATAGGCGTGGCCCGGCGGCCCGAACATGGACCGGTTTCGAAGGGTTTCTCCCCGAAAACTGTGCGAGGCGGGATCATCCGGCTCATATGCCTCGGTTTCCACGACAATGCCTCCGACGCCCGCAATTATCAGACTGGCACCGACCAGTTCTCGGGCCACATCGACGGCGCTGCGTTCAAAAAAGTTTCCGTCTGGGCTCAGCGTGTTTCCGCTGCTCATATCCATTGGGCGATACAACGCTAGCGGCCGAATCTGGGAAAAACAGGTTCATATCGACGGCTGAGGATCGTAAGGCTCCGATCCGGCTCGATGCGATAGATCTCGATTACGCCACGACCGAGGCTGTCCGTAAAGCGATGCTCAAAGACGCTTCCGATCGGCGACTTTGTCAGTTTGGTACGGGGTTGTCCGCCATAGGTGATGCTGCCTGGTATCGGCGCGATTCCGCTACCAACAGCGTATGGTGTGGTGCCTGTGGTGCCTGTGGTGCACGCGGCGAGCGCGAGCGCACATGCTATCATGACAATTGCCTTCTTCATGGGGGGCCTCCATGGCAGCGGTTCGCGAGATGCACCTGCACCGTTGTGCAGTTGGGCAATTCCTTGTGCGGAAAGCGGTACGTCATCCTGCCGCCCATACTGCTCTTTCAGCGGCGTGTCGTCACCGAATTTTTTACAGGTGACCAGAACGAAGAGGAACATTTTTCCATCTTCGCGGTTGCTTCTGCATCGTAGAGGCCTGCCTGTCACGGGCTAGCGATCAAGGAGGAAACCATGCCAGCCAAATCACAAGCACAGCAGAAAGCCGCGGGCGCAGCGCTCGCAGCCAAACGCGGCGAAGCCAAGAAGGGCGACCTCAAGGGTGCATCGAAGGAGATGGCAGAGTCGATGACCGAACAGGAACTCGATGAAATGGCGTCAACGAAGCGCAAGGGCAAGCCAAGGCACGTCTCCGACAAGGCTTGAACAAAGGCGTTCCGCGCTGGCGTCTTGTGGCACCGGTCGTGGCTGCATCGATTAGTCGGGCCTAATCGACGCACACACACTCTCTTGCCTGGAAGCTAGGGGGAGGCTCCCAGGTCGCTTACGGGATCTTTTGTCCGACGGCTCAAGACTGGTGGCTTGGCAACCGCAGGCGGGAATCAACGTTTTGGCTGGTGTCCGGACCCTGCGGTCGACGAGTAGGTCGCGGAGACCGGATCGCTGGCCGGGAAGGTATCTTCCAGGCCCTCCTCGAGTTGCTCCTCGAGTTCATTCGTGTCGCCGGCCCGGCGTGCGCTGAGCTTCACATCTAGGGTGTCATTCGCACGCGCCGCGCTGGTGCCTCCTTCTTCGTTGCCGGCAATGGAACCGACTTGAAGAAGCAAGACCTTTGCCTTCTCAATAGCATTCATGCGGTTGAGGTTGCCGCTCTCGGACTGGCGCATTCGTACGGATATGACTTCGCCGGCATCGCCCACGAATTCCACCGTGTAGCCGCCTTTCCCACCCATCTCTTCATGAACTTGTGTGCCGATCAGTTGCATCGTACTTCTCCGGTCTGTTGCGTTGGTCTAGAACGCCGCTCATGCACCGGAAGTTCCCGGGCCGATGTGGGAAATCCAGCGCGCGGACCCTACGATGCCGGGAGAGATTCTGTTTACCATGTTTCCTTCGTATATCTCGGAAAACTGAACAAAGGCGCTTTTGCTGCGTTTGAGGCAGCAAAGGAGGAGACAATGCGACAGCACCCTGACACCATATTGATCGTGGAGGACGACGTTTTCGTCGCCATGGACGCGGCCGAGAGCGTCGCGAAGGCCGGCGTCCACGTCATAGCCGCCGAGACGGTGAAGGACGCCCTCGAAATCCTGCAGGCTGGCGAAATTTCGGCTGCAATACTCGACTTCCATGTCCGCGACGGAACGGTTACTCGGCTCATCGAGCGGCTGCGTGAGGAAGGCATTCCATATAGAATCGTTTCCGGATCTCCCACTGCGGAGATTGCCGCTACTGGCGTGCCGCCGGCCCTGTGTTCTCCGAAGCCTGCAGACTATCTGCAGGTGCTGACGTCGTTGATCGGTGACCGGGGTGGAATGTCTCTCCGTGCCAATGCCTGATGCGGTCCGGGATTTGGGACGATAGCGAAGCGATCGATGAAGCCGTGTCCTGGACAGCGCCGGGGTCCTGCTCGAGAACTCGATTTCCATGACGGGCGGTGCCAGCCTCGAAACGGTCGATATATATACGCTCGGCGATTTTGGAGGCGTGGTGCGTCGCAATCACGAACGCCTTCTCCGCGGATGGCACCAGCCTGAATTCCAAACGTTGGCAGTGGCGTCAATGGACCGCAAAGGCTAGAGAATAGGTGCCGTTCCGGTCTTGGGGATTTCAAACGGGCGCGGATAACAATCTTCTTGGGTCTGTCATATTGAGGCGTTAGTTACGGGCATGGCAAAAATTCTTTCGATCGCACTCAATCCGGCCATCGACATTGCAAGCGATGCGGAGCAGGTTCGACACACCCACAAAACCAGAACGCAGCACCAGCAACAGTTTCCCGGTGGTGGTGGTATCAATGTCGCCCGCGTGATCGTGGAGCTCGGGGGACAATGCGAGCTCATCTACCTCTCCGGCGGAGCGACTGGCGACCTCCTCGAATGCATGCTGAACCGCACTTCCATAAGGCATTATCCGGTGAAGATCAGCGACCCGGTGCGTATCGCCTACATGGTCCATGAGGTCTCGACCGGTTTCGAGTATCGCTTTGTCCCGGAAGGGCCGTTGGTCACCGAGGCTGAAGTCAAGCCCGTCTTCAACTTCATCGAGAAGAGCGACGCTGACTATTTCGTCGCCAGCGGTAGTCTGCCGCGGGGCGTTTCCGCCGATACCTATGCACGGATGGCGGATATCGCGGCATCGAAGAATGCTCGTTTCGTCCTCGATACCTCGGGCGAAGCTCTGCAAATCACGCTCTCCAAGGCGCGCGTGTTCCTGGTCAAGCCGAGCATTGGCGAGCTGGAGAGCTATATCGGTCGACCTCTGACCAGGGATAGTGCGGGGGAGGCCGCCCTCGAGGTCGTCAGGAGCGGTGCAGCCCAGTATGTGGCCGTCACGCTCGGCGTCGATGGCGCGCTTCTGGCAAGTTCTGACGGGGTGCTGCGCGTTCCTGCCATTGAGGTCCCCGTGCAGTCCGCTGTCGGAGCCGGCGACAGCTTCGTCGCCGCAATGACGTGGTCGCTGGCGGAGGGTCATGACATCGAGGAGGCATTTCGGTTTGGGCTTGCCGCCGGCGCTGCCGCAGTCATGACGCCCGGAACCGAACTCTGCCATCGCAAGGACGTGATGGATCTTTATGCCGCCAATCGCGGTTGAGGCGTGAATGGCGGCTTGGCGATCGCCGATCGACCGGTTCCAGGCGTCACAGGCGGGTGCCGGTTTTGCCGTCGAACAGCTTTGCCTTGCCCATGTTGACGGCAAATTCGAAGGTCCCGCCGGGCTTCACCTTCTCTTCGGGCCTCACGCGGGCAATCGCTTCAATGCCGCCAAGGGTGAATACCAGCATCGTGTCCGGACCGGTAGGCTCGACTACATCGACGCTACGCTCGAAAACGAAGACGTCCTTTTCCGGTGCATCATGCGCGCCCTTGTGGGCAATCGTTTCCGGCCGCATGCCGAGATAGATCTCATCTCCTTCGCGACCGGTAACCTTTTGTGATTGCAGATCGGAAAGCGGAAACCGGACGGTTCCCTCCTCGTCGCTGACCTCGATCATGTAGCCACCATCCTTGATGACGCGTCCCTTAACGATGTTCATCGACGGCGAGCCCATGAAGCCCGCGACAAAGAGATCGACCGGATTTTCGTAGATTTCTTCCGGGGAGCCGAACTGGCGGATATGCCCATTATCCATGACAGCGATCCGCGAAGCCAGTGTCATGGCCTCGATCTGGTCATGGGTAACATAGATGATGGTCTTGCCAAGCCGCAGGTGCAGCTTCTTGACCTCGGTGCGCATCTCGATACGCAACTTCGCATCGAGATTCGATAGCGGCTCATCGAAGAGGAAGACATCGGGATGGCGGACGAGAGCGCGGCCCATGGCAACGCGCTGACGCTGACCGCCTGAGAGCTGGCCGGGCTTTCGGTCGAGCAACTGTTCGATGTGCAGGAGTTGTGAGACCTCGCTGACGGCGCGCTGCTGCACGTCCTGCGCAATACCGCGTGTCTGCATGCCGAAGGTGATGTTTTCCCGGACCGTCTTGGTCGGATAAAGAGCGTAGGACTGAAACACCATGGCGATATTGCGATCTTTCGGGGGGACGTCATTCACCAGGTTGTCGCCGATCCGAATATCACCGCTGGTCAAAATCTCGAGTCCGGCTATCAGGTTCAGCAATGTTGACTTGCCGCAGCCAGACGGGCCGACAAGCACTACGAACTCGCCGTCCTCGATATCGACGTTTACGCCCTTGATCACCTCACTGGTGCCGAATTTCTTCCAGACGTTTCGCAGTTCCACTCCAGCCATTTCATCAACCTTTCACGGCGCCCGCCGCCAGCCCACGAACGAAGTATTTGCCGGCCACGATATAGACCAACAGTGTCGGCAGGGCAGCGATGATCGCGGCGGCCATATCGACATTGTATTCTTTCACACCGGTGCTGGACGCGACGATGTTGTTGAGCGCAACGGTAACCGGATTGCTGTCTCCTACCGTAAAGGCGACACCGAACAGGAAGTCATTCCAGATCTGCGTGAATTGCCAGATAACGGCGACGACGATAGTCGGCGGTGCCATCGGCAACATGATGCTGAAAAAGATTGAGAAGAAGCCCGCGCCATCGATCTTGGCGGCCTGCACGATGCCGTCTGAGACGCCGACGAAGAAATTCCGGAAGAACAAGGTCGTGAAAGCAAGCCCGTACACGGTATGCACCAGAATGAGGCCGTAGACGCTTCCCGCCAGACCGAAGTAGCCGAGCATCCGCGCCATCGGCAAGAGCACGACCTGAAACGGTATGAATGCGCCGAACAGAATGAGGCCGAAAATGATGTCCGCGCCACGGAAGCGCCATTTGGTGAGCGCGTAGCCATTGACAGCGCCCAGCAGCGTGGAAATGAAGACGGCCGGAATAACCATCATCACAGAGTTCATGACATAGGGTTGAAGCCCGGTGCAGCGCACGCCGACGCAGGCGGAACTCCAGGCCTTCGACCAGGCATCGAAGGTCACGTCCTTTGGCAGGCTGATCAGCGAGCTCGTATGGATCTCCTCCAGTGATTTGAGTGAGGTGGAGATCATCACAAAGAGCGGTGTCAGATAGTAAAGGCAGAACAAGCCCAGGACACTGAACAGGATGAACCGCAAGATCACTTGCCCGAAGCCTTTGCTGCGAACTATCCCCTGATCGCGCGCCGGGCTCATTTCGCACTCCTGTGCAGTTCCGAATAGAGATAGGGAATGATGATCGCCGTGACGGTGACAAGCATCATTACCGCGCTGGCCGCCGCGGTGCCGAGTTCGCTGCGTTGAAAGGCGAAGGAATACATGAATGTTGCCGGCATGTCAGTGGCGTAGCCGGGGCCACCGCTGGTGAGCGCCATGACCAAATCGAAACTCTTGATCGCCAGATGCGAGAGAATGATGATCGATGAGAAGAATACCGGTCTGACAATCGGCAGGATAATGCTCGTATAGGTGCGCACCGGTCCAGCCCCGTCTATTGCGGCTGCTTTGAGGATCTCGTCATCCACCGATCGCAGGCCTGCGAGGAATAGGGCCATGACATAGCCGGACGACTGCCAGACGCCCGCGATCACAATTGTGTAGATCGCCATGTCCGGATTGACCAGCCAGTCGAAACTGAAATTGGGAAAACCCAGGTCCTGGATGATTTTCTCGATGCCAAGGGTCGGGTTGAGGATCCACTTCCAGGCCGTGCCTGTCACGATGAAGGACAGCGCCATCGGATATAGATAGACTGTCCGGATCACCCCCTCGACTCGGATGCGCTGATCGAGCAGAATTGCCAGAAGCAGACCGATTGCCATGCATCCTGCAATGAAGAGGCTGGTGAAGATGAACAGGTTCTCGATTGCCACGTACCAGCGCGGTGTGTTCCACAATCGCACGTATTGCGTGAAGCCGGCCAAGGTATAGTTCGGCATCACACCGGATTTCGTGAAGGATATGTAAGCGGTCCAGGCGATGAAACCATAAACGAACACAAGGCTTGCGGCAAAGAGCGGCGAAACCACGATCTGCGGCAGCCAGCGCTCCAGGAAGCGGTCAAACGCGATGCGCTTGTTGGTTGGCTTCGCCATTGGCCCGGTTCCCCCCTGTGCCATCCACCTTGCATGAACGAATTGTGTCGGGATGCTTCATGCGAAGGGTCGGGCTCACGTTGTACGCAAGCCCCGACCTTGTTTCCTCAGTGTTCTTACTGCGCGCGCTTCACGGCTTCGCCCATTGCCTTGGCGGCATCGGCAGAGCTCATGTCCGAGTTGAAGAAGTTCGTGATGACATCCAGGAACTCGCCGCGCACGGTGCGCGGAACCGCCATTTCATGGGCCATGGACGGAACGAAGGTGTTGTTCTTCACGGCTGCGGTCATGTCTTCATAGGACTTGAGGGCGCAGCTATCGAACTTGTCCAGCTTGATGTCGGTGCGGGCCGGAATGGAGCCCTTGGCCAGATTGAACGTTTCCTGGAACTCGGGCGACATGATGAGGCTCGCCAGAACCTTCTGGCCCTCGATGCGGTCTTCGCCTGCGACCTTGAAGAAGGCGAAGCTGTCGGTATTGAAGCTGTAACCGTTGCCGGGCGTCGGGGCGCAAATGAAGTCCTTGCCCGGCACCTTGCCTGCTGCCAGGAACTCGCCCTTGGCCCAGTCACCCATGATCTGGAAGCCGGCTTCGCCGTTCATCACCATAGCGGTCGCAAGGTTCCAGTCGCGGCCGGAAAAGCCCGCATCGACATAGCCGCGCAACTTGCGGAGCTGGTCGAAGGACTTGACCATGGTGTCGCCGGTAAGCGCTTCTTGGTCGAGTTCAATCAACGCCTTGCGATAGAAGTCCGCTCCCATGCTCAATACGATGGTTTCGAACACGGTTGCATCCTGCCAGGGCTGGCCACCGTGTGCGAGCGGGGTTATGCCCGCCGCCTTCAACTTGTCGGCCACCGCATTGAACTCGTCCCAGGTTTTTGGCACTTCGGCGCCGACCTTGGCGAGAACGGTGGGGTTGATCCACATCCAGTCGATGCGGTGGACGTTCACCGGGGCGGCAACATATTTGTCTTGATATTTCATGATGCTGGCCAAGGACGGCGGCAGAACGGCGTCCCAATTCTCTGCCTTGGCGACGTCCTCGACATCCGCAAGGCCGCCCTGATCGGCCCATTCCTGGATGCCCGGGCCCTTGAGTTGTACAGCTGCCGGCGGATTCCCAGCCATGACGCGGGCGCGAAGCGCGGTCATTGCCGCATCGCCGCCGCCGCCGGCGATCGGCGAATCTTCCCAGGTGCCACCCTGTTTTTCAAATGCATCTTTCAACGTTCCGACGGCTTTCGCCTCTCCGCCCGAGGTCCACCAGTGGAGCACCTCGACGGTGCCGCCAGCAGAGCTGGTTGACGGTAACATGAAAACGGAAATTGCTGCTGCCGCCATAAGCGATTTTACAGAAAGCATGGTATCCTCCCCTAAGCTCTCGTTGAGTTGCATGCGTAGGCACGGATAGTTCTTACTGAGACTCCAATATCACATCGGTATTACATTAGTAACAGTTCATTCTGCTCCTTGTGTGCAACGCCTGAACAAATCGAAGATTAAGGTAAATTTCCGAAATCCATTTGACGAGGATCAAGCCGGACGACATTCTTCACGTCGCCTGGATCACTGGCCCTTGAGTGCGGCTTCCGTTTCCGCGACCTTGCGCTTGACGGCGATGAAGCTGTCTGGGCTGACGGACATTGAGTTGATGCCGCATCGGACCAGGAACTCAGCGAAATCCGGATGGTCACTTGGCGCCTGGCCGCAAAGACCGATTTTTGCGCCTGCCTTTCGCGCCTCGGCAATGACCTTCTCGATCATCCACTTCACCGCTTCGTCCTGTTCATCGAAGAGATCGGCCAGTTCACCTGAGTCGCGGTCAACGCCGAGGGTCAACTGCGTCAGATCGTTTGAGCCGATGGAGAAGCCGTCAAAGCGATCGGCGAATTTTGCGGCAAGGATGACGTTGGATGGAATTTCGCACATTACATAGACCTGAAGGCCGTTTTCTCCGCGCTTGAGGCCATTCTCTGCCATGACCTCGAGGACCTTGTCTGCCTCCCCGACCGAGCGGCAGAAGGGAATCATCACGACGACATTGGTGAAGCCCATCTCATCGCGCAAACGTTTGATCGCCCTGCACTCGAGTGCGAAGCCCTCGCGGTAGCGAGGCGAATAGTATCGCGAAGCGCCGCGGAACCCGATCATCGGATTCTCTTCGTTCGGTTCGAACTCGGCGCCGCCCACGAGGCCTGCATATTCGTTTGTCTTGAAATCGCTCATCCGGATGATCACCGGCATCGGATGGACGGCTGCCGCAAGACGGGCGAGCCCCAGAGACAGCTTGTCGACGAAATAGTCCGGCTTGTTGCTGTAACCGACGGTCAATGCGGCAATTTCGGCCTTTGCCGCCTCATCTTTGAGGCTATCGAAATGCACAAGCGCCATGGGATGGACGCGGATGGCGTTGCTGACGACGAACTCCATCCGCGCGAGGCCGATACCATCGGACGGCAGCCGCCACCAACGGAAGGCCGAGCCCGGATTGGCAAGGTTGAGCATCACCTGGGTGCGTGTTTCCGGGAGGTTGGTAACGTCGACATCTTCAACCGAAAACTGGGCGATACCTTCGTAGATGAAACCTTCGTCGCCCTCGGCACAGGAAATCGTGACATCTTGGCCGGTGTGGAGAATTTCCGTGGCATTGCCGGTGCCGACGACGGCGGGTAGGCCCAGTTCACGGCTGACGATGGCTGCGTGCGAGGTGCGCCCACCGTGATCAGTGACGATGGCTGCAGCGCGTTTCATGATCGGCACCCAGTCAGGATCGGTCGTCTGGGTTACGAGAATCGACCCGTCGATAAACTTGGCGATGTCCTTGGCGGTTTCGATCAGGCAGATCCGGCCCGTCGCCACGGCATCGCCGATTGAAAGGCCGGTTGCCAGTGTCTTTCCCTTGTTCTGGATCGCATAGGTCTTGAAGGTCCCCGTATCGCGTTGGGCCTGAACCGTTTCCGGGCGGGCCTGCACGATAAACATTTCGCCGGTGTTGCCGTCACGCGCCCACTCCATGTCCATCGGGTAGCCATAATGGGCCTCGATGGTGGTCGCCCATTTGGCGAGCGTGACGATTTCCGGGTCGCTGAGGACATAGGCCGCGCGCTCCGCCTTGGACGTGGGGACGTTGCGGGTTGGCGTCTCCCCGGTTCCATAAATCATCTTGATGTCTTTGCCGCCACGCTTCTTCTCGACAATGGGAGACAGTGCCGGCTTGTCGAGAAGCGGCTTGAAGACTTGGTATTCGTCTGGATCGACGGTGCCCTGGACGACATTTTCGCCGAGCCCCCAGGCGGCATTGATGATAACCACCTTGTCGAAGCCGGTCTCTGTGTCGATCGAGAACATGACGCCGGATCCACCGAGATCGGACCGAACCATCTGCTGTACACCAATCGAAAGGGCCACCTTCATATGGTCGAAGCCCTTGGTCTTGCGATAGCTGATTGCCCTGTCGGTAAAGAGCGACGCATAGCATCGGCGGCAGGCGTTGATCAGTGCGGCTTCGCCCTTGATGTTCAGGAAGGTCTCCTGCTGTCCGGCAAAACTCGCGTCCGGCAGATCTTCGGCCGTCGCGCTCGAACGCACGGCGACTTCCACTTCGGCGACCCCCGCCCGCTTGGACAATTCACGATAGGCCTCTACGATCGCCTTCTCGGTCTCAGCGGGCCAGTCGCCGCGCAGAAAGATGTTGCGGATCGCCTGTCCCGTCTCGGGCAAGGTTGCCTTGCCGGCGTCCCATTCCGCCAGCATCGCCGTCATCCGGTCTTTCAGCTTGTTGGCTTCGACATAGTTCCAGTAAGCGTCAGCCGTCGTCGCGAAACCGGGGGGGACGTTGATGCCTTTTGACGAAAGGGTCTGCACCATTTCGCCGAGAGAAGCATTCTTGCCGCCGACGCGGCCGACGTCGTGGCGGCCAAGTGTTTCGAACCATGCGATGGATTGCGGAGCTGCGGACATGGAATCCCTCCCGGAATGGTTATTTTCGCAGAGCATCTTAGAAAAAGATAATCGATGTTGAGCCAACGATAGGCAATAGAAGACAATGTCTCTTTGACAAAAATCAAACGTTCAAAAAAGCACCGAAGTGCGGATCGTCCAACTTCCGTGCAATGGGGGATAGGCGCTCATGCTACCATCAACCATCAACATTGTTCGAGCGGTGAAGCCGCGCAGTGTCACGCGGGACAGAAAGCGGAGCGCGACGTCATGCGGAGTTGCGTGACGGGCAGGTGGAATCCGTTCAATAAACGGTGCGACCGATGGCCGTTCCATGCGGTGATGATTTCACCAACGCCTCGATAACGAGTCCGAGACTCTGGCCACCACCGCATGGCCGCCATGTTCCATGGCCCGACCGCCTCCTCTCATTCTGATTAACATGTTAAGCAAGATCCACATAAGTTGCTTGAACAAGATTGGGTTTTCAGCATTATTATTTCGTTGGATTCACTAAATGGATGATTGCGCATGCGGGTTGATTTTCTTGGGCTGGAGGCTTTCCTTTGCATCGCTGACCGCGGAAGCTTTCATCGGGCGGCGGCCCATCTGAACTTGTCGCAGACAGCACTCAGTCACCGAATGAAGAAACTCGAGGATGATCTGGGGTTGAAGCTGCTTGCGCGGACGACGCGGCAGGTCACGCTTACCCCGACCGGCGTCGAACTGCTTCCCAAGGCACGGCGCATCATGGAAGAGATCACCGATTCCTTCGAGCAACTGCGCCGGCGCGGCAAGGAACGACAGGAGCATATCTCGATCGCATGTCTGCCGACGGTCGCCTCGATCTATCTGCCCCATATCCTCGGTGGCTTCCTCGAGGACTACCGGGACGTTCGCGTTCGCATTCTTGACCATTCAGCGTCGGAGATTATCGATCACGTGCGGGCTGGCGATGTCGAATTCGGGATATCCATCGTCTCCTCAATGGCGATGGATCTTGACATCATGCCGTTGTTCAAGGAATCCTTCGTGCTTGCCTGCCCGAAAACCCATCCCCTCGCGAAAGATAGTTCGGTGACGTGGCAGGACCTCGAGGGGGAGCCGCTTATCCGCGTCGGCACGCTGACCGGGAACCGTATCCTGATCGATGACGCGCTGGGCAGCCGGCGCGAAACGCTTCTATGGCGTTACGAGGTCCGGCACATCGCCACGGCCATCAACATGGTCCAGGCCGGACTCGGGATGACCGTTCTCCCGGAATTTGCGCTCGCGGCGAGCCGGGCGACCGATGTTGTGGCAATCCCGATCCGTAACCCCTCGGTGGTTCGCACGATCGGTATCATCACGCGAAAGGGCATCCCGCTGAGCCCTCCGGCCGAAGCGCTTTGCGCGCTTGTCCAGCGAGAATTCAGGCCGGAGAAGCCGGTGCGAAAAGTACACAAACCATGAGTTCTGTTCATGAATACTGTCGATAGAGTCATTTGAACAGGTCCGTTGTCCGCACCACTATCCGGCCCATACTGCAGGGGGAGGACACGTTGTGAAAATTGCTTTTATCGGTTTCGGAGAGGTCGGACAGACTTTTGCGGCCGAATTCTTGAAGTTCAGAGGGGTATCGGTATCGGCCTTCGACATTCAGTTTGCCCCGAATGGCGGGTTGCTCCGCGCTCGGGCCGAGGCGCTTGGTGTGGAAGCCGTCGACTGCCCGAGTGAAGGTGCTCAGGGCGCGGATGTCGTGATTTCGGCAGTCACGGCCGACCAGTGCGAGGCCGCTGCCGTTACGGCTGCGGACTATATCAGCGCTGGCCAATTCTTCTTCGACATAAACTCGGCCTCGCCGAATACCAAGCGGCGGGCGGCAACGCATATCGAGATCGCTGGTGGGAGCTATGTCGAGGGGGCCGTGATGGCGGCGGTCAAGGTGCCGAAGCTTCGGGTTCCGATTCTGGCGGGAGGAGACGGCGCTATAACTCTTGCCACGCGTCTCAATGCTCTCGGCATGAATATCACGCCGGTCGCTACCGAGGTGGGGCGAGCCTCTGCGACCAAGCTTTGCCGTAGCATCATCATCAAGGGACTCGAGGCCCTGCTTTGCGACTGTTCCGCTGCTGCGAGAGATTCGGGCGTCGCGGACGACGTCTATCGTAGCCTGTCTGAAACTTTTCCATCCATCGATTGGCCAAGTCTGGCGCTGTCGATGCGTGAGCGGGTCGAAAAGCATGGAATCCGGCGTGCTGCGGAGATGCGCGAGGCGGCCGATATGCTTGATGAGCTTGGCTACGACAGCAGGCTGGCGCGAGCAGTCGCCGATCGTCAGGAAATCGGCGCATCGGTGAAATTAACGCGATAGAGGCCAGGTCATCATTGTTTGACTGACATGTGCAGCTCCCTGGGATCGTCTCCCCAACATTGTCGAGGAGCTGAAACTGAAGTAACGTCGACAAGGGATTGTTCGCAGGCGGGGCCTTCGTCTGCAGGGGCAAGGGGGGAGGGACGGGCATTCAGTGCCCGTCCCTTACTTGCTTTTCTACAGGGGGGGTGGCCGAGAGGGGGCAGCCTCTTTCGCAATGATCCGTTCGGCTTCGGCGATTAGGGCCTCGATAGTCGATCCGCTGTCGATGCGGTTCCAGCGGATGGTGCCGAGGTCCTTCGCCATTTGGTGCTCGAGAATTTCCAGCGTCGCATCCGAAGCACCTTGCGGTCGTGCCTTTATCCTTGATCTCAGCACATCGGGTGCGGCGTCGAGCCAAAGCCCTGTGAATGGCAGGCCGTGTTTGCGGGCGACCGCTTCGATCGCTTCCCGATGATCCTCGCGGTCGAAGACGGCGTTGACGATCACCTGCCCGCCGCCGGACAGAATCAGCGAGGCCTTCTCGCAAAGGGTTGCATACACCTTCTCAGAGACCTCGGTGCGATAGGCCTCGACAGGCAGGCGGTCGGTCAACCGGGACCGGAACATCAGTTTCCGGGTTCGGTCGCTTTCAAGAATGCGGGCACCGGGGGCACTGCCGAGGCGGGGAGCCAGAGCATCGGCGAGGGTCGACTTGCCGGACCCGCTAAGACCGCCGATGACAACCAGTCCCGGTCTTGATGGTTCCAACATCTCTCGCGCGAAATCGAAGTAGCCCTGTGCGCTTGCCGTCAGGCGTCCATCTGCATCGCTCGTTTCCTCGATTTGTGTCCCGGTGACATGGGCGCGGACAGCGGCACGGACGGCCATGAAAAAGGGGAGCAGCCGAAAGCCGGCATCCTCGCCGGTCGAATCCAGATAGCGGTTCATGACGACGCTGGAAAAATCGTGAAATCCGCGATGCCAGAGGTCCATCAGCAGGTAGGCGAGATCGTAGAGCACATCGACGGTCGCGATCTGGTCATTGAAATCGATGCAGTCGAACACGCGCGGGCCGGCATCGCTCATGAAAATGTTCCTCAGATGCAAGTCCCCGTGGCAGAGGCGGATCTTTCCGTCCGCCTCGCGCCGATCCATTTCTCCGGCAAGGCTCGACCATGCTTGCCGGAAGGCTGTAGCCAGGTTTCCGACATCGCCTTCGTCGAAAACGTGGCTGGTGGCGAACCCCGCTTCGTTGATGTCGAGAACGCCGGCCATGTTGGCCGATCCGCTGGCGGTATGGATGATCGGTGCCTTCTCATGGAACTGGCCGATGATGTTGGCGGTCTCCTCCATGATCGCAGTCGTGAGCTTTCCTTCGGCGGCCATTCGGTCGAACAGGTCATGCTGGGCAAAGCGTTTCATCTCCACGACAACGTCGACTAGTTCTCCGTCGCCATCGAAAGCGATTTGGCCGTCGGCCTGTCGAGTGAGGCGACGAATGCCGAGATAGAGGTCGGGCGTGGAGCGCCTGTTGAGTTCCACCTCGCGTTGGCAATAATGCAGGCGCAGTTCATAGGTCGAGAAATCGACATAAGGGAGTTTCACAGCACGCTTCAGCTTGAATGCCAGGCCGTCGATGAGGAAGACGATCGATATATGCGTTTCAATGATCTTCACGGGACCTGAAAAGCCGTAGCTCTCGCCTCTGCTCAGAAAGGCAATCGTCGAAGACTGGTCATGAATATCCATTCGCTCTCTCTGCGGCGCCGCAACTCACATGCCTACCTTGTCCGATTCCACAACCAATGGCCATATGGCAGTATGTCCGTCGGCGTGAAGCCGGAGTTCGTTGGGTGGTTTAAGTGCAAACGGCGAAAGCCGCGGCAGCATTCATGCGACCGCGGCTTTCCAGATTGGATAGCTCTATGAGACGGCTATCAGCCCACGTCGAACTTGACGCCCTGCGCGAGCGGCAGGGTCTTGCCGTAGTTGATCGTGTTGGTGGCGCGGCGCATGTAGGCCTTCCAGGCGTCAGAGCCGGATTCGCGGCCGCCGCCGGTTTCCTTTTCGCCACCGAAGGCGCCGCCGATTTCGGCGCCGGACGGGCCGATGTTGACGTTGGCGATGCCGCAATCCGAGCCGCGGTCCGACACGAAGGCTTCCGCCTCGCGCAGGTCGTTGGTGAAGATCGAGGATGACAGGCCCTGCGGCACGTCGTTGTTGAGAGCGAGTGCGTCGTCGAAGTCGCTGTACTTGATGATGTAGAGGATTGGCGCGAAGGTTTCTTCCTTCACCGGGCCGGTCTGGGCCGGCATCTCGACGATTGCCGGGCGCACGTAATAGGCGTCGGCCGCTTCGTTCTGCATGAGGCGGTCGCCACCGGAGACCTTGCCGCCGGCTGCCTTGGCTTCATCGAGTGCCTTCTGCATGCGGCCGAAGGAGCCTTCGTCGATCAGCGGGCCGACCAGCGTCGAGGACTGCAACGGGTTGCCGACGGTGACCGAGCCATAGGCCTGGATCAGGCGCGGGACGAGCTTGTCGTAGACGCTTTCGTGGACGAACAGGCGGCGCAACGAGGTGCAGCGCTGGCCGGCCGTGCCCATGGCGGCAAAGGCGACGCCGCGCAGGGTCAGGTCGAGATCCGCGGTCGGGCAGACGATCGCCGCATTGTTGCCGCCGAGCTCGAGGATCGAGCGACCGAAGCGGGTGGCGACGCGCGGGCCGACGGCACGGCCCATGGCGGTCGAGCCGGTGGCGGAGATGAGCGGAACCTTCGGGCTGTCGACGAGGATTTCGCCAATGTCGCGGCCTCCTATCAACAGCGTAGAAAGATTGGCAGGAGCCTTGCCGCCATCGGCGACATAACGGCTGACGGCCTTTTCGAAGATCGCCTGCGTGGCGATGGCGGTGAGCGGCGTCTTTTCCGAAGGCTTCCAGATGGTCGAGTTACCGCAGACGAGCGCGAGCGCCGAATTCCAGGACCAGACGGCAACCGGGAAGTTGAAGGCCGAGATGATGCCCGTGACGCCGAGTGGATGCCAACTTTCCATCATGCGGTGCTCTGAACGCTCGGTAGCGATCGTCAGGCCGTAAAGCTGGCGCGATAGGCCGACGGCAAAGTCGCAGATGTCGATCATTTCCTGAACCTCACCGAGGCCTTCGGAGACGATCTTGCCAACTTCGATAGAAACGAGACGGCCGAGATCGGCCTTGGCGGCGCGCAGTTCCTCGCCAAGCAGGCGGATCAGTTCGCCGCGCTTGGGAGCCGGAACGAGACGCCATTCGAGGAAAGCCTGATGGGCGGCGTCGATCGCAGCCTTGGTGTCGGCGGCACTGATCTCTGCGACAGCGGCGACCTTTTCGCCATTGATCGGCGAGCGGACCGAAAGACTGCCACCGGAAAGGCTCGCAGCGGGCACGCCGAGGCGGGCCATGATGGCGGCTACTTCGGCCGAGAAGTTCAGGTTCGCAAGGGTCATGGTGTTCCTTCCAGTAATTTCGGATTTTCCGTTATCGGTTGTCTGCGAGATGCACTTTCAGAAGCGCGCCCCGGCAAAATGGGCGATCTGGGCGCCTGCCTCGTAATAGGCGCCTTTCAGGTTACGAAGCGGAGCTTCAACCACGTCCCTGACCGGCAGCGGCAGGTCCGCTTCGCCAAGTTCGCCGAGGATATGGCCGGCCAGTGTCTTACCGAAAACCGTGCCCGGCGCAATGCCTCGGCCATTGTAACCGGAAAAGCCCACGACATTCGGAGCAAACTTGTGGAAACGCGGAATGGCGTCGTCAGTCATGCCGATGCGGCCGTACCATTCAGCCTCGAACTCGACATTGCCAAGCTTCGGGAAAAGCTTCTTCAGGGAGCGCCTGGCCCAGGCACGGTGAATGGCAAGGCCGGTATTGCGCAACGCGCCGACGCTGCCGAAGACAAGACGCCCTGCCCGATCCATGCGGAAGGAGGAGAGGACTTCCCTGGTGTCCCAGCAACCCTCGCGGCCCGGCAGGATCTGCTCCAACAGATCCTGCGGCAGCGGTTTGGTGGCGAAATTGAAATAGGGCAGCAGGACCTGTTCCTTGCGCACCGCTTCCCAAGGCCCGGTCGAATAAAATTCGGAGGCGACAACGATCCAGTCGGCGGAAACCGAACCGTTCCTGGTCGTCACGAGCCAGCGGCTACCGTTGCGCTCGGTCGAGACTGCGGCGCTGCCGGTATGGATTTTCGCGCCGGCGGCGATTGCTGCTTTCGCGAGCCCCCGTACGTAGGCGAGCGGTTGAAGAGTTCCGGCGCGCATGTCGAGCAGCGATCCGGTATAGGCGGATGTGCCGGTACGCCTCGCTGTCTCCTCGGCCGAGAGGATGCGGACATCCGCGCCCCGTGCTGCCCACTGGCTGCAACGTTCCTTGATTTCCTTGAGGCCGGCTTCGCCGACGGCGCAGTGGAGCGTACCGTTCTTCTCCAATTCGCATTCGATCCCGTGCTTTTCCACCAGCGCGCGGACCAGAAGCGGCGCATTGCCGAGAAGGTCGAGAACGCGCTCGCCATAGACCGGGCCGAGCACGCCGGGAATCTCGGACGGCATGACCCACATGCCGCCATTGATGAGGCCGACATTGCGGCCGGCGCCGCCAAAACCGATTTCTGTCGCCTCGAGCAAGACAACCCTGCTTCCCGCCTCCGCCAGGTGCAGGGCGGCGGAGATGCCGGTATAGCCGCCACCGACGATGACAACATCGGCCTCAACCGGGCCCGAAAGAGGTGGGGTCACCGGTGCGGCCGGTGCGGTCTTTTCCCACAAGCCGTGGGAGCGGGGGTCGTTTAGCATGACGGTCATCCGTACGAAATTCGCCAACAGTTTTGCTGCCGGCGCGGAGGGGCATTTCTTTCAGTCCGCGGATCCGAAGAGTGTAGACTGGAACGGTCTTGATCCGCAGCCCGGCCAAAACGGCCCGTCATTCCGAAATGCACGCTCTTGCGGAATTTAGAAGAGGATTTTATCCAGCAATACCGATATTTTCTCAAGAGTTCATTCCCAAGGGGTATAACATGCTGCCGGCCCGGCGCTTCCTGCCTTCTCTTTCCCTACTTGCCGCCTTTGAGGCCGCTGCACGCACGGGAAGCATTACTGCCGCCGCAAAGGAACTCGACCTTACGCAGAGTGCTGTCAGCCGCCAGATCAAGGCGCTGGAGCGACAGATCGGAATCGAGCTTTTCGTGCGCGAGCGCCAGACGATCCGGCTCACTGTTGCCGGGGACAGCTACGCACGAGAGATCCGCGAGGCTCTCCGGCGGATATCCAGCGCCTCGCTCAACCTGCGTGCCAATCCGCATGGCGGTACGCTCAACCTTGCGATTCTACCGACTTTCGGCGCGCGTTGGCTTGCGCCGCGTCTCGGGCGGTTCCTAGACAGCAATCCCGGCATTACGATCAATCTGGTGACGCGATTGTCGCCCTTCGATTTCCGGTTGGATTCCATCGATGCCGCGATTCATTTCGGCCAGCCGCTCTGGCCGGGGGCGGAACTGACACTTCTGATGAAGGAAACGACAATCCCCGCCTGCAGCCCGGCGTTCAAGGCCGCACACAGCATCGATGAGCCCGCCGATCTTCTCAACGTTCCCCTGCTGCATCTAACAACACGGCCGGACGCTTGGGAGAAATGGTTTTCACGTTGCGGGGTAGAGGTCGAGAGCGTGCACGGAATGCTGTTCGATCAGTTCGCGACCGCCTCCCAGGCGGCGATGGCGGGGCTCGGTGTTGCCCTGCTGCCCGTGTTTCTGATCCGCGAGGAGTTGCGGCGTGGTGAACTCGTGCCGGCCATCGACCGGGAGATCGAGAGCAGCGAGCGCTATTATCTGGCGTACACCCGCGAGCGCGGCACCTATCCACCTCTTGTCGCATTTCGCAAGTGGATCGTCGAGGAGGCACTGACGGAACAGCAGGCTGCGGAGCCGGCATCAGCCGATTGACCGTGTCATCGATGTCTCGGGGGGGCAGTCCGCTACCATCCTTCGGAAAGCACTTTTTCCAGCATGTCCGAGAAGAAATCGGCACTCTCACGGGACAGGCACAGAGGCGGCTTGATCTTCAGAATATTGAGATGGTCGCCCGTCGGTTGCATGATCACGCCGAGGTCGAGCAGGCGGTCGCAAATAGCAGCGGTTTCTTCCGTCGCAGGCTCCAGTGTGTCGCGATCGCGGACGAATTCCAAGCCCAGGTAGAGACCCATGCCGTGGACTGCGCCGACAAGCGGGAAGCGCTGGCCAAGCGCTTCGAGCCGGCGTTTCAGATGGTCGCCGGTCTCGCGGGCGTTTTCCCGCAGACCCTCGTCCTCCATGATGTCGAGTACGGTCATGCCGACGACACAGCTGACTGGACTTCCGCCGGCTGACGAGAAGAAATAGCCTTCCTTTTCCAGCGCATCGGCGATCTCCCGGCGGGTGATCACCGCGCCGAGCGGCTGGCCGTTGCCCATGCCCTTGGCGATCGAGATGATGTCGGGCACGACGCCTTGTTCCTCGAAGCCCCAGAAATAGTGCCCGAGCCGGCCGTATCCGACCTGCACCTCGTCCGCGATGCAAACCCCGCCGCGTTCGCGTATCATGGTGTAGACTTGGCTCAGATATCCGGGCGGCAGCGGTATGCCGCCCGCGTTGCCATAAACGGTTTCGCAGATGAAGCCGGCAAGCCCTTCGCCGCTCTCGTCGATATGTTCAAGCGCCTTGGCGACGGCACCGACATAGTCCGGGGTCGATCCCGGACCGCGAAACGGTCCGCGGTAGGTGTTAGGCGCCGTCACCGCGTGAACCCAGTCCGGTCTTGTCTCCAGAGCGCGCGGGTTGTCGGCGATCGACGTCGAGACCGCGTCGCTTGCGACCGTCCAGCCATGATAGGCCTCGAGCAGGCTCAGCATGTTGCGAGCACCGGAATGGGCCCATGCGAGGCGTAGTGCCAGGTCGTTTGCTTCGGACCCGCTGTTGACGAGGAATACCGTGTCCAGGCCTTCCGGAGCCAATCTGGCGAGGCGATCGGAAAACTGCGCCACCGCCGCATAGTGAAATCGTGAATTGGTGTTGAGCAGCGACCATTGGCGCCCGGCGGCCCGGGCAAGGCGGGGATGGGCGTGACCGAGAATGGTGACGTTGTTGACCATATCCAGATAGGCACGGCCAGTGACGTCGAACATATGCTCTTTCCAGCCGCGTTCGATTTGGGGCGGATCCGCATAGTAATTTTTCTGCGGTCGGGCGAAGTTCTTTCGCCGCATCTCCAGCAGTTCGTGGCTCCTTGGTAACGGTGCGTCGACATCGAGGCCTAGCAGCGGCGATGGCGAGGGGCAAAGCTTGGACCAGACCGCCGCATGGGCGGGCCTGGAGAACAGCGGGGGTACCAGATCCGGATCGCGGCAAAGCTGCAGGCGCAGGCCTCCGACCGCGCCTGCCGCGCCGGCGATCCGGCCGATCGGTTGGTCTGCCGTCACCGCTTCCCCGTCGGGAAGAGGGCAGTCGAGGCCGTCGATGTGAAGCGATACCGATTTCGAGGCGAGAATTATGTGCGGGCCGTCGCGCGTGACCGTGGCCGCGAAAGGGGCCACGAGGGCAGTCCCGGCCGGAAGGCAGATATCGACGTGAAGCGCGAAGGTCGCCGGCGGCCGCTGCGAGTGCAGTCGTGTATAGGACAGGCGATGCTCGCCATAACGTGTGGTCGCGACGTCGGTTTCTGCCGCGGCTTTGGCCAACAGTTTCCAGTCGATTTCCGGGTCGGACCAGTTGTCGTTGACCAAATCGAGGCTGAGGACCGAAAGATCCGTCAACCGGATTTCTCCTGGCTCGATCTCGGGAAGCAAGCGGCCTATCGGCTCGATATCGGTCTTCTCCGTCTCGATGCCGATATGCTGCAATATCGCCGTTTCCATCAGCGAGAAGGGAACGGACGTGGCGATGTCGAAGATCTCGCGCTCATGCGCGGCATTGTCGATCACATAGGCATTGTCGGGATCGATGGCGAGTTGCTGTTCGCTGCTGGCAACAAGAATGCCGGCACGTGCGACAATCAGCGGCCAGAGCGCGCGCAGTTCGTCCTCTGTCAGAGGGCAGACTTCATGAAAGGCCTGGATCGTCGGAAGTATGAAGAACGGGTCGCTATCGGCGTGATGCAGCAGGGAGGCGCAGGTGACGGCGAGATCAGCAACCAGCCAGCCCGAAACCAGGTCGCCGAAATCAATCACTCCATCGGGGATGTAGCGACCATGGCGCTCCGGGCGGCTCACTACGTTGTCATCAGTGACATCGTGATGGATCGCTTGCGTTCTCAAGCTCGATGCGAGCGGCCGGATCCGCTTGACGGAGGCGATCATCGCCTTGGCGATGCTGTCCCGTCTCGCGTGGTCTGTCACGGCGGAGAGGAGCTGCAGGGCAACAGTGCCGGCCCTGCGCAGATCCCATTGTAGCTCGCGCTCCAGCCCTGGATGCGAGAAATTCCTCAAGCCGATGGCAATTCGACCGGAAAGCGCACCGAGGGCGGCAAGAGCAGGTCTGGCGAGATATTTGCGCCGGGTCAGCGGCTCGCCTTCGAGAAAGGTGAGCAGACGCACCTGACAAGCTTCGCCGTTCACGACAAGGGATAAGATTTCGTCACCCGTGTTGGCGTAACAGGGCACGGGGATGCGCGGCATGTCCGGCATCTTGTGAAGATGGCGCATTGCCGCATTCTGCGCTTCGAGTTCAACGGTACGATATTCCGCCCTGCAGATCTTGAGGACGAAACGGTCCTTGCCGGTGTCGATCAGGTAATTGCGGTCCTGCTGACTGCCGAGTTCCTTGATCGTTCCTTCCAGCCCGTAGTGCTCTCTCAATATCGCGGCTGCATGGTCGGCAGTGATATTCGGTCTCGGCAGCTGCGCACGCTGCATGAGAGCGGTATCGGGCATGGCATTTCCCCCCTGGAGAATCACATTTGCCGAGATTACCAAAGGATTGGCGCGCGTCTATCCCGCTGGCGGACGTGGAGGATCGGCATGCACTTTCGATTCAAACGAAGGTCATTGCTTCGGACATCATGGACATGCCGCCCCTTCGGTCAGCCCATGCGCTCCGACGCATAGCTTCCGGGGCTCGCCGGGAAGACGACCGTACGATTGCCGTTGATGAAGGTGCGGTGGTGGATGTGGGCGTGGATGGCACGGGCCAGAACCTGGCTTTCGACGTCACGACCAATCGAGACGTAGTCTTCGGCGCTCTGGGCATGGGTGATGCGGGCAATGTCCTGCTCAATGATGGGGCCTTCATCGAGGTCGGCGGTTACATAATGGGCGGTGGCACCGATCAGTTTCACGCCACGTTCATAGGCTTGCTTGTAGGGATTGGCACCCTTGAAGCTCGGCAGGAAGGAGTGATGGATGTTGATGATCCGCCCGGACATTTTCCTGCAGAGGCTATCGGAAAGCACCTGCATGTAGCGGGCAAGCACGATCAGTTCCGCTCCCGTCTGTTCGACCAGTTCGATCAGCTGGGCTTCCGCCTGTGGCTTGTTGTCTTTCGTTACCTTGATGTGGTGAAACGGGATATCGTGGTTCACCACCACCTTCTGGTAGTCAAAATGGTTAGAGACGACGCCGACGATGTCGATCGGCAGTGCGCCGATCTTCCAGCGATAGAGCAGGTCGTTCAGGCAATGACCGAAGCGTGAGACCATCAGCAGCACTTTCATGCGCTGGCCGGCATCATGGATTTCCGTTTCCATGCCGAAGTTCGCAGCGATCGGTGCGAAGCCTTCGATCAGTTCTTCGCGACTCGCGCCTTCCTCGGAGATAAAGCTGACACGCATGAAGAATTTGCCGGTATCGAGATCGTCGAACTGGGAGCTGTCGACGATGTTGCAGCCGGTAGCTGCCAGATAACCCGAAATTGCGGCAACGATGCCTCTTGAGGATTTGCAGGACACCATCAGGACATAGTTCGTCATTTCAAACCCTTCTTCCGGTCGCGCGAGGCATGCGGTGCTTTCTGTAACCCAATCGAAAGGCGTCGGAAAGACCTGCCGCTCAGCTTAGGCCGGCCGGCACCAGACTTCGTTCCCTTTGCGCCCTCGGAAAGCGCATCCCCGCCTTTCCGATGCCATGTATCCAGGGCCGACCCGCAGGTGCGGCTGCTTGACCGTTGCGGCTTCCTGACCCTACCGTGCGGCATTGCTAAAACCGGATTATCTCATGCTCGGCAGACCACGCTTCCACGCTTGCCCTTCGTCATTCTACCTCAAGGTTGTCACGTTGACTGCGGCTGTGTTCGCCGCAACCGCGCCAGGAACTGCTGCGGAGGGCTGTTTTCGCGGCATAAACCTCTCCGGCGCTGAATTCGGGGCGCCGCCGGGCATCGCCGGCCAAGACTACACCTATCCCTCGACGGAGACGATGCGCTATTTCGCGGCAAAGGGTTTCACGTCGGTTCGCCTTCCCTTTCTGTGGGAACGACTCCAGCCAAAGCTCAACGGCGATCTGGATCCCGATGAACTCGGTCGGCTTGCCGATGCCGTCGAACGGTTGCGGGAACAGGGACTGCGTGTGGTTCTCGATCCGCATAACTATGCCCGCTTTCGGGGCAAGCCGATTGGTTCTCCAGACGTGCCGCACGCGGCATTCGCCGACTTCTGGGGCCGGCTGGCGCAGCATTTTGCAGATGCGCCCGACATCACATTCGGCCTGATGAACGAGCCCTATGACGTTCCGGCGCGCACTTGGCTCGAGAGTGCCAACGCCGCCATAGCCGGTATTCGCAAGGCTGGGGCTGACAATCTAGTTCTCGTCCCTGGAACAGCCTGGACCGGCGCCCATAGCTGGACCGGAGGCTCGTACGGAGAACCCAATGGCGATGTTATGCTCGAGGTGGTCGATCCGGTCGACAACTATGCCTTTGAGGTTCACCAGTATCTCGATGATGATTTTTCGGGAACGAAGGGTAACTGTAGCCGCGCTGCGGACGCTGTCGCCGCACTCCGGACGTTTACACAATGGCTGCGGAACCACGGGATGCGGGGCTATCTAGGAGAGTTCGGCGCCCCGGCAGGTAACAGCTGTATTCAGGGGTTGGCCGATATGGTGGCGGTCGTGGATGCCGACCGCGAACTCTGGACAGGCTGGTCCTATTGGGTCGCGGGCGACTGGTGGCCCGAGACGGAAGCGCTCAATATTCAGCCGACAGCCGGTGGCGACCGGCCGCAGCTTGCGGGGCTGGCGGCTTCGCTGAAGGATTTTTCCGCCTCGGCCTCGGTATGTCCAGCACTCGAGCGGCCATAAGGGACCCTAGTCAGACAGATTGCCCGGACAAACTGTTCTTCGTCGGACCAAGGGATTTCCAGTCGAACTGGTCTGATGTTCCGAGGATGAACCACAACAGCGCGGCGGTCTTGATGGAGAAGAAGGAATTGCTGATCATCATCAGCAACAGCAGGTAGATCAGCACCATCGAGTGAAATGGCCAGGCTCTCGCATCGCGAAGTGGCGCGAAGACCAGAGCGGTCCAAAATGCCATAAAGCCGAAGATGCCGAATTTCGTCAGTGTGTAGGCGTAGCCGGAATCGGCTGTGAACTGGTCGGTCACGGCAATGCCGAGAATAACCGGCAGGTCGAGCTGGGTCAGGATGCCGGCAGTCACCTTGAAACGCCCGCCGAGATCGTTGGCGCCGCCTTCGGTTCCTGTGGCCAAGCCATAGATGGCAATGGCAGCAAGCATCAGGAAGGGCAATGGCAGCCACAAGGTCTTGGGCATCAGTCGGTAGAACGGCAGCATCAGGGTCATCAGGATGCAGGTAAAGAACCCGAAGCGCGCATCGGCCATGACAATGACGGCCATTGCCGCAGCCATGACAGACAAGCGGAAACGCATGTCATTTCGGAAGAGTGCCCAGGCAAACGCAATGGCGCCGAAGTTTCCGGCCGAGACGGCCTCGAGGAAGACTGAGGAGACGCGGTGCTGTCCGAGAAAAGCCAGGAGCGTTCGCGGTTCCGGCCGTACGCCACTGATGAAAAGGCCCCTCGTGGCGCCGAATGCCTCCTCGGGCATGATAGTGCCGCGGGCGATGAAGTAGCCGAGCACGTTGAAGAAATCGAGGTAAAGATCGGTCAGCAGATATTCGAACAAGCCGAAGAACAGCACGACCGCGATCGACAGGGCAACGAGCTTGTCGGCAAGGCGGATATCCCTGATGCGCGTGCCCATGACGTAGAAGGCAATCGGTATCAGTATGTCGCGAAGGGCCTTGAGATCGGTCGCGCCGCGGAACGCGAACAGCAGGATCATATAGCTGACGTAAAGCGCCAGAATGAGATAGAGATCGATACGCCGGGAGAGCGCCACCAGAAAGGCGCATCCGATGATGAGCATTTCGAACAGCATCACATGGCTGTCGCGTATTCCCATCACGCGTGTATTTACGAAGCACAAGAAAAGATTGAAGGTCAGGCCGCCCATGACAGCGATCGTTGCGAGCTGGCGCCTGATCCGGACATACCACTCCTTGGGGGGAGCGCTGATGGCGGGAAGGCGATCCCTGTAGGCGGTCTCACGAACAGGCATGGCAACCGACACCGCTTCTATGCCCTCGCCGGGCCGGCCTATCGCCTGCGTTTCGAGGTTCGCCGCCAAAGACCATCGTCATTCCTCCACCAGGACGGCCCCGAGGATGGCTTCCTTTTTTGTTCCGATCATATCGAGAAGGGTATCCAGGTCTCCTGACGTGGTTTCCCCTATCGTGAGGACCAACACGATCGAATCGGCATGCGGAAGCAGCGATGGCAGGAAACCGGCTGCCTTGGTGGCGCAAGCATTGATAACGGTGATTTCGGTCGATGGTCCGTCGGTACTCGCCGGATGGCCGGAAGAAATACCCCCAGCCTTGCCAGGCAGAGTTCTGCCGAAGTTTGAGAGATGTTCATATTTGAGCCTGTCTGCCAGCGGTGCTCTCAATTCGCGCTCGCGATTCAGTGCGTTACGCAGACTCGGGCGTCCGAGGGCCGATGTCTGCCGAAGCTTTTTCTCGGCGACGTCGCCCGGTGCGTAGAGCACATTCTGGCCAAGGTCGATGAGTGCCTGGACGGTATCGGCGACAATGCCACTCGCAAGCGGGTTCTGTCCCGGCGAAGTGAACAGAACAGTTGCCGGCAAGTGATCCCCAAGCCTTTCCAACAATTGACGGGCGATGGCCTGAATTGCGGGGTGATCCTCGCTAATCGGGGTCGGCGGATTTCGTGGAGGCGTTCGCAGAAACGGAAACAACCGCAAGAGCGCATTTGGGGCAGGGCCATTCTCGGATCGAATGCGAGCCAGCGTCGCAATTCCCGCTCTGCGGATCAGGGATTGCTCCGACAGAGGCGGTTGCGTCATCAGTTCGCGCAATACGGCCAGAGCACTCCCGACGACCACGCCGAAAAGCGAAGCTGCCGCCAGGATCAACAGTTTCAATGCGGCCGAGGATTTTGGAGTCGCGACCGCTGCGGTGATCACGCGCGAATTGTTGGTGCTGAGCGATTGTTGCTGGCCAAGTTCCTCCGCGCGGCTGAGGAAGGCCTTGTAGAGGGTGCGAACGGCGTCGGCCTCGTTTTCGAGCTGGCGCATCTTGATCTGTGCGGCACTACTGTCGAAGCTCGTTTCCGTCAATTTTGCCAGCCGTTCGTTCAGCGCTTTGGTGTTCGATACGGCGCGTTGATAGCTGCTCTGCATCGATTGCCTGATGCGGTCGAGTTCCTGTTCGATTGCATTCTGCATGGTGGCGACCTGCGAGTTTATCGCCTGCAACTGCGGATGGTTGCTGCCCAGACTGGTCGCGAGCTGTGATCGCCGGTCAAGAAGGGCGACGTAGCGGTCGCGCAAGAGGCCGATGGAAGTCGATTGGAGGGCCTCGGGTATGGCGCCCGCCTCGATTGCGCCCATCGTCAACTTCTTCGCCTGCTCGTAGATGGTCTGCTGCTGTTCTTCGGTTACCCGCGCGTCGATGAGTTGCTGGTTGATGCCGGCAAGCTGCTGGTCGATAACCAATCCCTTCTCCCCGGTGCTCACAAGGCCGTTGTCGGCTTTGAACTTTTCGACAGCCAGTTCGGCCTTGAGTACCCGGTCGCGAAGCTCGCTGGCCTGCACTTGAAATGAGTTGCTGGCCCGGCGGGCCGCTTCCGACCGGGCTTCGTCGATCTGCCGCAGATAGACGCTGGCAACCGAGTTTGCGATGTCGGCGGCCTTCGATGCGTCAGGGTGCTCCGCCTTGATCGTGAAAACAAGGGATTGGCCTGCCCTCTCCACTGTGACGTGCTTTTTCAGCACAGTGGCGGTGGCCGTCAACTGCTCACGGCTTGACGCTGCTTCTTTCGTTACCGGGGCAAAAAAGGGATCTTTCGTCAGGTCCAGCTTGCGCACAACTTCTTCCATGGTTGCGCGTGACTGAATGACATAGATTTGGCTGTCGATGCTCGACTGGTCTTGTGGTGCCGCAGCGCCGCTGCTGCCAGGGTTGCCGCCATCAGCCTGCAAGCCGATTGGGTCCAGCAGGAGTTCGGTCGACGACGCGTAAAGCGGGGTGAGGCGCAAGACGTAAACGATCGACAGGGCCGAGCAGACAAGGACGGCCAGAACGATATAATGAAGCCGCCGCTTCAAGATTCCCGGTAGTTGAAAAATGTCGATATCCATTTTCCTGCCCAAAACCGCGGCCGGCCAAATTTCGTTTCTGCAATTCCGGATGGGGAATCCGGTGCGGGCTTGCTTTTCCGCATGGCATTACGAGACGCCGGTATCGGGAAACGGACCTGTGGGCGAGGGCTGCCGGCGGCTGTCAATGTCGGCGCAATTCTCGCAGGTCATGGTTAACGAGTTCTGAAGGGTGGGGCCGAACGATGACGAGCGTCATTGGGCGCGGCTCGGGTCGCCACGTACGGCATACGCGATCTTAAGGTTTTGACGCTTTCTATTGGGCGAAAATCGGAAGCAAACATCGAGCGTCAGTAATTTCGGCGCCGGCAGGTGAGTGATGGAGCGCATGAACAGCCAAGTTTTTGCTCCGGTCGAGCAGGGTGGCAAGCGTCCATTGATTGTTCAGGTCGTCAGGCAGTACGCGCCGGGCCGCGGGGGACTGGAAGACGTCGTGGCCAATCTCAGCCGGCTCCTCCTGCAGCGGGGCTATCGGGTGCGCGTCGTCACATGCAATAGCCTGTTTACGGCTCGCGATCGCCTGCTGCCACCGTTGGAAACCATCGACGGGGTCGAAGTCGTTCGAATACCCTGGTGGGGAAGTCCGCGCTATCCAGTTGGGCCGACGGTTCTCCGCCATATCGGCGATGCCGATCTCGTACATGTTCACGGCGTTGATTTCTTCTTCGATTTCCTCGCAGCGACCCGGTTTCTGCACGGCAAGGCCATGGTGGTCACGACACATGGCGGGTTCTTCCATACACCCAAATATACCGCGATCAAGAAGGTCTGGTTCCGGACGCTGACCCGCTTTTCGGCGCATGCCTATCGCGCGCTGTTGTGCTGCAGCCGGTCCGATTTTGCGCTTTTCTCGCAGATTGCCGGACGCCGGGCCGTGCTGGTCGAAAACGGTGTCGATACGGAAAAATTTGCCGGGCTCTCGTCGTCCGAGCCGCAGCGGCGCATCGTCACCATTGGCCGCTTTTCGGTCAATAAGCGCCTGGATCGCATGCTCGACATGATGGCCGCGCTTGTGAGGCTTTCGCCCGATTGGCGTCTGGACATCATCGGTTCGCCTTCTGATCTCAATGAGGAGGATCTCCGGCGCGAAATCGCCGCGCGCGGTCTTTCCGGCCAGGTCTTCCTGCATGTTTCGGTCGGAAATGATGAAGTGCGGCGCCTGATCGCCGAGGCATCGATCTTCGCTTCGGCCTCGGAATACGAAGGATTCGGTCTTGTCGCCGTCGAAGCGATGAGTGCCGGACTTCTGCCGATTCTTCATCCAAACGAGGCCTATCAGACCCTTGCCGCGCAGCATGATGCCATCACGCTTGCCGATTTCCGCGATGCAAATTCAGCTGCCGATGCGCTCATAGCGGCATACGGCAAGCTGGTTTCCGGAAATTCGACGCTGAAGGAACGCCTGATCGACGCGGCCCGGCTGTATTCCTGGGATGCGGTCGCAGAGCGCTATATCAGTGTCTACAACGCCAGCCTCAAGGTGCGTTAGCCGATCCGGGGACAGCCAATGCTTCCTCGTATAGTCTCAGGTGCTCGCGGGCGATCGCGTGCCAGTCTCGGGCCCGCAATTCGCGGGTGAGGATGTCGGGAGCCTTGAGGCGGGGAGCCTCTCCGCTGGTGATTTTCGTTATCAACACTGCGGCATCTTCGGGCGCCGTGACCGGATGCGTCACCACCGAAAGCCATTCCGGAGTCAGAGGCGTATGTGTCGTCAGTACGTTCACGCCGTGATCGAGGCAGGCGAGGGCCGATCCCCTCTTGTTGGTGACGCCATCCGGGAATGGCAAAAGCGCGATCGTGGCAAGGCTCAGCGCCTCCGAAACCTCTTGCGGGGGCAAGTTCAAACGCAGACGTATTTTGTACTGATCTGCAGATCTTTTAACGAAATCGACAAATTTCACGTCACTTTCGACCAGCGCACCGATCATTTCGGCCTCAACCGGAATCGCCTTTTCGCGCAACTGCGCGATCGTCTCGATAAAGAACTCAATACCCTTGTTATGGGATATCTGGCCAAAATAGACGACGCGTTCGGTTTCGGCGGATTGTTTCCGCTGCGATGTCCTCGCGATATTATTTCCGATCGGAATGACCCGCAGCCGTTCGCTGGAGACGGGAAAATAGCGGCGGAAAAGCGCCCTCTCCTCGTCGTTCGAGAAGATGATCTTCTTGGACATCAGGCTCGGAAGAACGAACATCATCTTCCTGAGGAAATGGAAGAGGCGAAACTCATGAAGCGTGACGAAAGTGTTCGGCAAGAGCAGTGGCAAGAAGCCCGGAGAAATCGAGTTTCCGATGTTCAATGACGGGTATTGCAGATGGAATATGGTCTGCGGCGAATTGCGGTACCGGCGCCGAATCTTCAGTATTTGTGAAAGGGACCAATGATCTAGGTATTCCACCGACACTTCGGCGCCGATATCGCCAAGAGCGATTGCAAGGCGGCTGGTGTAATCGGCTACGCCGCACATCTTGCCCGGGGCCGAAGTCACTAGGAACACGATATTCAATAGACACCACGACTGGTTGGCGGAAGCGTCAGGCAGGCATAGCCCAGACCGCTTAAATCTCCGTAAAGCCCTCGATCCCTCGAGTTCCGCCAGGCTCCGGCCTTCGGGATATGGCACTGATCAATCCTGAACGGAGCGGTGGTATGCAAGAATCTTAAGTTTTTGATCATAGAAACAAGCATAGCAACACGCGGCACAAACTTTCCTGCGGTATTCGGACAGATAGAAGCATCTTAATGGTCAAACGTATCGTCGCGAACTCGGCCTTGAATGCTGCGGCCGGCCTCTCACTCTTGTTGACCGGTTTTGCCTGCTCGATCATTACTGCCCGGTTGCTTGGGCCTGAAGCCAACGGCATCATTGCGTTCTCGCTCTGGCTGACTGTTACCGCTTCGCTGGTGGCGGAACTCGGAACTGGCGTCATGCTGCTGCGGCTGTTGCCCCAGCTCAAGACACAGGGTTACACGGCGGATCAACGCCGTGGCTTCGCCGCCTATCTGCTCCGTCCGGTTGTCTTGGCCACCTTCATTCTCCTCGCAATTTTTGCCGCGTTCTTTTGGGTGGCAGAGCAGGAGCACTGGGCTACCAGTGCACCGATCGTTGTCGTCATAACCGGCATACTCTTGCTCGTTCAATCGATCGGTTCATTCTCGAAGAATTACCTTCTCGGCGAGCAGGAGGTCGGCGCTTTCTTCCGGATTTCCGTCCTGTCGGGTGTTTTCCAGCTGCTTGGGGTACTGACCGGTGCAATTCTGTTCGGAATTCCCGGAGCGCTGGTCGGATACGCAATCGGGTTTGGCGTCCAGTTTCTCTATTCGCTCGGCATATTGCGCGCGCGCGCCGGCAGTTGCGGGATTGCGCCGCGCTATCTCGTCAGCTCCTCTGTCCTCTTGTCCGTACAGTTCGTCGTCGACTCAATCTTCCTCAACCGGATCGAATTTTTCTTTCTCGAGCGCTATTCCGGAATAGCTGTCGTCGGCTTCTACGCGGCGGCCATGTCCCTTGCGAACCTCGCTCTACAACTGCCCGTCCAACTGACCGGCAGTCTGCTTCCCTATTATTCGGAAAAGCTGGAAATCAATGGAAACGGCAAGCTGCCAGCCGGAGTATTCGAAGGTGTCGTGCGCAGCCTTTCCTATATCACGCTGCCCCTGAGTCTTGGCCTGGCGGCAATTGCTCCGCGTCTGGTCACTACGATTTTCGGTATTGCCTTCGCGCCCGCCGGCTCCATTCTTGCTATCCTTGCACTGGTCACGCCCGTCGCAGTCCTCAGCCTTGTCTGTACGCAATATCTGTTTTCCCAAGACAGGGTCGGTGAGCGTCTGATGATCGGCGTTGTAGGTGCCATCGTGATGGTTACGGGTGCTTTCGCTTTCGTTCCGTCGTTCGGCGCCGAAGGTGCCGCCGCTGTCCGCTTCTTCGTTTTCCTCCTCATGAGTGTTTTTATGCTTGGGAAGATGAAACTCGGAGGCTCACTCAATCGTCTGTACCTGGCTCTTGCAAAGATCGCACTCGCAGCTCTCGCCTGTGCGGGATCCGCCTGGTTGGTGCTTCATCTTGTTCCCGGGGTGGTGGGGCTGGCGCTTGCCGTTGGTGCGGGAGCCCTCGTCTATATCCTTGGGCTGAGGCTTTTCGGCGCCGCGGCAATCGAAGATCGTTCCGTCGCGGAAGGCATAGCGGCACGGCTTCCCGGCATAGCAGAGACCATCGCCTCAGGCGTCGTCAATTTCATATTTGCGGCACCGGGTGCTTCGGAAAGGAACCGCTGACGCCGCTTCCCACCGAGACAATGAGATGACAATTTCTGCACAGACACCAATCGAGAGTACGACTGAGAAAAACATGGCGCGTTCCGCAGCCGTGCCTTTCACGTTTTCTGACACGGTTGGCCTCTTCATGCCGGCTAGAGAAGCCGGAGCCCGCGTTGGAGTCCTTTTCGTCAGTCCCTGGGGCCTTGAGGAAATGTGCCTGCGCAAGTTCTGGCGCGTCATTGCCGATGACCTTTCAGACCGTGGAGTAGCGAGTTTTCGCTTCGACTATCCCGGAACCGGCGACGCGCTCGACGTGGTGGACTGTTCCGCCGGGCTGCGGATCTGGGAGGACTGTGCGGTCGCGGCCGCTGAGAAGCTGAGGTCGCTATCCGGATGCGACAGGATCATCGTCGTCAGTCAGGGGCTTGGATCGGCGATCGCGACCCGCGTCGCGGAGCGATTGCAGGGGTTGGAAGCGATCGCCTATCTGGCGCCCGTGATTTCCGGGCGAACCTATCTCAGGGAAATGCAGATCTGGTCGCGTATGGTCGAAGAAGGATTGGGCGTGGCCAAGTCACATCGTGCGGCTGAGGGAATGGTGATAGCGGGTATCGAGATGCCGCCAGAGATCGCCGTGGACATCCGCAAGCTCGACGTTTCAGTGCCGCCGCTGAAACCGGCCTCCCATTGTCTGGTCGTGAAGCGTGTAGACCGACCGACCGATGCCGCCTTCGCCTCTCAACTGCGCAATCTGGGCGCCGAGGTGACGGAGGCAGAATACCGGGGCTATGATGACCTGATTTCCAACCCGGCGATGGCGGTGATGCCGGAGACGGTCAGATCGCTCATCCTCGACTGGATTTCGACGGTCGCCGCCAGGTTTCCAGGCTCCATCGCGCATCAGGAGAGTGAGCCGCTGGGCTTGTCATGTCTCGAGGGTGAGAATTTTCGTGAAACGCCGCTAAGGTTTGGCGAGGGTAACCGTCTTTACGGCGTTCTTTGCGAACCCCTTGGTAAGAAGAGAGGGGCGACGGTTGTTCTTCTCGGAACGGCCTATGACCGCAATGCGGGGTGGGGTCGCTCAGGCGTCTCGATGGCGCGTGACCTTGCGGTACGTGGAATAGCATCGCTGCGCTTCGATTGCGCCAATATTGCGGACAGTCCGCCGGTCCCGGGTGTTGCCGATCAGGTTCTATACAATCGTGCGCAGACTGATGATGTCGCTGCCGCCCTCGACCTGATCGAGCGCCGCGATATGCTGCCAGTCGTAGTCAGCGGACGTTGCAGTGGCGCCTATCTCGCATTTCGGAGCGCCGTCCAAGATGTCCGCGTGAGAGGGCTCGTGACGGTCAATCCCTTCGTCTTCTATTGGGACCCCAGTCGGGACATCGACCAGTTCCTGCGCTTCGTTCCGCGCACGCTCGGAGACTATAAGGGCCGGCTGTTCCAGGCGGAGACGTTCCGTCGGCTCATTCAAGGACGCGTGGACGTGAAGCGGTCGCTGGCCAATATCGGGCGGGCCTTGTGGCGCCGGGTCACCCGACACGCGATGCCGGTCGTGCACCTGTTTCCCGAAAATCGCGTGCTGCGTCGGGAGGTAGTGAACGCTTTTCGCAACCTGTCGGACAGAAATGTAGGGGTTTCGCTCATCTACAGCGAGAATGATGTCGGCCTTGACCATTTCGCGGAGCAATTCGGGACCACAGGCAAGGGCTTGCGGCGCTATGCGAATGCCAGTCTGACGATCCTCGAGGGGGCCGATCATAACCTGACACCGATGCCCGCGCGCCGCGCCTATCTGAACGCAATTGCCGATATAGCGCTTTCCCAGTGCGACCAGGCATAACCTCAAGAGATTCGGCCTGCTGGATTTCAGAAGCTGGCCAGTCTTGCCGATCCGATATGCCCTAGCGTGCCGGCCGGCTTTCTGCCGGCTTGCTCAAGCGCTGTGAGTCGCACCCGGCGAGTCACCCCGGGCGCCAGATGAAACCAGTCGTCGTCGGGGCGATAGCCGTCCGCCGAGATGTGCACCGACTGAGCAAGTCGATCGGATTCGATCTCCAGTATCCAACCGCCGTTTTCTTCAAGCAGCGTAGCCTCGATTGCCGGATCGCGAAGCGCGGCACTCCGCCCGAGCGGAAAATGGAAAGCCTCAGCCACCGTCAGGCCAGTGGCGGGATCGCTGAGACGGGCAATGGTGACATCGTGGGATGGCGGGCCAAAACGGAAGGAATAGGTGGTATCAAAGAACGCGCCGAACAGGTCCGTGCAGGCAACCGACCGGCCGCTGCGGGCGGGAAGTACTAGCTCCCGCTCCCCTCCTATGACCTGCTGCCGGCCGTCGCGCAGACAGGAGACGGCAAGCAGAAGCGTTTGCACCTCGGATGTTTCATTCAGGACGTGGACATCGAGGCCATTCGTCCCCTCGTCGGTGAATGCGACCTGTGTCGGGCGGAAGGCGCGCTTCAAGGCATACCAGACCGGCTTCGGTTCGCCGGTGGAATCGATGACGCCCCAGCCGGCCCCGGGCTGAAGATCTTGCAGCGTCCAGACCAGCGCTCCGTTGCAGGAGGAGCCGGGACGGCGCCATTCGGCGTAGGTTTCAGTGACGACTTCCGCCGTCACTGCGCGAGACAGATCAAGATAGCGACTGGGATCCTCGCGGCGAAGGCGCGCCGGATCAACATCATAGATATCCTGGAGATAGTGATCACGGATATCCTCGAAATCCCAGGATGCGCCCCGGTCGCGCGGAACCCGCGCCTTCCAGCGAGGGTCATGCACCGGCGCAACCGGTAGACGGGTATCCAGGATATGCTGCCGTGGGACATGCGCAAATGCGAGACATTCGGCGGCAAAGCGGACATTCGCCCGCCGGGCATCCTCGAGTGGTCGGCAATAGGCGCCCACGCCGTAGTAGTGCGTGACGCCTTCGTTGGGTGAAAACGGCATCGCGCCCCCAAAGGGCGAATTTGGTACGTAAGGCACATCCGGGCGCTCTTCGGCAGAGAGGGACGGCAGCGTCGCTTCGTAGAACGATGTCTTCCAGATGCGTTCCGGCAGGCCGAGCATTGCGCCCTGCTGGTAGACTTCGCTGCCGCCGCAGAGCACAGCAAGCGAGGGAGAGCCTTGAACCGCACCGAGGAACTGACGCACCTCCCGCTCGACGTCCGCCGCAAAGACCTCATCCGCAGTCGGATAGTCGAAGTTGGCGAACATGAAGTCCTGCCAGACCAGCAGCCCGAGCCGGTCACAAAGACGGAAGAAGTCGGCGCTCTCATGGGCCATGGTGCCGCCGATGCGGATCATGTTCATGTTTGCCTCCGCGGCGAGCGTGAGCCACGGCGCATAGTCTTCCGCTGCGCCAGGCAGGCTCAGGATGTCGGCATTGGTCCAGACCGCTCCCCGGCAGAAGACCGGCTCACCGTTGACGACAAGGCCGAAGCCACGACCATCCGTTCCGCGATCAATCTCGATGCGGCGGAAGCCGACAAGGCCGAGCGAATGGGGCTGGCCGTCAATTGTCAGCCACGCGTCGTGGAGAGTGGGCTCTCCGTGGGTTCGCGGCCACCAGGGCTCGACGGCGGGGATGGTAAGTTCGGCGGTCCATGTGCCGCGGCCATTGGGTCGAAACGGGGCGTCGTGACCGGTGCAGGACAGGCGCAGCTCCTTGGCCTCTCCCTCCAGAACGAAGGAGACTGAAAGCCGGCCGGTGCCGTCCAAATCGAGGTTGGTGCGGATTGTCAGCCTGGAGAGCGCATGCTTGCCACGGCGGATCAGGCTTATTGGCCGCCAAGGGCCGACCGGGTGGATTTCCGGGCACCAGCCCGGCATGTGGCCGAGCGGTGTGGTGCGGATCAGCCGCAGGCCCTGATGGTCGATCATCTGGGGACGCCAACGCGCCCGGGGGCCGCGCTTGTCGAGATGAGGTGCAAGCGCCCGAAAGCAGATGGCGATTTCGTCGTGGCCGGTCAGATCGAGTTGGAGGTCGTGGGCTTCGTACATTGAGTGGGTGGCGAGGCGCAGCTCACCGTTTACGTAGATTTCGGCAATGGTCGCGAGCCCGGCGAAACGCAGGATTACCGGACCTGCCGACTCACCTTCGAGCGAACGAAAATACCACGCATCCTTGTCGTGCAGCGGTTGCGGCTTTTCCGGATCGAAGAGGCCGGCACCAGCCAGCGCGGACGCGACGGTCCCCGGAACCGGTGCGGGGATGCGGGCGGCGGCGCGATGGATCTCTCCGGGACCGGCATAGCGCCCCGCTTCGGTGACGAAGAGAGCCCAGCCGCTTTCCAGCGGCCGCTCGTCAGCGCCGAGATAGGTCGTCATGCCGGTCATACCAAAGTCCTCGGGCGTTTCTTCTGAACCCGTCGTCAGGTGAGAGTTTTGCCAAGCTCTGTCATCAGCTTGTCCCAAGCCTCAATCGCCGGGTCCAGTGCCGATTTCAGCGGATCGAATTTCTTGCGGGTGACGGCGCGGGCCAGTTGGAACTGGACCGATTTCGCGACTTCCGAAATCGTCAGCGCTTGCTCCGCGGCAGGTGCGTAAACATCTTCGGAAATCCAGGCCAGATGGCTTGCCATCAATTCGAAATTGGCACCGAATTGCCGGAGCGTGTTGAAGGCGTATTTGTGAAAATAGCCGAAGGGTCGCTCTGCAACAGCCTCGACATGTGTCGGGAAGACTTCCGCAAATGCCGCAATCGGATTGGCTGCGGGCCGGCGGACATAGTGACGCCGCAGCAGTTTGGCGGCGACTGTCCGCTGGTGTTCCCCGGGGACCGGCTTTGCCGGAAACTTTGCGAATTCGGTGTAGGGCAGGAAGGGCAGGGCGTCTTCCGCCAGGTTCTTCTGGAGGAGCCCGTCGAAATCCTCTCCGTCGACGTGGAAGAAGCCGCCGTTGTGGAAATAGTCCATCGCGCGGGCCTGCATGTCGAGCCGGTTGATCGCGACCGTGGTCTTGCCATGGTCCAGTCTGTAGCCCACGCCGCGGGTATCGGGCATATAGAAGCTGTCCATCTCGACAAGGCAGATGCGGCCGCGTGAAATCTGCTCGGCAACATGGGCCTCGACGCTGTCGAAGATTGCCAGTTCTGTGACGCGAATACCGTAGAGTTCCTCGAGGTCCTCCAGCGGCACCTTGAAAAAGGTGAACTGGTCGCCCTCGAAATCCTGCGTCAGGGTGAAGCCCAGCATGGCCTCCGGTGCCACGTGGTGGCTTGCCAGGACTTCGATCCACAGATCGACGTAGCAATTTGTTTCCGGCCACATCCGCTCGCTTGAATGCAGGGTGTGCGGGCTATAGGTGGCCGGAACGATACCGGGAAAGACTGCGTTCATCTGTCGGCTCAGCCCCAGAGTGCTGCGCGGACCGATGCCGGCCATGCCTCGGTGTCGAGGCCATGGTGATGGAAGAGCGCAAGCGCGATGCGCTCAAGGCCGAAACCGACGCAGGCGGTATGGGCAACGGAGCCGTCTTCGAGGTTCAGCCCCCATTTTGAGCCGAATGCGTCCTGATGATAGTTGAAGCTCATGCAGGCGGTCGGTTTGGAGACCGAGGTGATTGGAATGAGGAGCTCGAACTTCAGGTTCTGGTCACGCTGGTTGTTGGCGAGCATCTTGCCGGCGCGGCCGAAAAAGGGATCGTTCGCGACATCGATTTCCACAGGCAGGCCGACCTCGGCCATCATGCGCACGCCGCGATCCATCCATGTCTGTCGAAAATCCGTGACATCCGCCTGGGTGCCCATGCGAACATATTCGCGCATCCGGAAAAGCTGCTGGCGAGCCGGATCGTTCGACGGCTCATGGCGGAAGCAGTAGGACTGCAGATCGTAGAGCCCGCCCTCTTCCGGCAGGTTGCCGCGCTTGGCGATCGTCGGGTAGAGCGGGTAGCAGGCAGCCGGCGTCAGAACGATATCGGTCGCCTTCTGCTCGGACGTCCAGTCCTCGTCGGCATCCATGCATTTCAGCAGGCTGACATGGTCGAGCTCGTTGCCGCAAAAGCTGTGCACTGTGCCGGCCAGTTGCGGAAAACTCTTCATGTAGCCGCTCTTTTCGAAATAGGCGCGGTTCATGCCGGGCGGGAAGCGGATCGCCTCCGCGCCGTCCTCGCCGCCGAAACGGTCGATCAGCCGTTCGAAGGCGGCGATTACGTCCTCGAAACGACCGCTGCGGCCATAGAGACCGTCGACACCTGTTTCGATCAGAAGTCCGGTTTCGAAAAGCCGGTCAAGGAAAGTTCTCTGCATATCCATAGACTTCACCCCAACAAGCTTGTTTCCTGTTTGTGTACCAGCAACATCGTTGACGTGTTTCCGAGAATACGATCGTTGGAAATCATCAGCTGCGCCGAATGGGCATCGCGCAGGTGCCGTCCGAGACTGTAGGGTGTCTCGTTTTTATACCCCATGATGCCGCAGATCCGCATGGCCTGGTTGATGATCGGGAGGATCATTTCAGACGAGGCAATCTTGACGTTGTTCATGGCCACGGCAAAACCCATAGACGAAAGCCGGTCGGCATCGTGATGTGCGTCTTCGAAGGTTTTCAGGCCCGCGACGATGTTGGATCTGACCGCCTGCAACTGGCTCGAGATTTCTGCGAGCTGGACGAGACCAGGCGGCTGCGTTCCGGGCGATTTGCGGGCGGCGGCACGAACGAAATTCTGGGCGCGGGTGAAGGCATCGAGCGCGATGCCATACCAGACGGAGCTCCAGAGGAGATGAGCCGATGCGAGCATGGATTGCGCGGCAATTTCCGCGAATGGATGCGGCAGAATCTGTTCCGCGGAAGCTTCTGCGCGGAAGATGAAACCGTCCGAGCAGGTGCCGCGCATGCCGAGTGTATCCCAGGTGTGGGTATGTTCCAGCGTGTACTGATCCTTGAGAAAAACGGTCATCACCTGGTCGGACGAGGCCGCGTCCTTGTGACTGCGGGAGGTGACGAGGATCGCATCGGCATCAATGCCATAGGAGATGACGGTTGCATCCTTCTCCAGAAGACACTTTCCATCCTTGACCTCGATGGCGCAGATGCTGTTTCGCATATTGCCGCCAATGCCCGCTTCCGTCGTGGCAGAGCCAAGCAGCAACTGCTCTCTGGCAACGCGCCGCATGAATGCGCGATGCCATTCCGCATCCGCTCCGTGGGCCACGAGGCTGGACGTCTTGATCTGGTGCATGGCGAAAACCATGGCGCTTGAGGCGCATGCCTGCCCGATGGTGGTGCAGACCTCCGCGATCTGCGACGTCGAAAGCCCTTCGCCGCCGAGTTCCTCGGGAATCATGATGCCCATGAGCCTTTCGGCTTTCATCGCCTCGACCGCCTCGCGGGGGAAGCGGCCTTCCTTATCGACCGCATCGGCAAAGGCAGCGGCGACCGTTGCCACATGTGTGGCACGACTTTTCAAGCTCTTCTCGGAAACTTTCGCTGAGAGATCCATCAGGCGACCTTCCTGTCCTCCAGAATGAGTTTGACGGTGTTCTCGATCGCCGCGATGCTGGCGAAGGATTTCCGGTTCAGAAGATGATCTGGAAACTCGATGTCGAAAGTCTCCTCAAGTCCGAGCATCAGCTGAACGGAAGCAAATGAGGAAAGTCCAGCCGCGTAAAGATCGCTGTCATTGGCGATTGTATCGACCGAAACTGGCAAGCCACCAAGTTTTGCGAGCAACGTTCGGATCTCTCCGTTCATTTTGTTCCCTTTCCCGAAATATACTTCCTGCTATATCCGGGAGTGTTTCTATGAGCCAAAGCATAAGATTCCGCTAAATGCCTTAGTTAAATAAGGATGAGCACGGTTGGAAACGGGACATGTGTGCCGATTGGTCCGGATTGCTTGACGAGCAAAGCGCCGGGTCCATGTCGTAATTCTCAATTTCCGATACGGGGATAGGCGGTTTTCAGGGGTAGTTGTGTTCCGCGCCCTGCGGATCGGTGATCAGATAGCGCCCCGGAGCCACTTCCAGGAAGGCTTTCTCACTGATCTCGACTTTGCCGTGGCCACCGGGCAGGTCGAGGATATAGGCAGGGATGCAGAGGCCTGAAACCCTGGCGCGCAGGGCGCGCATGATCATCTGCCCCTCCGCAATCGAAATCCGGAAATGGCCGGTTCCCGGCGCGAGGTCCGGATGGTGGAGATAGTATGGTTTGATACGGCATTCGACGAAAGCGCGCATGAGCTCTGCCAGAATCTCCGGATCATCGTTCACGCCCTTCAGCAGGACCGTCTGGCTGACCATCGCAATACCGGAGTCGATCAGGCGTGTGCAGGCGCTGCGTGCTTCCTGCGTCATTTCGCGCGGATGATTGGCGTGAAGTGCAACATAGACGGTCTTGCCGCTCGCCGTCAGCGTATCGACCAGCTCGCCGCTGATACGTTCAGGATCGACGACCGGGACGCGGCTGTGGATGCGCACGATTTTCACATGCGGGATTGCTGCCAGTGCTGTCATGATGTCACGCAGGCGACGCGGCGACATGATCAGCGGATCGCCGCCGGTCAGAATGACTTCCCAGATTTCCGTATGAGAGCGGATATAGGAGAGCGCTTTCTCCAATTGTGCAGGCGTCAGATTGCCATCGCCCTGCGGACCGACCATTTCGCGGCGGAAACAGAAACGGCAATAGACCGGGCAGACATGCACGGCTTTCAACAGCACGCGGTCGGGATAGCGATGCACGATGCCCTCGACCGGACTGTGCGGCCTGTCGCCGATCGGGTCGGCGTTCTCCTGCGGGGTTTGAACGAGTTCGTCGGCGCTTGGTATGAACTGCGCGGCGATCGGATCATTCGGGTCGTTGGTGTTGATCAGTCCGGCGATCGACGGCGTGACGGCGATCGCATAGCGGGCGGCGACCTCGGATGTCACCGCTTCCTGTTCGGGCTTGATGAAGCCCGCAACGACCAGATCCTCGACGGTCCTGATGTCGTGCGGAGTCATGGAGCTATCTCCGCGACGGGCGCCCACATGACTTGGTCGATACGTGGAGCACCGGTCGCCAGCATGACCAGCCTGTCGAAGCCGAGGGCGATGCCGCTCGCCTCGGGCATAGCGGCGAGCGCGGCCAGAAAGTCCTCGTCCAATGGATAGGTTTCACCATAGACGCGCTGCTTTTCCAGCATCTCGGCTTCGAAGCGACGGCGCTGCTCGGCAGCATCAGTCAATTCGCCGAAGGCGTTGGCGAGTTCGACGCCGCAGGCATAGAGCTCGAAACGTTCGGCCACGCGCCGGTCTCGGCCCGACGGACGGGCGAGTGCTGCCTCACAGACCGGATATTCATCGAGAATCGTCGCCCGGCCGAAACCGAGATTGGGCTCGACTCTGTCAACGATGACGCGGCTGAACAGGTCGGCCCAGGTATCGTCTTCAGCCACGCGAACTTCGGCCTTGCGAAGTTCGGCTGCGAGATGATCGCGGTCGGTGGCGCCGCTTTCCTCCACGGATGCGAGAAGCTCAATGCCCGCAAAGCGATCGAAGGCTTCGGCGACGCTCATCCGTTCGGGCTCGAGAAAGGGGTCGGTGGTCCGACCGCAATAGGTCAGTTCCCGGCATTTCATTGTCTCCGCCGCGAGCGCGAGAACCGATGCGCAGTCCGCCATCAACACTTCGTAGGAATCGTCGGCTCTATACCACTCGAGCATGGTGAATTCAGGATGATGCAGGGGCCCCCGTTCCCGGTTCCGATAGACATGGGCAAAACAGGCGATGCGCGGTTCGCCGGCTGCGAGGAGCTTCTTGCAAGCAAATTCCGGCGAGGTGTGTAGGTACAGTGGCGAACTGCGCCCATCGGATCCGATTGCGGCGGTCGCGAATGCGTGCAGGTGGGCTTCGTTTCCGGGAGAAACCTGCAGGGTCGCGGTGTCCACCTCGACGAAGTTCCGTTCGGCAAAGAAACCGCGCAGGCTGGCCTGGATCGCATTTCGGCCGATCAGAAACGGCCGGCGATCGGCATGCACGGAGGGTGTCCACCAGGCAGAAGAAGCTGGCCCACGGTCTGTCATTGCGGGTTTCTCGAAGGTTGTTGCATCACGGGCTGGCTATTTCGCCGAATTTGGGTTAGTTGCGCCCAAGAAAAGTTTCGAAGGCGTCATGGGGACGGCACCGCGTCCTTTACGACGGGTCTTTCGTAGATACAAGGAATTCCAATGGTCAAGGTCATCGCCTCCTCAGTTCGCAAGGGCAACGTTCTCGAAGTTGACGGCAAGCTCTATGTCGTGCTCACCGCCGAAAACTTCCATCCCGGCAAGGGCACCCCGGTCACCCAGGTGAACATGCGCCGCATCGTCGATGGCGTGAAGGTGTCGGAGCGCTGGCGCACCACCGAGCAGGTCGAGCGCGCATTCGTTGAAGACGTCAACTTCCAGTTTCTTTATGAGGACGGCGAAGGATTCCACTTCATGAACCCGGAATCCTACGATCAGGTTGTTGTCGATGCGGAAACGATGGGCGAGCAGAAGGCCTATCTGCAGGAAGGCATGACCTGCATCCTCTCGATGCATGAGGGTGTCGCGCTCGCCATCGAATTGCCGCGTCATGTGACGCTCGAAATC
>Ga0172380_10000382_pt1 | contig 89020 bp, 78 predicted proteins | sample Leawe162metaG_FD_119747 | JGI IMG/M metagenome (GOLD analysis project Ga0172380, IMG submission 119747) | Leachate microbial communities from a municipal landfill in Southern Ontario, Canada - Leachate well 162 metaG | ecosystem: Engineered > Solid waste > Landfill > Unclassified | place... | reverse complement strand
AGCGGCGCGGCATAGGTCATGCCACGCTTCTGGCATTCCGGAATGGAATACTTAGGCTTCCCAAGAGAATACCCCTGATACTCAAGCCGGCACGTCCCATCAAAACTTTCGATAGGAAAGCAATCCGCAAACGCCGCTTCAAGCCCCTGGCTTTTACGCCGGCGGTTTGAACGGCCGCTCTGCAAGAATTCCTCGTACGACTTGATCTGGATCTCCACCAAATTCGGCAGATCCATCGTATCCTGGATCTTCGTAAAGCTTCTTCTCTTGATCAAAGGCAGCATTATGAATTGTCCTCCTTAAGGACAGCGTTCCCGATTCGCCTGGTTCGACCGAAACCTTACTTGATCTCGACCTTTGCGCCCTGAGCTTCCAGGACCGTCTTGATCTTTGCCGCTTCTTCTTTATTCACATCTTCTTTGATGGTCTTCGGAGCGCCTTCGACCAAGTCCTTGGCTTCTTTCAAGCCCAGGCTCGTGACCGTGCGGATCTCCTTGATCACATTGATCTTCTTATCGCCCGCGCTCACAAGAACGACCGTGAAGCTGGTCTTCTCATCCGCCGCGGCCGCACCGCCAGCCGCTGCACCACCGGCTGCGATCGCCACAGGGGCTGCAGCCGCTGCGCTCACGCCAAACTTTACTTCAAGCGCTTTGACGAGCTCTGCGAGCTCCAACACCGTCAACGTTTCGATCGAGGTGAGGATGCTTTGTAATTTTTCGGAAAGTTTTACTTCGGTTGCTTCTGTCATGGCTGCTGCCTCCTTGATTGAATTTCCTTTATCAGGACATTCGTTGTGTTCTGTACTGTTCTCTATTTAATTTTAGGGGTTAACAGTACTGTACCGCATACCCCCCATTTCAAATGTGATGCGATACTGGCGTTCTTAAGACGCAGCGCCAGCGGCTGCTTTTTTCTTACGGACCTCTTCCAATGCGACCACGAGATTACGCGTGAGCGCCCCGAGGACGTTCGCAAAACCCTGGAGCGGAGAATTCATGCGCAGCACCAACTGCGTCAGAAGTTCTTTACGCGACGGAAGTTTCGCAAGCTGTTTGACGAAATCCTCGCCGTAAACCTGACCTTCAAAGATCACTCCGGCGGGTTTCCATTTTTCGTGCGTCTTGGAAAAATCAACAAGCCTTTTTGAGATCTCTTGCGGTTCCTTATCTCCGAACGTGATGACGACCGAACCGCTCAAATACTTCTCGGCGCCCGCTACGTTGAACTGCGCGAAGATCTTACGGGCCATCGCATGCTTGACCATGAGCGAACGCCCGGAAACTTTCTCGAGATTGCGCCGCGCTTCCGAGATGTCAAGAACCGAAACTCCGTCCAAATTGGAAATGAAAGCGTAAGGACTTTTTTCGAATTCCTTTACGATTTCATTGAACATCAGTGTTTTTTCAAGAGAAGGCATGACTTAGAGCGCTCCCGTATTCAGTTTGAGACCAGGACCATGGGTCGTCGCGATATGAATGGCCCGGAAATATTCGCCTTTGCTTGTCGCAGGCTTGGAATCCTTCACGGCTTTGATCACGGTCCGCGCGTTCTCTAAAAGCGCTTCTTCAGCAAAGGACAGCTTGCCGCAAACCGCGTGGAGTCCGGCCGTCTTATCGCTCTTAAATTCAATGCGGCCACCCTTGACTTCCTTGACCGCTCTACCGACCTGTGGCGTCACGGTACCGGTTTTCGGCGTCGGCATGAGACCTTTGGGACCCAACACACGACCCAGCTTACTGACCTCGCGCATCATATCGGGATGAGCCACGACCACGTCAAAATCAAGAAAACCGTTCTTCACTTTTTCCACAAGCTCTTCGGCTCCGACAAAATCCGCTCCGGCCGTTTCGGCATCCCGGGCGCTCTCGCCTTTAGCAAAACAAAGCACGCGCAAGGACCTGCCGCTACCATGCGGCAAACTGACGGTGCCACGAACGTTCTCATCCCCTTGCTCGGCGCGAACGCCCAGCTGGAAACTAAGAGAAATCGTTTCGTCCGCTTTGCTTTTTTCAACTTTTTTGAGGATCTTAACGGCCTCGGGAAGAGAATAAAGCTTCCCTTCTTCTACCAGAGTTGCCCGTTTTTGATACCGCTTGCTGCGTTTCATCGTCTGTCCTGTTCTAATTTTTATTTTACGACTTCGATGCCCATGCTGCGAGCCGCGCCTTCCACAATGCGGCACGCGCTTTCGATCTTGGTGGTATTAAGGTCGACCATTTTTTTCCGCGCGATCTCGATGACCTGCGCGTGGGTGATCTTGCCGATGATCACGCGGCCGGGCTCCGAAGAAGCCTTCGCAAGCCCCACAGCTTTTTTGATCTCCGCAGCGACCGGCGGCGACTTGAGAATGAAAGTAAAGGACTTGTCTTTATAAACCGTCAGCACCACCGGAAGGATCGTGCCCGGACGGTCTTTGGTGCGCTCGTTGAATTGCTTGCAGAACTCCATAATGTTGACACCATGCTGACCAAGCGCAGGACCGATCGGAGGAGCCGGATTGGCTTGTCCGCCGGGGATCTGCAATTTAATTTTCGTTTTGATTTCTTTTGCCATTTTTAGATCTTTTCTACTTGCCAGTATTCAAGTTCGACGGGTGTCGGCCGGCCGAAGATCGTGACGAGCACGCGCATTTTTCCGCGGTCCGGATTGATCTGTTCGATCGTGCCATTAAAATTCGCGAAAGAGCCCTCTTTGACCCGGACGCTCTCGCCTTCTTCGAATTCAACTTTCGGCTTCGGCTTCGTCTGCTTTTCTTCCTGCTCAAGGATGATCGCGTTGACTTCTTTTTCCGTGAGCGGGATCGGATTCTTTCCCGACCCGATAAATCCAGAAATCCCCGGCGTGTTGCGAACCAGGTACCAACTCTCATCGGTCAATTCCATCTTGACCAGAATATAGCCGGGAAAAAATTTCCTCTCGCTGATCCTTTTCTTGCCGCCCTTGACTTCGCTGACCTTTTCAAGCGGGATCAACACTTCATGGATCAAGTGCGGAAGCCCCGCGGTCTCCGCGTGACTGATCAAGCTCGCGCGAGCCTTATTTTCCACGCCTGTCTGTGTATGAACTACATACCACTTTGCGTCGGCCATAAATTTAACTGATCAACATCCGGAGGATATTCGAGATGCAGAAATCCACGCCCGCGATGAACGCGGAAGTGAGGAAAGTCACAATAATGACTACCGTAGCCGCCTGCCACAACTCATTCCAAGTCGGCCAGGTGACTTTTTTGAGCTCCTGCTGCGTTTCCCGAAAAAAATTCGTTGCTTTTTGCACTTGAACATCCTCGCGTTGTTTCGAGTCCCAATGTACCGCCCGTATTTAAAACAGGCCTGGCAGCTTGCCCGCCTTCGTCGGGGACTCGGCGCCCTTCGCTACGCGCTCCGGGTCGGCCACCCGTCCCTTCAAACATGACGGCATGTCATGTTTGACAGCAGGGACTCCCTTCTCCTCCTGCCAAAACAGCCTTGCAAAACAGGCCTGGCAGGACTCGAACCTGCAACATGCGGTTTTGGAGACCGCCGCTCTACCAATTGGAGCTACAGGCCTCTGTCCCGTGTGGCTCCGAAAAAGCTTATTTCTTCTCCCGAAACAGGACACGCTTCCGACAGCTCGGGCAATACTTCTTCCGCTCGATCTTGTCTGGATTCTGTTTTTTGTTTTTTCGTGTCCAATAAGTCGACTTATGATCGCAGGTCGACATGAGGGAAATAATCTCTTGCATCGAAATAAAACCTTTTCCTTTGTCTTAAAAAAACCGCGGAAAAAACACGGCTTTCAAATAATGATTTCGGCTTGTAAGACCTCTTACGGCGAAAATAAACGTCTTACAGCCTGCAGGGCTTCGCCAAAAAATGCTAGGATTTGTGGCCGCCTGATTTTCTATTAGTTTCTAATCGGAAATCAGTGCTGTCCCAATTTTCATTTTAAATTTCATTGCAAATTGGGACGAACGAGATGTTACGCGATGATCTCGCTGACAACGCCGGCGCCGACTGTTCTTCCACCCTCACGGATGGCGAATCGGAGCTCTTTTTCCATTGCAACCGGCATGATCAGTTCCGCTTCGATCGCAACGTTATCGCCCGGCATGACCATCTCAACGCCGGCCGGCAAAGTCACGATCCCCGTAACATCGGTGGTGCGGAAATAAAACTGAGGCCGATACCCTTTAAAGAACGGCGTGTGACGGCCGCCCTCTTCCTTGCTTAACACATAGATCTGAGCTTTGAACTTTTTGTGAGGGGTGCAAGTGCCAGGCTTGGCAATGACCATCCCTCTTTCGATCTGATCTTTTTCAACGCCGCGCAAGAGCAAACCAACGTTATCGCCGGCACGCGCATCGTCAAGAAGCTTGCGGAACATTTCAACGCCGGTCACGGTTGTCTTCGTGGCGCCCTCTTTGAGACCAATGATCTCAGCGTCATCTCCAACCTTGACCAAACCTCTCTCGATACGGCCCGTCGCCACTGTTCCACGACCGGAAATCGAGAAAACGTCTTCCACCGGCATCAAGAACGGTTTGTCGGTGTCACGTTTCGGCTCAGGAATACTTTCATCCAGCGCCTTGACGAGATCCATGATGCACTTGATGGATTTCTCATCGGTAGGATTTTGGCAAGCGGGAAGACTGGAACCGCGGATGATAGGAATCGTATCTCCGGGAAAATCATATTTTTTGAGAAGATCTCTGACTTCCATCTCGACGAGATCGAGAAGCTCGGTATCTTCAACGAGGTCACATTTATTGAGGAATACCACGATGGCGGGAACGCCGACCTGACGGGCAAGCAGGATGTGCTCGCGGGTCTGGGGCATCGGTCCATCCACAGCGGAAACGACCAGAATGGCGCCGTCCATCTGCGCGGCACCCGTGATCATGTTCTTAATGTAGTCCGCGTGTCCTGGGCAGTCAACGTGGGCATAATGGCGTTTTTCGGATTCGTACTCCACGTGGGAAACCGCGATCGTTACGATCTTGGAATCGTCACGGACCGTACCGCCCTTGGCGATATCCGCATATTCACGGACCGTGGCCATACCCTTGGCTGATAGAACTTTGGTCATCGCGCAAGTCAGGGTTGTTTTGCCATGGTCGACGTGTCCGATCGTTCCGACGTTCACGTGAGGTTTGGTGCGTTTGAATTGTTCTTTTGCCATATAAGTTCTCCCTTATTGAGGTTTTGTTTTTCGCATCCTAAGCTGGAGCTGGGAATTGAACCCAGGACCTCATCCTTACCAAGGATGTGCTCTACCAACTGAGCTACTCCAGCGCTTGATCCTGCTCAGCGCTTTCGATCGCTCGCTACGACACTTTCACCACAGCAAAAATAAAAAGCTTTTTTCCTTTAAAAAACATCCGCATTTGAAGACAGAAATCACCCTAAGCGGAGACAGCTCTCCCAAGGAAAGAGTGGACATTCTAGTGAAAAAGAAAATCGTGTCAAGCTTTTTAAAAAAATCTTTTGGCTGCTTTTTTCCTGAACCCGGCAGCCTCTAAAACACAGCTCGAACTCCTGGAAAACAAGCCCCCTTGCCTTCGAATGGATGCTCCTAACTTGTTTTCTTGAAAGGAGTTACGAGGTTAGCTTGCGGAATTCCCGCTCAAGGCTTCCATCACCCGGCCAAAGAGACCGCTCTTTTTTACCGCGGAGGAAACGGCGCGACTTTGGAGATTTTTGAATTGCGATTCAAGATAACCCAAGCCCATTTTTTTTAAAGCCTCCCCCACCACGATCGCGGTCATATCCTGGGTTCCGCGAATATTGTAATAAGTCGCCCCGCGGATCCCGGCCCGGTAACGATTTTGTTTCATGGAAGCACCCGTCGTATCCAAGTAGCTGATATCTCCGATGGAAAAGATAAGCTCGTCGATCATCACTTCGGGCGTATATCTTTTGATCTGGGTTCGAACGGCCTCTCGCGAAGAAGAACGCTCTTCATTGCTTTTCTTTAATGGCTTCAACTCTAAGACATTCAAACCCTTCTGCGGAACGTTCATCACCTGAAGCTCCCGGAGGTCAAATCCCACGGTTTTGAGCCGTAAAACACCCTGGGAGATGCTCGGAAGATCCACAGAAATAATCACAAGCGGGATATCCGCCAAAATCCCCCGGGGAAAACTGTAGGGATTCCCGATCTCCAGGCCCTGGACCTCAAACCCGGTATTCTTCCAGTCCATTTTCACATTCTGAATCGAGACATCCGCGCCCAGCTGATAACTCAGCGTAAACGTAAGGGCTTGCTTGATCGCCCAGGTGTGAAAAATAACCATCAATAAAACGAGAAAAAACGCCAGGCGTATCAGTCCGAAGATGAGCTTGAAAAGTCCTTTGAACATAATTTTCTATGCCTCCCAGTGAACTACTGTATCGGCAGAAGATCATAAAATCCAGAATAAAATTTATCTTCGCACGGCGGAAGGCGCAGAGAGTACGGCAAAAGTTAATCGCGTTACGCCGTACGCCTTTCGCCGTACGCGCATCTTGCCTTGCAAAGAAATATGATTTGCAAGATAATATCGCCCAACAAGTTTTTTGACTAAAAGCACGCATGCGTTGGGTGAGAACCCACCCCGGATCCCTTGGACACCATCAAGAAAGATCTTCGGAAGCTTTTTTGGATGCTCGGACTGGCACTCACCCTGCCCACGATCCTCCTGAGCGGTCCTTTGGCGGGTTATTTGATCAGCCAATGGTTGATCTCAAAACGGGGCTGGGCCCCTGGCACCACCCTGGCGTTTGTGCTTCTAGGACTCGTCGGCTCGGCCATCCAAACCGTACGAATCCTGAGGCTTCTATATAAAGGAAGCGAGAAAAAGGATTTATGAGCATCACTGAACAGAATGTGACAACCGCCGTGCAAGCCGTGGCCCAGGTCCAGGAAAAAGCCGCCGAGGAACTTCCGAACCTGATCACCGTCCTGGAGCATTTTTTCCCAAAATCCCATTTTGTTCATTTTTTATTTTCCTGGGAAAATCTCATTTTTTCGTTTTTAATCCTTGGCTTTATCACACTTCAATCCATTCGCGCTGCTCGAAAAAAAGCCTTCATCCCCCAAGGTCTTCAAAACCGCTGGGAGATCGTCATGGAAGGTCTCGCCGAATTCGTCACCGGCATCCTCGGACCCCGGGGTATGGAACATGTCCCCTTCCTCGGAACGCTTTTCATTTATATTCTTCTCCAGAATTGGCTGGGGCTTATCCCTTTGATGAAATCACCCACCGGCACATGGAGCACGACGATCGCCTTGGCGCTCATCACCACGGTCTATATTCAATGGGTTGGCATCAAGGAACATGGCTTCGTCAACTACGCGAAACATCTCGCTGGAAACCCGGTTGGGATCCTGGGACTTGTGCTGATGCCCCTCATGCTCGTTATCAATTTAAGCATCGAGTTCTTTGCCGTCCCTTTAAGCCTCTCGCTTCGTCTTTTCGCCAATGTCTCAAGCGAGGACAAGCTGCTTTATAAATTCGCGGAACTTAACGTCATGTATTATTGGCTCCCATTCTTTTTCCAGCTTTTCGCCAATGTCCTCGTCATCCTCTTCAGTTTTATCCAAGCTTTTGTTTTCCTTTTGCTCTCAACCGTGTATATTTCATTGATCCTGCCGCATGATCATGACGAGGACCCTGTTGCGGCATCCGAAAAAGCATCTGGTTCTGTTCATTCACCCTCAACGTAAGGAGAATCACTATGGATTCACATGTCGCACTAGGTTTCGCACTTCCGATCGGACTCGCCATCACGGCGTTTGGATCGGCGCTGGGCCTCGGGAAAGCCGTCGCCTCCGCGATGGACGCCACCGGCCGCCAACCCGAAGCTTCTCAAAAGATCCTGGTCAACATGATGGCGGGTTGCGCGCTGATCGAAGCGTTAACGCTTTATGTGTTGATCTTCGGATTCGTACTGATGGGAAAGATCTAACTCCCAAACGTTTATGGAATTCTTTCAAGAAAACATCCATCTCTCAGAGGTCTTGGTCCAGCTCGTCGCCTTCTTGATCGTTTTCGCTGTGCTCAAGAAGTTCGCCTGGAAACCGCTTCTGGCGATCATCCGGTCCCGGCGCGAACGCTTCGAAAGCGAATGGAGCGGAATCGAGAAAACCAAACGAGAGGTTGCGACATTGCAAAAAGATTACCTCGCGCATCTCCAGAAGATCGAGGAAGAAGCCCGCGCCAAGATGCAGGAAGCGGTTCGGGAAGGACGCCATCTCGCGCGGGAGATCCAAGAAAAGGCGCGGCTGGAGTCCCAGACCTCGTTTGAAAAAGCAAAAGCGAATATCGAACTTGAGATCGAGAAAGCGCGGGTCACGCTCCGCCAGGAGATCGCCAGTCTTTCGATCCGCGTCGCAGAAAAGATCCTGACGGAAAAGATGGACGGCGCCGAACAAGAGAAAAAAGCCCTCGAAATTCTCGGGGAACTCGAGAAAAAACCATGAGCGACACGATCGCTGCGGGCCGTTATACCCGCGCCCTTTTTGAGCTTGCAGAAAAAGAAGGCCGTCTCGTCGAAATAGACGCCGGGCTTCATGCGCTTGCCAAGAGTCTGGAAGCTCAGCCGAAGATCCTGCTCCTCATGGCCAATCCCACGCTTACAAGCCCGGAAAAATACGCGCTGGCGTTAAGCGCTCTCGCTGGGGGGAAAACAGGGCTCTTGCAACGATTTCTCCGTGTTTTGATCGACAAAAAACGATTTGCGCTTGTGCCGAACATCGAAAGAATGTTTCATGAACGCTTTGAGAAAAAACAAGGCGTTCAGGAAGTCGAGATGCTCTCCGCCGTACCGTTTTCTTCTGAAGCTATGGGGAGATTCAAGACCGCGCTCACAAAAAAATTTCGCTCCGAGATCCGCCTCATCCCCCGGACCGATCGCGGCATCTTGGGTGGATTCATCCTGCGCTTTGACGGTAAAGAGATCGATTGCAGTTTCAAAAATCGTCTTCATGAGATCCAACAAAAACTTTTTGCAAATATGGAAACAGAGGGAATTTTATAATGCTTAAACCCGAAGAAGTCACGCAAGCCATTCAAAAAGAGATCCAGAAATACGAAACGAAACTCGAAATGCAATCCGTGGGTTATGTCCTACAAGTGGGCGACGGGATTGCCCGCGTTTATGGGCTGGACGAAGCCATGGCCGGCGAGCTCGTCACATTCCACGATGGAACGACGGGTCTCGTGCTCAATCTGGAGCCGCATCATGTCGGAGTGGTGATTCTCGGCGAAGGCCGCACCATCAAAGAAGGCGATCAGGTCAAACGCACAGGCAAGATCGCCCAAGTCCCTGTCGGTGAGGCGTTAAAAGGCCGCGTCATCAACCCGCTCGGAGAGCCACTGGATGGAAAAGGCCCGATCGTTGCAAAAAAAACACGCCCGATCGAATCCCTGCCCCCGTCCGTCGTCCAGCGCCAGCCGGTAAAAGAACCGCTCCAGACCGGTATCAAGTCCATTGACGCTATGATCCCGATCGGTCGCGGCCAGCGCGAACTCATCATTGGCGATCGCCAGACTGGTAAGACCGCCATCCTGATCGACGCGATCCTTAATCAAAAGACCACCGGCGTTCATTGCATTTATGTCGCGATCGGCCAAAAACTCTCGAGCGTTGTGGCGCTCACGGAGACGCTTGAAAAACACGGCGCCATGGAATACACCACGATCGTCTCGGCTTCTTCCGACGATCCGGCTCCCCTTCAATATCTCGCGCCTTATGCCGGCGCCGCGATCGGCGAAGAATCCATGTTCACCGGCAAGCATGCCTTGGTGATGTATGACGATCTTTCCAAACATGCCGTCGCTTACCGGGAAATCTCGCTTCTTTTACAACGACCGCCGGGACGAGAAGCGTATCCGGGAGATGTGTTTTATCTTCATTCGCGTCTGCTTGAACGCGCGGCCAAAATGCGCGAAGACCTGGGCGGCGGCTCGCTGACCGCGCTTCCTGTGATTGAAACCCAACTGGGAGACATTTCAGCTTATATCCCGACAAACGTCATCTCGATCACGGACGGACAGATCTATCTGGAGGGGGATCTTTTTTATGCGGGCGTGCGCCCCGCTATTAACGTCGGGCTTTCGGTTTCACGTGTCGGCGGGAATGCCCAGACGAAAGCCATGAAACAAGTCGCGGGCACACTGCGCCTCGCTCTCGCCCAGTACCGCGAACTTCAGGCCTTCGCCCAACTCGCGACGGACCTCGACAAAGCCACCAAGGATCAGCTTACGCGCGGCGAGCGCATGGTCGAGATCCTGAAACAGACCGACCTGCAGCCGCTTCCTCTTGAAAGCCAAGTCGTGAGCATTTTCTCTGGAAATGAGGGATTGCTGGACGACATTCCTGTTTTTCAAGTCCGGAATTTTGAAAAAGGGCTTCTGAATTTCATCGACAAGGATTATCCGGAGATCTTCATGGAGATCGCGGAGAAAAAAGTCCTTTCCGACACGTTAAAAGAGAATCTAAAGCGAGCGATCGTAAAATTCAAAAGCATTTTTAAATAACCGGGGAACGGCCCCTGTCCCCCGAGAATCGGAAAAATGTCAGGCCAACTGCGAGCACTCAAAAACAGGATCCGCGGTGTTGAAAACACCCAAAAGATCACACGCGCCATGGAAATGGTGGCCGCGTCAAAGCTTAAACGCTTTCAAAAACTGCGCGAACAGGCCACTCCTTATGCCGAGGCTTTGGAGGGGATCCTGAATCGGTTGCTCAGCGCGGATATGCCGCTCGAACATCCTTTGCTTGAAAAGCGCGAAGAAAAAAAGTCGGCGCTTCTGGTGATCACCTCCGACACCGGTCTTTGCGGTTCCTACAATCACGTTCTTGTCGGAGAAGCCAAAAAGTTTTTGCAAACCAACCCCAAAACACAGGTTCTTGTGGGTGTCGGAAAAATCGGCGTGAACGCTCTTTCGCGGGCCGGTCACACATGGTTCCAGGACTTCCCAGACACTCACGCGGTCCCCTTTGAATTTATGATCACGGAGATCGGTCTTTTGATCGAAGACCTTTTTTCCGAAAAAAAGGTCGACGCAGTCTACGCCATTTACCCTCATTTCACGGGTCGGTCGGTTTATCACGTCACAACAGAAAAACTCCTGCCGTTCCCGTTGAAAGCAACCGCGGGCGAACGTCTTGAGACATCCAGTCCTTACATCCTGGAGCCTAGCCGTGAAGCTTTGTTCGCACGGCTCGTCCCGATCGTCTTTGCGGCTAAAATGCGGATGATCTTCATGGAATCCATGATCTCGGAACACATGGCGCGCATGAATGCCATGCATCAGGCGACTGAGAACGCGAAAGAACTGATCGACACGCTTGTCCTCTTGAGAAATAAGATCCGGCAGGCAGCGATCACCAAAGAACTTATTGAAATCGTTTCGGGCTCACAAGCCCTAAAGACCACGTGACAAAGTCACCAGGACACAAAGTCACAAAGACGACGCGGTGACTTGGTGACGTTGTGACTTTGCGACATTCTAAAAAGGAGTTGATATGAATACCGGTAAAATCATTCAAGTGATGGGCCCCAGCGTTGACGTTGAATTCGAAGCGGAGCATTTACCGCAAATGCTTAATGCCCTGGAAGTACAAATGACGGGACGAACCTTGGTCCTGGAGGTCGCGCAGCATATCGGCGACAACATTGTTCGCGCGATCGCCATGGCGTCAACCGATGGCCTTGTGCGCGGCATGAAAGTTAAAGATACCGGCGCTCCGATCTCTGTTCCTGTCGGAGAGCAGACCCTCGGCCGCATCTTTAATCTTCTCGGCGAACCGATCGATGAACGAGGCGGCGTGAAAGACCCGGCGAAGAAAAACAGCATCCACCACGCGCCTCCCTCTTTCGAAGAATTGCTTCCCGTTTCCGCAACCCTTGAAACCGGCATCAAGGTCATCGATCTTTTAGCCCCCTACCCCAAGGGCGGCAAAGTCGGCCTTTTCGGAGGCGCGGGTGTCGGAAAAACCGTGATCGTTATGGAACTGATCCACTCGATTGCTAACGAGCATGGCGGCGTTTCGGTTTTCTGCGGCGTCGGGGAACGTACGCGCGAAGGAAACGACCTCTGGCTCGAGCTCAAGGAATCCGGCGTCATCAAAAAAACGGCGATGGTCTTCGGCCAGATGAACGAGCCGCCCGGTGCGCGCCTCCGCGTGGCGCTCTCCGGTCTCACCATGGCGGAATATTTCCGTGACGAGGCGCATCAGGATGTCCTGCTTTTCATCGATAATATTTTTCGTTTCACGCAGGCGGGCTCTGAGGTTTCCGCGCTTTTAGGGCGGATGCCCTCCGCGGTGGGTTATCAACCGAACCTGGCGACTGAAATGGCCGCCCTGCAAGAGCGCATCGCCTCGACAAAATCAGGCTCGATCACATCCGTCCAGGCCATCTACGTTCCGGCCGACGACCTCACCGATCCTGCACCGGCCACCGCGTTCTCGCATCTGGACGGTGTCACCGTGCTCTCGCGCTCGATTGTGGAACAGGGAATTTTCCCGGCGGTTGATCCATTGGCTTCCACATCACGCATGCTGGATCCTCGCATCGTGGGACAGGAACATTATGACATTGCCCGCGAAGTTCAGCGCGTCCTTCAGCGTTATAAGGATTTGAAGGACATCATCGCGATCCTGGGGATCAACGAGCTTTCGCCGGAGGACAAGGAGCTTGTGATGCGCGCCCGCAAGATGGAACGCTTTTTTTCGCAGCCCTTCTTCGTGGCAGAAGCGTTCACGGGACGCAAGGGCCGTTACGTTCACCTGAAGGATACGATCACCAGTTTCAAACAGATCCTCGCCGGTGAACTCGACCATATCCCCGAGCAGTGTTTTTACATGGCCGGTGGCATTGAAGATGTCCTGGAAGCTTACGAAAAAATAAAGGTCGTTGTCTGAGATGTCCGCATCGTATTCATTAAAGATCATCACGCCGCAAGGCACCGCCTATGAAGGAACGGTTTTTCACACGTTCCTTCCGACAGAAAATGGATTTGTCGGCGTCCTCGCTCACCATGCGCCGTATCTGGTGTCTTCGAAGGGTGGGAAAATGGCGGTCAAGGAAAGTATCGGACTCGAAAGGACTTTCCGGGTAGGCCCGGGATTTTTCGAAGTGAATAACGACCAGGCCGTCTTTCTCACCACGAATTTCATTGATCAAAACGGATAATGGAAAGTCGTGGTTGTCCTGACTTCCTTGAAGAAATAAAAAGTCAGGGAACCCAGACCTGCAGCCCTGAGAATTAAAAGAATAGCCCCATCATCAAAAGCGCCAGACCCACGGCAGCGGAGCTGAGGACCACGACACGGAACGCGAGTGGCTCCGCCGTAAGCGCCATCAGGAACTCCCGGGACTTCTTATAAAGGAAGACGAGCGGCACCATCTTGACGAGCCCAAGGCTCACCACAAGCGTCACCACAAAATTCTCCATATTCACAGTCTTCACGAACTCCGCCCAGGTCCATAACACAAGCGCAAGCACCAGCGCCCCGGCGGGCTTCATCCAACGGGGCCGCGCTTCAGGATAAAGCCTCACAACAAGTTGCTTCAGGCTTTCCGATCCCAAAACAGCCCACAAGCCTCCGGCGACCATCCAACCTCCCAACACGATGCTCACAACTTTAAAGTAGGTCATTAAAATCTCCGTTTAAAAAGATCGGATCAGAACGATAGTTTGTATTTAGCCCGGGCCGCAGTCTCGTCATCCACCGACGCTCCCCAGGCTGCGGCATCTTGCGTATCGTGGACTCCCTGTCTCGCCTCTATCCCCACAGAGGAATTTTTAGATACCTTATAATCAACGCCTATCTTTAAATTCGAGGCACGTACATTCCCCCGGCCAGTGACATCTTCAATGCCGAGATTATAGCCCAACTTTTTTTGGTCCGCTTCTCCTGCGCCCGGAATTTCAAGAAGCTCCGGCTCAAGGGCCACTTCACTTAAAGTATAAACTGATTTTTCAGCGACATCCTTTTCCTGAAGAATCTCGGGGGCGCTTGCCTCTGATAAAAGTGTGGAGCCCATTGGCTTTTCAGCCGCGGCTTGTCCCGCTCTTGAAAGGGCCCTTTCCGGCAACGGTGATCTTGAAAGGAAAATAAAGATTACTACCGCCGCAAAAAAAAGACCCAGTAAAATTATCGTGAGCCCTCGAACGCCGGAAGCCCTCGGCGAAGATTGACCCGATGGATGGTTCATACCGGGAATCCCTCGAAACCAAGGCGTTCGATGTTCATCACTCGCCGTTCTCCGTGCCTTTCCCTTTACAGGAAAAGCATTGTTTCCGTCCTTCTATGATAAGGGCTACGCCGGCCAAAAAGAACGAGAGAAAACCGAGGAAAGAAAAAACCATGTTGGGCAGCGTCCCGACCCAGAACGCGCATGCTATGAGGGCAATCCCGGGAAGAAGATACTTCCAGACATAATTTTTCATAGTCCCAATACCTTTCAATTTTTACGAAGTAGAAATTGGGGCAATCTCAACTATCCTTTATGCAAAGAAATTTAAAGTTGGGATAACAGAGCTATTCTGGCAGAATCAACTGGCAACCGCAAGCGGGACTAAAAAACGGGAGACGGATGGTGGATGGCGGGCGACGCCAAAACCAAACACCATTCTCCGTCCGCCCTCCTCCATCCAGTCAAATAATTCTGGATTGTTGATTTTGCCAATATTCCAAAGTACTATCCTCATTCATGAATCAAATCTTGATGGAAACACTCAAAGACACGATGGGGATGCTGCCGCTTCTTTTGGGCATTTATATCGCGCTCGAGTTTCTTGAGAACAAGTCGGAATCTTTCCTCGGAGAAAAGATCAGCCACAAAATGGGCGTGGCGCCTTTTTTGGGTGCGCTTTTAGGCTGTATACCTCAATGCGGTTTCTCGGTGGTCGCCGCCACGCTTTATACCCGCCGGTGTATTTCGCGAGGAACGCTGCTCGCCGTTTTTATTTCAACTTCGGATGAAGCGATCCCGGTGATTCTCGCCCAACACAACGCAGCCCCCTTGGTTCTTAGTCTTTTACTCACAAAGGTGGTTCTTGCGACGATCGCCGGATACGCGGTCGATCTTATCTTTAAAAGAAATTCCTCTGGGGAGCCGCATGTTCCGCACGCCCCCATTGTTCCCGAGGGAGGGTACCGATCCTGCGATTGCCACACACACGGCCAGGGGATCCCCCGCTGGAAAACTTTTTTCCTTTTTCCGCTTAAGCACACCCTGAAGGTTCTGTTTTTTATTTTTGCGGTTTCTCTGGCGATCGGCTTTGTGGTCGCGAAATTTGGAGAAGCGGGCCTGGAGCGCGTCTTTTTCTCGGGAACTTTTTTCCAGCCCTTGATCGCGACTCTGGTCGGGCTTATCCCGAATTGCGCTGCCTCCGTCGCGATCACCGAGGTTTATTTGAAAGGCGCCATCACCTTCGGTTCGGCCATTGCGGGCCTTTCAGCGAGCGGCGGCCTGGGGATACTGGTCCTTTTTCAAGAGAACAAGGACCGCAAAGAAACCGCTTTCATCATGGGCCTCCTCGTTCTCGTAAGCCTTACCGCGGGGATTGTGATTAATATTTTAATGAGTTAGACTTCCTCATGCCAAATCCTCAGAATCCCAAAAATCAAAAGCCGGTTTCTTTTTTTAGCGCGGCAACCGCCGAGGAGCTCCTCAAAGAATTCATGACCTCGTGGGGAGGCCTCTCCGAAGAGGAAGCCGCTTTACGCATTGAAAAACACGGTTACAACGAACCGGCCAAAAAAAAGAAGCGGACCGCGTTGTGGCAGCTTCTCCAGAAATTTACGGATCCGCTCGTTATCATCCTTTTGGTCATCGCCACATTTTCTCTCTGCTTCGGAGAAGATATCCAGGCGTTGCTGGTCCTGCTCATGATCTTCCTCAGCGTTTTTTTGTCCTTTTTCCAGGAATACAAGTCCAATAAAGAGGCCGAAAAGCTGAGCGAACTCGTACGCGCCACCGCCACCGTGAACCGGGATGGAAAACCAACCGAGATCAAAATGCGAGAGATCGTCCCGGGCGATATCGTGGACCTTTACGCAGGCGACATGATCCCTGCCGACCTCCGCATCCTTTCCTGTAAAGACCTGTTCATCAATCAGTCCTCCCTGACAGGAGAATCCTTCCCCATTGAAAAAATCGCGGCCCCGATCAACACCCAAGGCCTTTCCGTCACCAGCCTGACCAATATCGCGTTCATGGGATCCAGCGTGGTGAGCGGCACAGCTCTGGGCCTGGTGATTAAAACCGGCATCGACACTCAATTTGGAGAAGTTTCGAGGCGCTTGGCGAATATCCGCACGCAAACCAGTTTCGACAAAGGGGTGAATCGTTTCGTTTGGCTTATGATCAAAGTCATGATGGTCATGGTCGCGGCGATCTTTGTGATCAATCTGTTCACCAAAGGCGATTGGAAAACGGCTTTGCTTTTTTCTCTTGCCGTCGCCGTCGGCTTGACGCCAGAAATGCTGCCGATGCTCGTGACGATCAATCTCTCCAAAGGAGCGATCGCTATGTCCAAAAAAAAGGTGATCGTAAAGCGTCTCAATTCGATCCAGAACCTGGGCGCCATGAACGTGATCTGTACGGACAAGACCGGCACCCTCACGCTGGATGATGTCGTGCTCGAACGTCACTGCGACGTGGTCCGGGCTGAAAACGAAGAGGTCCTCAAATACGCCTTCATCAACAGTTTCTATCAGACCGGCCTCAAGAACTTGCTCGACCGCGCGATCCTGAAGCACGAACTGGTGCTGACCGAACAATATAAAAAAGAGGATGAGATCCCGTTCGATTTTTCGCGCAGGATCATGTCGGTCATTGTTGAAGCCGAGGGAAAACAAACGCTTATTTCCAAAGGCGCCCCCGAAGAGATCTTTAAACGCTGCAGTCATTACGAACTCGACGGCGAGATCCTGGAAATGGAAAATTTGATCCTTTCCGATCTTAAGGAAGAATACGACTCTTTGAGCGCCGACGGCTTCCGGGTCCTGGCCGTGGCCTATAAAAACATGCCGGAGAAAAAAAGCGTTTACAGCAAGGACGATGAAAAGAACCTCGTCCTGATCGGCTACCTCGCGTTCCTTGACCCGCCGAAACCCAGCGCCAAGGAAACGATCCATCGCCTGAAAAATCTTGGCATCGAATTCAAAGTGCTGACTGGCGACAACGAACTAGTCACCAAAAAGATCTGCAGCCATGTCGGGTTGGATGTCCACGAGATCGTCACGGGTGATACGCTGGAGGCCGCCAGCGATATCACGCTCCGGGAACTGGTCAAAAAAACCACCGTCTTCGCACGCCTCTCCCCGCTTCAGAAGGAACGTGTTATTCATGCGCTTCATGAGAACGGGCAGATCGTCGGATACTTGGGAGACGGCATCAACGACGCGCCGGCCCTTAAAACCTCGGACGTCGGCATTTCTGTCAATAACGCCGTCGATATCGCCAAAGAATCCGCGGACATTATCCTGCTTGAAAAAAGCCTCCTGGTCCTTGAGGACGGCGTGTTGGAAGGTCGCAGAACCTTCGGGAACATCATGAAATACATCAAGATGGGTTCGAGTTCTAATTTCGGGAATATGATCAGCATGACCGGCGCGAGCCTTTTCCTTCCCTTTCTTCCGATGCTTCCGATCCAGATCTTGTTCAATAATTTTCTTTACGACGTCTCCCAGATCGCCATCCCGACCGATAAGGTGGATGATGAATATCTGAAAACTCCCAAAGGTTGGGATATCGCCGCGATCCGCCGGTTCATGCTCATCTTTGGCCCGATCAGTTCCCTCTTTGATTTTTTGACTTTCGGGATCTTGCTTTTTGTTTTCCATGCCTCGCAGGAATTTTTCCATACCGGCTGGTTCCTGGAGTCGCTCTGCACTCAAACCTTTATTATTTATATCATCCGAACCGCCAAGATACCGTTCCTCGAAAGCCGCCCTAGCCGGTTCCTGGTCCAAATGTCGCTTTGTATCGTCGGAACCGCTTTTGCCGTCACGCTTTCCCCTTGGGGAAAATTCTTCGGCTTTGTTCCGCCGACCTGGGGTTACGGTTTCTCGGTCCTTGTGATCGTCCTCGCCTATCTGACCCTGACGCAAAAGATCAAGTCCTGGTACGTAAAGAAATACGGATATTAAGTCCGCTCAGTGCGCGACGAGTACTTTATGGTACAATTCCTTTTGTCAATCACCTTTCAAGGAGACTTTTATGGATTGGAAAATTTTTTTAGCAACCTTAAGCGCTATCTTCTTTGCGGAACTTGCCGATAAGACGCAACTCGTGGGGATCACCATGGCCTCCAAGACCGGGAAACCTTTGTCCGTATTCCTGGGATCGATCGCGGGCTATGCGCTTGTCACGCTGATCTCGGTCATTCTCGGGACTCTCCTGGCAAAATACGTCAAACCGGAGTTCATACGTTATGGCGGCGCCACAGCGTTCGTGGTCATCGGGATGTTGATGTTCTTCAATAAAATTTAACCGCAATTCAACCCAAAGGAGTCGTCATGGCCAAAAAAGCAAAAAAAGCCGCAAAAAAGAAAACTAAGAAAACAGCGAAAAAATCCCGCTGCGGTTGCTGCTGCAGCTAATCCGCCAAACAGCGCGGCGGACCCGTCCGCTCGCGCTGTCGGACGGACCCGCCAGCGCTTTGTGGCGGGCGCATTTAAAAAGGTCCTTTTCCTAATGGCAAACTCCTTTTTTACGCAATGCCCGATCCTCTTTGAGGACGCCGATCTGCTCGTCATTGACAAGCCGGAAGGGGTCCTCTCACATCCAAATCCTGGATCCAAAAGCCTCTCCTCCGCTTTCGAAGGTCCTTATGATCTTGGGGATCGTCGATTTCAAACACCTCAAGGCCCGATCTGGCTCATCCATCGCCTCGATCAAGACACCTCCGGAGTGCTTCTGGCGGCCAAGAACAAGAAAAGCGTCGCGGCTTGCCGAAAAGCATTCGAGGAACGAGCCGTCAAAAAAAATTATCTTGCTCTTGTTTCAAGAAAGCCGATGCCGGCGCACGGGATATGGCGCGATAACATGATGGAACGACGGTCCGAGGGAGGGATCCGTTCAGCGATCAGCACGCTCGGCCGGCCCAACGCATTTTTGAATTATAAAATGAAAGAATATTTTCCGAAGTTCAATCTATCGCTTCTGGAGATCGAACTTTTGACCGGAAAAACGCACCAGATCCGCGTGCAGTCGGCCTATCACGGTCATCCGGTGGCCGGCGACCGGCTCTACGGAAATTTTACGCTCAACAAGGAACTGAAGGCGGCGCTCGGTCTTCACCGGATGTTTCTTCACGCCTGGCGGCTGATCTTCCCGCATCCGACAAGCGGCAAATTGCTCACGCTTGAATCTCCGCTTCCAGAAGATCTGGAAGATTGCCTGCTCAGGGTCTCCCCGAAGAAGCGATGAAGGTCCTGCTTTTACAACCTCCGGTCGAGGATTTCTACAATACGGACATCCGTCTCCAACCGATCGGCCTGGCCTATCTCAAAGCCGCGGCGCAAAAACATATCCCAGGAGTCCGGGTCACGATCAGAGATTACCACCACGGTTGGGGCCGGAAAACGATCCCGCTCCCGAAAGAGCTCGCCTATTTAAAAGATTATTATTCCAAAGATGACAAAAGCCCTTTCTCGACTTTCCATCACTATTATCACTTCGGCGCGGATTTTGAGACGATCGCTGAAGAAGTTGCGAAAGAAAAGCCGGATCTTGTCGGCATCGCAGCTCTTTTTGCCCCTTATCATCGCGAGGTTTTCCGCTGCGCGGAAGCGATCAAAAAGCGTTGGGATGTTCCCATTCTGATCGGAGGTGCTCACGTGTCCGCCATGCCGGAAACCATGCTCGCGCATCCGGCGATCGACTTCGTAATTCAGGGCGAAGGCGAAAAGCCGTTCGTGGAATTTTTGAAGGTTTTAAAGAGTGGCAAAAATTTCGCAAAGATCCCGAATCTTGGATATAAAAAGCGCGGGCGATTGATTTTAAATCCGCGAAAAGAGAACTTCCCGATCGAAGCGCTTCCATTCCCCGATTTTTCTGACCTTCCTCAGAATCATTATCTTTTTGAGAAGAAGCCCCTTTGTTTCATCATCACGTCACGCGGATGCCCTTACCGCTGCGCTTTTTGTTCGGTCCACAAGACGTTCGGCCATAAATGCCGCAGGCGCTCCGCCAAAAGCATTCTCACCGAGATCAAGCAGCGTTACAACGAAGGTTATCGTGTCTTTGATTTCGAAGATGACAACCTTACGTTCGACCGGAAGGAAATGACCGGGCTGTGTAAACAACTTATCCGGGAATTCCCCCTAAAAGATATCCAGCTCCTCGCCATGAACGGAGTCTGCTACTGGACGCTCGACCGCAGCATCCTCAAACTTATGCGACAAGCGGGATTCACACATCTGAACCTTTCGCTTGTAAGCACAAACACGGCTTTACTTAAGACAGTCCAGAGGCCCAACCCGCTCGCGAAATACCGCGAAGTTTTAAAAAACGCAGCAGCGCTCGGCTTTAAGGTCGTTGCTTATCAGATCCTGGGACTCCCGGGCGACACGCTTGCCTCCATGATCAAGACACTCCTTTTTAACGCCAAGCTCCCTATGCTTCTGGGCGCTTCCCCTTTTTATCTTATTCCGCATTCGCCTATCGCCAGGCATTTTGATGCCCCTTCCGAAACCGATGTCTTCACAGCGCGCCTCACGGCCATGGCGATCGAAACCCGGGATTTCAAGCGTGAGGATCTTTACACGCTTCTTATCACGACCCGTATCCTGAACTTCCTGAAAGGCATCTCGTTTGCCTCAAAAACAATCCCCCTTTCCGAGGCGCTGGCGATCGCCTCGAAGCGGGATCGCCGATCGGCCACGGGCGTTGAAGTTTTACAGAAATTAATAAACGAAAAAATCTTTTACGCCTCAACCTCCCAAGGCCTTGAACCGCTTTTCCGTTTCAGGCCCGAACTATTCTTCCAATTATGGGGAAAACTTGATACCATCACGACTCAAGAAAATAAGATCCTCTCAATCAAATAGCTGCGACAAGGGGCATTCATGGAATGGTTACACGAATTTTTTTCTAAGCTTTATCACTTCCAGGACCTTATCCGCTGGGGGGGTTACACAGTCCTTGTGATCATCATTTATGCCGAAACAGGGCTTCTCGCCGGTTTTTTCCTCCCGGGCGATTCGCTGCTTGTCACGGCCGGTCTTTTCGCGGCAGTAGAAGGCGCGCTCCGGATCGAAATCCTTATCCCTTTGCTCGCCCTGGCCGCAATCGCCGGCGACAATACCGGTTACTGGCTTGGGCGTCATTTCGGCCCGAAGCTTTTCAGCCGTACCGATTCTTTTTTCTTTCATAAGGACCATTTGACCCGGACACAAAAGTTTTACGATAAATATGGCGCAAAAACACTCATCCTGGCGCGCTTTGTCCCGATCGTCCGAACCTTTGCCCCGACCGTGGCCGGCGTCGGCCGGATGCCCTACCGAAAATTCCTCGCTTACAGTATCGGCGGTGGGTTGGGCTGGATCGCGAGTATGACGCTCCTGGGGTTTTCTCTCGGCCGCACGATCCCGAACATTGAAAAAAAAGTTCACTGGGTTATCCTGGTCGTGATTGTTCTTTCTTTTCTCCCGATCTTAAGGGAATGGTTGTTCACCCCGTCTCACGGGGCAAGTTCGAGGAAAAAGCCTTAAAACTGTCTTTTTCCTGAAAGAAGAATTAGAATAAAATCGTTGGATCGGTTGTTTCATTGTTGATATTTTAAAATAGCGGTAAAACCTGAAAGGTCGTTATGGCTCTCAAAGAAACTTATGAAAAACAAGGCGCGTTCCTCTTCCGTCACCGAAGTTACCTTCCTCTCCTGGTAGGCCCCTTGGTCGTCGCAGCGCTCCTGGATCCCCAATATTCTCATCCATTCTTCAGCGGTTTTTCCGGCAGCCTCTGGAAAGCGATCTGCATCCTCATTTCCCTTTCGGGGTTCATCGTGCGCTGCCTCGTGGCCGGTTATGTTCCAAGAGGAACTTCGGGACGCAACACGCAAACCCAGGTCGCGGAAAGTCTGAACACCAAGGGTTTGTATTCGGTGGTCCGCAACCCTCTTTATCTTGGAAATTTCCTCATTTGCCTTGGACTTCTACTCTTTATCCAGGTTTGGTGGTTCACGCTCGCAGGAATTGCTATTTTCTGGATCTTCTACGAGCGCATCATTTTCACGGAAGAAGAATTCCTGCGCCAGAAATTTGGGCAGACATTCGTGGAATGGTCCTTGAAAACGCCCGTCTTTATTCCAAAATTCTCGGGGTTTCAAAAACCGGAACTCCCGTACGCGTGGAAGACCGTGTTGCGCCGGGAGCATTCGACACAATTTGGCATGATCTCTGCCCTCACCGTGCTCGGGATCGCCGCGGACCTTTTTACGAAACCCGACCATAAGATCGCGCCTTTTTGGTGGATCTTTTTTGGGACCTCCCTTGTGATCTATCTTGTTTTCCGTTTCCTGAAAAAGAAAACGCACGTGCTCAATATCGAAGGCCGTTAAACTTTTTTGGTGGCGTCTATCCCAACTTTTGATTTCTTTACATAAAGGGCAGTTGGGATTGCCCCAATTTCTGCTTCGCAAAAATTGAAAGGTATTGGGACTATGAAAAAATCGCTCGGTACCAAAACGCTTCTCTTTCCGACTCCTGTCCTGATCGTCTGTTCTTATGACGCGAAAGGCGCTCCCAACGCCATGAACGTGGCCTGGGGCGGCATCGCCTGCTCCGAACCGCCTTGCGTGACGGTCTCGATACGCGATCATCGCAAGACCTATGAGAACATTCTGGCGAAAAAAGCCTTCACCGTAAATATTCCTTCCGAAAAACATATGAAAGAAGCGGATTATTTCGGGATCGTTTCCGGGAAGACCGAAGATAAATTTAAGGCTACGGGGTTGACGCCCGTCAAAAGCGATCTCGTCGACGCACCCTACATCAAGGAATTTCCTTTCGTCCTGGAATGCACGCTGAAAGAAACGCACAAGCTCGGCATTCACACGCAATTCATCGGCGAGATCAAGGATATCAAGGTGGAAGAGTCGGCGCTCAACTCCAAAGGCTTTCCCGATCCGGAAAAAATGAAAGCTTTCATGTTCGATCCGGGCACAAGCGCTTATTATGCGACCGGCAAGTTCCTCGGCCAGGCCTTCACCGTCGGTAAGTCCGCCGGAGGCGGATCCGCCAAGCCTTTTGGCGGAAAAAAATAATACGGAGATCTCTAAAATGGCGAAGTGGATCGGTTTGGCGGCTGGCGGTGTTCTCGGAACCTTTGCCCGCTACTTCCTTTCGGGAGCCGTCCACCGCGTCTTCGGAGTCACATTCCCCTTTGGGACCCTGGTAGTCAATCTTATCGGTTGCTTCGCGATCGGCTTTCTCGCTGTCCTCGCCGAAGAAAAATTCCTGTTGGGACCTGCCGCTCGCGTATTCCTCATGATCGGTTTTTGCGGCGCCTTCACCACTTTTTCGAGTTTTATCCTTGAAACCGCGAATCTCACCAAAGACGGCGAAAGCCTTTATGCCTTTATGAATATCGCCCTGAGCGTGATCCTGGGCTTTCTGGTTTTCCGGCTGGGCGTCATGCTCGCTCGGTGGATCTAACAGGAGCTTGCCCCGTTAGAGATTGGGATGTGAATAGTTCGCTGGGATGGGGCGGTTAAAAACGAAATGATTTCAGCGCAGTCGATGCTTAGTAACCCACGGAAACGCTTTCTAAAAAGCGTTTCCTATCTCTAACGGGGGAACAATTCATGAAAATACCTGAAGACGGAAAACTGTTAAGGGTTTTTATCGGCGAAGCAGACAAGTGGGAAGGCCGTCCCCTTTATGAAGCGATCGTTCTCCTTGCTAAAAAAGAAGGATTGGCGGGCGCTACTGCGATTAAAGGTTTTATGGGATTTGGCTGCAAAAGCCACTTGCACACGACAAAGATCCTGCGCCTTTCCGAGGATCTTCCTATTGTGATCGAGATCGTGGACAGCGAGGAGAAGATCGCGAAATTCCTGCCGCTTTTGGATCCGATGGTCAAGGAAGGCCTCGTGACTCTCGAAAAAGCGAACGTCCTTCTCTACAGGGCAGGCTGACCGTCCCAATACCAATCAATCGAAGCGTAGCTGAGATTGGGGCGGCCCTGGCTACCATAAATTAAAAATAAAAGCCAGGGTCGCGGATTTTTTGGCAAGATTCCGCCCAAGTCTATATTTTTATTTCATTGATGGCGACTTGGGCTGCCCCAATTTCCCCTTCATGGAAATTGATGAGTATTGGGACCGCTTCGCAGATTCCTCGAGGGAATAAAGGCAGCCGCAATAATTTTGACGGTAAAAATTCTCTTCTTTCGCGATCCTTTCCATCTGTTCCTGCCCGCCTGAGAGCCTCCAGTTGTGATCCCAATAGACAAGCCCTGAAAATAAAGAGGCGGCGTGTTTTCCCGCGCGATTCACTTGTGCGAGATCTTTCCAGCGGGAAATGCCGAGGCTGGTCGCAAACACTTTAAAGCCATTGCCTGCGGCATAAGCTGCGGCCTTCCCGAGACGCATCTCAAAGCAGATCGTGCAGCGCTTTCCCCGCTCCGCGTCTTTCTCATGGCCTTCTATAGCTTCAAGCCATCCATCGATCTCGTAATCCGCATCGACAAAAGGAATGCCATTTTTTTTGATAAAGCGGATGACTTCGCGTTTGCGATGCTCATATTCTTCTTTGGGGTAAATATTGGGATTGTAGAAATAAACCGTCGGCTCGCTGCCGTTCTCCACCATACGCTGAATGATCGAGCAGGAACACGGAGCGCAACACGAATGAAGCAGGACTTTTTTTTCGTTTCCGGGAGTTTGTATCACGTAAGGACCGTTCTTGTCTCCGACGTTATACGACGGGCAACGGACTAGACGTTATCGTCTTCGTCCTCGGCGCCAGCATCAACGGGAGTGGCTTCAGCGTAGTCTCCGGTCGGGTTCGGCAAAAGGATCTCGCGAGGCTTCGCTCCGTCTTGTGGGCCGATCACGCCTGCAGCCTCCAGTTGATCCACAACACGGGCCGCCCGCGAATACCCGAGTCTCAAGCGTCGCTGTAAATAGGAGGTCGAAGCCTGACGCGTGGTGAGAACAATGCGCTTCGCTTCTTCGAACATATCATCTTTTTCTCCGGCGCCTCCCGGCATGGAGCTATTCTGCACGGACTGGATCTCGGAATGGTATTCCGGTTTTCCCTGAGTCGCAGTAAAAGCCACGATGCGATTGATCTCTTCGTCTTCAATGAGCGGCGCTTGTCCCCGGATCATATTATCGCTTCCAGGTTGCACAAAAAGCATATCCCCGCGGCCCAGTAACTTATCAGCCCCTTTGTTATCGAGAATCGTTCGGGAGTCTACGACGGAGGCTACTTTGAACGCAACACGGGCCGGAAAATTCGCTTTGATAACGCCCGTGATGACATCCACTGAGGGTCGCTGCGTCGCAAGGATCAAGTGGATACCGACCGCGCGGGAAAGCTGGGCAAGGCGTGTGATGGCGGTCTCAACCTTATCCTGCGCCACCAGCATGAGATCCGCAAGCTCGTCGATGATGACCACAATGTAAGGGATCGAGGCCGGAATTACATTTTCGGAATCCCCCGCCGCCTCAACCTGTTTCACGCCTTCTTCGGAAAGTTCGCGGGTGTTAAACCCAACAATATTTCTTACACCCACCGTAGCAAAAAGACGGTACCGTTTTTCCATTTCCATCACGACCCAGTTGAGCGTGTTGGACGCCTTGCGCACATCCGTCACCACGGGCGAAAGCATGTGCGGGATCTTGTTGTAAACGGCGAGCTCGACCATTTTCGGATCCACCATAACAAGTTTTAACTGAGAAGGCGTACAGTGATAAAGAAACCCGGCGATAATGGAATTAATGCAAACAGTTTTGCCGCTTCCCGTGGTTCCGGCGATCAGAATGTGGGGCATAGCCGCCAGGTCCGCGATCATCGGCCTTCCGCTCGTGTCTTTCCCGAGGATCAAAGGCAGCATGCATTTCTGAGAACGAAAATCAGGATTCTCGATCATCTCGCGTACCAGGATCGGCCGGGATACAGAATTCGGGACTTCGATCCCGATCGTCTGTTTCCCGGGGATCGGAATGATCATCCGGATGCTGGTGGCCTTAAGCGCCATCGCGATATCATCTTCATAGGCCGCGATCGAATTGGCGCGAACGCCCGGTGCCGGAAGGATCTCATAAAGCGTGATCTTCGGCCCCTGCTCTACCTCGACCACCTTGACCTCGATCTCGAATTCGGCAAGCGTCGCTTCGATGGCTTTGGAATTGGCTTCGAGATCATCGCCTCCACCCACCACATCTTCCTTCGGTCTTTTCAAGAGATCTACGGAGGGAAATTGATAATTCGCATCAGCCTTGATCTGGGAACCGATCACGCCTTTAAAGGTGGCCTCGCCGCTGGAACCCTTTTCTGATGGCTTTTCCTTGCTCGAAACTTCCGTTTTTGGAGCCGCAAGCTGCGGCACCTGTTTCTTCACAGCCTCTTTCGCTTCTTCTTTGGGCTTCTTTTCAGCCTTCGTCTTATCCTGGCCTCTATTTTCTTCTGACTGAAGGTTGCCAAGATTAGTCCAATTACCCTTTGAATTTTTTGATTGAGAATTGGGCTTATCATCCGCCATGCCCGCGGTCGGTTGATAGGTCTTGATCTTGAGCGGCATGTCCGGCATTCGCGGCGCCGATTTTTCTTTTTCTTTCGCTTTTTCCTTTTCCCTCTCCCGCTGTTTCAAATCCCTCGCTTGTCGCTCCTGCTCCTTTTTCAAAAGAGCCGCATTTCCATTTTTTTGAGGCTCGCGAGAGATCCGTTCGGCAACGCCTGAGAAGAGCGCTTGGAGTTTCCCGAGGATCGCGCGAAATAAGGGATAGAGAAGAAAATCTGTCGCGAGAAGAAGCGAGAGTAAAAGTGCAGAACCGGCCAGAATATAGCTTCCCAAGCGTCCGAAATAGCGCAGAAGATGGTTGCCTGCCACGTACCCGAACGCGCCGCCATAGACGAAGCGTTGCTGGGGCCCGACGGTGATCGCCACGATCGTTGCGATCGAGAGAAGCGCAATGGCCAGCCCGATAAATTTGAAGAGTTTCCGCTCGGGAACTTTTTGAAGAAAAAAACATTCTGCCCAAAGAAGAAAAACAAAGGGGATGACGAAGGCGCTCACGCCAAAAACAAGAAAAAGCCCGAAAGCAACATAGGCGCCAAAAACTCCGGCGTAATTGGCGACGGGGAAAGTGGGATGTGAAGAATAGAACGCGATATCCTCAGCGCGATAGAAAAAAAGGCTCGCAAAAGTGAAGAGCCCCAGCAAAAGGAAAAAAACGCCCCAGATCTCGTTGACTCGTTCTTTTTTCATAAATCCTAGAGATAGGTGTTAAGCGAACAGCGTAAAGAATATTAATAATGAACGGATTTATTTTTTGGCAATCCTGAACGCTTAGCGCTTAACGCTGTCCGCTACGGTTCAGTGGCCGGTATGGCCGAAACCGCCGGCACCCCGGCGCGTTCCATCAAGATTATCGACTACCTCGAGCTTCGCCTTAACCACTTCGGCAAGGACCATTTGGGCGATCCGCATACCGCGCGTTACGGTAAAAGCTTCTTTCGCGTGATTGATCAAAATGACCTGGATCTCGCCGCGATAATCGGAGTCGATCGTCCCGGGGGTATTGAGGAGCGTAATGCCGTGTTTGATCGCAAGGCCGCTTCGTGGACGGATCTGAGCCTCGAGATGCCTCGGAAGAGCAATAATGATACCCGTGGGAACTAAAACCCGGTCCCCCGGCTGGATCGTGACAGGTTCTTGGCAGGCCGCCAGGAGATCGATGCCGCTCGCACCTTCGGTCTGATACTGCGGAAGAGGCAAGCCTTCGAAATGCGGTAAGGTCTTGATCAGGACTTGAATTTCTTTCATAGCATCCTCAAAAAATTAAAAGGGGCAGGCCACTTTATTGGAAAAGTAGCCTGCCCCCTTTTTTAAAACGCTGCTTAGCGGCGAGGCCGGCCTCTTCCACCGCGATCATCGCGATCACGTCTCGGAGGAGCTGCTTCCACGACCGTCCTTTGATCTTCAGGAAGTATCGGAAGGGGTTCGGTCATCGCTTGCTTGATGCTCAAGCTGATCTTGCCCCGTTCATCGACACTGAGGACCTTCACTTTTACCTTGTCCCCCACGCGGAGATAATCCCCGGCGCTTTTTACAAATCCTTCGGTGATCTCGGAAACGTGGCAAAGCCCGTCTTTCCCGGGCAACACTTCGCAGAACGCGCCAAACACCATGAGCTTCTGGACCGTGCTGTCATAGATCTTGCCGATCTCGGCGTCTTCGGTCACGGCCTGAACGCGCGCGATCGCGGCAGCAGAGGACTCACTGCTCATCGCGGCAATGAAAACACGGCCGTCATCTTCGATGTCGATCTTGGCGCCGGTTTCTTCGACGATCTTGCGGATATTCTTGCCTCCGGGACCGATCAACATGCCGATCTTTTCCGGATCGATCTTGAGGGTCGTAATGCGCGGCGCAAATTCCGAAAGTTCCTTCGGAGTTTTGATGCAAGCCGCGATCTTGTCCAGGATCTTGAAGCGCGCCTGTTTGGCGTGATCGAACGCTTCCTTGAGCTGGGCTTCGGTAATACCGTCGATCTTCATATCCATCTGAAGCGCCGTAAGGCCTTCGCGGGTTCCCGCGGCCTTGAAGTCCATATCGCCCAAATGGTCTTCGATCCCGGCGATATCGGTCAAAACTTTCCAGCGGCTCTTGTCAGACACCATCCCGATCGCGATGCCAGCCACCGGCGCCTTGACAGGCACCCCGGCATCCATAAGCGCGAGCGTTCCGCCGCAAACCGTGGCCATGGAACTCGACCCATTGGATTCCATGATCTCGGAAACGAGACGAATGGTATACGGAAAATCTTCCTGGGAAGGGAGAATAGGTTCCAAAGCGCGTGAAGCAAGCGCCCCGTGACCGATCTCACGACGACCCGTTCCGCGATTGGGGCCGACCTCGCCCACGCTGTAATGCGGAAAATTATAATGGAGCATAAAACGCCTGGAGTAATTTTTCTCCAGAGCATCGATCGTCTGTTCGTCATCGCCCGTGCCGAGCGTAACCACACTCAAACTCTGGGTCTGACCGCGGGTAAAAAGTGAAGATCCGTGCGTCCTCGGCAAAATGCCGATCTCGCAGGTGATCTGACGGATATCGCGTTCGCCGCGTCCGTCCGGACGTTTGCCGGTCGAAAGCACAAAATCACGGATCTTTTCGTGTTCGAGCCGCGCAAACGCGATCTTCACGAGGGCCTCATCAAAATCTTCAGCCTTGGTGTCGCACTGCGCAAGGGCCTTTTCATAAAGACCTTTCAGGAACGCTTCCTGCGCTTCCTTGCCTGACTGAGAGAACATTTTTTCGAACTCCCCGCCGATCGCGGCCTCGATCTTTTTTTCCATACCCGCCTGGAATTGAAGCGGCTTCACGGCTTTCTTGGTCTTGCCGGCCTTTTTCACAAGGTCGAGCTGCAACTTCACGGCTTGCTTGACCGCTTCATGCCCGACTTTGAGGGCCTCAAGCATTTGCTCTTCCGAGATCTCCTGGGCGCCCGCTTCGATCATGACGATCTTTTCAAGCGTCCCGGCGACCACGAGGTCCAGGGCGCTCTTTTCAAGCTCCTGGTGCGTGGGATTCACGATGAATTGTCCGTCCACGAGCCCGACGCGCGCGGCGCCGAGAGCGGTCGTGTAAGGAATGTCCGAGATCATGAGCGCCGCCGAAGCCGCGTTCATGGCGAAAATCTCGGTCATGTTCTCGCCGTCGATCGACAGCACCGTGACTGAGACTTGCACTTCGTTAAGATAATCTTCGGGGAAAAGCGGACGGATGGGCCGGTCGATCAGGCGCGAGGTCAGGATCTCCTTTTCAGAGGGACGCCCTTCCCGCTTGAAAAAACCTCCCGGGATCTTCCCGGCGGCGTACGTGCGTTCACGGTAATCCACGGTGAGCGGGAAAAAATCGCGGATCTCTTTCTTATCCGCTGCCGCGACCACGGCTGCCAGGATCACGGTCCCGCCGCATTGGGCGAGCACGGCGCCATGAGCCTGCTTGGCCATGCGCCCGGTTTCCAGGGACACTTCGCGGCCCCCGATCTGAGTAGAAACTTTTGAGACGTTTGTCATGTGAGGTTACACCTTTCGATTGTGAGGTTGGGACTTCTTCAAGATAAGGACAGGCTGATTTTCCATCTGAAACGAGGAAATTACTTCCTCAGATCAAGGCGAGCGATGATCTGCTGATATTTTTCAGGGGTCTCTCTTTGGAGATGCTTCAGAAGCCTTTTACGGCGGCTGACCATCTTGATAAGCCCGTAACGCGAATGGTGATCCTTGACATTTTTTCCAAAATGTCCGGAAAGACCGTTGATGCGCTCGGTAAGGAGGGCGATCTGCACCTCATCGGACCCTGAATCGTTCTTGCTGATCTTGTATTTCGAAATGATCTCTTTTTTCTTCGTCTTTGCTAATGCCATTTTTTCTTCTAACTCCTCGTCTTTGTTTGAGTTACGTCTTTTTTATAGTCGTTGAAGGCTCGGGAGTATACCCCAGCAACCCTCGCCTTGTCCAGATTTTAATGATTTTCAAAATTTCGCCTCTCCCGTATTTCTGAAGCGATTTCTTGATCTGTAATAACGCCTTGCGGCCTGAACATCTTGCTGAATTTGTACTTTAAGGGCCTTTTCGGCGGGAAATTTCTTCTCCGGTCGAAGGAACCGATGCAGGGCGATCTCCATCATTTGACCGTAAACTTTCCCTTTGAAATCCAGGAGGTGCAGTTCCAGGACCGGCCGTGGCGTTTCTGCTTTGGGATAAGTCGGCCGTTTCCCGAAATTCGCGACTCCCGGAAGCCACGCTGATTTTAAAGCGTGCCCCCCTGCTTTCTTGCGAAAGCAAGAAGGGGGGCGGGACAAAAAACGTCCCGAAGCCACATAGACGCCCAGGGGCAAAAGAATCTCGGAATGAACTTCGAGATTAGCCGTCGGGAACCCGAGATGAAGCCCGTGGCCTTTTCCTTGGATCACCTTGCCGAACATGCTGAAAGGCCGGCCGAGACATTTCCCGGCTCGCTCGATCTCGCCTTTCATAAGAAGTTCGCGAACACGGGAACTCGAGACGGGTTTTCCTCCCGACATCACGGGCTTCATTTTCCTGAAAAGAAATCCGTTCGTCTTAGCGAGCTCCTTCATGAGCCCCGTATCCCCTTTCCGGCCGCGACCAAAATGAGCGTCGTGTCCCATGCAGATCTCGCGGATGTGAAGCTTTTTTACGAGAACTTTTTCCGCAAAATCCCGCGGCGTCATTTTTGAGAACGCCGGGGTAAAGGATTGCAAAAAACAAAGGTCGATCCCGGCTTCGGCCAGATAAAAAAGTTTCTGCTCCAGGCTCATGAGCATCATGGGTTTACGGTCAGGATGAAGAATGCTATGCGGATGCTCAGGAAAGGTTAGAACTGCGGCAAGCGCATGTTCTTTTTTCGCTTGGCTAACGACATACCGCAGAAGCTTCTGATGGCCGAGATGAAAGCCGTCAAAGTTCCCAAGCGCGAGAACAATGGGTCTGGACGAACGGCCCTTATACTTTTGAAGGTCCGGTATGATCTGCATGGAGGTGTGTGGCGCTTAAGGGGATCACTTTTTCACGAAGTTGGGCTGGAGTGAAATTCTTCATATCCTCGATCGTAACGCTCTGTTCCAACCTGAACGAACCGCTACGGAGCCGGCGCAAGCGCGCCATTGTCGCGAAACAACCCAGAGCCTCGCCGAGATCGTTCACGAGCGTGCGAACATAGGTGCCTTTCGAGACGTAGGCCAGGAATTCTACGAACTTTCCGTCTTTTTTGTCAAAACGGAATTCATGTACTGTGACCGGCCGCCCCTCGCGTTCCACAGTCTTGCCCTGGCGCGCGAGCTTGTAAAGGCGCGTTCCTTCGTGTTTCAGGGCAGAAACCATGGGCGGCACCTGAACGATGTCGCCGGTAAACTGCTGAGCGGCCTTGGCGCGGATCATCTCGAGCGTGATAGGCTCCCAGGGCGCTTCGGCGGTAACTTTTCCGTGACGATCATGAGAATCGGTTTGAACGCCCAGCTCCAACGCACCGAAATATTCCTTATCGCAAGCGCTTAACTGCATGGAGTTTTTGGTCGCTTTGCCAAGCAGGAGCACCAAAAGCCCTGTGGCAAGAGGATCGAGGGTTCCGGCATGCCCGACTTTTTTAATCCCGAAGCGCCGGCGCACGAACGCGCAGACATCGTGGGAAGTCCAGTTCTCGGGCTTGTCGACCAAGAGAACGCCGTCGATAAAGTTCACGTCCATTAAGCGGCCTTGTCCTGGCTTTGATTTTTTTCTGATAGAAGGTCGCCAGGGCTAGTCCAATTAACCTTTGAATTTTCTGATGGAGAATTGGGCTTGTCCTTTTCTTCGATCTTGTGAATAACCTGGCCTATTTCAAAATCCTTGTCGAGAGAGTCGTCCAACTCAAATTGAAGCTTCGGCGTGTAACGCATCTGGATCGCCAGACCCACCTCGTGCTGAAGGAACCCCGCCGCGCGCTCGAGGACCTTGAGCGTTTCTTCTTTTTTCTTCTTATCCCCCATCACGCTGATGAACACTACGGCAGACTTGAGGTCCGGGGTGATCTTGACATGCATGACGGTCACAAAACCCAGACGCGGATCTTTGATCCTTTCCAGAATAAGCGTGCCCAATTCCATTTGAAGGAGGGATGCCACGCGTTCGGTCCGTTTTCCTTGCATAGGAGTCATCCCCTGGCGTTCAAAGAAAATTTCTTTGTCGAAATACAAAATTCCAAGATCCAATAACCAAGCAATGACCAAATACCAATAATCAAAAACAAAAATTTCTTTTTGTTAACGTTTGGATTTTGGTTGTTGGAGTTTGTTTGGTTCTTGTTTCTTGGTGATTGGAGTTTAAAAGGCTTGCCTTTTTATAATTTTGCGGCAAACTTATCGATGCGATAAGATTCCAGCATGTCCCCTTCGCGAAGATCATTGAAACCTTCCAGAGCCACCCCGCACTCATAACCTTCGGCGACTTCTTTAACGTCGTCTTTGAAACGCTTGAGAGACGACAACTTCCCGTCAAAGATCACCACATTGTTACGCACAAGGCGCACGCGGTGTTGCCGCGTGATACGGCCTTTCATCACGATCGCTCCGCCGATATTCCCGACCCGGGAGGACTTGAAGATCTGACGAACCTTGGTCTTGCCCTCAACAACCTCCTTAAGATCCGGCTCCAGAATACCTTCCATCGCCTTGCGGATCTTCTCAACCGCGTCATAAATGATGCTGTAAAAACGGAGGTCGACACCTTCTTGCTCGGCCAGGATCTGCGCCTTCGGATCGGCTTTCACGTGGAAACCGATGATGATCGCATCGGAGGCCGCGGCAAGCATTACGTCCGATTCGTTGATCCCTCCGACAATGCCATGAATGACATGGAGCCGGCATTTTTCAGAGCTGATCTTATCAAGCGACTGGGTGAGCGCCTCGATGGAACCCTGCGTGTCCGCCTTGAGAATGATCTTCAGCTCCTTGAAATTCCCTTCGGATAACTTGGAATAGAGACTTTCAAGCGACATGTGTTTCGGGGTTCCACGCATTTGCCGCTCGCGGAGCTCAAGGATCTTTTGTTCCGTAATCGTTCTGGCGGTCTTCTCATCCGCCACCGCATAAACCGTTTCTCCGGCTTCGGGCACGCCGTTTAAACCGGAAAGCTCTACCGCATAAGCGGGTCCGGCTTCGCGCACTGTTTTGGCGCGATCATTTTTCATGGCACGAATGCGTCCCGTAAATTGCCCGGCAACGACAATGTCGCCGAGCTTGAGCGTCCCTTTTTGAACGACCACGCTCGCAACGGGCCCGCTTCCTTTGGAAATATGGCTTTCGATCACAATGCCCACGGCCAAACGATCGGGGTTCGCTTTTAACTCCAGTACTTCGGCCTCGAGAAGTAGCATATCCAGAAGATCTTCAATCCCTTTGCCGGTCTTCGCGGAAACTTTCACAACGATCGTCTTGCCGCCCCACTCTTCCGGCACGAGTCCGATCTTCTGAAGTTCGCCCAGCACCTTGGCGGGGTTGGCATTCGCGAGATCTGTTTTATTCATGGCCACAACGATCGGACACCCGGCCTCGCGGGCATGGTCAATGGCCTCGATCGTTTGGGGCATCACGCCATCATCGGCCGCCACCACGAGAACCACCACATCCGTTACGTTCGCGCCACGGGCACGCATGGCCGTAAAGGCCTCATGGCCCGGCGTGTCTAGAAATGTCACATGCCCTTTGCCTGGGATATCCACGCCATATGCGCCGATATGCTGAGTAATAAACCCTTTTTCCTTGGCCGCCACGTTCGTGTTGCGGATCGCGTCCAGGAGAGATGTCTTCCCATGGTCGACATGCCCCATCATGGTCACAACCGGCGGGCGCGGCTTCAGCTTGGTAGAATCTTCTTCGACGCCGCTTTCGATGATCTCTTTGGCCTCATCCGCTTTTTTACGGATCTCGATCCCGAGAGCTTCCCCGGCGGCATAAACGATCTCTTCATTTAAAAGCTGATTCACGTTCGCGAAAATGCCGATTCCCATAAGCGCTTTAATGACCTCCGGGATCCTTCGATTCATTCTTTGAGCCAAATTCCCGACGGTGATCGGAAAACGGATCTCCACAACAGGTTTCACGGGAGGAGGCGGAGGAACAACTGCTTTGGGAGCTTGCGGCGCCGGGACTTCTACCTTTGCTTTAGGCGCTTCCACGACAGGGACCGCCTTGGACGGCGAGACCTCCGGGGCTTTACGCTCGACAGGTTTAGGCTCAGGCTTCTTCTCGTGAATGGGAACGACGGGCGCTTCTGATTTTTTTATGGGCGGAACTGCAACAACTTTCGAAACGGCTGGGGCCGCAGGCTTCGCTGCGGGAGACTTTATTTCTACAACGGATTTCTTTTCATGGGTTTTGATCTCTGCGGCAATTTTTGTTTTAGGCGAGGCTTTAACGGCAGATTTTTTTTCTTTCACCGTCTTCGTTGTGACGGATTTTTGGGACGCCGTTTTTTTCTCGGCAGGGGCTTTGGAGGGTTTTTTGATCGCTGCTTTTTTTTCTTTGGCTTTTTCTTTCTTTTCGGCCATGTTACGCACCCGCCTCTTCCTGCCCCTTTTCAGCCTCAGGAGCCTTCTTTTCTATTTCTTCCGCGGCGTTATTCGCCTCGGGCGTTTCCGCCGGAACCGCTTTCTCGATGATTTTACCCGCTTCGCCTTTTTTTGTCGCGGCTTCTTTAGCCGACGCGAGGATCTTCTCGGCGGTCTTGGGACCGATGCCCGGGATCTCGGAAAGCTCTTCCACTGTTTTTCGAAGGAGTTCCCGAAGCCCCTGTATCCCGGCTTCCTTAAGGATCTGCTCTGTCTTTTCTCCGATGCCATCCAGCGAACCGAGAGGGATCTTTTGCGTGGCGCTACGCACGTCGAGTTCCCAGCCGATCAGTTTGGACGCAAGACGCACATTCTGGCCCTTTTTCCCGATGGCAAGCGACAACTGATCGTCTTCAACCAGGATCTCGGCGCTTTGCCGGTCCGGATTAAGCGTGATCTTTTTCAGCTCGGCCGGCGCCATTGCGTTTTTAATGTAGGTCTCGATGTCGTCGCTATAACGGATAATATCGATCTTTTCACCGCCAAGCTCACGCACAATGCTTTTGACGCGCTGCCCGCGAACGCCCACGCAGGAGCCGACGCAATCGATCTTTTCATCGGACGAAGTTACGGCGATCTTGGTGCGGGATCCGGCCTCACGCGCGACGGCCTTAACCTTTACGAGCCCGTCGTGAATTTCCGGCACTTCCATTTCAAAAAATTGCGTCACAAGGTCCGGATGGGTTCTCGACAAAATGACCTCTGGCCCTTTGGATGTTTTTTTCACTTCCATCACGTAGGCGCGCACCACATTCCCCTGACGGAAACTGTCGAGCGGTGATTGTTCGCGCGCGGGCAAGATGCCTTCGGTTTTTCCGAAGTCCACAATGATTGCTTTCGATTCGATCCGATGAACGCTTCCGGAAACGATGTCGCCCTGCTTGTGGCTGTATTCTTCAAAAATGGATTCGCGTTCGGCTTCGCGGATTTTCTGAATGATGACTTGTTTGGCGGTTTGCGCGGCAATACGTCCGAAACGGGGATCATTGATCTCTTTCCCGTCCAGAAACATGGTGATGCGAAAGGTCTTGGGATCAATTTGAACGTCAAAGGCGTCTCCTTTTTCCGGAGAACCTTTGCGGCAGGCGGAAATCAGGGCATGACGGAGCGCATCCAAGAGGACCTCTTTGGTGATCCCCTTCTCTTTTTCGATATATTCCAGTGAAGCGAGCAAATCCTGTGACATTTTGTCCCTGATTCCTTCCGTTTTCGGAGAAAAAAAAGAAGTGGGTTTGTGCGCCCACTTCTTCGCATTCCCAAAATTGATAAGCGTATTATAGAAGGAATTTCGTGAAAGTCAACGAGAGTATCCTGGAAGCTTTCTGAGAGATGAGAGAGATTCTGCAGATCATTTCGCGTTCGGGATTGTGAACGTTCCATGAATTGGGTCAGTGGTGCAATTCCTTGTTGAGTTTTTTTAAGTTAAAAATTTGCAATATATAGCAATTTATAACATGGAACACGTATAAGGTGTCCCACTTAGCCGTCAGTTTGACATCCTGGAGATAGGTGTTACCTTTCCGATTACTAAGCGATTTGTAAAAGTTTGTCGGACCAGGCAAATGAGAATACAAAATACTCCCTTCGGGAGAAACCCATTCAAAAGAGGCGTCGCCATTATCACAGCGGCGCTTTTTCTGTTTACAGGCCTTCTCAACTATGTGCCCCCTGCATTCGCCCAACCAGTCAATGCCAATGTTCAGGGAGGGGATCCATCCAAGGATCTTTCTCGCCTGGTCCGTGATGTAAAGATCCGGATCCCTCCCGAACTTGGCAAAATAGACGAGGTCTATTTTGCCCCGGATGGCGGGCAGCGGATGGCGGATGGCGAAGAACTGAAAACCAAAGGTTTGGCGCCATCCTCCATCCTTCATCCGATATCCGGCAGAAAGACCATAGTCTTTCTGCAAGACGCCCATGACTCGCTCGAAGCTCAGGAAAATATCGCCAAGATCATCAACCACCTAGTCGCGCATGACGGCATTAAGACAGTCTTCGAGGAGGGCTATGAAGGCCCGGTGCCTACGGACAACTATTTCGGGTTCATCAAAGACCTCACGATCAAAGAAAAGGTCTCTTACTTCCTGATGGACCATCTTCGCGTAGGCGGTGCGGAATACGCCCACATTAACCGGACAAAGGATTTCAACCTCGTTGGCGCTGATTCCCTAAAGCTCCACAAAGAAAACATCGGACAATACCGTCTCTCTGCGGCAAAGAAAGACGTCATCACCAAAGATCTCAAGGCGCTCGAAAAGGAATTAAAGTCACTTGCCGATGCCCGGTTTCCAAAAGCGCTCAAGGAATGGCTCAAGATCAAGGAACAGTTCGATGCCAAGAAGCTCGACCTTTTTACTTATCTTGGAAGGACATTTTCACTAGCGGATAGCGTAGAGCGTAGAGGGGACAGAAACGACAAAAAGCTAAGCGTTAAACGCTCTGCGCTCCACGCTGACGGTCTTTTCAGCTTTATTCTTGAAGCCATTCGCTCGAATGATCCGGCTGTCATCGAAAAAGCCAAACACATTGATGCCCGTGAAATCTTCGGCGAGCTTATTAAACTTGAGCAAGCGGTCGCGGAAACTTACTTGCATAAGGCGGAAGATAAGCAGCTTCTTGAGTATTACAAAATCCTAAGCCTTCTCGACCGTCTGAACGACCTTCAAGTATCCCAAGAAGAATATGAGGCGGTCAAAAACAGCCTTAAAACATTTGATACGGATTCCTTCGCTAAGTTTATTTTCAGCCAGTCGCCAAAGACGCTTATCCTCTCCCGGATGTGGGAGCAAAACATCAAGGATGCGATTAAATTCTACGAAATCGCCCATCAGCGTGACAATTCACTTTCGGAGATGTTGGATAAATATTTTCTTGAAAAGGGAAAAGAGCAAAACGCAAAGAACAAAGATAATGCCGAAACTTCGAACTTCGAGCTTCGAACTTCGAGTTCGAAATTGCCCGGCATCGAGCCGGCAATTTTGGTATATGGAGGATTCCATAAGGAGAACATCAAACGCGTCCTCGAAGTCAAAGGGATCAGTTACCTCGTCGTCAGTCCGCGAATCACCAAGCCCAGCCCTCGTCACGAAGCGTTCTATAAAAAGCTTATGACAGACGGTGACTTTCCGTTCGAGCGGGCAATTGCCACAAAACCTTTGGCCCCTGCAACCATGGTCCCGGCCGAGCGCATTTTTGCTCGCTCTGAAGGCCGCATGGAGGTTTTGGCCGTAGCCAATGCTCTGTATGCAGACCGCAACGCCGATCTTGGAACGCTCCATCGTGTGATTGGAAGAGCTGAAATGCGAGATTTAAATCATGAGCGAACCACTCGCTTCGAGATGCAGGAAACGAATGGAAGGCAAGCTGCTGGTATTGACGAAATGGGATCAGTTCATGCCCAGGATCTTTCCCTTAAAAAAAATGTAATGTCTCGCCGAAGCGAATCGCGCGACGACCAAGAAGTTCCTTTAAATTCAAGGCTCGAAAAGATCCCTGAAAAGGACCGCCGTGTGGCTGCCCAGCGGATTTGGCAACTTCTTTTAGACCGTTATCAATTTCCGGAAAAAGGATCTTTGATCGAATTTGTATCCTCCGAACCGTCATCCGTGCCTGAAGTGCTAGCCTCCAGGAAATTTAAAGGCACATTAATGCTGACAGGTGGAAATAAAGCGGTCCTTCGAAATTTAGAAAGATACCGTCACCTTTTGCCTGGAGCCAAGATTATTCCTGTCCTTCTGGACGCATTCAATCAAGGGAGTGGCTTTTTAAACCCTGTGGATGGGGTGATTGTCAATGCATTCACAAGGATGTCATCGGAGGATAGTTCTCGCGGGCTGGACTGGAAGAGCTTTTTTATAAAAGCGTCACCAGCTTTTGTCATAGCAAGTCGTGATGCTCTGCTTCGCAATGACCGGATTTCTTCTGATGATTTCAGAAGGGCCAAAGACCTTTTTGAGCAAATTTCTGCTTCGGTGCCTAAAAATACAAGGGATCTGGAATCCGAAATGATTGTTGAAACTGAGGGTTTTGAGAGTGACTCGTGGATGGCTTTTTGCTTAAGGCCGATTCTTTCTCTCGAACAGGAGATGCGTAAGGAACCTCAGGCCTTGGATCGTCTGGGCCGTTCGTCATTCATCCGACAAACTGCTTATAAAGATCCGGTAGAGTCCATGGCGGGCATCTATGGAAACCGCGCCATGCTGGGCCGGTTTCTTCCGCCGTGGACGGATTCAAAAAATATGTTGGACGCTATAGAACGTCAATTTTCCGTGGCCACGCTTAAACGCGGTCAAGGTTCAGATGGGCTTAAGCTTGAAAAGTATTTGCCTGTTTTTGTGGATTATCAATTCGATCCGACCGGTATCGCGACGAATGGTAACTTGGGTTCAGGACGTGCTTTTTATATAGGTTCTCGTTTCAATGTGAAAGGGGTTAAAACAGCTCTCGTGAGTCACGAGTCAGATAAATGGCATTCGGACGGCTTTCTTGATCTTCCGACCGCAGTATGGGAAGCCATCGTTTCCAATTCCTTGCACTACGACCTCCGTACTGGTACGGCGCCGGTACTCGGGATCATTGATGCGGTAAAGACTTTTGATAATCCTTCGTGGCCGGGATCCAGGGAAGCAGCGGCTCTCTTAGTTCGTATGGATGATGGAAGCTTGGATCGTCCGACGCATTTATTTAAAAAAAACGAGCCACTTAACAAAAAAAGAATGCTTCGTGTGGCAACCATGTTTGGAAAAGGGGAGGCTGAAAAGTTTATTGAAAGGATCTTTCACGGAGCATGGTCGGCAGGCAATATCTCGGTGGAAGGCCGTATGCTTGATTATGACACGGTCCTTTCTGTCCGTCACCGTCCGCCTCAAGTCGTTGGAAAAACATTCTATACAACCAATTTATTTGGATTAGAGCAGAACGGTCAATTAATGATTTTGGAAGGTTTAGCGCAAAGCGAAGTTAATCGCGGCAAGGTGTCTTTAAAAGATCTAAAACACGCCATGGAGGAGGCTTATGCGTCGCAGATCCGAACAAGGTTCCTTGATCTCATGGGATTGTCCACGCCATTTAAAGACGCCGTAGGCCAGCAGTTCGAAAGAGAACTAAAAATATTAGCCGATGAATTTCAGGCCCTGTCACGCATGATGCTCCCGCGTTACAATGCATGGGATATTCATGCTCCCGATCATGATGAGCTTGCCGTCTTTGATTTTTCTAATTTCTTCCGGTATTACCCGCTTCTCCGAAGAAGTCCTCAATGGAGTATTGAAAAAGCGTTTTTTCTGTTGCTGAATCCCGATGCGGAAACTGAACGGAAGGAAAATGACGCGATTCCGGATTTCATGAAGCGCTATGTCGAAGAGCACGGGTATGTGGTTCAAGACGATGGGATGCTTGAAGATTGTTGTCGAAGGGCACTGTTCTTCATCTTTGCGTATGATTCTCTTTTTGCAAAGATTCGAGGATCGGTTTTCGCGCCTTTAGAGGATTCTGCGGAAATGAAGGCCTATATTGTGAATGAGGATCGTTCCTATTTGTCGCCTCTCTTCGGACGCCGGATCAAACAGAATCTCGTGGAAATGTATCAAGGCAGGAAAATCAAGGCAGAACGATTTTCGCTGTTGATCGATAAGATCGTGCAAGCCAGTAGGCGCGTTCCTTCCCGTATTTTTGATAATTATTATCTTGCCGACATGGAACTTTATGTTAATGGCTATTCTGGAAAATTGCTTTCTAAGGACGGCAGTTTCCGGTTTTTTACCGCCTTTTTTGATCAAGAGGAAATGCCAAAAGAACAAGGATCTTGGTCCATAAGGCTGAACGGGAAAAAATATGACTGTGCGATCGAAAGGCACGATGATGAAATGTGGGTGATCAGCCCTGCTTTCGATAACCAGAAGCTTCTTGAAAATTTGGTTCCGACATTGTTATTCAAGAACCGAAAATTCAGACTACAATCGCTTGGACCTTCACGGCCTGTTTTTGCTCCTTTTATGAAAGACGACCCTTCGGTTATAAAAGGCCTTGAGCGATTACAACAAATGCGACAAGTTTCATCCATGGATACGAATGGCAAGGCGGGATCCCCTGGCATGTCCTTTGATTTGAGTCAATTTGACCCAGCGCGAATGACATGGGACCAGTTCATGGGCCTTATTTGGCAAGATATTTTTAAAAAAATTCAGTTGCCTAAAGATGGGGTTGTTGTCGAAGTAGCGCCGGGTTCGGGTTCACAAATTGCGTGGGGGCTCAAAAAATACGGTTTTCTTGGTACCGTTTATGTTCTTGAACCTGCGAAAGTGATCAAAAAAGCTGTGGATTCCTATCAAAGACTTGTCCCCGGAGTGAAAGTTGTTTCCATCCAAAAGACTTTACGGGAAGGAATGGAATCTTTGCCGCGTAACCCGCATCTAGTGGTTGGCAATCATGCCTTGGACGACATGTTTTTGGGCGAAATTCTTCCCCTGAAAGAGGTGGCTGAAATTTTTGATCACAGTGATCGGTTGCCCGCTTCTGTTGCGGTCAAGGCATGGCGGCGTGCCGAGAAGGGTCTGTCGGTTTTGAAGAGACTTGTATCCGAAGGGAGGGTTTTACGAGATTGGATCTGCTTGATGGCGGAAGTGACGCCGCAGTGGCTGATTTTGAACCATTATTTAAGTTATTATTATTCAGAAAAAGGGTGCCATTTCCCTAATCAGGAAGGTTTTTCTCTATTAGCCCGTCTTTCGCACATGTTTTTAGGGCTTGGTTGTGATGTTGAGTTCTTGAGGCGCCGGTTTATTGAAACCTCCGATTTATGGGTTGCCATTCGGCCGGGAAAGGCGCGTAGCCTTAGAGACTCGCAACGGAATAAGCCAAATCGAACCGCTCTAGACAAGCGCTCCGAAATGCGGTTGAAACAAGAACCTGCCGCTGAGAAGGAGCCAAATGACAAAAATCCTAGAGGTGCAGAAATGCTTTCGAGTATTGATAGCTCTAAAGAATTTGCTCGGGTGGACGGCCTGGGGTTAGATAGTGTGGATTTAATAGAGCAAGGCCCGAGACCCGATAATAAGTTTACAGATTTACCTCGAATAGAAAGTCAGGAAAATTGGGAACAGAGCCCTCTTTCTCCCATTTCAGATCAGATGCCTCCCGACGCGGCGGAGGCCCCTGGGCACAACCAAACAAAAAGCAGTGTGCCTTACATTCGAGAAATGCGTTTAATGGATGATTCTTTGACTCCTGTTCGTATCGGCGAGGGCCTCTATCAGATAGCCGATGAAACCAGTCTGAGTATTGTCATGACCGACCTCTGTAACGGTAACTGCGCTTTTTGTATTAATAAAACAGGGTCGCAACATAGCGGTGAGGCTGTGGCGCGTAATTTTCCACAAAAGCTTAGCAAAGCCATGAGCGCTTATCATGTGAAAGATGTCGTGTTGCTGGGGGGGGAACCTTTGCTCGCACGGCATTTAGGAGAAGTGTTGGGGGAATTGGATAAGGTCAAGGATCAATTAGACGAGGTCACTGTTACGACGAACGGAACGCCCTTGAGAGATAAAAATATTCTGGAGCTTGTCGGGAATTCCTCGATCACATCGGTTAATATCTCCTATCATCATTATGACAAGAAACGAAATGACGCCATTATGGAAACATCGACGCTCACGATAGGGGAAATAGAGGAGATCAATCGTTTTCTAATGTCCAGGGGCAAGACTTTGAGAGTTAATTTGATCGCGTTCAAGAGCGGGATCGACAATGTTTCAGATCTCGAAAGGTTTGCTGAAAGTTTCAGCAATAAAATTGATGTGATAAAACTTACCCCGATGTACCCCACGGCCAGTTATGAGACGATCGACAGCGTGTCTGAGTTCACGAAAAGCCATGCCTTTTCACGGCAAGAATGGATGCAGCTCCTCGATGGATTGAGCGCCAAAGGAGAAGTATTGGCCGAGAACGAAGATATCTTTGGCGTGCAGCGCACGCTCATCAAACTTCCGTCAGGCGTGAAAATATTATTCGTTAATCCTTACACGGACAAGAAAGAGCCAACGAAGATCCGAAGCGTCAAGATATTGTCTGACGGTAAAATGAGTTTGTCCTGGCTGGGGCATGGGCCTGATTTGATGACCGCCCCCGTTGAATTTCCCCGTATCCCCGATACAGGCGAAGAGAAAGAGATTTTCACGGCGGACGGCAGGGAGATGAAGGCGGCCGAGGCCGACCGCGCGATGGCTAAAGACATAACGGTCCGCTCCGAGATGCGGAGCGAAGATGCTGCGGTGGCGAGTCTTTCCCATTATCCCATCAATAGCATCGTCGGTGGATTCAAGGTAGAAGAAGTGGCCAGTCTCCTGGGTATCTCCGAGGCGGAGACGCAGACGCGCCTTGCTGCATTGACGACAGAAGGGACTCTTTTACGATTCCATGTGACAACAGGCAAAGAACCTGATCAGAGCGAACAGTCTTTCCGCGAAGGGAAGCTGACGATTGATGAGTTCCTTGAGCGGGAATCCGCCTTTTATCGAGGGCAAGGAGCGGAGAGATTTTTGATGGCGGGTTCTCTGTTGCGTAAAGCTGCCTTAACGCTTAAACGTGGGGAGCTGTCCGATGAACATTTATATCAGATGGCCGAGGCGCTAACTCTTTTATTCGGCGACAAATTAAATTATACGCTTCGTCAGGCCCTCGGATTATGGAGTTCAGCGGAGGTCTATTTACAGGAAGAAGAGGTGGCTGAAATAGCCGAAATTAACAATCGACTTGAAATGATTAATAAGCGGAATCAAGGCATTCAGCGTGATATTTTTTCAAAAAAGATTCCTTTTGACAATCAATATAGACAGGATTGGAAGAAAATGTCGCGTACGGACGTTGTCTCATTAATAAAGGAAGTGTTGGTTGAGATTAAAAAAGGCATCGATGATATTCGGTGGCTTCAAGCACAGGATGTTGGCGGTCTTGAAAATCGTCTTAGAGCGAATCCTATTGATCGAGCGGATGCGTTGCTAACGCTCATGGCATATAAGAAGGGGCTTCAGACTGGTTTGGCTCAACTCGAGATGGTTTATGGTATTTATTCGGAAACTATGACTGATCAGGCGGTAGCGAGTGGAGACGCGGCGATGGCCAAAGACGCACCGGTTCGTTCTGAGGCGAGAGTTCAACCGATAGCGCCTATCATGAACAAGGCGGTGCTTGTAATTGAGCAGACGACGATAGATTTAATGACGGCGACGGATTTTAAAAAACTTCTTTGCTTGGCGGGGACAAGACGTTCGGAGATCCGACTAGTGATCCCGGATGTTGTTCACGGACAATATAGTAATCGCGTGGTGGCGTTACGGTCGGTTGCTACCGTTGATATCCGGTTGCCTGAAATGGCGAGGTCTGGAAAGATCCCGGTCTTTGGTTTCTCGGATATGGAACGAGATACGGTAGGAGCATTCAAAGCAAGATTAGGCAGGGCGGAGCCGAGGATTGTTCCACATCTTCAAGAATGTTTTGCCCTAGACGGCATGGATGGCATCGTTCTGGCGCTACTTGTCAATCGGCCTGAAGACCTGCAAATGAAGAACGGCTTTCTTTATGACCAGACCGGACGTTTTCGTTCCGAGGTTCGTGCTTTCGTCGAAGCCTTGGTCCAGAATTACGTCGTCATCTCCTCCGCTGCTTAAACCTTTACTTCCGGGGCGCGCCATCTCCGATGGGCCCAAAGCCAGTCGCCGGGCCGTTTTCGGATCTCTTCCTCGATCTTAGTTACATACTGCTGGGTATTAGCCAATAAATCAGCTTGAAGATCTCCGGTCCGGATCAGGGGGAAAAGTGGTCCGTATTTAATTTTCGAGCAACCGCTCTCATCGCGATAAAAGAACGCGGGAAGCACCGGATATTCATATTTAAGGGCAAGCATTGCCGGCAAAGTGCTCGTCGCGGCTTTGCGGCCAAAAAAATTCACCCACATCGATCCCCGGCTTTCATGTTGATCGATCAGCACCGCCAGAATCCCCCGCTCTTTAAGCACCTCGAGAGAGGACCGCACCGCGCCTGACTTTTCGATATTGGTCAGGTTCGCCGCTTCGCGAATTTCCCGGACATAACGGTAAAGATAAGGATTTTTGAGGGGACGGCCCACGGCATGCACATGAAGGCCGTCTTTTTGGATGGGAATTGCCAACCACTCCCAATTTCCGAAATGCGAAACAATCGCGATAAAACCGCCTTTTTTCTTCACAGCTTCCATCAGCGGCGATACGTCTGGCGGTTCCATATACCGCTCGGGGTAGGCGGAAGCTTCCGGTGTTCGGATGAATTCGAAAACGAGTTTGCCGAGGTTCGCCATCGACTCCTCGGCGATCCGGAGAAGTTCGGCTTCATCCTTTTCCTTCCCGAATGCCAGGCGAAGATTTTTCAGCATGGTCTCACGCCGAATCCCCAGGATCCGGACAACGAACACCCCCAAGACATCAGCCGTTTTGTAACTTATTCGAAGAGGAATGAGACGGAGAAGAAATGCCAGGGCCCTGAAGATGGCGTATTCGACGAGGAATAAAATTTTTTGAATCATTCGCATCCAATTCGCAAGAGGTGTGTTTTTGAAGACGGCGGGAACACCAACGCTTGTGCGTTGGTGCCGCAAACAGATCGAAACTTGTAGTTTCGATCTGCGGTCGGCGCTTTCTTCCAGCCACCCAGAAAGAGCGCGGTTGCCGTACACGTCTATCCTTAAGACGTGACGGCACCGTGCTGATTTATTGGAAATCAGCGGGCAGCGGGAATCGAACCCGCATGACTAGCTTGGAAGGCTAGGACATTACCATTATGCTATGCCCGCGTGTTTGATGCGCGAAACGGAAGTCATTCTAATCAAGAAAAGCGGCGCTAGCAACTCTCTTTAGCTTAACAGCACAGACCGAAGACTTGAGACGAGAGACCAGAGACTTTAAAACGTGGTGCGTTGGTCTATGGTCTCGGGTCTCCGGTCCCGTTCGATCGATACATCATCCCCGTCACGAACACGGTCAGCCGTCTCGGGCTTAATCTCTCCGCATAGATCATGAGTTTATTCCAAAAACCAAAGATCGCCGAAGGCTGGTTCGTCTTCAAAAATTTCCTGAGCGCAAAACGCGCGACATCCGAGGCTGAAGCGCTGAAGAACATTCTTTTCTTATCGATCCCGGCGGTCTGATGAAAACGTGTGAGTGTATTCCCCGGACAGAGGCAAAAAACGCGAACGCCACGGCCTCGGCATTCTTCCCCTAACGCCTCGGAAAAATTGAGCACAAAAGCCTTGGTCGCCGCATACACCGAAAGATAAGGAAGGGGTTGAAAGCCGGCGGTGGAAGCCACATTCAAAACTCCACCTGTTTTTCTTTCAAGCATTCCTGGGAGAAAAAGCCTCGTCAAATGCGTGAGCGCGTGAATGTTCAGGTCCAGCATTGCTGCCGTATCCTCAAAATTTGTTTCTCCGAACGGACCGTAATGCGCAAGACCGGCATTATTCACAAGAACGTCCACGATGAGACCCATCTTCTGGATCCATGCAAAAAGCTCCAGCCGCTCTTCCAAACGCTCCAGATCCTCAGGGAAAACATGGACGTTCACACCAAAACGGATCCTGAGATCTTCTGCTTCTTGTTCCAGGCGTTGGGCATTACGCGAGACGAGGATCAGGTTCGCGCCTTGTCCCGCGAGTTCGCGCGCCAGGGCCTTGCCGATCCCGGAAGAAGCACCGGTGACAAGCGCCGTCATCCCCTTAAAAGAAGAGATCATGCGAGATGTCTGCCTGAAAAAGCGCGGGCGAGCGTGGCCTGGTCCGTGTATTCAATATAACTGCCGACCGGGATGCCGCGCGCCAGGCGCGTCACTTTGACTTTGGAAGGTGTCAAAACTTTCGCGAGATAAAGCGCGGTCGTATCGCCTTCGGTGTTGGGGTTGGTCGCGAGAATGACTTCCCGGACTTTTTTCTGCTTCACGCGTTCCAGAAGATCCTGAATGCAGATCTGATCCGGCCCGATCCCGTCCAGCGGCGATAGCGCCCCCAGCAGTACGTGATAGACCCCGCGATGGCTTCCGGTCTTTTCGATCGCCACAACGTCCTTGGGATCTTCGACGACGCAAATAAGCCCCTGATCGCGGCCCGGGTCCGAACAAACATGGCAAAGTTTTTGATCCGAGAAATTATGGCAAACGCTGCAAAACACCACGCTCTCGCGAAGCTGCTTGATGAGCTCTCCGAGCGTGAGCGCATCTTCTTTTTTTGTTTTCAGGAGGTGGAAAACCATGCGCTCGGCCGAACGCCGGCCGATACCTGGGAGTTTGGAGAGCGCCTCAACCAATCTCGTCATTATTTCCGAATAGGCTTTCATGGCTGGGCTCCCGATGGATCAATCTTTGCGGATAACTTTGGAACCGTCGAAAATTTCAAGGGCCTTTGAAACAATATCAGGCACGCCTTCGTCTTGAGCCGAGGCTCTTTCCTCGGCCGCTTCCTGAGTCGTCCCGTCGCGTTCGGTCACAACACATTGGACCCGGACCTTGACAGCCAAGGCTTGCGCGAACGCGTCTTCGATAACCTGCTTGTTCAGATCTTTTTCGAGCGTCTCTTTATGAAAACGGAATTCGGAGGGAAGCCCCAGGACGATCACCGAACCTTCTACTTCTGCCGGCTCGGCTTCGGCAAGATAAAGACTCAAGGACATGCGCTTGGCTTTTACAAGCTCGATCACTTGAGGCCATACCTTTTCGACATCATTGAGCGTCAGGCCTTCTGGGGGGACAGGCTCCGTTTCTTTTTGAGGGGGGCAGGCACCTTTTCCTGCGGAAAAGGAGCCAGTCCCCGAAGAAACGGTGCCTGTCCCCTTTTGAGGAATTTCAACTCTGCTAGCGGCCGTGACCGGTTTTAGTGTTTTTTTTTCCATGGCCGGAGCTGCGGAACTCCCCCTCGACGCTAAAGAAGCGTTCTGGATAAGACTGTCGACGGATTTCATGCCATCCATATAAACAAGCTTGAGGAGCGCGGCCTCCAGGAGCAGTTTGGGCGAGGCCACCGGACGGCGCAGCTGGATCTGCAAGTTTTGAAGGATTGAAAGAGCCAAAAGCAACTCGCCCTGCGGGAAATCGGTCGTCAGCTTCTTCAACTTCACGATCATGTCGGAGCTCGCTTCGATCAACGCCTCCGCTTTGACCGCGGTCTTCAAGACCAAGAGATGACGGAAAACTTCGAAGAGCCCCTTCGCGAATTGCGCGAGGTCGGCGCCTTCCTCATAAAGCTTTTTCACGAGACCAAAGATCTCATCCCCTTTTTTCTCGCGGATCGCCACAAGAACCGAAACATACATCGCTTCCGGCGCAAGACCGAGAAGCGTTAAGACGTCTTCTTCTTTGATCTTCCCTTCGGAAAAACTCGCCAGTTGGTCTAAAAGACTTTCCGCGTCGCGAAGCGCGCCTTCCGTAGCCTTCGCGATCATGAAAAGCACGTTCTTCTCGCACTTCAGTTTTTCTTTCTGCGCGATCTTCTCAAGTTTTTCAACCGCTTCAGGGACCGAGATCCTTTTGAATTGAAGCCGCTGACAGCGCGACAGGATCGTGAGAGGCACCTTGTGGGCTTCCGTCGTGGCGAAAATAAATTTCACATGCGCCGGCGGCTCTTCGAGGGTCTTTAAGAGGGCATTAAAAGCATCGCCGGTCAAGGAATGGACTTCGTCAATGATGTAGATCTTGTAGCGGCCCGAAGAAGGTTTGAATTTTACATTCTCGCGAAGTGTTCGGATCTCTTCAATGCCGCGGTTCGACGCACCGTCCACTTCGAGCACATCCATGGAATTCCCCTGCTCGATCTCTTTACAGGAAATACATTTGCCACAGGGTTTTTCGGTAGGACCTTCTTTACAATTCAGAGCCTTGGCGAGAATACGCGCGGTTGAGGTTTTTCCCACACCTCGAGGCCCGGAAAAAAGAAAGCTTTGCGGAACGCGTTCCTGGCGGATGGCGTTCTTCAAGGTCGTGGTGATGGTCTCCTGCCCCACGATCTCTTCAAACGTCTGCGGCCTGAATTTCCTGGCGAAGATCAGATATTCCAATTTCTATTCCTTTTTTTATTTAAAAATCATAGCAAAACGGAGAGGGGGAGATTCGAACTCCCGAACCGCTTGCGCGATTAACAGTTTTCGAGACTGCCGCATTCGACCACTCTGCCACCTCTCCCTAAACGAACGGCCGATCAAAAAATGCTAGTTTTTCCCGCCTAAAAAGAGGCGGGACCCCGCCGCTTCGCAGGCGGTGGCGAGACCGCCGCATTCGACCACTCTGCCATCCCTCCCAAAAATTTGTTTTATAATTTTTGGGACCTCGAGTCACGTCTTTGGTGACGAGAGGTCTCTTAAAGCTAACTTCTTGATCCTAGAAAACTTTTTGACTTCTCTTTCCCGTCTTCGTGCTTCAGCGTAACCACCGCAGTATTCTTCATGAACTAACGTCACAGGTCCTCGAAATTTAGTGTACCGGCATGCACGCCCCTTATTGTGCAACTCCAGTCTTTTCTGCACATCCTGAGCAATGCCCACATACAAATCTTTCGTGCGACACTCAAGAATATAAAGAGACCAACGTTGTTCCATTCTGAAGACCTCTCGTCGCTTTACTCCTCGAAGTCATTCGCCGCGAAACCGCGAATGACTCTGCCATCCCTCCACGTAAAACAGGATTGCGGAAGACGGATGGCGGATGGTGCCTGACTTTTCACCCTCCTCCATCCTTCACCCAGCGTCCGAGAAGTGAAAGTGTATTGTTTTCCTTGGGATAGGTCAAGACGCGAGAAGAGCTACCGGCCTTCACTCCAAACGCGATTTTTTCCGGCTTCTTTGGCTTTATACAGGGCGGCATCGGCCCGATGGACCATCGGGTCAGGAACGTTTTCCCCCGCATGACGAACCGCGACCCCCAAACTCACCGTGACCCGGATCGCTTTTCCTTCCCACTCAAACTTTGTTTCTTCGATCTTTTTCCGGATGCGTTCGGCCGCAACCTCGGCGGCCTCCTGGAGGCCGGCTTTCCGGAGCATGATGATGAATTCCTCACCGCCGTAGCGCGCCGCGAAATCGATCTCCCGAAAAGGCCGGCGCTTCCGGATAAAAGCAAGGATAATGGCCGCCGTTTTTTTAAGCACCATATCCCCTGCGGGATGCCCGTAGGTATCGTTGATCTTTTTAAAGTTGTCGATATCGAGCAAGATGACCGACAAGGGCTGTTTTCGGGAACTTGCTTCACGCACGATCTGGTTCATGATCAGACGAAAATGACGGATCACATAAAGCTCGGTCAGTCCGTCCCGCGTGGCGAGGTGAAAGAGATGCGACTTTTCACGCATCGCGGTGGCCTGGGCATAGATCGCTGTAAAAATGAAAAGACAGAACATAAGCAGGGCCGGAGTGACCACGTAGAACCCTAAATGCCACTTTGCGAAAACCGTGAAGCAGAACGCGAACCATCCGACGACAAGTAAAAGCCCTGCCACAAGCGACCACGCTCCGCTCAGCGCGACAAATAAGGTCATCGCCAAAACTCCGCACCCTAAAAGGCAAAGGATGTTTCCCAGGAACGACACGGGCCGCACCCAGTTGCTGGTCAACGCCGCATTCAAAACCTGAGCGTAAACACCGATCCTTGCATACGCACTGCTAAGAGGTGTGACTTTAAGATCCGTTGCCCCGGGCGCAACGGGCCCCACCAGGCAGATCTTTCCGGCAACCATGCCGGGGTCGATGACGGGCCGCATCCCTTTCTGGATCGCATAAAAACTATGAATCAGGTCCGCGTAATTGTAACGCGTGAATCCGCGGTCCCACGCCTCGCTCCAGGGGATCAGAATCTTCCCCTGAAAATCTTCGAGCCTCTCCCACTCTTGGGGCGAAGGGATGGGTTTTTTCATTTGGTCGAACGCCACGCGAAGCGGAAGAAAAAGATGGCTTTCTTTTCCCTCTGTGATGAAGGGATCGAATCTTCTCAGAAGGCCGTCGGGGTCCGAAGCGAGATAACTATGACCGACGCCCCGGGCTTCTTTCTCAAACTCTGGCAAAGGATGGATCCAGCTTCTCTTGCCTTCGCCGCTCTCCAGCACGACGGGCATCCCATGCACCCAGAATTTTTTCTCTTGTTGGGGTTTCAGCTCCACCGGAAGATAAAAAGGGATTTCAACCTTTCCAAGAGATTGCGCCAGATCCTGATCGTTCTTGGGATCGGTCGGTTCGGACAGGTCGAGATCAAGAACCACTGCGGCCGCCTTCCATTCGCTTAAAAGGCGCGCCATAATCGCGTGATAACTTCGGGGCCACGGCCAGGGACCTATCTCCGCTAAAGCCGTTTCCGGGATTTCGATCAGGACAATCCCCGGATGGGCTTGCCCCCAGGTAACCTGTTTTAAGAAACTGTCGCGAACGAGAGCTTCGAGACGATCCAGCTTGTGCGTTCCCAAAAGGAGGGCGAAAACGCCGATGATCAGGAAGTAAACCCCAAAGCGGATCCATCCTCGAAAAGACCGCGAGCGGGTGCGTGTAAAAAGTTTCTCGGTCGCTTCAATGGGTTCGTGGGAGGTCATGGTGGGTAAAATATTACTTCATTTTCACTTAAAGAGCCAGCATCCGTACGGCGGAAGGCGTACGGCGTCATGCTTTTTATGTTTTCGCCGTACTCCGTACGCCTTATCGCCTTACGAGCATCCCATACTATTGCCGCAATTCAGGCACTTATAGCAGGAGCCGCTTCGCACGGTCACATGGCCGCAATTCGTGCAGAAGGGCGCATCGCCCATCATGTTCGCCAGATGCTCGTTCGCGCCGGCAGCGCTGAGGGAAGTGTTCTTTTTGACAACGCTCACGGAGGGGACCGGGTCTTGAACCGAAGCGGGGGCCTCGATCGCGGGGGCCTGCGCAATTGCGGAAACTGTTTTTTTATTGATCTGAAGATCCTCGGGCTTGGGCGGGATCTGGACGAATTCCGTCATCCCAAGATATTCCATACCCAACACACGGAAAAGATAATCCACGATCGAGGTGGAGAGCTTGATATTCGGATGGTCCACAAGCCCCTGCGGTTCGAAACGGGTGAAGGTGAAGACATTCACAAATTCATCAAGAGGGACCCCGTACTGAAGCCCGAGCGAAACCGCGATCGCAAAGCAGTTCATCATGGAACGGAACGCGGCGCCTTCTTTGTGCATATCGACAAAGATCTCACCGATCGTTCCGTCTGGATATTCTCCGGTCCGGAGATAGATCTTTTGGCCCCCGACACGGGATTCGACCGTGATCCCCGCGCGCTTTTTGGGCAAGCGCTTGCGCTGCAGGACCAGAGGATGCGCCGTCTGGATCTCATTTTTCTTTTCGGTTTTTTTATCCGAAGCCGAATCGCCGGACTTGGTATTCAGCGGCTGTGACAACTTGGAGCCATCCCGGTAGAGCGCGACGGCCTTCAGCCCCATTTTCCAGGATTCCACGTAGATCTTTTCGATGTCTTCCACCGTGCTTTCGTGCGGGAGATTCACCGTCTTGGAAATGGCGCCGGAAATGAACGGCTGCGCCGCGGCCATCATCCGGACATGCGTCATGGGTTCAATGAAACGCTTGCCGTGTTTTCCGCACCGGTTCGCGCAATCAAAGACCGGTAAATGTTCAGGCTTGAGAAGCGGCGCGCCTTCGATCGTCATCATGCCGCACACCACGCCGTTGGCTTCTTCGATCTCTGCTTTCGAGAAACCGAGCGCCTCAAGCACGTTGAACCGGAGATGGTTATAATCTTCTGCCTTGAAACCAAGACGCTTCAGGGTATCCTCCCCAAGCGTCCATTTCGTAAAAGCAAAACTAAGATCAAATACCGACGGCAACATGGAGTCGATCTTATCCAGTTCGGGGCTCGTGAAACCTTTTGCGGCCAAAGTCGCGCGATTGATCCACGGCGTCCCTTCAAGGCGCGAAGTGCCCTGGATATACTCAATGATGTTCTGAATTTCGCTTTCGGAATATCCGAGTTTATGCAAAGCCGCGGGGACACCCTGGTTGATGATCTTGAAATAACCGCCGCCGGCGAGCTTTTTGAATTTTACGAGCGCAAAATCCGGCTCGATCCCGGTCGTGTCGCAATCCATAAGGAGCCCGATCGTGCCGGTCGGTGCGATCACGGAAACCTGCGCGTTACGATAGCCGTAAAGCTTCCCGATCTCAAACGCGTCTTCCCAATCTTCATGCGCCGCCACCAGAATATCCTGCCAGCAATGCTCGGCCGGGATCTTGTGCGCGGCCGCCCGGTGTTTTTCGATCACGCGTAACATCGAACTTTCATTTTTCTTGTAATCGGAGAATGGGTTTTTCGAAGCGGCGATCTCGGCTGAGGTCCGGTAGGCATGCCCCGTCAGGATCGCGGTAAGGGCGCTGCAGATCGCGGAAGCTTCGGCGCTGTCGTAGGGAATGCCGTTCACCATAAGGAGGCTTCCAAGATTGGCGTAACCAATTCCAAGTGGCCGGTAAACATGACTGTTTCCGGCGATCTGCTCGGTGGGATACGAGGCGTAATCCACCAGAATATCCATGGCCGTGATAAAAACACGCGTGGTGTGACGGAACCCGTCGACATCAAACGTCCCGTCGGCCTTGAGATATTTCATGACATTGATCGAAGCCAGGTTACACGCTGAATTATCCAGGAACATATATTCCGAACAAGGATTGGAGGCGTGAATGCGATCGGTGTTGGCGCAGGTATGCCAATCATTGATCGTCGTGTCGAATTGGACGCCGGGATCCGCGCACGCCCAAGCCGCGAACGCGATCTGGTCCATCATGTCCTTGGCTTGAAAAGTTTCGCAAACATCCCCGGTCGTGCGAAAACGCGTCTGCCATTTTCCGTCATTCAGATAGGCGCGCATAAATTCGTCCGAGATCCTCACGGAATTATTCGAATTTTGTCCCCCGACCGTCTTATAGGCCTCTCCGTTGAAATCCGAGGAATACCCGGCCGCGATAAGCGCGGCGACTTTCTTTTCTTCGCGGACTTTCCAGTTAATAAAATCCATGATCTCGGGGTGATCGAGATCGAGACAGCACATCTTCGCCGCACGGCGCGTGGTCCCGCCGGATTTTGTCGCGCCCGCCCCGCGATCCAGCACTTCCAAAAACGACATCAGTCCGGACGACGTCCCGCCGCTTGAGAGTTTTTCCTGGCGGCCGCGGAGTTTTGAAAAGTTCGTCCCGGTTCCGGATCCGAACTTGAAAAGCCGGGCTTCATTCTTGATCAGATCGAAAATGGACATTAGATTGTCATCGACGGACTGAATAAAACAGGCGGAACATTGCGGGTTGGAATAAGAATCCGTGGATTGCTGGATCGTGTCGGTCACCGGGTCCCAATAATAATTGCCGCCACTCCCCTTGATCCCGTAAAGGTCCATCCCGCAATTAAACCAGACGGGAGAATTAAAGGCGCATTTCTGCTGGATCAATAAATGGAGCATTTCTTCTTCAAAGACTTGCGCATCGGCCGGAGTTTTAAAATAACCCCCAAGCTTTTCACCCGCCACGCGGATCGAATGGGCAATGCGAGACACCACCTGTCGCGCGCTTACCTCGGACCCGGTTTCAGGAACTCCCGCCTTCCGGAAATATTTTGAAACAACAATATCGGTCGCAAGCTGGCTCCAGCTCTCGGGGACTTCAACGTTTTCCATCTTGAAAACCACCGAACCGTCAGGATTCGTGATCACCGAGCTGCGCTTGACGTATTTGATCTCATCCAGGGGGTGAACGTCCGGCTTTGTGAAAAATCTCCTGAATACAAGTCCTCGGCCGAGGCTTTGTCCTTCCTGAACGGATGGCAGTTTTGCTGTCTTCATAAAGCGTTATCTCTCCTTAAACTTTTTAAAAGCTTATTAAACATCACTATATGTGGGTGATTGCGTTATGCCCATCCACTACATATAGTATCGAACATCCCATTTTTTCATTGAGCTTATTTTGTATGGGGATGGATCGACGCTTTAAAAGATTACGTTTTCTTTTTTCCGGGCTTCGAACTCACGCGAAGACTCTCGCTTCTTTTTTCCCGCTGCCGGCGAATCAAATCTTTAAAAATCATGGGCCTTTTATTTTTCTTATCGAAAATTTTTTCAAATTTGCTCGGCGAGAGGAATTCTAGTCCCAATACCTATCAATTTCAACAAATTTGAAATTGGGGCAATCCTTGTCACCCTTTAGAAAATAAATCGAGACAAGGATAGCAAAGAAACTTCTGATGTCAACGCTATTTAAAATAAATTTTCAATGTTTCTGAAAATTTATTTGCCAATGCAGAATTCCGAGAAGATCACATCCAGAAGATCCTCGGAATAAACCTCTCCTGTCAGCTCTTTCATGGCTTCCAGGGCCAAGCGAAGGTCGGGCGTCACAAATTCGAGTGACATTTTTCCTTTAAATGAGCCCTCAGCTCGTTGTATCGCTTCGAGCGCGGATTCTAATGCCTTTTTATGACGGAGTTTCGTGATCTGCTCCCCCGCCTCGGAAGTTCCTTTCTCCAAACACCCCGCGATCTTTTCTTCGAGCTCCCCGAATCCCTCGCGCGTCTTTGCGGAGATCCGGATCAGGGGTTTTTCTTCCAAGAACAGCTTAAGCTCCTTCACTTTGACCCGGGAGGAGAGATCGGATTTATTTATAAGCACAAGCACGGTCTTGTCCTGGGGAATATTTTTAAAAACGTGGCGATCTTGCTCCTCGATCGGCACGGAACCATCCATCACATAAAGCACGACGTGGCTTTCCTTGATCGCCTCCAAGGTGCGGTCCATACCCATTTTATCCAGGGGATGTTCCGGCGTAGAAATAAGTCCTGCGGTGTCTCGCAGACGGATATAGAGCCCGCGGATCTCAAGAGCTTCTTCTAAATGATCGCGCGTGGTGTGCGGCAGATCGGAAACAAGCGCGCGGTCGCGCTCAAGAAGCGAGTTAAAAAGCGAGGATTTCCCGACATTGGGTTTTCCCACGAGGGTCACGAGCATGCCTTCGCGGATCAACTGGTTGCGTCCAAAGCCCGCGATAAGAGAGCGAATTTTTTCCTGAACGCTTGTGAATTGTTTTTGCATGCCGGTCTTAACATCCACTTCCAGGTCTTCTTCCGGGAAATCAAGATAAGCTTCCATGTGAGCCAAAAGTCTGACGAGCGAATCTTTTAACTCTCTAAGCGTACGGGAAAGAGCGCCGGAAAGTTGACGAACCGCGATGTCAAGCGAGCGATCGCTTTTGGCGTGGATCAGATCGAGCACTGCTTCTGCTTGGGTAAGATCGATCTTTCCGCTCAGAAAAGCCCGGCGTGTGAATTCTCCGGGCTCCGCATGACGGACGCCTTTCCCAAGCAAAGAACCCAGGATCTTCCTTGTGACCGCGACACCCCCATGACAGCTGATCTCGATCACGTCCTGCCCGGTATAGGACCGCGGAGCGCGGAAACAGCTGACAAGCACCTGATCCACGAGAAGTCCCGCAGGGTCTGTAAACTTTCCCCAGCGGATCGTATTGGCGGGCGTATCCTTCAATTTTTCATGTTCAGGGGAAACAAAAAATGGCTCGACGGCTTCAAACGCCCCTGGACCGCTGACGCGGATCACCGCAATGCCTCCCTCGCCCGCGGGAGTCGCGATTGCGGCGATGGTGTCTTCGAAATCGAGTTTAGACATGGTTTAAGATCCTTCGCGCCTCACCCACCAGATAAAAAGATCCCGTGACAACGGCGGTGGCGCCGGGATTTGTTCCTTTTCTCGCAAGATCCAACGCCTCTTCGACATTCTGAGCCGTGAGAACGCATTTGAAAAGTCCTTTCGCCTCAGAGACGAGCATCGCGACAGGCTTGGCGCGATTTCCCGCGATACCGGTCAGGACCACCTTCGAAAAAAACCGGCTCAGACTCCGGAGCATCTCACGACTATTCTTATCATTCATTGCTCCGAAGACAAGCCAGGGGTTTCGGACTCGCTGCATTTCGAGGGATCGAACCAATTCTTTCATCGAAATCGGATTGTGCGCGCCATCCAAGATAAACCGGCGTCCGCCTTGAAGGAAAGTTTCCATCCGGCCTTTCCAGTGCTTCGCCAGCAATCCTTTTCCTGATCGCTCAGGCGTTATTAACAAATTAAAATCCTTCCGCAAGATCTCGGCGGCTTTCAACGCGACGCCGGCATTCATTTTTTGAAAATCCCCGGCGAGCCCGAGCGGAATACCCGTCGCCGGCTTTGCCTTCCATAAAATTCCTTTTTTTTGTTTCACGGCTCCAAGGATCACCCGGAGCGCTTCCGGGCATTGTTTCCCAACCACGACGCGGTTCCGTGGTTTGATGATCGCGGCTTTTTCAGCGGCGATCTTTGAAATCGTGTTGCCCAGGAACGCTTCATGATCAAGATGAATGGGCGTGAGGATCACCAGCGGCGCTTTGAGGATATTGGTTGCATCAAGCCGGCCTCCGAGCCCGATTTCGAAAATGCCGATCTTGACACCCGCTTTCGCAAAAATCCAAGTGGCAAGAAACGTCAGGATCTCGAAATAGGTCAGAACGCCGCAGGCTTTCGGAAGAGGGTTTTTGCGGAGAAGTTTCTGGATCTCGGAAAGCCCTTCGGCCCACAGCCTGGGAGATGCCATGGTTCCCTGAATGCGTATTCGCTCGCGCGGATCTTCGACATGCGGTGAGTGATAATAGCCCGTGCGGATGCGATTGGCCTTAAGGATCGATTCGAGGAAAAAACCGGTCGAACCTTTTCCTGTAGTGCCTGCGATCAGAATGGGGGAAAAATTCTTTTCCGGATGGCCCGCTGCTTTGAGCAAATGCTCCATCCGTTCAAGATTGAAAAAAGGGTTCTTGGGCAGTTGGGCGAGTTTTTCGAGATCGATGAAAGCGTTTAAATAACGAAGGGATTGGGAGTAGTTCATAAACACGGCATAAGGCGTACGGCGTACGGAGAAAAAAACGCGGGACGCCGTACACCGTACGCCGTACTCACGTTAATGTTTAAAATGCCGCTCGCCGGTGAAAGCCATCGCAATACCCGCCTGATCGCAAGCTGCGATCACGTCCGCATCGCGGATTGACCCGCCGGGCTGGATGATGGCTTTGATCTTGTGCTTGGCCGCCGCTTCGATCGAGTCCGGCATCGGGAAAAAGGCATCGCTGCCGAGCATCGCGCCTTCGGTAAGGTATCCGGCCTTCTGCATCGCGATCTGCACAGAATCCACGCGGGACATCTGCCCCGCCCCGATCCCCACCGTGTGTTTGCCCTGGGTCAGCACAATCGCGTTTGATTTCACGACCTTGGAACACTGGAACGCAAAGATCAGCTCCTCGGTCTCCGCTTCAGAAAGCTTGGCCTTCGTGACAAAGTGCAATTTCTTCTTCAGTTCTGCCATATGGTCCTTGATGGGCCGGTTTTTTTCCTGTACGAGGATTCCCGTGCGAAGGAACTTCACATCGTAGAGATTTTCGTCGCGGAATTGATGAACCTCGATCAGACGGAGATTTTTCCGGGCCTTCAGAAGTTTCAAGGCTCCCGGTTTAAAGGACGGCGCGACCATGACTTCAAAAAAGGCAAGCTTCTCGAGGACTTTTTCCGCGATCTTGCGATCGCAGCAACGATTCACGCCCACGATCCCGCCGAACGCCGAAAGAATATCGCCATCGATCGCTTTGTCGACCGCCACCAGGGCCTGCGTGTCTTGCGCGATCCCGCACGGATTGTTGTGTTTGATCACACAGGCTGCCGGCGCGTTGAATTCCGCCAAGACGTCCAGCGTCGCATCGACATCCATAAGATTATTAAAGGAAAGCTCTTTGCCGTGAAGCTGGGTCCAGGAGGCCGAGGCCTTGTGTGTGGTCGGCACATAAAAAGCGGCTTTCTGGTGAGGGTTCTCGCCATACCGGAGATCCTGCGCTTTTTTAAAATGAAAAACGAATTGCGACGGCAGCGCGGGTTCATCGCCCGTCTTTTTCTTGTGCTTGGCCATGAATTGACTGATCACCGCATCATAAGCGGAAGTTTTTTCGAAAACTTTCTGAGAAAGCGCGAAGCGGGTTTCGTCCGTGACGCTTCCTTTGTGTTCGTCGAGTTCTTTCGCGACGCGCTCATAATCCGCGACATCCGTGATGACGGTCACCGACTGATAGTTCTTCGCCGCGGAACGAAGCATCGAAGGTCCGCCGATATCAATGAATTCCTTGGCGTCATCCATGCTCAGGTTCCCTTTGCTCGTCGCTTCCTCAAAAGGATAGAGATTCACGACGACAAGATCGATGGGCTTGATGCCATGCGCCTTGACCTGCTTTTGATGGCTTTTCTTATGACGAAGAAAAAGAAGGCCGCCGTGGATCTTCGGGTGAAGGGTCTTCACGCGCCCGTCGAGCATTTCGGGAAATCCCGTGTAATCTTCGACCGCCATCGCGGGAACTTTGGCTTCTTTAAGGGCTTTCAAGGTGCCGCCGGTGGAGAGGATCTCCGCGCCGTGCTTGCGCAGTGTTTTAGCGAAAGGAATAAGGCCGGTTTTATCGGAGACGCTTATGAGTGCGCGGCGAACGGTGTGACGTGACATCTTGTTGAACCCTCCTTTTAAAGAAACGGTGCAGTTTTAAAGTGACGGGACCGGGTTTTCCCGTGCCGATCGCGCGGCCATCGAGTTCACGGACCGGCAGGACCTCCCAGGAAGTGTTGCAAAGAAAAGCTTCATCCGCATTGAAAAATTCATGCCGGGTCATCGGAACTTCTCGGACCGGTATCCCGAGTTCGAGGGCGCATTTTATCACAAACCTACGGGTCACTCCATTCAAGATTCCGTGCTCAGGCGGTGTCAACAGCGTCGCTTTTCCGTTTTTGAGGGATTGGACGATAAAAAAATTTCCGGTGCGTGTTTCGGTGAGAAAACCCCCTTGATCCAGGAATACCCACTCATAGATGTTGTCGGGATGAGGCTCCGTGCTGGCTAAAATGGCCTGTTGATACGCTGAGGTCTTAGCTTGCCAGGGAAAGGTGTTCGGTCCGCCACGAGGAAAGGAAGCGGTTTTAAGCACCACGCCCTTTTCGTAGAGCTCTTTGGCATGCGTCCGGCTTCCCAGGACCACAAAAGTCTTTCCTTCCCATAGGGTCAAACGGACAAAACCCTCTTTCTGCCCGGAGGCCTTGAGCGCCATTCTTATTTCCAGACGGAGTTTCGCCGCGTCAGGGAAGGGTTGGTAGCCCACGGTCTTTGCAGATTCTAAAAGCCGAAAGAGATGCTCTTCCTCGTGAAAGATCCGGCCATCGTAGGCGCGCATGCTTTCAAAAATGCCGGCCGCTTCCGTTCGCATGAGATCGAACGAAAGTTCCCCGCTAACCTCTTTTCCATTTTGATAGATTTTGTAGTTCATCGTCAAGTCACCTGCCACCAGGTTGCCAAGTCACCCGTTTTTCACTTGGTGACTTTGTGTCCTTGTGTCTTGGTGTCATATGGATGCTTCTTTTAATGCCTTCACTAACGCCGCTGCTTTATGAAGTGTCTCTTCATATTCCTTTTCCGGATCCGAATCGTACACAATGCCCGCGCCCACCTGAAGATGCCCTTTTCCGTTTTTCAAAAGAAGGGTCCGTATCACGATGTTCAGATCCATATCCCCATGAAAATCGATATAGCCCAAAGATCCGGTATAGATGCCGCGTTGCACGGGCTCAAGCTCATCGATGATCTGCATGCAACGGATCTTGGGGCACCCCGTGATCGTCCCGCCAGGAAACATGGCCCGGATCACGTCGAGCGCGTCCTTGTTTTTTTTAAGCTTCCCCGTGATCCTGGAAACGATGTGCACCACGTGGGAATATTTTTCAAGCGTCATAAACTCCCGAACCTTCACGGAGCGGTAATCGCAGACGCGGCCGAGATCGTTCCGCTCAAGATCCACGAGCATCAGATGTTCGGATTTTTCTTTTTCATTTTGAAGAAGTTTTTTTCGCCACTCAGCGACCCGCCTCGAGGCGCCACGGGCGGGACACGTTCCCGCGATCGGCCGCGTCTCACACAGGCGGCCCTTCTTCCGGACCAGCCGCTCGGGGGATGAACTCACGATCTCAAGATCTCCTGCTTTCAAAAAACAGGAAAAAGGCGACGGATTGATCGCGCGAAGCTTGCCGTAAAGTTCCAGAGAAGAGCCTTCGTATCCGAATGAAAAACGCTGCGAAAGATTCGCCTGATAAATATCCCCGGCCACGATATATGCCTTGGCTTTTTTAACCATCCCCTTGAACTGCCCTTTCATCATTTCCGCCGTCAACCGATTCATCTTAAAACGCTGTTTTGTGTTCGGAGCGGCTTTTTCAAAATAAATTTTTAATTTTTCCGCTCCCCGATCATGGGCCGCGAGATAATAAACGCACTTTTGATGATCATAAACGATCACGTCCCGGAAAAGACCCCAATAGCCTCGGGGGACGTCCGGACCCGGCTTTGCCCGGAATTTTATTTTGTCGCAAAGATCTGCGGCTTCGTATCCCAAATAGCCGACGAATCCTCCTGTAAAGAACGGATAAGCGTTCGGGCCACGGGTTTGATATTTCCTGAAGGCTTTTTTGAGAACAGGGAAAAATTCGCGGGCGGGATATTTTCCGTTCAGTTCGCCTTCTATAGAGAGGGCCTTTTCTTCCAGACGGATCTCAACGGCCGGATTCATGCCTATATAGGAATAGACTTGATCGGGCGGGGCGTGGTGAGGGCTGTCCAGAAAGAAGCAAGTTTTGGAGCTTGCGTGAACTGCTTGAAAAACCTCCCAGGGAGTTTTTGAAGAGCGGAAGGTTTCGATCACCAGCGGCATAAGGCACCCGAAAAACGAGTGAGGACTTCGCGGATCTTGAAATTATTCTTTATGTGAATAAAAAACAAGCCCGGTCGCGAGCTTGGGATAGAAATAGGTGGATTTTTGGGGCATGCGCTCGTTGACGGCGCCCATCTTCTCGAGCATTTCGACCTTGGGCGGCTGCAAAAGAAAAACCGCTTCAGCCTCGCCTTTTTGCAGGGGCGCCACGGCCCCGTCAACTGTGTGCTCGAATTTCAAGACCGCTTCCCATCGATCTTCTGTAAGTCCGAGGAGTTCGACAAAGATCAGATGCGCCAGCACGTTCACGTTCAGATCGTACCAAACGTCGGGCTTGCCCTGGACCATCCGCGCTTTCGCTTTTTCCTTGTCGACCATGGTGAGAAGGAAACATCCTTCGCTGAGAACCATTCCGAAGATCTTTCCTTCCTGATCATAAGAAGCCGTCATCTCTTTTAATTTTTCGAGCGAAACTTTTTCGATTTTAAAATATTCTCCCAGCCGGCGAAGGGCTTCGCCGCCGTCCATGCCAAGCTTCGTCAGAATCCGGTGCGTGGGAAGAACAATGAACCCCGGATCATCAAAGCTCACGAGCGCCATATACATATAATCGAATGGGAAAAGCACCATATCTGCCGAATGCTTCTCTTCCCTCTGCAGCCGGGCATATTCCAGCGCAGTTTCATAACGGTGATGCCCGTCCGCGATATAAACTTTCTTGGACTGCAGCGCCTTATGGAGTTTGGCGATAATGTCAGGATCCTCGATCGCCCAAAGCGTGTGCACAATCTTGTCGTCGTCCTCGGCCTCAAAGATAGGGCTGGAATTCATCGGGTCCTGGATCATGCTCCGGACCTCGAATCCTTTATCTTTGTAAAGACCGAACGCGGGAGAAAAATTGGTCTGTACGGTCCGCAGAAGCCGCATGCGATCTTCTTTGGGGCCGCGGAGCGTCTTCTCATGAGGAACGATAATGCCTTTTTCGAACGGCTCAAGCCGGACGCGACCCAAGAGCGCGAACCGGTTTTTGGTGGCTTGAGTTACGGGATCCTTGAAAGTCTGCCGGTACACATAGTAGCAGGGTTCTTTTTCCTGAATGAGGACGCCTTTTTTCTGCCAATCCTGAAAGGTATCGCGAGCTCGTGTGTAGGAATTGCTCTGGTCCGTATCGGCGGGATCTTTTTTATTCAGGATAAGACGAATGCAGTTAAACGGCGAATTTTCATAAAGCTTTTTTTGCTTTTCCGGAGAGATCACATCATAAGGCGGCGCCAGGACCGAAGAAATTTTAACGCTCTTGGCGTCATAGCGCCAAGCCTTGAAAGGCTGGAAATCAAGATGCTTTGTTGAAGTGCGGGAACCGCGCGGGTTGTTCATAGGGACGGAATATTAACACATGACATATTCTTTTACAAGAATATGTCGGGAAACGTTCCGCGGGGAACGTAAGCGTCCATCGTTCCCCGTTCGCCGTTCCCCGATTTTATTTATTTTACTTTGGCGCCATCTGAAATGGGACGCTCAGGCGTGATGAGCGTCAGAAGGGTCTCGTTGGAAGCCGCGAGAAGCATCCCTTGGGATTCTACGCCGCGGATCACGGCAGGATCCAGATTATCGATCACGACGATTTTCTTCCCTTTCAGCTGCTCTTCCGTGTAATGGGCCCGAATGCCGGCCACGATCTGCTTGCGAATCTCGCCGATCTTAATGCCCAGCACATAGAGGCGATCCGCGTTCGGGTGCGGGGTGACAGTCTCGATCTCAGCGACTTTAATGTCTAATTTCTGAAAATCCTCATAAGAGGCCATCTGGTAACTCCTTCGTTTTAAGAAATATTGTGGTTTTCATCCCGTGAGTCGAGAGCATTCTAACAGAAAAGAAAGATAGGAAAAGAGCTATCGAATAGGGTTATCGGACGTATCTCCTGTAACTTTCGTTCCCTAAAACGCTTAGAAACGCCTTGTTTCGCTTGATTTTCGAACCCTTACTGCTATCATATTGCGCCATCGACTGGAAATCCCATCGTCTTCATATAAATCAACCGGGAGGAAATCCATGGGGAAGATCAAGATCGCTATTGTAGGTGTCGGAAATTGCGCCGCGTCGCTCGTACAGGGTATTGAGCACTACCGCGCTCTCGCCGGCCAAAAACCTGTCAAAAACAAGCCTGTCGAGCACCTCGGTCTTATGAATTACGACATGGGCGGCTATTTCCCCCAGGATATCGAGGTTGTGGCTGCTTTTGACATCGACAAGCGTAAGGTGGGTGAACGCCTGGATGTGGCGCTTGCCGCAAAACCCAACTGCGTTTGGTCCATCGGCTCGGTCTCCAAAAGCAAGATCAAGGTCGAAATGGGCAATATCCTGGACGGGGTTTCCGAGCATATGGCCAGCTATAAAGAAGACCGCACCTTCCTCCCTTCCGATAAGAAATCCTGTAATGTGGAAAAGGTCCTGAGAGAAAGTGGCGCGGAGATTCTCCTGAACTACCTCCCTGTCGGCTCTCAAAAAGCCACCGAGTTTTATGCCGAGGCGTGCCTGAAAACAGGCATCAGCCTTATCAACTGCATGCCGGTCTTCATCGTCTCTAACCCTGCCTGGGCGAAACGCTTTGAAGCCAAGCGTATTCCTTGTGTCGGTGACGACATCAAGGCCCAGATCGGCGCCACTGTCACGCACCGCACGCTGGCCAAGCTTTTCATGGACCGCGGTTGCAAGATCGACCGCACCTACCAGCTGAACACCGGCGGCAACACGGACTTCCTGAACATGCTCAATCGCTTACGTCTGGAATCGAAGAAGATCTCCAAAACCTCGGCGGTCCAGAGCCAGCTTGATATTCCGCTCGATGAGGACAATATCCACATCGGTCCTTCGGATTATGTTCCCTGGCAGAATGACAACAAGGTTTGCTACCTTCGCATTGAAGGCCGTGGATTCGGCGGCTTCCCTGTCACCGCTGAAATGCGTCTTTCGGTCGAAGACTCGCCCAATAGCGCCGGTTGTTCCATCGACGCGATCCGGGCTTGCAAGATCGCCCGGGACCGCAAGATCGGTGGACCGCTCATCTCCATGTCGGCCTACACCATGAAGCATCCGCCCAAACAGATCGTGGACTACGAAGCCAAGGAACTGGTTCGCAAGTTCATCCAGGGCACTTGCCCCCGGTAGTTATGTCGCTACGCGAAACGCTGTATCCTAAAGTCGAGCCGATCGCCAACGCCATCGTCTCTTTCCTGAAGGCGCAGGGTATTTCTCCGATGCAACTGACGCTCGGAGGAGCGGCCTTAAGCCTCCTGACCGGCGTCATCTACGCGAAGGGATATCTTTTCCTCGGCGGGGTATTCCTTTTCGTTGCCGGAGCCGCCGATCTTCTTGACGGTCTTCTGGCGCGCACGACCGGCAAGACAAGTCCCTTTGGTGCTTTCCTGGACTCGGTCGTGGATCGCTACTCGGATTTTTTCGTGTTCGCGGGGCTGGCAACTTATTACGTCCGGAATGGTGAGGTTTTCTGGTTCTTCGTCACGCTCGGCATCATCCTCGGCTCTGTCGCGATCAGTTACACCAAGGCGCGCGCCGAGAATTTTATTAAAAATTGCAGTGTCGGTGTTTTTGGAAGGTCAGAAAGAATTCTCATCTTGATCGCAGCTTCCCTGGTGACGCCCCTTCTGAAACTTGCGCTGTTGGTCTTGCTGGTAGGCACGCATATGACCGCCATTCAACGCATTCTCCACACAAAAAAGATCCTCGCTGAATCTCCCCGGAGTTAAATGGATCGCCCAGGTCTTTATTTTCCCTTCATGAAGGGCGACCTGGACGGCCCCAATCTCAGTTGCGCTTCGATTGATCGGTATTGGGACCGCCCAGCGCGCTCCTTTCTTTGGATCTTCCTTCTCGTCTTCCTCTTAGGCTTCAGCTCTATCTCCCAAGCTGAAACGGCTCCGAACGTGGAGCTGGAGGGGATTCTTCAAAAGATCGAGTCCCGTCATTACCGCTGGATCGCGATCCGCGCGGACGTCCTTCTTTTTTTCGCCAAAGAAGGAAACCCGAACGCCATGTGCGGCGGTGAGCTTTTGTACCAACGACTCGATGAACGGATGCTTCTCACTTGCGTGGACGCCCGCCACGAAGTGATGTTCGTGTTTCGTACGCTCGATCGCCGCTTTGATCTTTATCTCCCGGCTCAAAACACCGTCTATCACGGTTCCATCTTTGACCTGGAAGATTCTCCGGATATTGAAAGCCATCTCAAGGCCCGCGATCTTTACCGGGCCCTCAAGCCGATGGCCGTCGACGCGCGCCGCACCAAAGTCGAAAGGACCAACTCAGCGATCACGAGCCTGGACGTTTACGGACGCAATAAAGACTCGGGAACTTTGATGAGAAAACTCTATCTGACGCCTGAGGGCGACGTGCGCGGCGAACTCTTTTATGATTCCACGGGGCGACCCGTGACGGAGATCCAACGCTACGATTTTCAGAAACTCAAGGCTCGCGTCGGAGCCTACGATTCGATCATTTTCCCCAAGAAGATCACGATCACATCGCCCGAAACAAAAAAAGGCAGCGCGATCTTCTTCACTAAAGTCGCAGCGCTCGACTCGGTCGATCCCCTGGATTTCATTTTAAGGATTCCCCCCGGGACTAAAGAAATTTTCCTGAATGAGCGGGACCCCCGCTTTCAGGCCTTAAAAGCCGCGCCAACAACGCCGGCGCCTTCCGCAAAAGAGATGCCCGTTTATTTAGCCAAGCCTTTGAAAATTTCTGCGACAAAAAAGAAGCCGGCTCCTGCGCCAAAAGAAGCGCCAAAAATCCAGGAACCCGCCGCCGCGCTTGAGGCAGTTCCTGTGGTTGTAAAAGCGCCTGAAAATATTGCCGCGGCCGTAGCTTTGAACGATCAATCCCCGGAAGGACCCTCCCCCGCATCAAACGATCAAACAACCCTCGACCCTTCCGTAGATCCCTCGATGGACATGGGAAAACAATAAAACGAGAAGCGAAATAAAAAATCAGTCTGCTAAGTCGTTTCGAAGTGATGGCGAACTTCCTTGCCCTGCTTCAAATAGATGGTATCTTCGGCAATATTGTTAGCAAGATCGGCAATGCGCTCGAGATTCCGGCTGATCATCACAACGCTTAAGGCCCGGCGAACCGTTTGAGGATCTTTTTCCATGAGCCCCGCCATATCCTGATAAATCTTGTCATTGTAGCCGTCGATCTTGTCGTCACTTTCCAGGACTTTGCGAGCAAGGTCCACATTCTCGTTCATAAAACAATCGAGTGCATTCCGGACCATTTTTTTTACGGCGTCCGCCATCGGTTCCAACGGAAAATCCAACTTGAGCGGCGGTTGGCTGATCAGAAATTGGCTTTTCTCGGCGATATTGACCGCGTGGTCGCCCATACGCTCCAGATCCGTATTGATCTTGAGGATCATGGTAATAAGCCGGAGATCGCGGGCCATCGGTTGTACGAGCGCGAGGAGCGTGTGCCCGCTCTCATCAATCTCGATTTCAAGCGCGTTGATGACCTTCTCGTCCTCCAGCACCGCCTTCACGCGGTCCTCGGAACGCTCGACGAGCGCCTCAAAGGATTTTTCAATGGCGCCCTCAACCAAAAGCCCCATCTGGAACAATTTCTGTTTCAGTATCTTCAGCTCTTCCGCGAAATGTCTTTCCATGATTTTCTCCTTAATGAGCAGACAATTTGCGGAACTCAGTGATCGCAAATTGCAGGCTCTGTTTGCCGTCTGCGAATTAACCCCGCCGCTTTCTTGCGAAAGCAAGATGGCGGGGTGAATTCAGCCTTGCATCTTACGAATGCTTCGCTTCGTAAAATGCGACTTCATTCATCCGTATCTTCCGGTAATGTAGTCTTCGGTTTGTTTTTCTGCTGGATTCGTAAAGATCTGCCTGGTCTCTCCGTATTCGATCAGTTTTCCGAGAAGCATAAATCCCGTGCGGTCTGAAACGCGGGCTGCTTGTTGCATGTTATGCGTCACGATCAGAATCGTATAATGCTTCTTCAGCTCGAACATCAATTCCTCGATCCTTTGGGTCGCCACCGGATCGAGCGCCGAACAGGGCTCGTCCATGAGCACAACATCCGGAGTGACGGCCATAAGACGGGCAATACAAAGCCGCTGCTGCTGTTCGAGCGAAAGATTCAGGGCGGAATAGTCCAGCCGGTCCTTCAAAACATCCCAAAGCTGCACATGAATGAGCGCCTGCTCCACGACCTCCTGGAGCCGCCCCTTATCCATAAGCCCGTGCGTCCGCGGACCGTAGGCAATATTGTCAAAAATAGAAAGCGGGAAAGGGTTGGGCCGCTGGAAAACCATGCCGACCTTTTTACGAAGTTCCACAAGATCGGTCCCGAGATCATAGATGTTCCGCCCGTCGATCAAAACCTCACCGGTGATCTTCACCCCGTCGACCAGATCATTCATGCGGTTGAACGTCCGGAGCAAAGTGGATTTACCGCATCCTGAAGGCCCGATCAGCGCGGTGATCATTTTCTCCTCGATCGCAAGATCCACATGGATCAGCGCCTGGAACGTTCCGTAGAACAGGTCGAGATTTTTCGTTTCGATCTTTTTCATATATTTCAATAGCCCTGTTTTTTTGTCATCCCCGAATGCTTTAATCGGGGATCCAGTTCTGGATTCCCGCTAGATACATGCGGGAATGACAGAAGAAGAAAACTACCCGAACCTTCCGGTGAGATAATCATTAGTACGTTTATCGCGAGGAGTCGTGAAAAGTTTCTGCGCTTCATCGATCTCCACAAGCTCTCCCATTAAAAAGAACGCGACCCGGTCCCCCACGCGCGCCGCCTGTTTCACATTGTTGGTCACGAGGATCTGCGTGTAGCGGGATTTCAATTCCCGCATGGCTTCTTCCACTTTCGCCGTAGAAATGGGGTCCAGCCCGGAGCACGGTTCGTCATACAGAATAACTTCCGGCTCCACCGCCAGCGTCCGCGCGATACAAAGGCGTTGCTGCTGACCCCCGGAAAGCTTCATCCCGGAAGACGAAAGCCGGTCTTTCACCTCATCCCATAGAAATGACGCCTTGAGACTTTTTTCCACGATCTCTTCGAGTTTTTTCTTATCTTTCACGCCGTGGCGCCTGGGGCCGTACGCAACATTGTCAAAAATCGACATCGGAAGCGGGATGGGAAGCGCAAAGACCATGGTCACTTTCTTCCGGACCTCTTCGGCGTCCATCTCTCGATTGATGTCCTTGCCGTTGAGAAGAATCGACCCTTTCATTCTGCAACCAAGATCCAGATCATTCAGCCGGTTCAAGGCGCGCAAAAAAGACGTCTTCCCGCTATTCGCCGGGCCGATTACACCGAGGATCTCTTTGTCTTTCACGGAAAAATTCACATCCTTTAAGGCCCAGACATCGTCATAACGAATATTCAGGTCCTCGACGGCTATTTTGACAGGGCTAAGCTCTACCATTGTTTTTTACTCCGGATATGGGCGCGCACAATGATCGCCACAAGATTTAGCGAAAACACCATGCCCACCAGCACAAGCGCGGTCCCGTATTGCAGCGCCGGCTTCACATTCGGCACTTGCGTTGAAAGCACATAAAGATGATACGGAAGCGCCATGCATTGATCGAAGATTGATTGCGGGAGCCTGGGCAGATAGAACGCCGCGACCGTAAAAAGGATGGGGGCCGTTTCCCCCGCAGTCCGGCTAACGCCTAAGATGGATCCCGTCAAAATGCCGGGAAGCGCATTGGGAAGCACCACGCACCGGATCGTTTCCCATTTACTGACGCCGAGGGCAAGACTCGCTTCCCGGAAAGAACGAGGAACGCTCATAAGCGCTTCTTTGGAAGACGTGATAATCACGGGCAGTTCCATGATCGCGAGGGTGAGCGCCCCCGCAAGGATTGAAGACCCGAAATGGAAAAAGATCACAAAAAGCCCGAGACCGAAAAGACCGTAGACCACGGAAGGAACACCCGCCAGGTTCACGATGGCGATCTCGATCATCCGCGTCCACCAGTTTTTCCTGGCATATTCCACAAGATAGATTGCCGTGAGAACTCCCAGCGGCAGGGCAACGCTGATCGCACACGCGACAAGGCATAATGTCCCCATGATCGCGGGAAAAATACCGCCGGCCCGCATTCCCATCCGCGGCATCTCGGTCAAAAATTGCCAGCTGATGGCGGGCAACCCTCTCTTGATAAGGATCATCAGGATCAGGGCCACCGGAACGATCACGATGACCGCGGCCAGACCCAGTAGCGCAAAAGCGATCTTTTGTTTTGTCTGAGACTTAAGTTTCATTTCTTTTTCCTGTGGCGCGCCATATCGGCAAAAAAATTGATGAGAAATGTGATCCCGAAAAGGACCAGTCCGATGGCAAAGAGCGAAAAATAATGCTCGCTCCCGCGCACCGTCTCGCCCATTTCGGCGGCAATGGTGGCGGTCAGCGTCCGGACGGGCGCCAGGATCGTCTCAGGCATGACCGAGGCATTGCCGGTCAGCATCATCACCGCCATGGTCTCTCCGATCACGCGCCCGATCCCGAGCATGATGGCCGCCACGATCCCGGACGACGCTGCAGGAATAATGACCCGATAGATCGTTTGCCAATGCGTCGCCCCAAGCGCGAGGGATCCTTCCTTATAAGTCCGCGGCACGGAGGTGATTGCATCTTCCATAATGCTGACCATGGTCGGGATGGCCATAAAAGCGAGCGCAATGGAACCCGTGAGCGCGGTCAGTCCTGTTGGAAGATGGAACAGGTTTTTGACAACGGGGCCGAGCATGGCCATACCAATAAAACCGATCACAATGCTTGGAATTGCGGCCAAAAGCTCCACGCCGGCTTTCAGGATTTCCCGCATCCATCGAGGCGCGATCTCTCCGATGAAGATCGCGCAGGCCATGCCAAGCGGAACCGAAATAACGGTCGCCCCGAGCGTCACAACCAACGAGCCGAGAAAGAGCGGCAGGATCCCGAATTGCGGAGGTTCGGCAAGCGGGCTCCAGATCTGCCCGAAGAGAAAATCCTGGACCCTGATCGTTTTGAAGAGCGTGAGTCCGTCTTTTGCCAAAAAAATAAAAATCAAAATGACAAAGAGAATACACGCAAAACCATTCAGGAGAATGGCCTTTTCAATGATCGCTTCGCGGAATTTTCTCACAGCCTTCACCCCGTTAGAGATAGGAAGCGCTCCTCAAAGGAGCGCTTCCGTCAAGATTAGAATGACAGAGAGAAAATCTCGTTCATCTTTTTAATGCTCTCTATTTTAAAATACTTTCAACGAATCTCTAACGGGGCAAGCGAAACAAAACCCATGTCTTCCACGATCTTCTGGCCCTTGGCGCTCAGAGCGAAATCGATGAATGCCTTGATCTCCCCATTGGGTTTGAACCCCGTATACATATAGAGGAAACGCCAGATCGGGTAGGTCCTGTTCATCGCGGTCTCTTTGGAAGGCGGGACGAAGGCCTCTCCGTTCTTCTTTGCGACCGCAATAGTTTTGACCTTCGCGGACACGTAACCGAGGCCGTCGTAGCCAATCGCGCTTTCGCTTGTCGAGGTTTCATTAATAATGGCCTCGGAGGACGGAAGCATCAGGACCGACGGCGCAAACTGCTCCGGCCCTTTCTCATTCCCTTTCCTCAATACTTGCTCCAGAAAATACATATGCGTTCCGGAGTTCCTCTCGCGCGAGAGGACCAGGATCTTCTCGTTCTTTCCGCCGACTTCATTCCAGTTGGTGATCTTACCCGTAAAAATATCGGAGAGTTGATCGATCGTCAGCTCCTTGACGGGATTCGCCGGGTTCACGATCACCGCGAGCGCGTCGATCGCCACTTTGAATTCTTCCGGATAGTACCCGGCCTTTTGTGCGTCCTCGAGCTCTTTCTTCTTGATCTTGCGGCTCGCATTGGCGATATCGGTCGTCCCATTGATGAGCGCCGCGATCCCGGTTCCGGACCCACCGCCTGTCACGGCAAGACTTGCCTGGGGATTTTCCGCCATAAATTCCTCCGCCCACGCCTGGCTCAAATTCACGATCGTATCCGACCCCTTGATCTGAATCATCTTTTCTTTCGCATGAGCAGCACCCGCACACAAAAACAAGGTTGCCAATGCGACCCCTGATATTGCGATTAATTTTTTCATTTGTATTCTCCTTTTTACCGCAACCAGTTTAACCGAATGCGGACTTGGTGAATGTAAAATCCTTGTAAAGCTTTAGAACTTGTACGTCATGTCGATCTGGAACCGGCGAACGGATTGATCCACCTGCATACCGTTCACCGTGGAATCCCTCTGAGTGATCGGCCGCACCAGGTAGCACGCGCCATTCAATGTCAGATAATCTGTAAGGTTATATCCCACCTTAATAACACTTCCGGCCTTGTCGGTGCCGCCGTAGTTGTACCCCCCGAAGTCGCTATCATTAAAAGCGCCCACCACAGAGTTCGCGCCGATATACTTGTATTGATAGCTTCCTTGCCAATCTCCCTTTTTCACGAGTTTCCCGAGCGTAAGACCCAACGACCAGGCATCCGCGCCACCCTGCATCGAATTACCAGGGCTTGCTAGAGGAAGTCCGGACTGGTTGCTCATATTACGTGCGAATTCGGCAAATGGCTTCACGGGGATCCCGTAAGGATAAAAATTCAATTCCTGATAAAAACTCAGTATATTGAAATTACGGGCCGAGAGGGTGTTCGCATCGTAGCTGGGGTTTCCATTTGCCTGGCTTACACCATCGATATACCAGTTAGACGTATTGGCGTAATTTTGATATTGATAGATCGAAAGAGCTGACAGAGCATCCACGGGCCGCTCCAAACCCGGCACATAAAACACAGGGTTCAAACCGGCTTGATAGGCGAAAAGATTCGCATCCTTCGTGCCCGTGGTGCCTGATTCTTTAAGAACGAACTGTCCAGCCGTCAGATAACTCTTGAGATCGAAATTCTCGGTATCCAGGAGCTTGGCGTCGATTTTTTCATAGAGACCCTCTGGCTTCAGATCCCTGTCCCAGATCATATCGGTAGATCCTCTTTCGAAAGGATTGTTGAACTTGCCAGCCGTAATCTCCAATCCTTCGACTTTCAGGTCGTCCGAGATACCGACCTTCGCCCATTCCGGCGTATAGGTCGCGTAAGCCTTCTCGATCCAGATATTCTTGAAGTTGAAATTGTTGTTCAAAGACTGATTGGTCGAAACCGGGTCTGTGTTATAACCGTTCGCGCCTAATCTTTCGCCGCTCGCCATTGAAAAACCGATCTTCATTTCATCATTGAATTTTTTCTCGAATCCGTAACGCAACCGGAAACGGAAGCGGTTTCGATTCGGCTCAGAAGTCGTCGCCGCAGTATTGCCGTTCAGATGGAACGCTTCATATCTTAGCCGGACATCACCGCTGAATTTGAGGTCCTTGAGCCATTTGTTGGCTCCGCCGGTGGAATCGCTTAAACGCTGGGCGAATTCGGCCTCGCTCATCGGAGGAGTGGCTTCCACGCCGCTTGGCGCCATCTGGATCTTTCCGCCGCCGCCCGCCTTGAGCGCCTGAAGCTCGGCTTTCTGCGCCATGACGGTCGTCTGCATCTCATTCATCTGCTTCTGCATGTTTTGGACCAAGGTCATGAGTTCAGCGTCGCTCGCAAATATCGAGGACGTGAAAGTCAAAAGGCACACAACGAAGATGCTCGCCAGTTTGGTGAAAGAGTGGTATCTCATAAGATTGTTTCTCCTCCGGTTGAATGGAAATTGTTTGGTTTTCATAGCTGAAGTATAGAAAGTCCGTGTAAAGCCATGATGACGGGGATGTAAAAAGTGTGTAATGAACCAAGGATGTCCTCCCCTTGGGACCTCGGGTTATGGTAAAATGCCCGCGTCGAACTTTATGGCAAATGAAACGATCCTCCTCATCGAAGACGATAAGAACATCCGCGAGCTCGTAAAATACAACCTCGAGCAGGAGGGATTTCGCGTCCTCGCCGAAACCCGTGGCAACACCGGCCTTGAGACCGCGCTTAAAGAAAAACCGGCGCTTGTGGTCCTGGATCTCATGCTTCCGGAAATAAGCGGTCTTGAGATATGTAAAGCTCTCAAGCGAAACGACAAAACGCACGCGATCCCCATCATCATGCTTACAGCCAAAGGCACGGAATCCGATAAAGTCGTCGGCCTCGAACTCGGCGCCGACGATTACATGACCAAACCTTTCAGCCCCCGCGAACTCGTGGCCCGCATTAAAGCCGTACTTCGCCGCTCGCAGGAAAAGTCCCCTGAACAAATCTTGCGATCCGGAACGATCGAGCTGGACGTCACCAAGCATGAGTTACGTTTAAAGGGAAAACCTGTGGAGATCACGGCAAAAGAATTCGAGCTTCTGCGCATACTTATGAGCTCCAAGGAACGGGTCCTGACGCGCGAAGTGCTTCTATCAAAGGTTTGGGGTTATGAAAATTCGGTGAATATTGAAACGCGGACGGTCGACATGCACATCGGGCAACTTCGAAAAAAGATCGGGAAAGAAGCCGAACGGATCGTCACGGTCAAAAGCGTCGGCTATCGTTTCGACGGAGAATGACATGGGGCTTCCCAAGATCGGTTTTGCCAATCGTCTTCTCGTGCTGTATGGCATCATTTTCATCCTTGTCCTCCTCGTAACCGATGGATCGCTTTCCCGTTTTCTTCAAAAGCGCGACCTCTTCGAGCTCCAAAGCTCTCTGACCCGCCAAACTGTCCTGCTCCGCGAACTGGCGCTCCCCCTTTTGGGTGATCCCAAGCGCCTCCAGGAGCAGCTTAAAAAAATCACTGCCGAGACGAACATTCGTGTCACGATCATTGATCCTGCGGGAAAAGTTCTTGCTGATTCAAGCGAAAGCCTGGAGCAGCTTTCCAAAATGGATAACCACGCACTACGACCCGAAGTGGTAGCCGCTCTAAAAAAAGAAACGGGCATGAGCATCCGCTACAGCGTGACTTTGGGAACCCGGATGCTTTATATCGCACTCCCCATTCTCGAACCCGCCAAGATTTCCCCCTCACCCTCCCCTCTCCCCCTCGCAGGGGGAGAGGACAAAGGTGAGGGGGTCGACTCTTCTGTTTCAAATGGGCAAAAAGTCCTCGGGGTCGTGCGCACGGCAATGCCGATTACCAAGGTCGATGAGACCCTGGCCTCTGTCCGCCGGCCAGTCATGCTTACAGCAGCCCTGGGCATTCTGGTCGTCCTCATTGCCGGCTTTCTTTTCAGCAGCCATCTTACAAAGCGCATCCGCCGCATTACCTCTGTGGCCGAGCGCTACGCCCGCGAGGACTGGTCCGAAAAGATCTTGGTCGACGGCCGAGATGAGCTCAAGATGCTTGCAGACACCATGAATCACATGGCTGCGACCTTGCGTTCGCGGATCGAGGACCTGGAAACTGAAAAAGGAAAGATCTCCGTCATTCTGAGCCATATGAATGAGGGCGTCATCGCGATTGACCGCCAAAAACAGGTCCTCCTTATGAACCCCACAGCAGAAAATCTTTTTGGATGTCACGCCTCTTCCGTCCTTGGAAAAAGCCTGCTTGAGGTCACAAGACATACTCAGGTCGAAAGGATCGTGGATCATGCTTTCCGGGAGAAGAAGACCCTGTCCGAAGAGATCCTGACCTCTGGAGAAATAAAAAAGACTCTTCGCCTGAGCGCGGTGGTCCTGAAAGAACATGCCCGCGACATTGGCGGCATTCTTGTTTTCCATGATATGACGGAACTCCGGCAGCTCGAAAACGTCCGGAAAGAATTCGTGACCAATGTTTCCCATGAGCTTCGCACCCCGCTGACCGCGATCAAGGGATTCATTGAAACGCTGCTGGGTGGTGCCGCAAAGGATCCTTCAACCAGTGAAAAATTCCTGAAGATCGTTTCGGAGGAAACGGACCGGCTGGGCCGTTTGGTGGAGGACATTTTAGCGATCGGTGAGATCGAGCAAAAAATAGCTCTCATGAAAAAAGACAGCGTCGATCTCGGCTCCGAGCTGGCCATGACCTTGGAATCCTTTAAAGCCCGGATCGAAAAAAGCAACCTCGGGATCGAGAACCGCCTCTCCGGAAAGTCTCTTGTCGTGCCCGGTGACAAGGACAAGATACGTCAGGTTTTCGTCAATCTCATCGATAATGCGATCAAATTCAACGCGCCGGAAGGCAAGATCGTCTTGTCTGCAAGTCAAAACTCAGAGGAAGTAACGATTACGGTTGGAGATACGGGGATCGGAATTCCAGCCAAGGATCAAAGCCGCGTTTTTGAACGGTTTTTCCGGGTAGATAAAGCCCGTTCAAAAGAACTCGGAGGAACGGGATTGGGTCTGGCGATCGTCAAGCACATCATGGAAGCGCATGGCGGCCGTGCCACCTGCCAAAGCGCTCCGGGCCAGGGCTCGCGCTTTTCCGTTTTTTTTCCAACACCCCGTTAGTTTTTTACAATAACCCGCCGGAATGTTCAGTGGTCCCAATACTATTCAATTTTAGCGCAGCTGAAATTGGGGCCATCCCAACTAACCTCTCAGAAAAGAAATTAAGAGTTGGGATGGAAATTGAGAACGATTGTCTTGGCGCGGGTCATGGCTTCGATCGAGTAACGGATCCCCTGGGTCCCCATTCCCGAGCTTTTCACCCCGATGAATGGAAAATGATCCGGACCGCGTTCCGTTTTGCCGTTCACCTGCACCGTACCGACGTCCAACTGCGCCCCGATCCGGAAAGCGGAGTCCACATTTTCGGTAAACACGGAAGCCTGGAGCCCGTATTCAGATTCATTGGTGATCCGGATCGCTTCCTCGACCGTCTTGACCCTCAGAATAGGAAGCACCGGACCGAAAGGCTCTTCCCAGGCGACCCGCATATCCACCGTCACGCGATCAAAGAGCGTGGGATAGATCAGATTCTTTTCCCGTTTGTTCCCGACGAGAAGTTTCGCGCCTTTTTGGATCGCGTCCTCGATCAACTCCTGGACAAAATCCGCGGCTTCCGTTGAGATAAGGGGTGTAATGTCCGCATCTTCTTCCGGACGGCCCACGGTCATTTTTTTCACGAGCGGCAAAAGTTCCGCGATCAATGTGTCGGCCACGGGCTCCAGGACCAGGATGCGTTTCACGGCGGTGCACCGCTGCCCGGAAAACGAGAAGGCGCCGGCTACGATATGCGCGGCGGTTAAAGGGAGGTCAGCGTCTTCGAGAACGATCGCCGCATCTTTACCGCCGAGCTCCAGAAGAAGCGGTTTCATCCCCACGATCGAAGCGATGTGCTTCCCGACCTTACTGCTCCCGGTAAAGGCCACCATGTTCACAAGGGGATGGCTGACTAAATGATCCCCGATCGCACGGCCCTGCCCTGTGATCACATTCAAAACGCCCGCCGGAAGCCCGGCTTCGCAAAAAACGCGCGCCAAATGAAGCGCGCTGATCGCCCCTTGTGTCGGCGGCTTGAAGACCACGGCATTCCCCGCCACAAGCGCCGGGGCTATTTTGGAAGCCGCAAGATTGATGGGATAGTTAAAAGGCGCGATCGCAAGCACGACGCCGAGCGGCACACGATTCATAATGGAAAGTTTTGTTTCACTAAAACCCGGAAAAGCTCCCGACGAAATACTTTCCCCCGTAACGCGCTTTCCCTCTTCCGCCGTGAAATGGATCAAGTCCGCTGTGCGCGTCACTTCGGAAAGCGAGGATTTTCTGTTTTTAGCGATCTCACGAACAAGAACGGACGCGATCGTCTCTTTCTCGCGCAAAAGAATGTCCGCTGCCTTGTGGAGCATGGCAGCGCGTTCGCTTACCGGAACCGTGGCCCATGTTTTTTGCGCCGCGGCCGCAGATTTTAGAAATTCATCGGCCTCGTCCCGGCTCATGGCAGGCACTTCCCCGACCACGGAACCGTCCACGGGAGAAAAGATCTTGTCCCATTGTTTGGACTTGGGATCGACCCATTTGCCACTCAAGAGATTCTTGTATTTTTGTCCTTCGCTAAAAAGGCAACGGAACATTTCGTCTTTACCTCTTGTGGAGTCTTATGGACTTCGCTTCTTTGTTGCGGAATTCCCGGAAAAAGAGACCCGCTCATGGACTTTTTTCCCGGGCAAACGGTAATGAGAAACGCAGGGCTCGCCAAGTTGCCAGGAGAAGTAAACCTCCTGCCCCAGATGCGTCCCGAGAAATTCGACGTGTCCTTTTTCGATATTGCGGAGAAGGCAGCCCATCGAAAAAATCGCTTCGACATCCTTGGCAAGATCCTCGATCGCTTCTTCGAGCGCGTGAATGCCCTCTTCCAGATCATCTTTTTCTTCTAAAAGCCCGCGGTCCCGTTCGGCCGCGCAAACCAGCTCGTGCATAAAAAGAAGATCGTGCGTGCGGCTGTAGGCCTCTTTTTTGGTCCGGAGAAGCTTCAGACATTTTTCAAGCTCCGGCAAAAGAGCTTCGGCTTCCTGAAGAGTAAATCTTTTTCTTTTTTTAGAGATCACAAATCGGCTCTCCTTGCCCTTAAGAATACTCCCGGCTGTCTCTAAAATCAAACTTCAATTTCCAAGAAACAATCACCAAGCAAGGACCAAAAACCAATATTCAATCAACGAAAGAAACTATGGTCCGTTTTTTGGGTAATTGGAATTTGCCTGGTGATTGTATCTTGGTGCTTGGAATTTCATAAAAAGGCCTCGCCTTTTTATGTGTTTCCTTCCGGCGCGACATCGGACCAAACGGCAGGCATAAGGCCGCCGCCCGTCGCCACATTGATCACACTTTCATCGCTCAAACGAACAAAACCTCCGGCGTATTTTCCTCCGAAGACGAGCATGTTGAAATTGTATTTTTTGTAAATAAGATCCAACTTCTGATTCACAATGTCGGGAACGGTGATCGTTGGGACCGAAACCTGCTCCTGGATCACCCAATCCTCTTCTTTAAGCGCTTTATCCACCGCCGCATTCCAGTCGCCGTCTGGCGTCTCGCGTCCGATGTGGACCCGGCGAGCGCCACGGCTTGAGCCCGAAGGCTTGAGGACGATGGTGTCTTTCTCATCCTTCAGAAAATCGATCAAAAAGACCTTCCGGTGGCCATAGAAATCCTCAGCGTCGGAAAGACAGCGCGTCCACGGAAGGTGCTGACGCTTCATTTCGTTTTCATTCTCGGTGAAGAAACGGTCGAACTCGGGAGTCGTTAAAAGCGAGAAGATCGATTTACTGGAGGCAAGCTTTGAACGCAACGGATTGACCACACAAACAGCCTTATCCTTGTAAGCGCGCAAGAGGTCCTGAACTTCATCGATCCGTTCCAGAAGCTCATCAAAGGACGCGCACCGGTAGATCAGATGCACGCGAAATCCCTTGTGATAAAGTTTACCGCCTTTGTACTGAAGTTCGCGCGGATCCGCGATCGTGGTCTTGTAGCCCTTAGACTCAAAATGACTTTTCATGTACTCAAATTCTGAGGTGGTCCTCGCATTCCGCCAATCGACGATCGCGATCTGGGGTGTTTCATATCCCCCAAACTCTTCATAGACTGAAAGCAGCGTCGAAAGAATGCTTTGGACCCGTTCGCTCGCGGCCAAATGATTCTCCTCGGCGAACGGCCAGATCAGCTCTTCGGAAAGGAACGCGGATTCCAGCTGATCGGCATAGGCCGCGCCGGCCGGGGCATCGCCGTTGAATTCCAAAAGCTTCAGGCTCTCTCCTTCCAAAAGCGCGTCAAAACGGCTAAAGACAACATGCTGCGAATAGCCCGGATCGATCTTCACAAGCTCTTCGGCTTCGGGAGAAAGGTGAAAATGGGATTTCATCTGAGCCTCTTCGAAATAAAGACGCGCGGTTTTGTTGAGGATCTGGGAGAAGGTCGAGGCGGCGCGCTTCAGAAGGTGCTGCTGCTTGGGCGTGACAAAATAAGCTTTGTAAAAAGCCGGGACCGTGAAACGGCCGAAGGCGAACGCGGGATTCTTGAGCTTTTCCCTGAACCGGCCGATGGCAGGAACGGCCCGGGCCTCGTGACTCTTCAGGTATTGGTCGTACGCGTAATCAAGATTCGCCGTCATGGTCTACCCCGGTTGGAGAGAAAAATCATAACGAAGCATATCCCTCTCCCCCCGGGAGAGGGTTGGGTGAGGGAGCCTTTTACACCCTCATCCTCGCCTTCTCCCTCGAGGGAGAAGGAACCTGAAAATTCGCGCAATTATTTCCGTTCTTCGTGAGGAATGTAATATTGTTCTGCCGGCCCGATATATTCCGCAAGCGGCCGGATAAGCCGGTTGTCCAGCTGCTGCTCGATGATGTGACCGCTCCAGCCGGCAACGCGGCTCGCCGCAAACACCGTCGTAAAAAAATCAGGCGGAAATCCAAGCACATAAAGAACAGGCGCCGAAAAAAAGTCCACGTTGCAGGGGATCTTTTTCCGGCCCATCATAATTTTCTCGACATGCGCCGCGATCTCCAGCCAGTCCATTTTCCCCGCCTTGACGCACAAGTCGTGGGCGATCTGCCGGAATGCCTCGGCGCGCGGGTCCCGGGTCTTATAGATCCGGTGCCCGAATCCCATCACCTTCTTTTTTTCATCCAGAAGTTTGTTCACATAGGCCGTGGCATTTTCAGGTTTTCCGATCTCAAGGATCATCTCCATCGCGTATTGGTTCGCCGCACCGTGCAATTCGCCGGCCAAGGTCCCTACCGCCGAGGTGACCGCTGAATAAAGATTCGACAAGGTTCCCGTCGTCACGCGCGCCGCAAAAGTTGAGGCATTGAGCCCATGATCCGCCAAAAGGATCAAGTAAGCGTCCAGCGCCTTTTCCATCTCCGGTGTCGGTTTTTTCCCGTTAAGCATATAAAGAAAATTGGCCGCATGTGAAAGGCTCATGTCGGGCTGAATAGGTTCCTTCCCCTCACGCAGCCTGTAAAAAGCCGCAATAATGGTCGGGAAAACGCCTGTCAGATGATAGGCCTTACGCAGGGATTCTTCGGGATTCACGATATGTGCCCGCGGATCCAGGCTTCCCATGAGAGAGCACATGGTCCTCAGAGCGCTCATCGGATGGGTCGTGGTCGGAATAAGCCTGAGGACCGCGAGCGCGCGCTCGGACAGAGGCCTTTGCGCCTTCAGAGTCTCCTTAAAAACTTTAAGTTCTTCAGCGTTGGGAAGTTTTGCATACCAGAGGTGGTACGTTACCTCCTCAAAATGCGATTTCTGAACGAGCTCGCCGATCGGGATACCGCGATAAAGAAGCCGGCCGTTCTCGCCATCGACATCGCTTAGAGACGTTTGAGCGGCAACGACGCCTTCCAATCCCTTGATCAGCTTTGATGCGCTCGAAGGTTCCTTTTTCCTAGTGGGCATTTCGTCTCATCTCCTTTAAAGAAATTCATCCGCCACACAGCGCCGGCGGATCAAATTCTCGCAGCAACTTGCGCCTGCCTGCGGTAGGCAGGTGCCGCAAGGTTGCGCGATCATTTGACAAAGTGAAGTTATTATACTCAAAGCAGGAAAAACAGGAACTGCTGTTTTGTTCTTTTGTTGTAACTTTTACGATCTGAATTTTGGAATAAAAAACGGCGTCTTTTCTTTGTACGCGCGATAGGCCTCCCCAAAACGCGCCGCAAGCTCTTTTTCTTCGATGAGCTTGATCTCGAGGATCAAAAAGACCATCAGGACAACGGCGGCGGTCCAGGAACCCGGCCGGTTAAAAAGCGAGGCCCACCCCGCTAGATAAAGAAAAAAGCCGAGCATCATGGGATTTCGGCAATACCGGTAGGGACCGGAGGGCAGGAACTCTTTCGTAGGCACCATGGGAACAGGCGTCCCTTTTCCCTTCCAAAGCTGCCACAGGACGGCCCAGCTCACCCACGGAATACCGGCCACAAAAAAAAGAGCGCTCAAAAGAACCGAGGCTAAAGAAGGAAAGACCGCTTCCTGTCCCCCAAGCCCAAAAACCCACACCAGCGACGGCCAGCCCGCGAGGAAAAGTGTCGCGCCAAGCAGCGTCGCCACCGCCCGGTAACCCGCCGAGTATTCCTTGCCCGCTCGTGCTACTAGATATCCGATCAATGAGTTGAACATGATCGCCTCCTGATTATTTTTGTTTCTTTTTCCAATATTTGCAGCCTTTTTCCACCAGGGCCGGAGGAATATCCTTATTCGAACCTTTCCCGTGGACCTCGAACCAGGTGCAAATGCCTAGAAATGTATTTTCGAAATCCCTGCGAAAGCCACAATCCCAACACGGGGTGCTCGAATCTTTTGTCATGTTCTTTTTCCCTCATTTAAGAATGAATCAAAACAGGGCGGGATCTCGGAAGTGAATTTCACACGCTCTCCGGTCACGGGATGACAAAATTCCAGTCCCGAAGCGTGCAAAAGAAGACGTTCGGCTTTCACGATGGGTCGCATCTCTTCCTGCCAACCCTCCTGGATATAGCGTTCAAAGATCTTGGGATCAATATAGATCTTGTCGCCCACGATGGGATGTCCCAAAAAAGAAAGATGCGCGCGGATCTGATGCGTCCGGCCTGTTTTCGGCATCACCTTGAGAAGCGAGTATCCCCCGTCGCTGTTTAAAATCTCATAATCCGTCTGGGCGCTTTCACCCTGCGGATCGGAACTGCGGATATTATGCCCGCTATCCACCTTAAGCCCCAGGGACGCCGAGATCGTTCCAGACCGAGCTTCGGGCGTTCCGAACACCATCGCGTGATATTCTTTTGCCACTTGCCTGTTTTCAAAAAGGATGCCGAGCCTTCCGGCCATCTGAGCCGATTTTGCGACCAGGACAAGCCCGCTTGTTTCCGAATCAAGCCGGTTCACGATCCGGAATCCCTCTCCGCCCGGGCGAAGATCCCGGATCAAAAGGCTAAGAAGATTTTTTTGTTTGAACCGTCCCACGGCATGGACCGGAAGCGGCGCGGGCTTATCCACCACAAGAAAAAACTCATCCTCATAAAGGATCGCGTACCCTGTCTCCACATAAAGATCTTCTTCTGCGCGCATGGATCCGCTTTCTATTTGTGGACCGGCTTTAAATAACGGGCGTGCCATTCGGGACATCCACGGCGCCGCACGGCACCCTTCATTTCAATAATTGCCTGAGGACGTATTGCAGGATACCGCCATGGCGGTAGTATTCGATCTCGACGGGGGTGTCAATGCGGCAAACGACTTCGAAGACCTTGATCTTTCCAACGCCGGAGGCTTTGACCGTAAGAATTTTTCCGGGCTTCAACCCCTTGGCGACTCCTTCGATCGTAAAGACCTCCTCGCCGGTCAATTTGAAGGAAGCGGCATTCTGTCCCTGGAAAAACTGCAGCGGGAGGATGCCCATCCCGATCAGATTGCTGCGATGGATCCGTTCATAGCTTTCGGCGATCACGGCACGGACGCCGAGAAGCGCAGGCCCTTTGGCCGCCCAGTCGCGCGAAGACCCGGAACCGTATTCTTTTCCTGCGAGGATCACAAGCGGCCGGCTTTCTTCCGCGTATTTCATGGCCGCATCAAAGATCGGCATGGCCATGCCTTTGCCCTTTTCGCCGAAATACTTTGTCATCCCGCCTTCGACGCCGGGCACGAGCAGGTTTTTCAGCCGGATATTGGCGAATGTGCCGCGCATCATCACTTCATGATTACCGCGGCGCGCGCCGTAAGAATTAAAGTCCTTGGGTTCAACACCGTTTTCAACCAGATATTTTCCCGCAGGACTGTCGGTTTTGATGGATCCGGCGGGTGAAATATGGTCGGTCGTGATCGAGTCCCCCAACACGGCCAGCACGCGGGCGTTTTTGATGTCCTTAAGGTCCGACGGCATTGCCGGCATTTTTTTAAAATAGGGAGGAGATTTCACATAAAGAGACTTTTTGTCCCATGCAAAAGTATCGCCCGCGGGAGCGCTCAAAGAACGCCAGGCCTCGTTCCCCTCAAAAGCATTCAAATAGCGCTTCCGGAACATCGCCGGGTCCACGCTTTTCAGGGCTTCCCGGATCTCCGCCGAACTCGGCCAAATATCCCTTAAATAAACGGGCTTGCCGTTCTTCCCCTTGCCAAGCGGATCTTTCTCAAGATCGATCATGACAGTGCCCGCGATCGCGTAGGCCACCACAAGCGGCGGCGACGCGAGATAATTCGCACGGATCTGCGCATGCACACGTCCTTCAAAATTCCTGTTCCCGGAAAGAACAGACGCCACGACCAGGTCTTTTTCTTTGATCGCCTTGGACACGGGTTCGGCCAGAGGACCGGAATTTCCGATGCACGTCATGCAGCCGTATCCCACAAGATTGAATTTCAGCACTTCCAGGCAGGAAAGAAGCCCGCTCGCCGCAAGATAATCTGTCACGACCTGGGAACCCGGCGCAAGGCTTGTCTTCACCCAAGGCTTTACGGTCAGACCTTTTTGAAGCGCTTTTTTCGCAAGGATCCCGGCCGCCAGCATCACCGAAGGGCTTGAAGTATTCGTGCAGCTCGTGATGGACGCGATCACGACCGCCCCTTGCGCAAGCTCGCATTTTTCTCCGCTGATCTCGAGCGCTGCTTTTTTCGTAAGGTCGGCTTTCGTTTTCGCGATCTCCGCAAGCGCCTTTTTAAACGACGGCTTTACTTCCTTAAGCGTCACACGATCCTGCGGGCGCTTCGGGCCGGCGAGGCTCGGCACCACGCTCGCAAGGTCCAGCTCCAGCGTGTCGGAATAAACGATTTTTTCTTCCCCGCCCTCACGGAAAAGTCCCTGCGCCTTCAAATAGGTCTCGGCAAGCTTGATCTGCTCATCGCTTCGTCCTGTCAGCTTCAGAAAATGGAGCGTCTCCTGGTCCACCGGAAAAAATCCGGCGGTAGCGCCGTACTCAGGGGCCATGTTCGCGACGACTGCGCGATCCGCAAGCGAGAGCTCGCTCACGCCCGGCCCAAAAAATTCCACGAATTTCCCCACCACGCCTTTTTTCCGGAGCATTTGTGTGGCGGTCAACACGAGGTCGGTGGCCGTAACTCCTTCGGATAATTTTCCGGTGAATTTAAAGCCCACCACTTCGGGGATCAGCATCGAGATCGGCTGGCCGAGCATCGCAGCCTCCGCTTCGATCCCGCCGACGCCCCAGCCCAGGACGCCGAGGCCGTTGATCATCGTGGTATGCGAGTCGGTCCCGACCAATGTGTCCGGATAAAGAAAGGTCTTCCCACCCTCTTTCCTCGAAAAGATCACGGGAGAAAGATATTCGAGGTTCACTTGATGGATGATGCCGGTCGCGGGAGGCACGACGCGGAAATTGTGGAAAGCCTGCTGGCCCCATTTGAGAAATTGATAGCGTTCCCGGTTGCGCTCGAATTCTTTGGCGATATTCTTCGCGAACGCGTCAGCGGTCCCTGAAAAATCCGTTTGCACCGAGTGATCGATCACAAGATCCACCGGTTGAAGCGGGTTGATCTTCTTGGGATCCCCGCCCATCTTGACCATCGCTTCCCGCATGGCCGCGAGGTCCACAACCGCGGGCACTCCCGTAAAATCCTGCAACAGAACTCTGGCAGGCGTGAAGGCGATCTCATGTTCGGCCTTGTGCTTCGGATCCCAGGTCGCCAGCCGTTCGATGTCCTTCCGCGTCACGTTCTTGCCATCTTCATTGCGGAGCAGATTCTCAAGCAGAACGCGGATGGAATAAGGGAGCTTCAGGACCTTGGCGATGCCACATTCCTGAAGCGCGCGCAAGCGGTAGATCGTGTAATCCTTAGACGCGATCCTCAAGGTCACCTTGCTTCCGAAACTGTTCAAAAGACTCATCAATAGACCCCTTTTTCATTCAGGAACGGCCCATATTTCTTGTCCGTCTTTTTAACATGGTCGGAGAACCAATCCGCCAAAAATTTAAGGGCCTCCCCTGTCACTGTTTTTTTCCCGTCCAAGAGATCCCGCTGCAGCCCTGAAACCTTCATGCAAAAATCCTCATGCTCTTTTTGATGCGCTTCATAATCGGGATAACCGTACCGCCGCATCAGCCTTTCTTCGGTGTTGAAGTGATACTCGGCATACTCATCCAGTTCGCGCAAGACCTCGGGAATGATCTTTTCCTGGTTCTTTTGTTTAATCGCGCTAGAAAGTTTTTTAAACATCGCCACGATCTTCTGGTGCTGTTGATCGATCTCGGCAACATTCACGCTGTAACTCGGGTCCCAAGCGATGTGTGGCATGCGTTTTCTCCTCGGTCAACGTTTCTCGCGAAACGCAAAAACGTTCCCTTCGTTTGCCCCGCCTGCCGTCAGGCGGACGTTATCTGTTTCCCCGCATCTTTTTAATGATCGCCTCACCCATTTCGCGGGTGCCAACGGCGGTGGGATCGTTGCGATCTTCTTTCAGATCGTAAGTCACATTCTTTCCCTCGCGAATGACATCGGCCACGGCTTTTTCCAGACGGTTCGCGGCATCGGTTTCGCCGAGATGCCGGAGCATCAAAACGCCTGAGAGGATGAGCGCAACAGGATTCACCTTGTTGAGTCCTTTATATTTCGGCGCGGAACCATGGGTCGCTTCAAAAAGAGCGCCGTTCGTCCCGATATTGGCCCCGGGAGCCACGCCCAGCCCGCCGACAAGCCCCGCGCAAAGATCGGAAAGAATATCTCCGTAAAGATTCGGAAGGACCAGCACGTCATAAAGCTCGGGTTTTTGCACAAGCTGCATGCACATATTGTCCACGATGCGGTCTTCGAATTCGATCTCGGGATACTTTTTGGCCACTTCCCGCGCGACCTCAAGGAAAAGCCCGTCCGAGAATTTCATGATATTGGCTTTATGAACGGCCGTGACTTTTTTACGCTTGTACTGCCTCGCGTAATCGAAGGCAAATTTCACAATACGTTCGCTGCCCATGACGGAAATCGGCTTGATGCTTACGCCGGAATCGGAACGGATCTTTCGCTTGGAAAGCTTTTCGATCTCAGCGATCAGCTCTTTGACTTCCGGAGTCCCTTTCTGGAATTCAATGCCGGCATAAAGGTCTTCGGTGTTCTCGCGCACGATCACCAGGTCGATGTTCTTGTAGCGGGACCGGACGCCGTCGTAGGATTTGCAGGGCCGGAGACAGGCATAAAGATCGAGCTCTTTACGGAGCGCCACGTTGACCGAGCGGAATCCGGTGCCCACGGGGGTCGTCAGCGGAGATTTGATAGCGACTTTATTTTTGCGAATGGACTCCAACACGCGGTCCGGAAGCGGCGTCCCTTCGCTGGCCATCACATCCATGCCGGCAGTCTGGATGTCCCAGTCGAACTTTACGCCTGTGGCTTCAAGGCATGCTCGGGTGGCTTCTGCCAATTCAGGTCCGACGCCGTCGCCGGGGATCAGTGTTACGCGATAGGATTTCATGAATTTCCTCGTTTGTTAGGGTTGCCGTTTTCCATGAGAACATTGCGGTCCAAAGAGCCTTCAGATAGAATGATTTATCCCCGAAGACGGGTTCATCAAAAGGACTCACATTTTATATGAAGAACACCAAAATTAAAAGAACGCTCTTGGAAGCCCTCACCCGGGCCGGAAAGATCATCCACGCCAACTTCGGCAAGGAACAGACGATCACCAAAAAGGGCAAGTTCAACCTCGTGACCGAGATCGACAAGGCTTCGGAGAAGGCGGTCGTGGAACTTATCCTGAAACGCTTTCCGGATCATTCGATCTTGGCGGAAGAGTCTCCGGCCGTCACGGGCTCCAGCTGCCGCTGGATCATCGACCCTATTGATGGCACCACGAACTTCGCGCACGGCTTTCCTATCGTTTCAGTTTCGATCGGATTTGAAAGGGACGGCCGGCTTGAAATGGGCGGCGTTTTTGATCCCTTTCGCAAAGAGCTTTTCTTCGCAGAGCGCGGTCAAGGCGCAACGCTTAACGGCAAGCGCATTCATGTCTCCCGGGCAATGACTCTCGAGGATTCGCTTCTTGCCACAGGGTTCCCTTACGACCGCAACATAAAGCCGGATGATTATCTTGCCATGCTCCGCGTCTTCCTGACCCGGATCCAGGGGATCCGTCGCGGCGGATCGGCGGCGATCGATCTTTGTTACGTGGCTTGCGGCCGCTTTGACGGTTACTATGAAATGAAGCTTTCGCCGTGGGACAAAGCGGGCGGGATGATCATCGTTGAAGAGGCCGGCGGAAAGCTCACGGATTTCTCTGGAGGCCCTCTGACCCTTTCGGGGTTGCAGAACCTCGCAACGAATGGCCTGATCCACGCGGAAATGCTTGCGGCGCTTGCTCCGTTCCAACATTTGGGCGGGTCACTGTCTTAGGAGAACTTCGGATGCCGAAGAAAAAATCCTTGAAGATGCCCAAACCCCGTCACGGTTGGGCCATCAATCCCAAAACGCGTGTAAAACCTTCCAAGAAAAGCTACCATCGAAAGACCGCAAAAAAGATCGAAAAGCATTGGGTAGACGAACTTTTTGATTGAACGGGCAGGCGCTAGAAACAAAAAGCGCCGGGTTTTGAGGCCCGGCGCTTTTGAAAATCTAAAATCCTTCTTACTTCTTGGCTCCGCCGCTAAGATCCACCGGACTGGGGATTTCAATGTCCGCAGGGATCGGGAAGGTGACCAACTGGGCAGCACCGAGAACCGTGGTGACGACCGTGTCAACCATGCCCTGGCCAACGCCTTGCCAAACATTCTTACCTTCCGAGGAATAATCATTGGGCGTGGTGAACAACTTGGTCCAACCGAGAACCGTGTTGGTCAAACCATACCCGAGTTTCCCCGCAACCTTCTCACCATAGGTTTTTCCTTCGGTCCACGAACTGGCCGCGAAAGCAGCCGGCACGAGAAGCATCGAAAGAACCACTACGAGACTGATGATCTTCTTCATTGAATTTCCTCCCTTGGTT
>Ga0172380_10000381_pt1 | contig 89161 bp, 132 predicted proteins | sample Leawe162metaG_FD_119747 | JGI IMG/M metagenome (GOLD analysis project Ga0172380, IMG submission 119747) | Leachate microbial communities from a municipal landfill in Southern Ontario, Canada - Leachate well 162 metaG | ecosystem: Engineered > Solid waste > Landfill > Unclassified | place... | reverse complement strand
GGCGGCCGAACCGCCGCCGTACAGACCCGGCACACCGCCGATGATCGGGCTACAAAGCCCGACCGACACCGTCGAGGCATCGACGTACGACAGCTCGGGGGCCCGGATCCAACCGGGGGCGAAGCCGGGGAAGCCGCCCATCTGGCTGGCCGTCAGGCTCCGGAGCGTCCCATCGCGGTTGAGCGGAATGCCGTCGCCGCCGATCTGGAAGTCGGTCCCGCTGGCGTCGGTCGAGATGGTGCCGATCCAGAGCGCCTGGTCGGTGCTGACCAACAGGGCGTCGAACCCGAGACCGAATAACGGCCGGTACTGGAGCGCCGCACTCGGCCGGCCCTCCGGCGTGGGCGCGATGGTCGATAGGACGAAGACCACCTGGCTGGTGACCGCCTTCCCGACCGGAGCCAACGGCCCCTGCCCGATCGTCACCGCATAAACGGAGTACTCGGTCGAGGCCGTCAGCGCACCCGCGCCCGAAGGCAGGATCGAGATCCCGGAGAACGTCTGGTTGAGCTGGTGGTCCACCCGGGCGCCGTCGGCGAACCCAAGGCCACTCCCGATCGTCACGCTCGAAAGCGAATTCAACGAGACGTCGACCAGCATCCCCCAGTCGCGCCCATGCGAGCGACTGAGCGGCGAAGGGTTGAAACGGAACCGGCCGTCGATGATGGTGTTGGGATCGACCAACACGCTGGCGGCCGGCTGATAGACGTACCAGAGCGGAATCGACCCCGCCGGGCCGGCCGGGAGCGTCGGGTTGGCGGCCGGCGTCCCGGCCACGCTCGCGAGCGTGAGGGTTGGCCGCGAAGACTTGAAGATGGGGGTCGGCGTCACGACCCGGCTCGGAAGCGTCAGAACGTTTCGGATCGTCGAATCGTCGAGCGTCTGGGTGATGGTCGCGTAGACGAGCGACACCAACGGGAGCGCGCCGTCGCTGGCCGGCAGCGCGACCGACAGATCGTCGTCGAGCCGGCCAACCAGGTATTGGGAAGCGTCATTCCCGGGTGCCGAAGGATCGAATTGAACGATCGTGCCGGCCGACACCAGCAGCGCCAGCCCGACGCCCGGGTTGCCGTCCAGACCCTTCGTCACGCACGCCCGAGGACCGGGCGATAGATCGATGCCGCTCTCGATGTCGGCCGCCAGGTCCTGGACGGCCTTGCCGGCCAGGCCGCCCAGTCGGTTCAGGTCCGACGACAGGACCTCCTCTAGAGTGTTCCATTGGACGCTGTCGGGGAAGGTCACGTCCCCGGATCTATCACCCCGGGCCCCAGCCCGGGTAGGCTCACGGGTCGGAGAACGTCACGTCCTCGACGTAGCCGATCTGCCAAAGGTCCAAATTGAAGGCCGCTCCCGTGCCCGAGAGGGCCAACCGGTCGACCCGGAACCGCTGATTGGCGGTGTTGAGCGCCACCGGGCCGGTCCAATACTGGTGGTCGATCGCCGCTCCGCCGCCCACCACCCCGACCGTCAGGATCGGCGCATAGGCGGCTACCGTCAGGGCGTCCTCGTGGAAAACGTAGAGCTGACTATCCCCCTGGTCGCCCGTCACCGATAGGCGGGAATCAACCGTCACGAGCGCGTACTTGGCCGTCGGGGGCGCGATGGCGGTCACGTCCGTGAAGGCAGGCGTGACGGCGATGTCGGCGTTCACCAACCGGAAGGCGGCATTGTTCCGGCTCTGGAACAACACCTGATGGCCCGACCGAAAGAACGGCTCGATGTCGCTGGCCGCGTTGTTGAAGAAGCTACCGACAAAGCAGTAGTCGCCGACCCCGAATCCGGCCTCAGGGGTGGGCTTGTAACCCAAACCGTTCGGCGCCTCGGTTGAGATCCGGGCCACGATCTGTCGCTGGGCCGTTCGGGGCGCCGCCACTCCGGCGAACGGCCGGGCAAGGCGGACATAGCAATAGTACCAGGTCGAGGGACTTTCGACGTCGCCCGACACCAGGTTTGTCGTGATGTCGAACGTCAGCGCCAACCCGACGACGATCGGCTGGCCGTTGATGATCGGCTGGACACCGGCCGGGGCCCGCACTTGGGTGGCCGACACGTAGCTCAAGCTCGGGTTCCGGCCCTGAGTGTTGAAGGCGGGGAACCGGCCGTCCGCCGCCACGGCCGCCATCTGGACCCGACCGCCCCGGTCGAGCGCGAGGCCGTTTCCGAAGGGCTGGACCGTGTTGGCGACCGTGTCGTCCGTCAGGACCGTTCCGACGTAGGCCGCCCGAGTGGTGGTGAACCGGACGTTCGTGAGCCCCAGGCTCAGCAGCGGGTAGTAGGCGACGCCCGAAACCGGGGGCGTGCCGGTGTTGGCCGGTTGGTTGGCCCCCTCACCGTTCCGCGCCACCGGCACGAGCCCGCTCGTCTCCGACTTGCCGACCGGCACCCCGTTCCCCCGCGGCACCACATAGACGTCGATCTGGATCAGGGCCGCCGGGGGGTTCGGGTCGCCGGCCTGGAGGATCTGCGTCAGGTTGTAGTCGATCGCCGAGTTGCAGATCGCCAACCCACCGCCGTTCACGTTCGCCACGCCGGGCAACAGCCGGATGGTGGCGAACGAAAGCGAGTCGGTCCCGAGCGTCATCAGCCCCATCCGGTACGACCCGGGCGTCGTCACGCTGGCGCCCTGCTCGTACTGCCGGGCGTCCATCAGGTGGCCGTCGAGGATGGCCGCCGCCGCCGCCGGGACATAGACATACCAAAGCGCCACCCGGCCGGCCGGCAATGCCGGGAAGGCGGGCGTCGCACCCGCCACGCCGGTCGCGACCGTCAGGCTCATCGAGGGACTGCGGAGTTTGTTGGTCGCCGTCGGCGTCACGACCCGGGTCGTGACGTTGATGAAGTTGCGGACCTGAAGGTCTCCGTCCAGGTCGGCCTCGGCCGCGTGAATGAGATCGATCCGTGGCTGACCCGGGTCGGACGCCGTCAGCGGGACGTTGGTCGTCGCCGCCAGGCGGGCCAGCTGATACCGGCTTTCGTCGGCCCCGATCGTGACCGTGTTGTCGAACCGACAAAGCTCACCCGCCTGAATGTCGACCGACAGCCCGGCCCCCGGGACCGCCAGTAGGCCCTCGCGGACGAAGGAGATCGTGTTGACCGACAGGTTGACGCCGTTCACGGCCCCGATCTGGTTGTCCTGGGCAGCCTTTCCGGCAAGCCGGCCCGTCCGGTTGGCGTCCGACACCACGATGCCTTCGAGGGCGGTGAAGAGTACTCGCTGTGGTTCTGACATCGGATCCCTTTCCTAGCCGTAGCTGGCCCAGATCTCCAAGTACAGCTCCGAAACCCGGAGCTGGTCGGTCGCCCCAACGGCCGCCACGTTGGCGATCCCGAACCCCAACAGGCCCGAGACCTGCGCTGGCGTCCAGGCGGCTGCCGTTACGGGGTTCTGCTCCAAGACCGTCACGACCTCTCGGTAGGTCTCGAAATTGATCGTCTGCGCGACACCGACCCGGATGGCGGCACCCGCCCCGGTGGGGCGAAGAAGGAACCGGACCTGCGGGTCGGTCCCGACCGCACTCCCGGCCCGGCGGACCCGGGCCCGCAACACCACCCGGATGACCGAGTCGGGTGCGGGTGGATCCACTTGGCGCTCGAAGTAGAGATCGCTCACCGACAGGCCAGCATTGCCGGCCCCGGTCCCGGTCCGGACGTAGGTCTCGTCGGCGTCGAAGGTCGCCAGGGCGGCCGTGATGGCGGCGTCGGTGACGACCCCGTCCTGATCGACCCAAGTCCCGACCTGGCTCAGGCCGCCCTCCTCCGGGTGCTTGAGGAGCGCCACCGGCCGGCCCAGCCAAATCCGAAACGGCACACCGCCGGGGCGACGTCGATCCAGCTCGTCCGCCAGGGCGGCGATTGGGGCCGTGATGGCGTTCCCCACCGACACGTTCCAATAACCCATCAGGGTGTCGTCGAAGAACGAACCGATGTCGCCCTCGGCCAGATCGAAGAACTGCCGGGCTTCTTCAGGATCGACCGGGGTAGGGAGGAAGACGTCGAAGAAGGCGATGAAGTCGACCGCCGAGCGGGCGACGTCCGTCACCGGATCGTCCACGAACGCCAGCGCGTCGGCGTAAAGGTACTCCCGACCGTCGAGCCCGAGCTGACTCGGCTGAGCACCGTCCCGGAACGGCTCGACCAACGCCACCTGGCCGTGCCGGGCAATCAAGTCGGCGATGCCGGTCGTGGCCGGATAGCCGTCGAGTACCTGGTAGATGGTCCGCGCGAGCGCGCCAGGCGCCACCATGTCGGCCAAGAAAACGAGTCGGTTCCGATAGGTATCGTCCGGCTCGAATGGCGCCCTCGGGTAGCCGCGCTCGTCGCCGAGATCGTCGAGGAACGGCGTCGTGCCGTCGACCGCCGGATCCGGGCCGGCGACGATGATGAGGTTCGGATCCGGGAGTTCGTCGACCACCTGATAGGTGAGCGGCTCGAAGCTGTTCAGGAAGTAGCCGCTTCGCTGCGTCCAGATCGGAACGTCGACCGTCTGGGTGCCACCGCTGGCGGGAATCAGGTAGGGCGCGACCGGCACCCAGATGGCGCCCCGATCGTCTTGGAACTGCTGGTCGACTTCGATCGTCACGTCGGCGCCGGAAGGGCGCTGAAGGCGGACGACCGACGTCGCCGGAGCGGCGCCGGGAGCCGACAAGATGTAGGGCCCCACCGAGAAGTCGATGTCGTACGCCTCTTGGATCCGCAGCATGACGGCGATAAAGCCCTCGAAGACCGACAGCGAACTCGGGTCGGAAAGGAGCTGCTCGATCCAATGAGGCTCGAAATTGCGCCGCAACAGCGCGATCAGATCGTCCCGGGTCAGCGGGGTGGGGGGCCCGAACATCGCCATCCGCTAGTCCTCGCTCATGTGAAATCGATCAGATCCGAGCGGGTCCGGAACGTCTCGGCCGTGGAGGACGGGATCAACGTGCCGGTCGGCTCCACCAGCGCGTCCTCATCGATCAACACCCCGGCGACCGACTGAGCGGCGGCGATGATGGTCGACCGGTAGAGAACCTGCCCGGGTCGCTGGTTGTTCAGCGCCGCCACGATCGCCGCCCGAACGGCCGCCGCCGCCTGGACGGTGTCGAGCACGATCGAACTGTCGAAGCTGAGCAACAGCCGGATCGGCACGAAGACCGGCACGCCCGCCACGACGAACACCGGGATGCCGGCCGCCCGGTAGTTCACCAGCGACAGCAGCCCGACGGCCGCCAATGTCGCATTGGCCCGCCCGAGATCGTCGAGGATGAAGGCCTGGACGGCCGCCGCCGGTGAGCCGTTCGGATTCGTGACTTCGATCGCGGTCGCGGTCGCGATGCCGGGCGTTGAGATCAGGCCGAACTCGATGGCGGCGAGCGTCCCCTTCTGAACCGACTCGAAGAACTGCGCCGACCGGGCCCGGTACTGGTCGTCCGTCTCCTCATCGGCACCTCCGGCGGCCGAGTCGGCGTTGGTGATCGTGATGGTGGTGTCGAACGGGGTGTCGCCGAAGCTCCAAAGTTGGCCGGCGTCGACCGTCTGGGCCGTTCCGGCCAGCTCGGCCTCGGCCGTCACCATGATGGGCCCGAGATCGGTCGGCCCAAAGACGGCGTCCTGCGACAGGATGTAGACGATCCCCCGGTTGGTCACCACCCGGGTCGGGGTTGGCGACGACCCGGCCGGGCCACCCTCCACCGTCCCGCCACCCGCCGCGAAGGTGGGACGCTGGAGCGACAGCTGGATGACCGCCTTGGCGGCCGGCTTCCGGGGGAGCCGCTTCCGATCGAAGATGATGCGGTCCAGTTGGCTCTTGACCGCCGTCGACTCGAAGCAGCCCTGGAGCGCCCGGGCCGCTCGGGTGACCATCTGCTCGCCCGTCAGCGCGACACCGGCCGCCACTAGGTTGATGTCGGATCCGGCTCGGTCGACCTCGAGCGCGGAGATCCGAGTCCCGGGGGTCCCGATGACGCCGGCCCTGAACCGGCGAAACAGCTCTTGCCTGGACGGTAGATCGGCCACGACGGCACTGTAGGGCTACGGCCGGCCGATGGTCCAGGTCAGCTCGTCACAACCGGACCGTCGTCGGGGATCTCAAGATTGATCCCCAGCGGCAGACCCTCGACCGTCTTGGCGTCGATGCGGATCACCAACACACCGGGAGCCGGGGCGGTCGCCGAAACCTTCACGGCCACGATCTCGGACTCCTCCAAAACCTGCGTCCGGATCTGACGTTCGACCTCCCGAAGGTTGGTCGTCCGGCGAAGCTCCTTCACCCGGAGACCGGCCCCGTAGGTCGGCAGGTGGTAGAAGCCGCCCGGGCTCGACATCATCCGGCGAAGGATCCGTTTCTTGAGCGCGCTCAGGCCACCGTGGATCGCCAGGTCGCCACCCGAGTCGAGCTGCCAGGCCGCCTGGAAGGTCTCGTAGAAGATGTCGATCCCGGGCGTGACGGCGTTCGGGGTCTCACGTGGGCGCGCCCGGGGGCGCATGTCACCGTTCGCCGAGCCTCGATCGAGCGGTGGGGCCGCCATCGTCAACAACCGGTTGGCGGTCGTTATGGCGCTGCTGGCCACCACCAGGTAGACGGACGCCAGAAGAACCCGCCGATCCACCCGGAGATCGATCGACCACGCCTCCGGATTGGTCACCAAGACGGCCGGCTGGGCCTGGGGATTCTCGACCGCCTCCACGACCGGAGCGCCCCCCGGCCCGGACGTCAGCGAGATCGCCCAATTCAACCGGTTCAGCGCGTCGTCGGGCGCCAGCGGGCTGATGTGCTTGGGCTCCTGGGTGAGGAAGACCCGGAGCGTATTGCTGTTCAGAGCTGTGACGAAGATGACCTCAAACGGGAGAACGAACGGACTGAAGACGAACCCCGACGAGGCCGGAAGGGTCGCCGGTGGGGGACTCAACAGCGCCGAAACGGCCGGCGGAAGAATGTAGTACGAGGCCGGCACGCGCGCCCTAGCCTACGCGGAGCAGCACCGGGAGGAGAAGGAAGGAGACGATCACAATCACCCGGGAGAGCAGCGGAGCCGGAAGCGTGGCCGGTGGTGGCGTCAGAAGCGCCGCAACGGCCGGGGGTTGGATGTAGTAGGCGGCCGGCATAGGAACCTCAATTCATCGGTAGTTGGGCGAAGATCGTCGGGAGCGCCAGCGCTCCGATGCTGACCAGGCGGATCGGGTCCGCGTCCCCGGTGTCGGTCGACTCTAGCGGCAAGTTGTTGGGGCAGCCCCACACGTCCACCACGTAGCCGCCCCAAAGACCGCCAAGTGTTGAGTTGCCGTAATCGATGAACTGAACGGGGGTAAAGCACGTCTCCCCCGCTTCGTCGACGCCGCTTGTCCAAAGCACGGCGAATTCCAGGGCTGGCGACCAAAGCTGCGATGAAGTTGCCGCTTCGCCGTCGTGGTGCAACGCCGCGAACGACCCCGCGACACCCACAGTCACGTTCGTGATCGCAGAAGCAGCCGAGGCCGTCAGGTTCACCAAGAACCCGGTCAGTGCGCCCAGCGAACCGGTGTCGATGGCGGTCGTAGGAGCGAGGAAAGCCGTCAGCATCCGCATCTGAGCCACCCCGTTTGGCTTCACCCCCACCACGACGTCACCCGCCGTCGTGGTCCAAACGTGATAGCTGGACGCGGTCAGAACCGCGTGGGGGATGATGTTCGGCGTCGTGATGCTCCGTTCAACTTGCGTCGCCACCGGAACGTTCTGGAGCGGGACCGTCGGGTGGAGCGTGTAGGGGCCGCGACTCACCCGCATGATGCTCAGTTGGGGGACCGTGCTGACGTTCGTCACGTTGGTCGCGACCAAGACCCGCATCGTCCCGCCGCCTCGGATGAAATTCGCCGGAGCGGCCATGACGAAATAGCTGATCGGCTGAGTCACGTTCAAGCCGATCACCACCGCCGCCGCGTTCGGAAGATTGTCGGCCGCGCTGGCGACCAGTCCGTTGCAGGTCCACTCCCGCGTCCAACCGGCATCGACGAACGCGCGATAGAGCCCGAAGAAGACCTCACGGTACTGAACCCGCTGGTCGGCTCCGCTCATCGCGTTGTTCAACGTGGAGGTCCAGGTTTTCGCTGTAGCGACCATTAGAAGAGGTACCCGTATTCGTTGATCTGTAGGTCAGCCGAGTTGGTCGGAAGCATCAGAGTATTCAGATTCACGTAGCGCTTCTGGTCCGCACCTTCGTTATCGCGAACCTCACCAAAGAAGGTCGCGGGAGTTCCTCGTGGGAGCATCAGGACGTCCAACATGACGCCCAAGTATCGAGCATCTGCACCAGAAGCTGACCGACCGAGAAAGATCGGAGACCCAGGCGTCGTGCTCTCGGCGGCCTCGCGCGCGTTCCCTGTCGGTAGAGCGGTCGCAATGGTGTGGAGAAGAGTTCCCGTTCCAGTCATCGCGGTGCCGTCCGACCGCCAGCCCTGCCAGCTCGCCAAAAAGAGACTGTAAGTAAGCGCGGAGGTGGCAGAGACAGTGAGCTTGAACATCGCCCGAACGGCACCGCGACCGCCGTCCGCGAACCCGCCATCCGAACGGAAGACGAGAAAATTAGTGAAGCCCGAATTGCCGCGGTTCTTGGTTCCGAACCAAACGTCGCCGTCCGCCGTCCACCAAGCCGACCAGGCGCCCAACGCGGGTTCGGCGTAGCTGAGAATCGTGTTCGGAGTGGAGGTCTGTGCACCGGTCGGGGCGGTAGGGAACGCGGTCGTCGAACCGCCCGTGTAGGCGGAAGTCGCCGCCTGAACGCTGATGACGGTCGGCGACGACGAGGCGTTGGAGTTGAAGGCGCCGATCAGGGCGTAGATGGGCGTCGAACACCAACCGGCCGGACTCTGCACGACGAACCAACTCCGGACCTGCGCACCGTTTCCCCAGATGATGTTGGCCCGGGTGAGGATCAGGTTGCTGGCGTCGACCGAGACCGAATCACACGAAAGCGTCACCGTCCAGCCGGCCGAGAGGAAGGTTTGGAGGATGGCGAAGATGGCCTCCTGGTATTGGTCGGCGAAGTAGGCCGAGCTGAACTCGTTGTTGATGTCGTTGAACCAGGTCTTGACGGTGGCGACCATTAGAGCAACCTCGCACTGCACGGCATCCAGAGGCAGCCGATGTTGACCAGCCGAAACGGGTCGGTGTCGCCGTCGATCAGCAAGTTGAACGGCGCGTTGTTGGGGGACCCGCGGACATCGAGCAACTCTCCAAACTGCCTGTCCGCCGAGACCGAGCCCGTGTTGGTGTACGCCTCGATCGGCGCGTCGGGAACGCGCCCGACGTCATTCGCCCCCAGCGCCCAGGCAGTCAGGATACTGACCGTAGACGCGAATCCGCTGGTGGTGGACGAAGGAATTCCGCCGTCGGCCAATGAGCAACGTAGGAACGCGGCCTGGAGGCTGGCCCACGTGATCTGGTTAGTGCTGATCGTCGCCCCTACCGTCAAACCGAATTTCCCGCGGTATTGACCGAACCCGCCGTCCTGGTCCGCGTAGAAGCTCGACGAATGGCTGCACGCCAGCATGGAGACCGCCGCCACACCGTCGCCCTTCAAGGCGAACCAAACGTCTCCGTCCGCCGTCCACCAGGCGTTCCAACGCGCGCGGGCAGGCGCCGCCCACGAAAGGAAGTTAGTGCCGTTCCTCGTCCACTGCGTATTGCCGGAATTCAACGTGGTCGGGAACGTGGTCGTCGAGCCACCCGTCCACGGGATAGTGGAGCCGCGTTGGGTCCAGGTTCGTGGCGTCGTCGAGGTGTTGACGTTCTCCAGCCCCACCAACATGTAGTGGTAGAGACCCGCACCAACCGCCCACCCGGCCGGACTCCGGAGGACGATCCACGCGCGAGGCTGGGCCGCGTTTCCGTAGAGGAGAATCGCCGCGCTGGTCCACTGGTTGGTGGCGTCCGGCGCGTTGGTCCCGTCGGTCGAAAGTTCGACCGTCCAGCCGGCCGCCAGGTGGGCGCCGACGAACGCGAAGATGGCCTCGCGATACTGGACCCGCTGATCGAGCTGGTCGCTGAACAGATTATTTAGGTCGTCCGACCAGACTTTCGCCAGCGCGACCATGCCGGTCGTTTGTAGCCCGGGCCGGGCCGTCGAGTCGAGGGCCGGCTGAGAACGCGCGTTCTCGTCAGACGACTTCGACCTCGAGCAACTCCGAAATCTTAATGTCCGTCTCCCCCAGCTGGCCGGCGATTGCGCTGATGCCGCTGAAGGGAGTCGGGCCGCCGGTCGGTTCGTTGGCGACGCTAAACAGGAATGACCCTACGTTGAGCCGGAGGGCGGCCGGGATCTGGACCAGTAGTTGCCGGCTCGACATCTGCTGAATCGCCGAGGCGTCGATCTGGGCCGTGTTCCAGAACACCTTCGAGGCCGCGTCGAACCCTCCTCCGATGAGCGTCACGGTCGCCGGGGGATCGTTGACCGAGGCCGCCTGCGGGATGGAGATCAGCGGCGTCACACCGTCGGCCTCGGTAGCGCTCAGCAGAACCGGCTGGAGCGGCACCGCCCCCTCGTCGTCGTCGCTGGTGTCGAGCGGGCAGGTGAAGATCAGGCTCGGGGGTGCGAGCCCGAGCGGGGTGCCGATGAGCCGCACCACCTCGATGGCGGTTTGGAGCACCCCCTGGACGGTCGCCAACACGGAGATGACGTCGCCCAGGACGTTGATGTTCGACGGGTCAGGGATCTGGAGCTGCTTCGCCAGGGTCTTGAGCCCCTTCTCGTCCTTCGGATCGGCCAAGATCAGCAACGCTCGGGCGAAGCAGAGCAGCCGGGCGACCGGACCGAAGGCGGCCGATGCGGTGTCGATCTTCACCTCGACCGACGCTTGAGCGCAGTCGATCTGGACCTGAAGCTGGGCCCGGAGCTGCTCGTCGTCGACTTCGTTTAGCTGGCTCGCCAGATCGGCGAGCGCGTTCAGCTCGGCCTGGATAGAGGTCAGCACCGTCACCAGACAATCGAGCTGGGTCGAGCAAAGCCGCAGGATGTCGAGCGCCATCCCGATCGCCCGGACGAGCCCCTGGGGGAGCGGCGGCACGAGCGCCAGGACCTTGTTGACCTTCCCGGTTAGGTTCAGGACGGCAACGATCAGGTCGGCGAACTTCAGCGGGTTGCTCAGGCACTCGGTGATCAACTGCGCGATGGCGGCCGTCTGGGCCACCAGATCGATCACGTCGAAGAGCGGCTGGAAGACGGCCAGCATCCCCTGCACGTTGCCCATCAGATCGAGCGACAGGCCGCAGCTACCCGGCGGCCCCTGGTTGGGGTTGATCTGGGCCTGCATGTCGAAGCCGCCCATCAGCCGCAGCAGCCCGGTCCCGTCCGGTGGAAGCTCGAACGTCTTGCAGAACGTATCGATGTCGGGTGCGTCGTTCAGCTCGATCGCCATCTAGATTCCTTCGGGGCCGGGCCCCACCGACCGGCCGTTGATCGTCACTCCGCCGGCTGCCGTCAGGTTGATCGTCGGGGCCCGGATCTCGAACGGAACGTTCAGGACGAACAGCACCCGCTCGTTGGCCCAGTCGGCCGGCAGCCGGGCCGTCTGGTTGCTCTGGAGCGCCACGATGGCGGAACCGGCGTGGCGGATATTGCCGTCCGGGAACGCCACCAAAACCTCATCGCCCGGGCGGAGCGGGACCAGCATCGCGCCGAACCGCCCCACCGCGATGCCGTTGTAGCGGACGTTCACGACCTCGCCGGTGCTCTCGATCCGGACCGAGACGATCGCGCCATTCCGCTCAACCGCCACCGCCTCACTCGAGCGAGGCCCCCCGGCGGGCGCGACCGTGCTGAACTGACCGTTGTCGTCGACGATCCCCACCGTCGCACTGACGACCCATGGCCGGGGGTCCATCCCGGGCGACGCTAGACCGCGCCCGATCCGCTGCATGTCGATGCCGGCAGTCGCGGTCCGGCGCCGGGTCGTTCGTCCTCGTCCGGCCATCAGCCAACTCCCTCGATCAGGCTACCCCGAGAACCACCCACCGATCGATCGGCATCCGCTCGGTCGATCCGAACCTGGATGTAGGTCTTGGCGTCGATCGTGATCGTGAACCCGTCCTCGACCGACCAGCTGTAGGTCGCCCCCACGACCCGAAACTCGGACGGCAGGTTGGCGATCTGGAGCAGGCGGGCCAGCTGGCGGGCGTCCGGCTCCGACCACCCCTGGGCGACCAGGAACTCGATCGCGTTCGTCAGCTCCGGCTTGGATCCGACCGCGTCTGCCGCCTGGCGGGACCGGGCCACCATCCGGTTCAGCTCGCTCAGGCTGTAGAGCCGGCTCGTCTGCGCGACCGAATCGCCCACCGAAATCTTGATCGGGTCGGCGAACCGAAGCCCCAAAAGGTCCGGGTCCTCGTTGGGGTCGTGGCCCGGGGCGTCGCTGAAGCTCGACAGATCGGACGTCTCCATGCTGAGCGAGATCTCCTGGCGGGCGATGTCCTCGTAGACCTGCTCGGCGATGCGCCGGAGGGCCGTCCGGTCGATAATGCCGGGGAGCTGGACCGGGAAGATCTTGTCCTCCGCCACCTCGCCGGTCGGATCCACCTGGTTGGCGACCGGCGTTCGGGGGAACCTTTCGACCAAGCGTCGCCGGTCCGACAACGGAGCGTCCGGGTCGTAACCCACCACCTCGACCGTCGGGGTCTTGATCTTGCCGAACTTCCGACTGAACGCCAGCGTGCTCAGGTTGTAGCCGTACACCATCTCCCGCACCGTCCGGGTGTCGCCCACCTGCTGACGGTAGGGAGCGGGAAAGCTCGGCGTGGTGCCGAGCTGGTTGACCTCCGCCACAGGCGACCGCCGATAGACGATCCGGGGATCGTAGAGCACCAGCTGGTCACGCTCGATGGAGGGCCGCAGCTCGTGGCTGACGCACAGGTCGGTGATCAGGTCCCAGTAGTTGAGCGACGTCGCACCCGACTGCTTGGGCAGCGACGGGACGAAGGTCGCGACCGGCGTCTGGCCGGTCTTGTTGACCCGGTGTAGCTCCTTCGGGCTGAAGGCCAACCGCGGGTAGCGCTTCACATCGAGCGCGACCGGTCGGCCCGACAGGGTCCGGAGGATTGGACCCCGCAACAGCTGGCCGGTCGGAGTGGTGTCGAGGATGTTGCGGACCAGCTCCGCCACGCTGCTGCCCCCCTTCACCTTCACCTGAAGGTCGGTCGGCACGTCGGCGTCGATCAAAAGCTGCGTCAGGTCCCGGCCCTTGATCAACAGCGTGTCGCCGTCGGCCGAGTGGCCGTCCTGGATCTCGTCCGCCAGGCCGATGAACCGAAGGTTGGATCCGATGGCCGGGACGAGCGACTGCCGGGTTCGGCCGTCGATCCCCACCCCGAAGTCGGTCGCCGTCACGGTGCCTTCGTAGTGAAGGATCAGGATCGCCCGCACCAGCCGGGCGTCGAACGGGAACGCCTTCCAGTCCAGCTCAATCTCCAGCTCGTCCGCCAGCCGGGCCGAGTTGAGCTTCCGGGTGGACCGCTGGGGGATCACGTCCAGGTAGCGCGACAAACCGTCCCGCCGGGGCACGCGCGCGACCGAGAAGGCGATGTTCCGGTTCGCCTCCGTGATGGCCGCCCGGGCGACGTCCTTCGGCACCACCTGCAACCCCTGCGAGGCCGACTGACCCAGCAGGATCGACTGACGGTCGCGGAGTCGCTGGGCCCACTGGGGGTTCGGCGTCAGCTCGTCCCGGATCTCCTGAACCGAGTAGTCGTCGGCCGTCCCGGGGTCGAACCGGACCAACAGGATCGTCCGAGTCGAAGCGAAGTAGCGCCGCTTCACCAACCCGGGGATCTCAACCCTGACCGAACTCACGCCCCCACCCGCGGGTCGTCGCTCTCGGGGAGCGACAGCGGGATCAGGATCTCATCGATGTCGTCCGGGATCCGGCTGTCGTCCAGGCCGTTGCGCTCGGCAATCCGGAACCACAGATCGGCGTTGCCGTAGTAGTCGATCGCCAGGTCGCGGAGATCCATCCCGACGACGGCCGGAACCCGCACATAGGCGGCCGGCCGGGCCTGGTTCTCGAACCGAACCCGAGCGCTGAACTGCTCCTCCATAGCCTCGATCGCATGGTCGGAAAGATCGAACCGCGCCACCGCCTCGTTGAGGATCGCCGCTAGGTCGTCCGACACCACAACGGCGGCCGGGAAGATGTCGGTCGCGACCCGACTGACCTCGCCCAGCTGGTAGACGGCCGCCGCCGCTGTCGTCGCCGCGCCGTTGACCGCCTGGGGCGTCAGGTCGATGTCGTCCACCATCGAGGCCGCTATCGTCGCCTCCTGGGTGACCGACTGGTTGACCTGGGTCAGCAGGTCCTCGAGCGCCCGCTTGTCGGGCTGGAACCCTGCGTTGACGAGCCCGACGAAGCTCCCGACCGACTCGACGAAGGCCTCGATCGAAGCCGCCACCTCGGCCCCCCGGGTTGCGGCGCTCACCAGGTCGTCACGCGCGTTGGCGCGCTGCCCCTGCACGCGAGGCGGCGTCCGATCGTCCCCCTCCGAGACGGGGTCGAACGTGAGCGACCAGGTGATGTCGGTCAGGCCACCGACCGGATCGCCCGGCACCCACTTGAAGTCGCCGATCGTCCCGACGAGCGTGCGGGTCTCCCAGTCGATCCGGACCTGGGCCCCCGAGTCGGTGATGGCCTCGAAGGTCTCGACGAGATCGATCGGCACGTCGGTCCCGAGGTAGCGCTCCGGCCAGTAGCCGTTGATCTTGGTCGGCTCCAGCTTGGGGCCGATGATCTGCTGAAGGCCGACCTTGCTGCCCGGGTACCAGACGGTGCGCTTGCGCATCTGCCGGCCGAACGAGATCTCACCCCCGTCGCCCCCGCGGAACGGCGCCGACCAGCCGTTGAGCGGCACCACGAACCCGGCCAACGGGCCCTCCAGAACGGTGAAGACGAAGTCGGTCGGGTCCGAACGAGCCATGCGTCACCCCCCAGGCCCGAGCGCCGTCAACCGACCGGCGATCTGACTCTGAATCGAATTCTCGCCCAGGCGCTCTAGGCCGTCGACGAACTCGGCCAACACCCGATCGGGGTCTTGGTCGCGGAAGTCCTGTTTGATGTTGACGTTTTCGACGTTGATCAGCGGTCGCTTCTCACCGAACAGCTTCTTCAGAACCGTCTCGACCTCGCCCTTGGACTTGCCCATCTTCCGACGCTTCCCAGACTCGGTCGTCGGGTCCATGCCGAAGAGGTCCTGCCGCATCTCGATGTCGCGCTCGATGTCGCGGTTGGTCTTCTTAAACTTCTCGGCGCCGTTCTGGGCCCAGTCCTTCAGCTGCCCGAGGACCGGAACCTTGTCGGTCAACCAGGCCGGCAACGCCAACCCGGCCATCTTCGAGAAGCCGTCAAACACCGGTTCCCAGAACTCGCGCATCTTCAGGACGATCGAATCGACCAGCGTCTTGGTCTTCCGAAAGCCACCCTCCGGCGAATTCCAATCCTTCACCGCCTGAACGACCACCTTGGCGCCGAGACCGATGATCTCCATCGGCTTGACGACCAGGTTTAAAAGGAAGTGACCGACGTCCTGGATCAACCCGCCGATCGTTCGGAAGTAACCCGACCCGGTGAAGAGCGCTTTCCCAAACTCCCAGGCGAGCTTCACCGGCGTCTCGAAGACCCGGCTTACCACCGTCGCGGCATCCCAGACCCCGTCGAGCTTGGCCGAAATGGCCGCCACCGCCTCCTCGCCGTCGCCGAACTGATCGACCACCCACCCGACCGCCTTGCCGAGCTTCTCGATCGGGCCCGCCCCGAGCTTCCGAGCGATGCTGGTGATCAACATCTCGGCCCGGGTGAAAGACTCGCTGGTCCCCTGCGACAGCTTGCTGATCGGCGCACCAACCTTCGCCGCCGCTGCCGTCAGCTTGTTGATCCGGGTCTCGAGCGAGTCGGTCTTCTTCAGCGCCGCCTCGGTCCCGACCACCATGCCGAACGGGTCCTTCGTCTTCTTCCCCGTCAGGATCATCCGGTTGAAGCTGGCCGCCGCCTGCTCGTTGCTGATCTGAAGGACACCGGCCGCGCTGGCGGCAGCGTCGACCGCCTTCGTCAGATCCCAAGCGCTCTTCCCGGCCGCGAAGATGGTGGGCTCCAACGCACCACCCAAGTTGGCGATGCTCTCCACCGTCTGGGCCGTCTTAAAAGCGGTCGCCTCAAACTTGGTGAGCGTCGCCTCGGCACCGGCGGCCGATCGCTCGTAACGGGCAATCGGATCCTCCGACTTCGCCCACTTGGCGGTCCCGATGTAGAGACCCGTCAGGTGGTCGTTCATGTCGTCGAAGGCCGCGTTGGCGTGCCAGCTCTTCCACGCCAACGCCGTCACGGCCGCCGCCGCTGTCGTCACCGCACCGGCGAACGCTCCGGCCGCCAGCTTGCCGAGGTTCAACCCACCGGCCACCTTCTTACCGGCCGCCGGAGTCTTGTGGGCCAGGTCCGCCATCGCCTGCCCGGCCGCGTTCAACCCGTCGGCCATCTTGTGGCTCGACTCGCTGGTGTCGTCCTGGCCGACCTTCGCCAACCCGAGCGCCTTCGCGGCCCACCCGGCGACGCCGCCCAGCTGGGCGAAGGCGTTCTTCGCTTCGTTCTTCCCGGTGACTTCGATCTTCTCGACGATCCGGTGGGTGGTCTCTAGGCCGGCCATGGTTGGGGATCCTAGCAGCTACCAGAGCGAGATGCGCGGCTCCTGGGCTACCAGCTCGACCAGGTACTCGTACAGTAGGTCCAACTCGGTGCTACGCATCCGGCGAAGGACCTCGACGCTTTGATGGCCGTGGCGGGCGACGAAGGCGATCTGACGCCAGATCCGGCGCTCCGTCTCGGTGGGCCCAAAGGAGGGTCGGCCCTCTAGCTCACGACCATTGAGGCCAAAAAATCCTTGTCCTCCTCGTCGGTCGTCTGACTCACCCGGCTGAACGCCAGCATCACCAGCGCCTGAACCTTCGACGACCACTTGCCAAAATAAGCGTCGCCCTCGAACTCGAGGTGGTTCACCAACCGGCCGTCCACCCGGAAGAGGGCCGCCTTGGCACTCTCGTAGCCGATGATGATCCCCTGAACCTTCGGATTCCGTTCGCGCTGCGCCGCCACCCGGGCGGCCTGGATATGATCGTCGGGCGTCAGCTCCCGAAGCGTGAAGGTGGCCGGGTCCCGGGCGGCGTCGCGAACCTTCTCGGGCACCCGGAAGGTGTAGAGCGGGCCCTTGTAGCCGGATTGAAAGTCGGTCGGGCGGGGGGCGCTTTCGAGCGGTCCCGGGGCCTCATGGGCGGCGGCCCCCTCCTGAACGGTCGATCGGCGAACGATCGCCGGTGCGGGCTTGAGGTCTTCTGAATCCATCGGGTACTCCTCCTCGGTCGTTCCGCCAGAGGGCCGGCCGAAGCCGGCTCGGTCACGGGGTTAGGTGGTGATGACGCGGGCGTCCGGGGCCTCGAACGACAGCGGGGTGCCGACGTAGGCGTCCCGGCTGCTGACCTCAACGCTCGAGTCGCCGAACGCCAAACCGCGGATCGCCACCCGAGGACGCTGGCCGTTCGGAAACGACAACGTCACGGCCGCGTTGATGACCGTCTCGTTGACCGGCACGTCGGGGAGCCGCTGCGCCCTGCGCTTGATGGTGTCGAGCAACACCAAAGCGTCCTGGCTCTCCTGGTCGAACCGGAGATTGCCGGCGATGCCGTTGAAGATGTCGTCCTTCCGCATCGTCGTCTCGCCCAAGTAGCCCTTGGACAGGATCGCGAATTGGTAGGTGAAGGTGAAGCTGTCGACCGCCGTGATGGTTCGGAGGATGTTCCGCCCCAGGTTGAGCCGAATCTGAACGTCTTGCCCCTTGAGCCTGTTCTCCGCCATGAGGACCGTTGTAGGGCCCCGACGGCGGCCGGGTCAAGACCAGGCCGCTACAGGATCCCGCTGACCTCGACTTCCGAAATCACCACCGTCGGACCGATGTTGGTCTGGAGGACGATGTCGTCCAGCTCGTCGAGCGTCTGGACGCTGATCAACACCACCCGGATGCCGCTACCCTGGAGCGAAAGGGTGTTGCCCGACTTGGAGTCGAGACTGTAGGCCGAGATCCGCTGAGCGGCCGGGTTGTCCTCCGACAGCAGACCCGCCAGGAAGTCGTCCATCTCGGCCACCAGCGAGTCGTACCGATCGTCGGTCGCCGGCTTCTTGCTGTACGGCAGGCTCACGGCCGCCAGGCTGTCCTGAATGAAGTCCGCCATGTCGCGCCGGCTAATGCGGGTCAGCGATGGGTAGAGCGACGGATCGACGCTCGTTACGCCGCTCATGAACACCCACTCGCTCAGCTGAGGCGACCGGTAGAGGGCGCACACCCCCGAGGCCTGGAACTGCTCGTAGTTGGTGGCCGTAAAGGCGGTCGGCTGCCCGGCCGTCGTCAGGCCGCTCTCCAGCTCCAAGATGGGCAGCAGCAGGCCGCCGCTCACGACGTCCTGGGTCGACTGGCCCGGGTTGTTCTCGGGCGGCAGGATCGACAGCAGGCTGGCCATCCAGGCGTCGGCGCCGACCAAGATCCGGGGCGAGCTGATGACCTCGGACGGGTCCAAAGCAGCGATCTCAGGCAGCAGCTGGCGCGCGTGAGGGTAGCAGTAGAAGTTGCGATCCCCTCGCGTCACCCCAACACCGGGCGCCACCGAGCTGATGGCGCTCGCCGGCAAGGTCCCGATCGGCGGACGGGTGACGGCCCGTCGGCCGTTCCCGACCGCGCTGGCCGCCGCCGCGTTGGCCAGCAGGGCGGTCCGGATCGCGTTGCTCTGCCGGGCCGAAGCGATGACGTAGACGTTCGACGTCACCAGACCACCCGGCAACGAAGCGTCGAGGGCGTTCGTGTAGCGGGTGTCGATCGCTCCGCTGGTCAGGACCGTCAGGGCAGCCGCGTTGGCCGCCGCTCCGTCGACCGCCCCAGTCGAGGCCGCCACCGTCAGGCTCGGGAGCGCCGTCCCGGGGCCGATGCCGGCCCGGAACAGGTCGGTGGTGTCGACCGAATCGACGTCTCCGACCAGCGTTTCGCTCACGCCGCGGACGCTGTAGACCGGGATGCCCGAGACCGTTCGGGTGCTGTAGGTGGCGGCCAGATTGGCGGTGTCGAACGCCGTGAAGGCCACAACCGCCAGGTCGGTGCCGGCCGCAAAGACGACGTCCTGCGCGAGCGCGAACTCGACCGTCGGCGCCGAGGCGTCCCGAACTCGGGTTCCGGCCGGGACCGTCACGTCCGCCGTCAGGGGGGTGGGAGTGCCGCCTAGGGTGATCTTCACCCCCTCGGCCAGCGTCATGTCGACTCGGATCAGCGCCAGGCTCCGGAACGCCTTATCTTTCAACCACGCGAACGCGCACCCGTTCGAGTACGGATTGGTGGCCGGGCTGAGCGGGTCCCGCATCGAGAGCGAGAAGCCACCGAAGACCGACTGGATCGTCTGGTCGCCCTCGACATCGGTCGGAGTGACGAGCGGACCCTTGGGCCACTCGCCGATCAACAGAACCTTGCCGGTCGTCCGCCCGGCAAACACCCCGGGTGGGATCAGGTCGATGATCACGACGCCCGGCACCGACAAGATGACGTCCAGCGTCGGGTAGGTGGTGAATCGACGAATCAAACCGGCCATCAGAACCTCCTAGTCGGCGCCTGCGGAGCGATCCTCCGCCTGGTCGTCGAGTGTCAACCTAACCTGAGGAGTCATGCCACGAACCCGGCGGAGTACGCAAACAGACGTGTTGGCGGAAATTTCGAGCTGACCAATCCACCGATTCGCGCCCGCCAGCGCCTCCGAGTCCAACAGCTGGCTGGCCTGAAGGACGAACCGGCACTGGCGGTTGTAGTACCGGGTCAACTTCAAGAACCGACCGTAGTGCGGTGGGGAAACCAACGCCTCCGCCACCCCCATCGGGAGACGCTCGGTCGTGTGGTCGATCCCCACCGAGTCGACGAACGCCTGCTCAAGCGTTCGCATGATGGCCCGACGCTGCGGCTTGTTGACGGCCCGGAACAGCACCACGATCGGCACGTCGATCTCGCTGACCTTGAACAACCCGAACCCGCGCCCGCTCGCGTCACCGAGCGGATACTGCTGAGACCCGTCGGGGTTCAGAAGCGTCGGGTCGCCGCCCGACCAGGTCTCGTCCAAGAACGACGGCGTCAGGCAGCTGGGAACGAACGTCGGCCGATCGGGCAGGATGGCGGCAGCCGGCAGCATCCCACCGGCCGACATCGCCCGCGTGTTCCAGGTCGGCCAGTCGGGATAGACGGCACCGGGGGCGAACCGGAACGGCTCAGTCGTCTTCGGAAAACTGAAGTCGAGCTTCTGCAGGAACGACGCCAGCTCGAAGACGATCGCCGATCGGACATCGGCCAGGCCCTTCAGCGGATAGTCGGCGACGTTGTCCACGCCGGCAGTCTACTACCCCGGGGGCCTCGTGCGGGAGTTGGCAAAACGACGAAGCTCCCTTTCGATGTTCTTCCCCGCCGCCTCGATGATCTTCGGCCGGGCCCGCTCCAACACCCGCAACCCCTTCCGACCGTTCCGCTTCTGATGCACCGAAATCGCGAACGCGATCCCGCGTGCCTTCTTTGGATCCCGAACGCCCAGCTTCCGCCGCACCCAATCGGCCAACGGGTCGAGCGGGATCCCTTTCCCGGGCCGACGGCCCAGCTCGATCACCCCCGCTTTGATCGGAGGGTTCGGGCTGGCGTACACCATCCCGCCCTCGTCGGTGACCTCCCACCGCCACGAGTTGGCGTAGTCGCCGGTGTCGATCGGGATCCGGTAACCGGCCGGGGCCGGGCGCTCCTTCTGCTTTGGCTTGGCCGGCTCCTTCGCCCCCTTCGGGATCGTCTTCTTGACCCTCGGGACGCCCTTCATCTTGAGCGCCTTCTTGATCCGGCCCAGGACCTTCTTCAACAACCCCCGGCCCTTCTGCTTCTTCCGGCGGTTCGTCGCCTTGGGGGGCGGCGGAGGGCCGAACATCGGCGGCAGCCCGCCGCCCCGGATCGACCACTGGATCCACCGCTGGGCATCGACGCTGACGGTCCGCAGGTTGGCGGCGTTCAGGGCCCGCTGGTCCCGAGCCGCCAAGTCGCGCAGCTCTTGCGGCAAGTCGGCCAGCGCGATCGTCAGCGTCGGCATCCCACCACGCTACAGGTCGTAGTCGTCTTCTTCAACGAGCGCCCGGCGGACCGCCTGCTGGTCGGACGTGCCGGCCACCAACTCGGGCGTGCCGTCCATCGCCGACGTCTGGCCATCCCGACCCCGCTCACCGTCGGCCCGGTCGAGGCCGAGCGACCACTGGAAGGCGTCCGCGTCCCGACTCGGCGCCTGGTTGACCCGGAACCGCCGCCGCACCGGGCGAAGCTCCTGGCGGGGCTCGAAGGCCTCGTAGCCGGGGCTCACGAAGCCGGCCGGCCGGTTCTCCCGAACCTCGTAGAAGAAGTCGATGCCGGCCCGCAAGGTGTCGGGCCGGGCCGGGTCGCGAAATGGATCCGCCAACCCCATCAGCTCGTCCTCGCTACACCGGGGGCTGATCTGCGTCACCAAGATCGACCCCATCTCGGTGTCGCCCGTCACGTCCAACTGGTGGCTGATGCCGGCCGGCTCGACCGAAGGCGTCGGCAACAACTCCTTCTCGAACAGCAAGACCGGGCGCCCCACCCCCACCTCGACCAAGTTGGGCAACAACGACATCGCCCGGGCGGCCAGCTCGGGTGGCAACAGATCGCGCTCGGGCCCGCTCACCACCCCGTCGTCGTCTTCGTCCGCCGTCCAGCCCATCCAGACCAGGAAGACCCGGTAGGGCCGCAGACCAAAATCGGTATACAGCTCCCGGATGCAGTCCGCCACGTCGACCAGATCCTCCGCGAGCGTGCGGCTAACTTCCCAATCGGCCAACGGAGCGAGACCGGGGGGCGCGATCGGACTCGTCCGTCGGTACCGATCGCCCGCCATCAGCTGTTCACCACCGGCGTGTTGATCGCACCGCCGCCCTCGAGCGCGCCATAGCGGGTCGCGTAGGGATTGATCGGCACGCCCAAGATGTCGGCGAGCCGCTGGGCCCACCGGCTGTACTCACGCTCCAACAAGTCCTGCTCGGTGCTCTCCTCGTTGGTGTTGCGGAGCTTCAGCTCGCCCAACTGCTGGGCCTGAAGTCGCTTCAGCGCCGACACCATCTGACCCTCCACACCGTCCAGGATGTTGAGGATCCGAATCGCACGTGGAACCGAGGCCGGGTTGAGCCGGTCCATCGCGTAGCTGACCAGGAACTGGGGTTGACTCAACGCCGGGAAGCCGAGCTGGACCGACGAGGCGGACGTGATGTCCGGATAGCCGAGGTGGTAGTAGATTCGGCTCCGGTCCTGCTCGGTGAACGGCATCTTGCCCCCTTAGATGGCTTCCAGCTTTACGCCGTGCCGCTTCAGATACTCGACGTCGAACTGGTTGGAGTCTAGCTCCTTTCCGACCCGGAAAGAGATCCGCTGGCCGTCGATCGAAATCGGCGCCACCGATCCGGTGACGCGGTAACGAGCCGCCCGGATCTCAGCCGCCTTCGCCTCCGGCAACTCGGGCAACTTCGGCGGGGTCGCTCGTCGGTAGAGCGACGCCTCGATCCGATTCGACTCCTTCGCGGCCCGCTGGTTGAGTGCGTTCCGCTCCGCGTCTTGGTCGCGCTGCTTTTGGTACGGGTCCTCATCCGAGACGTCCGACCCTTCGTCTTCTCGCGCGGGAGCCGGCCTCGCGTCGATCGGGAGCGCGAATTCGACCCCCTCCATCGCGACCTCGACCGCTGAAGGGGACTGGGTTTCTCGGAGTTTTCTGGTGCTCATGGCGCCAACTCTAGGACGAGAAGCGCCGAAAAGGGAAGAGTGCCGGGCACTCGAGCTGCTGGGTCTAGACCTTCTAAAGAACCGGCGACAAGGCCTCGCCGTTGGCGCGGGAGCGTGAGCCCCCTGTCGAAGATCAACCCCCGGGCAGCTCGGGTGCCCTGCGGGTCCTCAGCCTTTCGGCCGAGGGGTGGAGCCGAAGCTCCGACCTGGGCGAACCCAGGAGCGGGACCGAAGTCCCAAACCAGACCCACTTAAGGGCCCGGAACTTAGATGCCGTGCTCGACCACGACGGCCCGCTTGTAGTCGGCGGGGCTCGTGGTGTTGAGCGAGTCGGTCGGAACCGGCCAGTCGCCCGAGTGCGACCAGCTGGCAGAAGTCTGCTGCTGGAGGCGGTCCTGCGGCGCCCGGAGGATGAGACGGATGCGCTCCGCCATCACCTGGATGCCGTTGTTGACCACCGCGAACTCGCCGATCTTACCGTTGATTCCGGCCTCGCTGATGTACTTCGACTCGTCGAGGTACTTCTCCTCGATCGCACCGCCGCCGGTGAAGATCGGGCGATGGATCTCGACCCCGGAAGCGTTGGTCAGCTCACCCGCGAAGGTGAAGCCAAACTGCGGATCCTGGTCGACCGTCGCCACCACCGGCGACTCGGTGTTCCGGTAGAACGTCACACCACCGAAGGTCCCGAGCGCCATCTCACGATAGTGGATGTAGTCGGGCAGCGATTGGTTCAACCGCTGGAACTCGTTGTCGTTGAAGATCTGGTTCATCGAATCCGGATCCAGATGGCAGTGGATCGTGCCGTCCTCGTGCGTCGGGACGTTGTTCCGACGGAGCTGAGCGATCGCCGCCCGGACGTTCGCCACGGTGAACTGATCACCGGAGCTGATGGCGTCGACCGACTCACCACCACCCGACCGAATGACCCGCGACCGGTTGACCGCCCGGACGATGTCGCGCGCCGTCAGACCGGCGTGCGCCACGTCGAGCGTCAAGATGCCGCTGTGGATCTCGTCGTTCGGGAACGTCGAGGTGAAGCCGACGACGTTGAACGCGGTCGTCACACCACCGGTGGTGATCAGGATCGGCAACGGGTTGGTCGGGCTCACGAAAGCCGGCCGGCCGTTCAGCTGCTTCCGGGTGAAGCCAGAGAGGCTCACCACCGGAACGCTGACGCCACCGCCCACGTTCGCGCTCACGACCGTGTTGCCCGCCAGGTAGGCGTTGAACAGCCGGTCTCGGACCACCCGGTTGACCGACTGGGCCGAGTGAAGGCCCAGCTGATGCATGTTCCGGAGGTACAGCGACGCGATCGTCACGTAGCTGGTCGGCATGTGGGTGTCGATCGAACCACCGTACTGGGCCGCCGTCGCCTCCCACTGCTCGATCCCGTAGGTCAGAGGAGTCGGATCCTGGTTCGCCTCCAACGGCCGGGTCGAGGGCCGCATGGTCCCGGACCGGCTGAAGGTCTGGTTGGTACCGAGGTTGGCGGGCCACATCTCGGGGTCCGCTTCGGCCCGGAACAAGATCCGGGGGAAGAGAGCGTCGCGGAACACGCGCGCCAGGGTGCGGTCCTGGATCGCCGAAACGACCGAGGAGTTGAACCCCACTACAAAGTTTGCGCCGATAGAGCCTTCCATTTAACTGTCCCTTCTCCTCGGCGCGAGGCTACAGCCACGAAGGCGCCGGTTTCAAGTCCTTAGTAGCCGGGCCGGAACCCGTACTTATCACTGGTGTGCGCGTTGAAGTCCCGCTTCGACAGCGCCTCGACGTTGATCTGCTCGCCCGGGGCCGGCTCGGCCTTCGGGTTCAACTGGTCACCCGGCTTAACCGGTTGCCCCGGGGTCGGTTGACCCTGAGACTGACGTTGAGGTTCGTTGGCTACCGGCGTCGGTCCGGCCGCCACGTCCGCTCGTTCAAAAAGGGCCCGCTTAGACGGGTCCTTCTTCAATCCCTCGAAGAAGGATTTCGGGTTCAGCTCCTCGGTCTCGGGAAGCTGCTTCGCATGCCGCTTCAAGAGATCGATCGCGTAGTCGGTGTCGGTGACGCCGGCCGCCTGGGCTTCGGCCCGCAGCTCGACCTCGACCTTCATGTTCTCGAGCGACCGCTCGGCGACGATCGCCTGGCGCTCGGCCTTCAGCTTCGCGACCTCGATCGTCGACTTCTCCTTCTCCAGCTCGCGGATCCGGGACTTCAACTCGACGATCTCTTCAGACCGATCGGGGCCCGGAGCCGCCTGCTGGCCCTCAGGGCCGGTTGCCGAAGGGGTGGCCTTGGCCTCGACGGCTTCCTTGAAGGCCTTGATGACGGCACCTTGATCGTACTCGGTCAGGTTCAAGACCGCCGCCAAGGGCTTCAGTTCTTTGCGCATCATGCGACGCGCCCGGGACAGGACGGCCTCGGCGGAGGGCTCGCGCTGCTTGTTCTTGGTCGCCATATCGATACTCGCCTTCTTTGGCGCCGGGTCGTTCCCGCTCGCCCCGCGGCTCGGTTGAGCTGCCGCGGTAGCCGGTTGAGGCGATGATCCGGGAGCGCCCACCGGGGCGGCCTCTTGCGGGGCACCGGCCCCCGGATCGATCGCGGTCGTCATGTCTTAGGTTTACCTTAGGCGTCCTGCTGGCCGAGAGCCCGATTCAACAGGCTGGTCACCACCCCGGCGGAAGGAACCCGAACCACCTTGGCGGACGTGACGGCGTCAGTCGCGTTGAACCGAAGGCCGGTCGCGCCATCCCAGATGACCTCGCCCGGGGCGGGCGTGAGATTGCTGTCGCCGATCTTCAGGACCTTCCGACCAAGGCTGGTGCCGGCAGTCGCGATGACGTCCAACACGATGTCGGGGGCGGCGGCCAACGTTCCGGCCGAGCTGGTGACGGTGACCTGCTCGGCGAGCGGACCGTTCCGCTCAATGATCGTGACGTTGATGACTTCGAGGTTGGTCGTGTTCAGCAGCGTGAAGCCGGTCGTGGTTTTGGTCGACTCATCCACCCGGCAGTTGGTCGTTTCGCAGCTGGCCAAGACGATGTAGTTCGCGTCGGTCGGCGGCACCATGCCGAGTTGCGCGAACGTCAGCGCCTGGGTGGCGCCAGTCGCGGCGAAGAGGGCGGTCTGGATCTTCCCGGCCGCGAACAGCTGCTGACCAATACCGCCAATCAGGTCGCCGAGGTTGATGGCCCGGCACAGATCGGCGATCTGCTGAAGAACGCCATTGTTGATAGATTCTCGGATCGTGGGGGACTGCGCGCTCATGTTCGGTTCCTTCTGCGGCCGACTCAGTCGCCCGCGATCAACATTTCAAGATCGCCGACGCCCTGAATCGCCAGGGCGGTGATTTGCGATCCGGTTTGGGGGTTGGAAAAGGCCCAGTACTCCGACAGCGGGATCAACTGGTCCACCCCTCCGGCCCAGGTAATCCGCACGGTGAAGATGCCGTTGCGGGCAATCAGTAGGCCTTGTCGGAGGTTGGTGACCCCCGAGTTGGCCAAGAGATCGAGGAACCCGGGCGACGGCGTGTTCACCCGGAGGGCCCGATTGACGCTCGACTGAGCGAGCTGCCGGATGTCCAGCGGGATCGCGGTGACGCCGGACGGCAGCAGGCAGCTCGCCGAAGGTGGCTCCAACGTCACCGCCCCGGCGAACCGGATGATCTGGGGGGTCGACATCTAGATTCAGCCCCCGAAGCCGCGAAGCCCGGACGCCGGCAACTGGCCGTTCTCGACCGGGAGCTTGTCGGTGCCCCACTTCTCGGCCTCCGACATCTCCTTCGACGGGTCCTTGTACTTCCCGTCGTAGGTGTCCTTCCCGTTCGACACCTGACCGTTCAAGGTGCTCTTCTCCGAACCGGACCCCTGCTTAAAGCTGCTTTTGTCGGCCATGATGGATCAACCTTCCTGGCCCGGATTGGGGGCCTGCTGCTCGGTTCCGGATTCACGGAACGGGTTCTTACCCCACTCGACGTACTTGCCGTCCGGCACGCACTCGGTCGGGCAGCCGTCCTTGGGCGAGTAGCCGGTCGGCTCTTTGAACTTGGACCGGTCGTTCTTCTGAAGAGCGATTTCACGAGGTGACGGCACGAGAACCTCCTTACAGGACGCCGGCCCGGCCCTGCAAGGCCGAGAACGCGCGTTCTCACCGGGTTACTGGTCGCGTAGATTTCGGTACGGCGTCGAATCCTTCACCCGAGCGGCCTCTTCGTCCGAGGAATCGGGCAGATTCCCAGACTCCTTCCGCTGCTGCTCCAAGTAGGCGGCCCCGGCTTCGGTCCAATCCTGACCGTCCCGGAACGGCTGACGGGGGGAAGGGGGTGCGAGCTTAGGGTGGATGTTTGCCATGCGGGCAGCATGACGAACCCGACGGTCGGCTGCAAGCTAGAGCGCCACGATGACCGGCGCCGTGGCCGGATTGCCGCCCGTCTCGAGCGTGCCGTCGAAACCGTCAGCACCGATATCCTCAATGAAGGTTCCGACGTCGTTGTCGCCGTTGCCCATCCACCAGTGGGAGTCGCACGGAATCACCGTCTCGGGGTCGACCGGCGCACCCGCCGCCCGCAAGGCCGCAATGTCGGTCGGATCCAGCGCCGACGCCCAGTAGGCGGCGTCCAAGATCACACCCGTAACCGCCCGAGCGGTCGAGTAGGTGCCACCCCCGACGTAGAAGTTGGACGTGCTGGTGTTGAGCGCGGCCGGCACCGAAGAGGGACCGAACGGTTCCAAGAAGGTCAGCACATACTCGGTCAGCGTCGCCTCGGCGCCAATCGCCACCCAGATCCGAGCCCGAGCGGCATTCCCCACCCCGGACCCGTCGTACCTGACCACGACCTGCACCCGGGTACCGGCCGCAGGGGGTGGGTCGATCAACGCCTGGCAGGCGATGATGCCGCCACCGTTCTGAATCCAAAGCCGAAGACCGTTCGATCCGGGGCCGTAGTCGCCGTCCGAACTCGGAGCGATGATCCACGAATTGAAGGCCGGGTTGTCGGTCCATTGGGTGGCCAGGATGGACCCGTGCCAAACGTCCAGCTCGAACACCATCATCATCGTGAAGGCCGATAGACCACCTGGCTCCGACTTGCCGGTGTCCATCCGCTGGTTGGCCCCGTCCGAAGCCGGGCCGTCGAACTCGACCGCGTTCACGTAGCCGTACGCCGGAGGGGGAGGAGGACCACCACCCGCACCCAGGACCACCTGAACGCCCAGCTCGGTCGCTGCTTCGACCGAACCCTCGGCGGCAAGGACCTGCTGACACGTGAGTTGCTGATCCGCCACCAAGACCTCGATCGGCATCGGACACCTACTTCAGATCGTCCGTCGCCGCCGCCCACACCAACCCCAAACCGGCGGTGCTGACGAACCTCACCACGATTGGGCCGATGATCGGCCGGTTGATCTGAGCACTCCCGTAGAAGAGCGCCCCCGAAGCCGTCAGCGCCACCGGGGCGCCGAGCGAATGAAGGTTCCCGAAGGAGTCCCTCCAAAGAAGCTGAAGCGTCCCCGCCGCCGATGCGACGACGTCGTAGGCCGAGACGGTGTGGCCCCGACGAGGGACGTACAACAGATCGACCGTCGCCAGCGCGCCAAACGGGACCCGCCCAGGCTCGCCATCCGCGATCGCCAACAAACCCGGGCTATTCACCGTCGCCATTGATTAGGCCCCCTTAGCGAACGGGTTGGGCTTCTTCTCACCAGCCGATGCCGGCGGACCCTTCTTGGCGAACGGGTTGGGCTTCTTCTCGGCGAACGGGTTGGGCTTCTTCTTCTCCGCCCCCTCTTCGTCTTCCTCTTCCTCTTCGTCGGCCTTCTTCTCGGACCGGGCCGAGACGATCGCCTTCGCGACCGCCATGTCCCAGGCGGGTTCGCCGCGCTCCGGCATCCCGGCCGCCTTCATCTCGATCGACAGGTTCTTGTCGATGGCGGACCGCTGCTCGGGCGTCAACTCGGGGTACTCAGGGGAGAGGTACTGGTTGACGGTCTTCAGCTCCTCACGCGCGTGGCCTAGCATCCGCGGATCGGGCTCTTCGGCCGTCAGGTTCTCGGCCAGCTCCAACAGAGCATCGGCGATCTCGGGTTCGTTCTCCTCCATCCACCCGACCAACTCGGCCGCGCTCTCCTCGTCGATCTCCGCGTCGGCCTCCATCTCGCCGGCCCAAAGGGCGTTCCGAGGGGCATCGCCACCCTCTTCGTCCTCGCCCTCGGCACCCTCATCAGGGGGCATCTCGTCGTCGTCGCCTTTGGCGTCGACATTCCGCGACTTGGTGGTCGCGCCCGTAGCCCACTTCCGAATCGTGCTCGCATCAATCGCCATGGTTCAATCTCCCTTGTTCGTGGCGGAGCCTACCGACGGCTGGCCGAACCGCGCAAGCTCCTCGATCGTCTTGGCACTTCGCTCGACCTTCACCCGGACGATGTCGCCGCCGTCGACCAGCAGCGTCACGCTCGCGTAGGCGCCATCGCGCTCGAGTCTTTCGATCGCACCCGCCAGCGCCAGCATCCAATCCCGGTTGGCTGGATCCACCCACTAGCTCTACAGGGCCGGCCGGGTCTCTATCAAGGTCAGCGGTACGGACGCCCGGGGCGATGGCCCGGCGGGATCTTCACCCCCGGGGTGGCGCGCCAACGGGTCGGAGGTGCGACCAACAACTCGGGGATCGTCAACGCTCGGTCGATATCGGTCTCGCTCCACGTCGGATCCCAGGCGATCACGACCGCTCGGTCGTTGGGTCGGTTGGGCGGGTGCTGGTACAGCTTCACCATCCAAGAGCCCTGGCTCTTGAACTTGTAGGTGAACGGCTGATCGACCGGAACCGTCTGACCGTGAAGTAGGAAGGAGTCGTCGCCCGTCCGATCGTCGAACGTCTCGACCAGCCGCTTCTGCATCTTCTCGTCGCCCAGCTCATCCCGCGCCCGGCGGATGGCGTTGAACCGGGCCGTCCCGTGGCTGAACGAGCCCTCCGTCCGGACGATCCGCTCGGCTTTGTAGCGCTCGCTCGCCATTAGACCGTTCTCGGCCATCAGGTCTTCGATCATCGAGTAGACCGGCTTCCCCGACATGAAGCCGACCGACAGGTTCTGCTCCATCCCCAGCACGGCATTCTGGGTCCAGGTTCCGATCTGAATGCTGTGGCGCCGGAGCAACGAGCTGTCGACGTCGCGGACCAGACCCCTCAGCTGGGAACCTCGCTCGAGATCAAGAACCGGCGTCGTGCCGGAAATCCGGCGGCTCATCTGTCGGTACTCCTCGGCCGCCTGCTCGACCCCCATCTCGACCACCCGACTGCTGACGCCCTTCAGCACGCCGCCCTGGCGCTCACCCAGCGTCTGGATGACCGCTTCTGCTTGCCGGATCATCGCTTGGATCTCCGCCTGGCTTGGCTTCGACTTGCCGCCCAGTCGGGCCAACCGGGCCACCAGCTCGGCCTTCGCATCTCGGTACAACGGCGCCAGACCGGCCACCCCGTGCACTTCGATCTGCCGTTCGAGCTGCTTCGCGTGGGCGCCGATTAGCTTCGCCGCCAAGCTGCCGCGCCCGACCCGCTTGTCGCGCGCCTGCGCCTTCCGGCTCACCGTCTTCTTGACCACCGCCTTGGCGACCCGGGCCGCCACCGACGGCCGCTCGGGCTTCTTCTTTGGATCCGACGGCCCGGCCATCAGCGGTTCCGATTAGGAGGCGATCCGGTCGAGGCGATCCGGGATGCCCGGGACTGCCGGATGTTGCCGACATTGTCGCCGTAGCGACGCTGAATCACGTCGCCGAGCGACTCCTTCGCCCGACGGTCCGTCGCGCCCGTGTAGTACCGGGCACCGTCGGTCCAATCCCGCATCTCGGCGAACTCCGGGATGCCGGGGAGCGCCATCGCGTCGACGCCATCGGAGAAGTCCTGGCCGTTCGTCAGATCGGGCAGCTGGGCCATCAGCTCCTTGTAGCTGTCGTGGCCACCCGCCTTCACGATGTAGCAGGTCTCCAGCACCGGAGTCGTGAAGACCCCCTGCATCCGACCGTCCGGCCGGGGCTGCGACATCCCGACGATCGGCCGGCTTCCGGCCGTGAAGCCACGAGGGTCGACCAGCTGCTGAGCTGGTGGTTGGGGCTCTTGCGGGCGGAAGACCGGGGACGGCGGCGGGACCGGTTCCGCCTGGACGACCGGGGCCGAACGGCGAAGACGAGAGGTGAGATCGACGCTGTCATCGCTCCCTGCGTTGGCCCAGTCGCGGAATCGGTTGCCCATTTCGGCACTATACCGATCCCCACGACCGGGTGGCAACGGCTACCCGCCGTACGGAGGCGGAGCGGGTGCCTTGGCGACAAACGACTTCCCGACCTCCGCCATGACGGCCTCGGCGGCCGACTCGGTGAGGCCCAACATGATGACCAAGAAGGCGATGCCGGAGTCCCGCGGGATCTCCTCGGCGGCGACACCTTTGACCACCTCCATCGCGCTGGCGATCTGGGCACCGTTGTACTCCCGGTCCCCCGACTTCCCCACGATGGACGCCAGATCGGCACCCCCGGCCTCGGCCGGCTGGTCGGCCAGCTCCTTGTGCCGGTCCAAGATCTCCTGGGCCCTCGCCTGCATGTCGGGCTCGGCCGCGGGGGCGCCGTCGGGCGACGCCTCACCTGGGCCCGGATCCGGGGCTTCAGGACCGCCCGGGGGCACCTCCCCGCCTTCATCGGCCGGTTCGTCGCCCTCACCGCCGTCCGCCGGCTCGGCCACCGGATAGAACCCGCCGCCCTCAGCGTCGCTGGCGATCAGGCTGTCCTGCTGGCGATCGGTCTCTAGCCGCTCGAGGACGGCATCGACATCATCGATACCCAACAGCTCGCAGCACATCCGCACCGCCGTCTCGTTGTCGATCATTCGCGATTGCTTGGCGACCGACAGGGTGCCGACCTCCGACTGGATGTCGGTCGGCGTCTTGGAGAAGTAGGCACCCCACTTGAGCGTCACCCGCTCGCCCGCCCCCGGATCGCGTGGCTCCGACGACAGAATCTCACCGGACTCGTCGTCGATCTCCACCCGGTTGGTCAGTTTGAATCGCGGCTCGACGTTGCCCTGGTAGTTGGTCGGCTTCTTGAACTCGCGCGCCAGCAGCAGGACGATCGTCAGCAACTCGATAATCGCCTCGCCGTACTGGTCCCGCAGCCGATCTGCCTTGGCCAGCATAGGACCGTAGATGAACTCGATCGCCTTGGCGCTCTGGGCCGCCCCGCTGATCTTCTCCGGGTCCACGATGACGGCGCCCGCTTTGTCCAACACGGCGTTCTTCATCGATCGAACGAACTCAGCTGCGGCCTGAATGCCGGCGCCGCCGATCTCCAGGTACTGGGCCGAACCGCCGGTGCCGACCTCGAGCGCGTTGTCGGAACCCTTCCGCAGGGGGATGCCGAACTGAACGTTCTTCCGGTCACGAGCGATCACCAACGTCGGATCCTGGTTCTTCAAAAGACCGGAATTGCTCTGGCTGATCTGTCGGTCGATCACCTCCATGTCTTCGTGGAGGCTGTCGACGTCGCACAGACCATCGAGGTCTTCGCTCGACGGGAGGTTCTGAATCCAGAAGCCGGGGAAGCGGCCCAGGTTGTGGCGGTAGGTCTTCAGGAGATCGACCTCGGGATTCGGCAGCTCGCCCCCGACGATCTCGGTGGGCTTGAACGTGATGTCCATCTCGTCGTCGATGATTCGGCGGAACAGGAAGGGGACCTGCTTCACCTGGCCGGTCGGAGCCCCGGTCTTCGAGTCCAACATCTCGCGGCCCTCGAAGTACTGGTACTGAATCAACACCCCCTCGGGGATCCGAAGGTCCGCGTCTTTCCAGACGACCTCCTGCACCATCTTGGGCGAGTGCGCCTTAAAGATGAACCGGCCCTCTCGAAGGTGAACCGTAACCAGAGCCGATCCCATCGCCCCGCCGTAGTTCCGGGCCTCCACCATCGACCGGAAGAAGTGAGCCTGCTCGACGACCGCCTTCAGGAAGTCCTCGCTGTCGGGGTCATCCTCGACTCGGATCTTCGGCTTGCGTTCGTTGCTGAACAGCAGATCGGTGAACCGCTCGACCACCAACGGGGTCAACCGAAGACTGATCGAAGGCTTCCTGGCGTGAAGTGGGATGTCCATCCGGCTGAAGCCGAACGGGGTCGCGCTCTTGGCCGAGAGCCCCTCGGCGTCGTCCGCGTTGAACCCATCCCACGTGTACTTCAACCCGTCGTATTCCTGGCCCCGGTAGTAGGTGTCGAGCCGGTGCAGATGGCGGAACCGCGGGCTGAGTCCCTGCGATCCCGAACCGTACAGGTAGCGACGCACCTCCTGAGCCCTCGGAAACCGAGTGCCGCCAAAGGAGAGATCGACGTTTTCCACGGGACGAAGCTACACCGACCGGGCGCCCCCCGGATAGCGGTTCAGCGCGGAAGGACCAGACCGGCCCGTTGGGCGCGGAGCCTCCGGATCTGGCCCATGAAGAAGTCGTAGAACTGCTCGGGGGTTCGGTAGAGCGTCGCCAGATCGTGGTGGGTGAACGCCATCTTGAGCTGCTCCGGAACCCGCCAGCTGTCGGACTGGAGGTCGTTCCGCCACTGGCCGACCTCGTGGGGCTTCTCGAGGTGGATGCCTTCGATCTTCACCGGCCGGCCGTACTGGTCCAACACATCGGGGAGATCGCTCGGCGTGTAGCGGATCGGCCCCACCCGGGCGGTCAGGTGCGCGGGCTCAAACCAGTGGAAGTCGAAGTAGGTCATGACCGGCTTCCAGACATCGGGGTCGCGAGCGTCACCCACCTGGTCGGCCTGGTGCTGTCGCACGTCGTACGGGTCGGCCCGGTTCTTGTGCGACCCGGGGGCGACCCCCGCCTTGTTGGCCCGAAAGCTCGCCTCAACCGCCCGCCCGATCGCGTCATCGCCGAAATTCATAGCTCCGAATCTACACCGTCCGGCTGCTCGACGGCGAGCCCCAGCTCGATCAAGCGAGCCTCGAACCGATTCCGGGCCTTCTCGTTGCCCTCCATCATGGCGCCGACCGCCCGGTTCAACGCCTCCTCGAACAACGGCTGCTTCCGATCGGCCGGCGACACCTTCTTCTCCAACAGGGCGCGGAACCGCCGCTCCAGGCGATCATCACCCGGGCCCGGCATCTCGACCACCACCCGGGTACCGATCGGCCATGTGGCCTCGAATTTGAGGGCGAACTCAATCGGCAACGCCTTTAGTTCGAGGCCCTCGGCGTACCACCGACGCCGGCCGTCTTGATCGATCCCCATCGTGTACTGCGCCTTCATTCGTCGCCCTCCTTCTCGCCCATCATCGTCGCTTCCCCGAGCGCCCGACCTGAACTCCACTTCACCGTGAAGGTTTCGACCAACGGGCGATATCGTTGGTCGAAGATCTGGGTCATCATCTTCACCTCGGCTCGCTGCTCTAGGTCTTTCCGATCGGCCTCACTCCCACGCTCCCCCAGCGGGAACATGATCGGCATGCGGAACTGGTGGATCACCATCCCTTCACCGCCCGGCTGGCAGCCGACTGCGCAAACGCCACCCGGCCGCTCAGGACCGACAGGATCTCACTCGCGACCTTCGGGTCGGCGCAGACCGCCAGGGCTTCGGCCAGCTGGGCAATCAGGACCGCGTTCTCGATCCAAACTGGGATCTCCGATTGGGGTTCGGCCCGCTCGCCATCGGCCGGCTCGTCGTCTTCGAGCGTCGCCCGGTTGGCCTCCCGGACGTCGGCTTCGATCTCCCGCTCACGTTCCTTCGTCTCGGACAGCACGGTCGAGCAGACAACCGAGCAGATGACCGCCTCGGGGCCGAACGAGGCCGGAATCGGCTTCCCACAGATCACGCAGTTCTTGATCGCCATAGCCCCATCTTCCCGTCAGAAGGGAGCGCTCTCGATTAGGGTCAGGATCTGGTCCGCCTGAACCTCGAAATAGTTGGACGTGTTCTCCTCTTGGAGAAGGACGTCCCACCGATAGAGCACCACTCCGTCGCGGTCGCGCGTGTAGTATTGCCGCATCCGACCGGTCGACAGGTTCCGGCACTCGATCACCTTGCAGGTCCCGATCTGCCGGCCGGTCGACAGGTCCTGGCCGCTATAGCCAACCGACACCACCCGGGCCTCCAGCCGATCGCCCGGCTGCGCCTCGAAGGTGAAGCCGAGCGGACCGACCAAGACGATGACCGGGCCCGCGCGCGAGACCGCGTAGGGGGTCTGCTCGTTGAACAGAACCGTCTCCAACAGGGCCGCCACCTCGTCGGTCGTCAGCGGATCGGCGCCGGTCTCGACCGAGAACGTTCGGGAGCCGCCGTTGACCGGCGTCGGCAGCGTGACCTGGTAGGTGAAAGGCGCGTCGGACGCGACCAGGATCTCCAACTCGACCACCTGGGGGCTCGAGAGCGACACCCGGTCGTTGTTGACGACGTCCACGCGCCATCAAGACCAGATAGCCGACAGACCGTCAACCAAGCTGGAAGCCGCGCCCTAGTGGCGGCATCGCGCCCTAGTGGCGGCATCAACCAGCCAAAGCTTCTGATGTCCCTGAGCCGGCACCGGCCGGTACAACGGCGTTCGTTCGGTCAGCAGCCAGCCGTAGGGCCCGATGAACCACGGCGAGTCGATCAGATCCGGCGTCGCCAGACCGACGACCTTCGGCTCCTTCTCGCGCCACACCCACCCGGCGATCCGGGCGTGCCCAATGATGTAGCCGCCCGGGTTCGGCGTCTGGTCGACCTCGGGCCATCGGGCCCTCACGAAGTCGGCGAGCGGCTCGTCCCACCGCAATCCGGCGTGGATCCAGATCCGACGATCGAGGAACTTCATCGGGGGCGCCCAACCCCGGTTCTCGATCTGCTTCGGCCCGTGCACCATCGCGCTCGCGACCGGGCGCCAGAGCGTGAGCGCGTGCGTGAGGTCGAAGACCGGACTCATCGAAAGCTGCTTTCCGCCCGGCCGGGCGCCGGATCGGCAACCGATCGAAACTGATGCCAAGGCACCCACCCGCGGTCACGGGTGAGGAAGCCCCACTCGCGCCGATATCGGCCACGCAAGACGAACGTCCAGGCCGGCCGCTTCAAGTCGAGCCGATGAAGGTCCTCGGCCCGGCGGAACAGAAGCGACCCCGGGCCATGCCACGCCCGGACCGTTCCGTAGCCCAGCCCACTCGGCCGCTCCTCCCAGTAGCCGCCCCACAGGACGAACGACACGAACGAGAACGGGTGATCGTGCAGCTCCCGATCGGTGTCGGGCAGGAGGATCTGATGGACCCGGAACCCGGGCCACCGCTCAGGCATAAACTTCCACCGCCGCATGTAGCACAGGTCGCCCAGCCAAATGTCCGACCGGACCCGCTTCAACAAGCGGACAACCGCGAACCCGATCGCCACCAACGCGACCCCGAAGACCATCACATCAACCATGCCCCCATCTTCCCCCCGGGGGCGAGAACGCGCGTTCTCACCCGGGCTGGAGGTAGCCGCTATATAGCTCGATCCCCTGCCGGGCGAACCAGGTCGCCATCACGCCGTCGTTGGTGGCCGCCATCGGGTGATGGCGAAACTCATAGTCCCATCGGGCCCACTGGCGGGCCCGCCAGTCGGAGTGCAGCGTTCCGGGCGCGCCGTCCTCTTCGTCCTCGTCCTCGTTCGTGGCACCGATCCCCTCCCCGCCCGTCAGGTGCTCGTACTCCGAATAGGGGATCGACCAGGCACCGTGGGCGAACTCCACCTCCAAACCGGGGAGCCCGATGTCGGCGTGGGCCTTGGTGCCGCTCGTGGTGGTGGTCGGTTCGACCTTCATCCAAAAGTCGAACCGGTTCTTCTGGTCGCCCACCCAGTCGATCAGCGACTCCTGGTAGCCGTTGTTCTCGACCATGATGACGGCCGGGTGGAACTGGTTGTTGACCTGCTGGATGGCCTCGCACAGCTCGTTCGATCGCCAGCGCCCGAACCGAATGTCGACCGGGAAGCGTCGCTTCTGGATCGGGTCGAGCTTGACGGTGACGATCGCGTTTCCGGGTCGCTTGGTCGACGACAGGTCCACGCCCGTGAAGCAGGGCCAGCTATTGCGGATCAGATCGCCGAGCACTAGGCCCGGCTGGCGGCACTTCTCGAACGACGGAAACGTGTTCTCGCCGTCGACCATCGCCTGCATGAAGAACCCCCGGGCGAACTGGCGAGGGTTGCGACGATGCCGTTCCCTCAGGGCCGCTTCGTCCCAACGGTCGGTCCATAGCGGTAGGGGGGCGAGCTTGATCGGGATCGACATCGATTCCGATATTGGTACGGAAGAGAGCGTAGAGAAGCAATCCCACCACGGTCGCCATCCCGGCCGAAAAGCCCGAGGCGAAGATCCAGAAGCTCAGGTACAGATCACTCGCCGCCGGCATCCGACCGCTCCCCGTAGACGTCCAACGAAATCGCCAACGACTCGACCGCGTAGGCGGCCAGCTCGGCCTCGTCGTCGATCTGCTGGCGGTGCTGCTGGAGCCCTTCCCCCGGAGGAAGCGACGCCAACCGCATCAGGAAGATCTCTCGGGCCAGCTGGGACTTCTCGGCTTGCGTCATTCGGGCTCCTCATTTTTCGCCAGCTTCGCCAGCTCCGACCAGCTGGCGGGGTCGACCGGTTCGTCTTGAAGGGACTTCATCGTCTCGAGTGGTGGCTTGATCCGGTTGATCGTCTCGACGAACCGGCGGGCCGCCTCGACGATCGGCACCGCACCCGGGTGGGGAACTCGCTTCGGACCGCCCCGGGCGGCCTGCCGGATCCCGGACAACAGGAACCGGGCCCGATCGGCCGGCGTCAACTCAGGGGCGAGTGCGACCAGATCCGGATCGTCTACGAGTCGCAGCAACTCAGCGTAGGGGTCAGGCTCGGGTTGGTGCGGGACGATCGTCCACGACCCTCGGCTGACCCCCACGATCTCTACCGGGCCGTCTTCAACCGTCGGCCCCTCTACGCTCAGGCTTGTCTTCATCCGACGCCATCTTCCCCTCACGAACATCGACCACGCCAGTAGCGGCCCGGAGACGGTCGCAAAAACGCTGGATCGAATCCCACACCTGCTCCCGCGTGCGACCGTCCGCTGGATGGAGATCGTGCGTAAGCGGCGGCCGGGTGTCGGCTTCGGTCGAGGACCATCGGTAGGGATGTTTGCCACCCGGGCTGAGTTGCCGGGCGACCAGGCCGGCCCGCTCCAACCTCGCCAGGGAATCGCAGAGCCCGTCCCTCGAGACCCTGAAGTCGAACTCGGCCCACAATTCGGTCGTCGACCACTCGCCCCGATTCCGTCGCAAGAACCCCCGCACGTCCTCGGCGATCATCGGACCACCGTCGCAGTCACGGGCCAGTGGTCCGAACACGCCCGGCCGTCGACCCGGATCGGCGCCACCGTCGAAGACAGGACCTCGAACCCGGCACCCACCAGCCAGTCGACTCGGCCGGTCGGATCCCAGGCGGCACCGGGCGGCCCGCCCGACCAGCCGGCCGGAGGTGCGGTCGCCGGCCCCACCAGGTCGTCCCAGCCGGCCTCACGCGCCCGAGGGCCCCCAGGGGCGAGGCCCCAAACGTTCGGCCCCCACAGCTCATTGAAGTCGCCCCCCAGGATGTCGCCCGGCTGGGGGGCGAACTCTTTCATCAGCTGGTCCCACTCAGCCCGGCCGGCCGGCCCTCCGCCGTTCGTGTGGGTCGCGGTGAAGCGGAACGCCTCGCCGGTCAGCCGGTCGACCAGCGAGGCCCGGAGAGCGACCCGCGGGTAGGCGTCGCCCCACCGGCTTCCCGGGATGGTCGGGTCGGGGCCCAGCCACCGACGCTCGACACCGGTCAGCCGAAGTCGGGCGCCCCGGTAGAGGATCGCGTTGCTCTGGGGCGAACCGCCCGCGTCGGCCGACTCAAGCAGCCAGCCGTCCGCCAGATCGGCCCGCAGCTCCTCGAGCTGGCGAGGCAGCAGCTCCTGGATCGCCATCACGTCGGGGTCGAGCGCCCGGATCGCCAGCTCGACCCGGTGTCGCCGGCCGGCCGACCAAGCGTCGGGGCCGTCCTGCTCGGTGTCGTACCGGACGTTGAAGGTCCCGACCACCAGGGCCGGTTCGGCGCACCCGATCATCGTCATCGCGAGCGCGCATCCGGCGAGCATCAAGCAGAACATCAAGGCGTCGACCACATCTCTCGATCTCACGATCCCCTCCTCCGCGGCCTGGGCCGCATCTGACTCGCCCAGTACTCTAGCTCGTCGTCGCCGTAGCGGTCGGACGCCTCCGCCGCCGACTCCACCAGAGCCGACACCCGGGCGGCCTCCTCGAGCGTGTAGGCCGGTTGGCCCGGCATCGGTTGGACGGAGAACGGATCGGCGAGAACGCGCGTACTCAGCTGGCCGGTTCCGCCACACCGCCCACAGTCGACCGGGCCATCAACCGGATCGGTGGCGCCGAGGAGCTTCACGCATCGCTGGCCAGCGCCCCCGCACTCCGGACAGTCCATCAGCTCTCCTCCTTCAGCAAGACGCGGATGAACTGAACGAACCGTTCACGACCCTTGTGGCGATAGACGTCAATCGCGACCGCCACCGGGTCGGTAGACCGCACGGGAAGCCACTCGAGCATCTGCTCGACGAGGCGCTCCAAGTAGTCGGCCAAATCCTCCCTCTTCGAGATCCGACCCTTGTTGAGGGCGAGCAACAAGGCCTTGTAGTGCTCCACCTTCGTCTCGCAGACGACGGCTTCCTCGAAGAGCCAGAAAGAATTCAGCCACCCCTCTAGGCCGTGCCGAGCGTTCAGCCTCGACAGCTCGTTGCTCTCCTTATCGATCTCGGCCAACAACCGGGCCTTCCACTGTTCCATCATCACGCACTCCTTCTTTCGACCGATGTAGTCGTTCACCACGCACCTCCGGCCACTCGGGCCAAGCAAAACACCCGGAGGCCCGTCGCCACCGGTCCCTCGTAAACCTCCGCCGAGAAGAGCCCGGCCGCCTCAACCGCCAGTCGGGCGGCCCGGTGCTCCTCAGGGGTCCCGACCGGGAGAACCTGTCCGTCGACAATCACGTACCGCATCTTAGACCTCCCTCACGAGCGCGGCCCGAAGCTCACCGGGGAGCGGAGCCTTCTTCCGAAGAGCCGCCAGGAAGAGGCGGCACAGCTCCTTCTCCTCCTCCGAGCTGGCGATCGCCTCGACCGCCTCGACCGCCCGGCGGACCGCCGTCCGGGCCTTCGCGTGGTCGCCCCGGTACCAACCCGCGAACGGGGTGAACCGCTCACTGGCGCGGAGGGCGTCAATCGCCCGAACCGCCTCGCTGCACACCTTTACCGCCTCGCTGACCACTTCGTTCTTCATAAAGAGAGCATAGCGCCGAAATCGTTTCCGTAAAACCGAAATCGTACCAATCGTCAAAACCGGAGGGTCGCTCGGGGTTGGGACCCGGCGGTCCCACGGCGTCGGCCCACCGCCCCCGATAGCATGCTGCCGACCGGGCCCGGCGGACCGCCCGGGACCGCTAGCGGACGATCCGGTGGGGGAACCAGGCCTCCACCAGCAGGCACTCGACGGTCAGCCGTTTGCTGGTCAGCGGGCCGTAGCCCTCATGCCCCAGCCAGGCCAGAACCCGGTCGGCCTCCCGGTGGGTCCGGAGCAAGCCGGCGACCCGGCTGGCCTCCGCCAGAGCACGCCCAAGGTCAGCCTGGAATTCGGGCGGGCACCAGCTGGCGCCATGCTGGACCGCCCGCAGCGGGTCGGTCTCGGCCGGCGAGATCGGGCGGACGGGAAGGAACCCCCGGGGGCTCAGGTCGAGCGGGCGGATCACGAGCACCTCACTTCCGCCCAGAAGCACCGGGCCGACAGGGGGGCGGGGGCGGGGGCCGGCGTCCGGAAGGACTGCCAGCTGCGGTCGCCGGTCTGCTGGCGACCGGCCACGAAGAGCGCCACCGGGCGCTGGATCCAGACCGCGCGCTCGCCCGGCCGGGTGGTGGCCCACATGCGGACAAGGGTCACCAGACCCGGGTGGGCGTAGTGGGCGCTGAGCTGGAGCGCCAGCCGGTAGGCGTCCGCCGCCCGGGGACCGGCGTCCATGACCCACTGGCCCCGGTACAGGATCTCGTAGCCGTAGGCCTCAGTCTTGGCGGTCTCGTTCATCTCGTTCTCCTTCTGGGCCCTAGCGGGCCCGGTTCCGTCGTCTGGGCCTAGCGGGCCCGGTTCGCCGCCCGCTGGGCCGTGTAGAGCACCCGCCGCTCCTCGACCCCCAGGCCCTCAACCTTCGCCCGGCACCGTGCCCGGGCACAGAGAAAGAACCCCGGGCCGTCCGTGCCACCGCAGACCTCATCGTCGGTGCAGTAATCCCGACCGGTCCCCTTGCCACAGCAGTCGCACGCCTCCGACACCGCGAACCGGCCGTTCTCTCGCTCTCGCTTCTCGTTGCCCCACTTGCTCTTCATAAAGAGAGCATAGCGCCGAAATCGTTTCCGTAAAACCGAAATCGTACCAATCGTCAAAGCCGGAGGGTCGCTCGGGGTTGTAGGAACGGCCTCCCCCAAGGTCCCCCAACCGGCCGGCCCGGATCGGATAGCATGCTATCGGCCCGACCACGGACCGCCACAACCCGGCGTCCCAACGGGACCCAGGCGGGGCGAACCGGCCCCCCGAGGGGGGCCCGAGGCCCGGGCCTTAGGCCAGCCCGAGCCGCATGTAGTAGAGCTTCTTCTCGACGCTCTTGACCATCCGGCGACCCTTGGCCGTGTTGACCGTCTTCCAGTAGGCCAGGATGACGTCCTCGCCGAAGGCAATCGCCTTCTTCTGCTCCTCGGTGAGGATGATTCGAACCGTCTCGACTCGCACTTCGTTCTTCATAAAGAGAGCATAGCGCCGAAATGGTTCTCGTAAAGCCGAAATCGTAACGATCGTCGAAGCCGGAGCGCTGCTCGGGGTTGGGACCCGGGGGGCGACCGCCCGGGCCCGGATCCGCCCGGGCGAGCCGGGCCGCCTGGCGACGAACGGGAACCAACCTGACCCCCCATCATACCTCCGAAGTCGGAGGCCGTAAAACCGAAATCGTACCAATCGTAGAAGCCGGAGGGTGGCCCGGGGTTGCGGTCCTCAGGCGCGCTCGACCAGGCTGATGACGAACCGGCGGGTGCCGGGCGGAAAGCCGGGGAGCGACACCGGGCCGGCGTCCGTCAGGCGCCCGATCCGGGCCGGCGAGATCCCGAGCCGCGTCCGGCAGAACTCAAGAGCCTTCTCGGGCGCGGTCGACGTGACCGACACCGTCCCGTCCGCCACCTGTCCATCGCGAGCGAGCGCGGCACAGTCCTCACACCAATCGCCCGGGGCCGCCAGGTGGCTCCTGGCGAGCGCGAGCGTCGCGTGGTTGACCAGCATCCCGTGCGGCTCGCAGACGGTCGACCACGCACCGTCATCGTCGTCGAGATCGGCCTGGTCGTTACGGTAAAGGCCCACCAGCCGGCCGGTCTCCCGGTTCTTCACCTGCGCCACGCACCCCGCCAGCCCGTTGTACCCGTACGTCTTCATCGCTACCTCCCGTTCAACAGGGCTCGTAAAAGGATGATCGCCTGGTTGACGACCGGGCCGTACTGGCAAGCGAACGCCAAGACGGCGACTGGGCACAGCAGGAGGGCCGGGCCCCACCGTAGTTTGGCCTTCACGCGCCCACCTCCAAGCCCAGCTCGATCCGGGCGGTCTCGTCCCACCGGTCTGGGACGCTGTCCTCCAGCTTGGCGGCGTACCGCGCCTGGGCCTCGTCATCGTCGTCGAACCGAAGCCCGACCTCCTGGTAGAGGCCGAAGTCGTGCGAATGCGAGCGCACTACCAACCGGGCGCCCGCCGGTTCGGGCCCGATCGCCCGACGGATCTGCCGGATGAACACCCGGCACTCGGCCCGGGCCCGCTCCTCGTAGCCCGGCTCCCCCACCTGGGCACACGGCTCGTCGTACGGGGTGGCACCGATCTCGATTTCGGTATTCATCGATCCTCCCTCCCCAGCAGGTCGCCCAGCCGGCCAGCCTCCGCAGGCGAAAGCGCCACCACCACCCACCCGCGCTCATCGAGCGACGCCTCGAAGGTGTCGACCCCGCGCTCGACCAGCCGGGCCGACAGCGCCTCCCGGGCGACCAGCCCGGTTGACCGCCGGGCCTGGGTCCGTTCGGCCGCCCGCCGGGCGGAGGCGTTCAGGACCGGCTCCGCCGCCAGGCCGGCGTCCCTCAGGATCTGAACCACCGGGCCGTCGGGTCGGATGACGATCACCGGACCGGACGAGGTGTAGACCTTGATCGTGTCGTCGGGCTCTTGGAAGACCGCCGTGTGGGCGCTCTCGGAGCCGTCCGGCCGGGTGGTGGTGTAGACGTGAAGCAAATCTCCTCCGCTCATTTGTCGTTCCTTCCCCTCTTCCTCTGAGGCTCACTCGCCCCACTCGGCCCCCGGGGGAGAGGCTCACCCCTCCCCCGAGAACGCGCGTTCTCGGCCTAGCTCAACCAAGCCAGCGCCTCCTCGGCATCGGCCGCCGCCTCGTGCGCGCTGGCCAGCTTCAGCAGCACCAGCTGGATCATCCGGCCGGCCCCCGGCACCCGGGCCCGCTGGTTGGCGTACTCTTCCTCGAGCCGGCCCTTGAAGTGGGCGATCTCGATTCGAGCGTTCTCGGCCTTCCGCGTGTGAAACGCCCAGGAGTCGAGCCCGGCGAAATTCGGTTCGTAGCCTTCGAGGTGCAGCGTTCGGTTCATAAAGAGAGCATAGCGCCGAAATCGTTTCCGTAAAACCGAAATCGTACCAATCGTCAAAACCGGAGGGCTACTCGGGGTTGGGCTACCCGGCCGGGCGGCCCGCCGGTTCGCCAGCCTCAGGGACCCCGGGCCCGGCTCCTCAGCGGTCCCACCCTGTCCGGCGCCCGGCCGGGCCCCAAGCGGGCAACCCGGATCCCCCGAGACGACCTGCAGCCCCGGGCGGAGCCTTGCCTCCAGCCGCGGACCGGGCCTAGAACCCGGCACCCCCCAGCCAGGCGCCCGGGCCGGTGGCGAGGTCGATCAAGAAAGCCCCGACCCGAACCGGCTGGCGGAACGCCGGATGGCGGGCCGGTTGGGCGAGGTAGGCGGCCTGTTCGCGTTCGTCCGCCCGCCCGACCAGCCGGCCGGTGGCGGGGTCGACGCGAACGAAAGCCGGGTTGCTGGGGCTGAGCCGGAACCAGTCGAGCGCCGTCTCACTCACGAGCGAACCGGGCCCGGGCATCGGCCCACCGCTGCCGAACCGCCCACCGGAGCCGCCAGTAGCGGCCTCGCCACTTCGGGATCGACTCCAGCTCGACCTTCGAGGATGCCGGAACGGCCCCGACGATCAACCATCGGGTGGTGACCTCCCGCCCGGGGCGGGCCGGGCCGTCCTCCGGCATCGTCGTCAGGTCCAACGCCATCCCGACGAGCTGCCGAAGATCCCCGGAGAACATCAACGTCACCTCTCCGGCCTCGATCTGCCGGCGATAGAACCAGGCCAACAACCGATCGATCGGGTCACGAAGCTCTTCGCGTTTCATGCTCGCACCACCATCTGCCGGGCGCGCGCCCACGCATCTCTGATGCTCATGCCGAGCGCGCGCCCTTGCTCATAGGCCGCGCCGAGACGGATCGTCATCACGTGCGCGGTCCCAGTGCCGCATGTGATGCACGGCTCGTGGTCGCCCAGCACGTACTCTTCCGTGCCGCCCGTGGGCTCGACGGGATCGTTGGCTCCGCACTCAAGGCAGTGCCAGTACAACTCCTTCATTGCGGCCCCCGATCCGGCGTGTTGTCGTACCAGTCTTTCATCGCCTCACCTCCCGGCATAGCTTCACCAAGATCGCGATCGCCCCATCACCCCTCCTGGTTCTCGCGCTCGAAGAGCTTCCGGTGCTGGATCCAACTCGGATGGAAATTGCCGTGGAGCGACCGGGCGGTCGGGTTCGGCACCGCGCCGAACGGGCTCAGCGCGGTGGCCTGGTGCTCGAACGGGCTCCAGTGCCCGGGCTCTTCCGGTCGATCGGCGTGCTCCAACCGATCGGCCAGCGCCCGGTCCTCGTCCGGCCGGCTGACGCCTTCGTGGTTCAGGTAGCTGACCCGAGCACACCGGCCGGTGGAGATCCGCACCAGCGGGTGGCGGAAGCCGGCCGCGCCTTCCGGGACGTCGTTCGCCTTCTCGGCATCGAGGACGAACGGCAAGTGCCACTCACCAAACCGGAGCTGAACCGGCGCCCGGGTCTCGAGCACCTCCCCGATCAACTCGGCCAGGACGCGGAACTCCGGCATCGCCGCCGGGTGGGCCCGTTGGTGAAGGAAGCCCCGCCAGTGGGTCGCCGTGATGAGGGTCGTGATCGACATCCAGGGTTCGATCAGCCGGTTGGCCAGCTGCTTGTGGAGCCCGACCCCCTTCCAATCCGGGTGGGCGCTCCCTAGGTCGCTCAGCTCACGGGCGGCCCGCAGCATATCCAACCGGGCGGTCGACCACCGCTGCTGCGCGTACTGACGAGGCGTAAGGTCCTCATACCCGCCGTCGCGGTTCATGACCGACCGGCGATCCGCCTCCTCGTCCGACAGCTCGCCTTCGGCCTGCATCCCCTTCTGCTCGGCGCCCCAGAAGACCGGGGCGGCCGGGTCCTTCCAGACCCGGTCCTGAAGGGCCCGGGTCGGGATCGCACGCGAGCTGGCGGCATTCCGGCTGAAGACCCGGTGGGTCATCACCTCTGAGTGGATGAAGCGCGGATAGGTGCAGGCCAGCGTCGTCAGCCGACTGCCGGCCGGGTTCCGGTTGTCGGCCACGACCTTGACCGTGATGCCTTCGCGGGTGAGCGTATGGAAGCGGGGTTCCGTCATGACCCCCATCTTCCCTCGTCAGCGGATCGCCTCGACGACAACCCGCCGCCCGGGCAGCCGGGCCTCGATCTCCTCCGGGAAGCCGAAGAAGACCTGGCCTCGTTCAAGACCGCTGCCGGGCTCGACCCACCGGACGGTGGCGTGACGCCGACCCAGCCGATCGGGGGCGCCGGAGTACTCGACCTCGAACACCAGATGGCGGACAGCCGACCGGTAGCGCCACTCCGGGTCGGGCCCGCATCTCGGGCAACCCTCTCGCCGAACCAAGACCGCTCGGCCGACCACCCGGTAGCGGGACCCACACCGGCAGACGACGAAGTGCCAGTCGGCCGCCAGGCCTCGGTACTGGTCCGCCGCTAGGCTAGCGTTCCTCATCATCGGCAGGGCGGTCGGGTCTCGTCGGGCCATCGATCGCCATCTTCCCCCGGCCGGCCAGGACCGTCAGCTGATGGGCCCGGCGGACCAGGACGGGGAGCCAGTCGTCGGCCGGGTTGGCGTTCGCGATCGTGATCCCGAGCCGCAGCAGGTCGACCGCCTGGACCGCCAGCGCGATCGGGCCGGCCCGCATCCCGGCCGCCCCCCACTGGACCCGCAACACCAGATCGATCTGCCCGACCGCCTTCATGACGCACCCGTAGTAGACGTCCGGCCGCACCGGGGCGCGGAGGAGCTTCCGGCCCACGCTCTCCTGCAGGGCCGCCAGGCAGACCTCGGCCGCGCACTGGATCAACGCCACGACCTCGACGTGCCCGCGGTTCACGCTTCCCCCGTCTGGTCGTAGGCCAACCGGGCCCGGGCCTCGAGCGCGTGGAGGAGCGTTGGGTTCTGGTCGGGCTCGAAGCCGAAGCTCCGGTGTTGGAAGCACCACCCGTGGGAGATCGTCGGCCCGTCCTCCGTCACCAAGACGAAGATCCGATCGCCGATCTGGACCGGCGCTCCGCAGACCGAGCATGTGGAATTCACCTTCACCCGACTCCCTCTAACAACATCGACGCCATCTTCCCCCGAGAACGCGCGTTCTCATTCCACGTCGGACGGGTCCGGCCCCTGAAGCTCGCGGAACAGCTCATCCACGTCGTCGCTCTCGATCTGCCGGTGCCCGGTGATCTCCCGCGCGACCGCCTGGCTGATGCGGCTGATCAGCTCCGAATCGACCGGCAGCGGGGGCGGGTACCGGGGCGGCGGCGGAGTCGGCCCCGAGACCGGCCGCTTCATCGTCGGGACCGGCTGGCTGGGTTGATGAGGCCTAGGAGGCAGGACCGGCACCGGACCCTGAACGTAGACCGGGGCACTCGGCGCCTCCCGCGACCCGGCCGGTGCCTTCAGATCCAACGCCTGCCAGGCCCGCTTCAACTCGGCCAGCAGGAAGCCGGTGTCGCGCAGGAAGTACATCGTCGCGTAGTGGTAGGCGGCCAGGACCGCCTCCGGACCGCCCGAGTGGGACCGGAAGACCTGCTGGTGGCGCTGCTCGATCAAACGGAACCGAGCACGCGGATCCATCGCCGCCTCCTCGACGGGCGTCAACGGCGGGGGGCGGATGTCCTCCGTCATGCACCGAGAATGAAGGGCAGAACGTTACGGTTGCAAGCCACCTTCTTGCGTCGGTTCGACCGCCGACCGATGAAGATGCCAGACGATCGTCTTCAGGCTTAGAGAAGGTTTCACGTGCCACACCTGGCCGCTTACGTGCCAGAAGTAGGACCCATCCGGGCACGGATCCAACTGGCCGACCGACTTCATGTGGGCGACCTGGCGGTCCCACGCTTCCTGCGCTTCAGGGTCGATCATTCGACCTCCCAGATGTCGTGGTCCAGCTCGTCCGCGCCGTCGGGCCCGGGATCGACCGCTACGTCGGGATCGTCCCCCACCTGGCAGTCGCCCTCGTGCTCCTCCAGGCAGGCCCGGCACAAGCCCACCATCGCGCAGATCGGGCACTCGCGCACGAGCGCCAGCCCGGCCAACAGCTGGCCACAATGCAGACAGGGGGACTCTGGTTCCATCACGGGACCATCTTCCCCCCGCTACCCGGTCGGGTCGATCTCGGGGATCAGTTGGTCATCGTCCGTCTGAAGGCCGACCGCGCAGGCCGGGCACTCCTGTCCGGCTTCGTCCACCATGGCGCCACATCGCTCGGTCGTCCACCGCCAGTCGCCCGGCTGGTAGACGCCCGACCAGGGGTCCTTCTCCATCGTCCGGATGCGACGACGGCGAAGGCGGCGACAGGTCGGGGTGGATCGTATCGACGGCAACCATCACCTCAGCAACGCCCACAGAGCGTAGCTGAAGATGGCCGCCAGGGCGACGATCCGGAAGGCCGTCACCGCCACCACATCGACGCTCCCCGATCGTCCCAGAAGGCCCCCAACACCGACCGGGCGATCGGGAGCGGTAGCCGGGCGATCGGGCTCGGGTTGACGAGGATGTAGCCGGGCGATGGCGGAATGACGATCCACCCCACCCCCAGGAAGTCGACCGACCGCTTCGTCGGGCCACCGCCCGACTGCACCACACCCCCGGTCCCCATCACGAGCCGGCTGTTCATCAGATCGACGACCCGGTAGGGGAACATGCGCTTCGCCGGCTCGGGGAGCTGGTAGTAGAGATGAATCCCGTGAGGGCTCTGGACCGTCAGCGTCTCGAGCTTGCGGGCCGACAGCAGGCCCCACTGCTCGGGCCAAAAGAGAGCGTAGTCCACGTCGACGACGCAGATCCCTTCCGGGATCTCACCACCGACGGAACGAGTTCCCGCCGCCGAGACCACGATCCCCGGCCCGTCGTCGTCGGTTGAGAACCGGACACCCTGATGCGCCTTCTTTCCCTCGCTCAACACCAGGTCCCTGAAGCCCACTCGGGAGATCATGTCCTTCAGCCGGTCGAGCGGCTCCATCACAGCTTCACCCCGAAGCCCCGTAGCTCAAGTCGTAGCACCTTCGCCATCCGCTCCGCCATCGCGAGCGCGTGAGCCCGCTCGACCGCGTGCCCGCTCATGCTCAGGTGAGGCTCGCCCTCCGGCGTCGGGGCCTCGCGCTGAACCAGGAAGTTCCAACCGGTCGCGCTCCGGTCGGGGTAGACGTCCACCTGAATACCTTTGATCGCCTTCATGGATTCGATCTTCCCCCCTGCCCCGCCCCCCAGGAGCGCACCCGCCGGGGCCTCGTCCGCCCGACCGCCCGACGCTTCGCCAGATCGGCCGTCTGGGCCTTGTGGCAGGGCCGGCAGAGCGCCCGACCGTTGGCGGTACCGAAGTCCCCGCCCTCGATCAGCGGGACCGTGTGGTCGGCCTCCAGGAGCGACCGCGACAGGTCGACGCCCCGTCGGGCGAGCCACCCCCTCAACCACGAGCCCAACCACCGCCGGGGGTACGACCGAGGGCGGTGACGGCGGCCCGGATGGCGGAGGGCCCGCCGGAGAGCCGCCTGCTCCCGATCGAACCACCGGCCGACGAGCCGCGACTGACGCCTCAGGATCCGATCGTACCGCGCAATCAACCAGCGGACATCCCACCCGCACAGCGCACACCGGCCGTCCGAGGCGTCCAGGACGGCCTTCCGGAACCCGGCCGGCGTCCGGTCGGTGTAGTGGTCGACGCACGCCTTACTACACCAGGTCTGCCGGCCCTTCGGTACCTCGGTCCCGCACTGGCGGCACAGCCGACGGCCGTTCGGGCCCCGGTCCTTGGATTTCCAGAAGGGCGGCCGGTAGCGGCGATGGTCCATCACCGACCAGCTTCGGCCTTCTCCCGTCGTTCGATCTCGTGCGCCAGGTACCAGGCCGCCTTCTTGAGATCGACCAACGATGACTCGTCGCCCTTCTTCCCCGCCCGGGCGACGTACTTGACCACGTTGCCGAGCGTGAACCCAATCTGCCAGGCGTCCAGGACCTTGATCACCTCGTAGGTGGTGTCGCCGCCGTAGTGCGGTGGGTGGTTGACCTTCTCGTCGTCGGGGCTGCTCATCGGCACCCATCTTCCCTTCGGACGGGTGGACTAAACAAGAACGCGCGTTCTCGGCCCTAGTCCACCCGGGGGATCCGGTAGAGATCGAAGCTGGCCAGCTCGAGGCCAAGGTGGCGGACCGCCAGCTGGCCGAACCACAGGTCGGTCGGCCCCGGGCCCTCGTAGACCCAGAGCCGAACCTCCACTCCGCCGGCCGGGCGATCGAAGGTCTGAACCTCGACGACGGACGGGATGCGACGGAGTGCCTGCACGAGCGATCGGGCCGTCACGCCCGCATCGTCACTCACCCGAGGCCGGCGAAGGAACCGGACGAACGCGAACCACCAACCGCTCCAAACCGTACCGCCGAATGTTGCGGTACAGGGTCGCGCGCCCGATGTTGAGCATCCGGGCCGCCCGCTGGACGCTTCAACCCGCCCGGTCCAGCGCCCACTCGCACGCCCGGGCCTCGTACCACTCCATCGTCGCCACGCCGGATCCGAACTCCACCGTCGGGCCGCCGTCGCAAACCTTCTTCATCGATCCCCCGTTGGGTTCAGGTCGCCCCGGTGACTGACCCCCGGCCGAGGCGCCCGGGCTGAAGCAACGGCAGACCCGGTCGGCGCTACGCCCGGGGTCCTGGCTGTCGGTCGCCCCCATCTTCCCCTGGGTCACCTCCTGAAAGGTAGCGGCCAGGTAGTGGCGGATCGTCGCCGCCTCTTCGTCCGGCCAACGAACCCCCAGACAGTCCGCCATCGTCGTCAGCACTTCGTCGGTCACGTCCCAGTAGCGCGCCTGCACCGGGCCGTAGTCGACGGACGACACCTCAGAAGGGCTGTTGATTGCGGTCATGACTACTCCTCCAAACTGGCCAGCTGCAGTTCGACTCGCTTCAAGTCCCACCCGAAGGCCGGATCGTCGTTCGCCAGCGCCATCAGCCGGCGACGCTCCGCCTCCAATCGCTCCTCCCGCCCGGGCAGGACGGACACAACTGGCGGCCGTGGAACCGGCGTCCCGGGGTAGCCGCGCGGAATCGGGGTGTCGGGCCCGGGCTCGGTTGAGACCGGGCAACCCTCGCGAGCAAAGAACTCCATCAGGGCCCGACGGATGACGTCGCCGGTCGAGACCCGATAGCTGGTCCGCTCCGCCTCCCGCTCGGTTTGGAATTCGGACTCCATCGTCAACCCTCCGACTTCTCGGGCGGAACGATCGGACCGAGCACCATCGACAGGAGTCGCTCCAACGTGAGCGGCTCACCCAACTTACCCCAGTCGGCCAACCAGCAGAGCGTCTCCCCGGTGGCCCGGTAGCTTCCGCCCTTGTAGGCCTCGAAGGTCTGACCTTCCGCCGCCCGGGCGACCATCATCATCTGGCGAACCGTCGTCTCGCGCCCGGGCGCAAAGGCGAGATCTTCGTAATAGCCCCGATACGAATCCGCGGAACCGAACCCGGCCGACACCACCTGGTCAGGGTCGAACTTCTCCAGGGCTTTAACCAGGGCGGTGAGCGTCAGGCACGATCCTCGTTCCATACCCCCATCTTCCCCCGAGAACGCGCGTTCTCGAGGTCAGCAGCCCACCACCTCGCCGTCAGACCCAACGCTCGCTCTTGATCGAGTCGCCAACGACCCGGCTGTAGGCCGGGATCGGGTAGTTGGGCGGAGGGTTGTAGACCTTCTGCTCGATGCAGCTGAAGTCGGATTTGATGTTCTGCCACAGGATCGACCAGCCCTTCTGCTTCAGGATCCAGTGGGTCGCGTCCGACTCGTGCCAGGGCGTCCCGACGTACATCACCCACCCCCAGGGCTCGAGTCGCGACAGCCAGACGTTGTCGATCGCGTCGATCACCTTCTCCCGAAGGGCCGGCTTCTCGAGCGTGTTCCGGAAGTCCACCACGTCGTCGAAGAAGTAGCCGTCGCACCGGGCACCGACGCCCGAGCCGAGGACGCCGAACGCCTGGAGGGTCGGGTCGATCGAGAAGCCGGGTCGCTTCAGGTAGATGCTGTGCTGCGTCCACTCCTTCGGGGCGCCGCTGGTCCGCGCCTCCTTGGCCGTCATCTCGCGCACGTGCGGGTAAAGGCGACGGTAGGCCGCCTTCTTGAGGATGCTGCTGACCGCCATCACGCGGTGCTTGGCGTTGTTGTCGACCGAGCTGACGAGCTTAATCCGTTGGTTCACGTCCCGCCCGATCTCGTAACTGGCCCGGCTGACGATGTTCCGCACCGTCTTGCCGTGGCCGAAGGGGGCGACGATCGCGCAGTAGAGCCCGGCCGCCCGGCAGGCTTCAAAGTGAGCGTCCCAGATCCGGTGGATGCTGGCGGATCGGATCGGCCGACCCTTCTCATCAGCCACGACCGCTTCGGTGAAGGCCGTGTGGCTGGTCGTCATCCGGAGTCGGCCCATCTTGAGCCCGATACCGAGCGACCGCCGGAGATCCCGGAGCCGCTCGGTATCGAGATCGTTCACGTTCAAGACTGCCGTCACGCCGCCTCCAAGGCCTCGAACACCAGGTCGCCCGTGGCGTCCTGCTGAACCCGCGTCAGTAGCTCGCGCGCCAGGCGGTCCAGGTCTGCCGACCCACCACCCATCGCGTGCCGGAGGGCCGCTTCCTCCAGCTCCAACCTGATCTGCTCAACTGTCCGTTCCATCGCCTCCTCCCTTCAATGAATCTCCGGTCTACCGGTCACCCCTTCCTGGCGCTGCCACTGAAGGTTCAGTAGCTTGGTCGCCAGCTCGGTCCCGCGCCCGGCCGCCAGATCGGCGATCGCCTGCTGGAGGCCCTCGACCCCCAGCTCCTCGATCAAGGCATTCAGATCGTCGTCCGTCACGCCGTCGGCCCCGACCGGCGCCACCATCTGGACGATCTCCCCCGGCTCGCCGAGGTGCAGTCGCATCATCGTCATCGCCTTGTGGGCCATCTGCTGGATCCGCCAGGTCGTCTGCGCGTAGCGGTCAAGCAACCGCAGACCATCCGCCACCGTCACCTGACCGGACGCCGCCAGCTGGCCGATCTTCTGACCGATCGACCGCGCCAGCTCGTTCATAGCCGGCCCGACCAACCCTAGGTTGCCCAGCTGGCCCATCGCGACGTTGACGGCCGACCGGGCGACCAACGCCTCCCGGCTCCGCTCCTTCACGGCGTCGACGACGACCCGCTCGGCCGCCTCCCGGTAGGGCTCGAGAGCCTCGCGCTCGGCCTTCAGGTCCGCCCGTTCGGCGTCGACCTTCGCCTGAGCGACCGCCAGCCGGGCCTGCTCGGCCTGGATCCGCTCCCTCTCCTCGTCGCCGAGCTTCAGCACCACCGCCCGCCGGATGCGTCGGCCCTTCCGGACCTTCATCGGCTCGCTCACGACCAACCGGGCCGCCAGCTTGTCGGTCGGGTCATCGGCCCACAGGCCCTCGCGCCGCAGCTGGTCGCGGATCGGCTCCACCGAATAGTTGCGCTGGCCGTCGAGCCACATCCGGGTGACGGTCGACATCGAGACCTCGATGCCCTCGCTCTTGAGCGCGCGCCACACCGGCGTCGCCTTCCCGGGCGTCAGCCGGTAGAGGGCCACCATCCGGGCCCGGAGCGCGTCATCGATCTTCCGTCCACCGATCGGCCGGCCAGCTCGGCGCCGCTTCGGATCGGGCGCTGTATCGTCTCCCATAGTGCCGAAACGGTACCGGACCCATTCGATTGCTGCAAGGGGATATCGGAATCAAGCCTCCTCGACGTCCGTGACGTTCAGCTCCACCAACAGAACTCGCCAACGTTCGCCGCCCGGGAGGTCGATCGGTTGAATGGTCGCCGGCACGACTCCTGTGAGGGCATCCATCAACCGCAAGGTCTGGCGCGTCTTGCTGGTGCAGCCCCGGAGATGGTGCTGCCCGCAAACTCGGCGAACCTGCCGGTCGTCCGTCTTAGACTTCATCTTCTCCTTCACGACGGGTCGCTACCGCCTCGGTTCCGTCCAACCGAACCCGCTTTCCGCAGGCCTGGCACTTGGCCTTGCGGACATTAAAACCGAAACCTTCGCGCGTGTCACCGCAGTGCGGGCAGGCTTTGAGCGGCTCACTCACCGTCGCCTCCGGGGACGACTTCCAATTCGACGGCTTCTGCTTCGCCCGGCTCCTCAGCTCCGTCTCGGCACTCGGCTTCTTAGGCATCGTCTCCCTCTTTCTTCATCTCGGCCACGAAAGCGTTGTAGGCCTGCACCGCTCGGTACAGCACCCCGTAGGCCTCGATCGCCGAAACGTCGGTAAACCGAACCTCTACCAACGCCTGAGCCGCCACCACGATCGCGTGCTCAAGATCCGCAAGTCGTTCCGGCTCCGTCAGGTCTCCGACCTCGGTCTTCAAGGGAGCGTGTCCTCGAACCGCTCGTGCTGCGGGCCCTCAACCTCGAAGGGCTCGATCAGGCCCCGGAGGGCGGCCAGCCGGAGCGGGATGTTGTTCCCGGGTCCCAGCTGGTTGTTGACCCAGCCGGCGCACGCCCGTTCGGCCCCGACGGGCGTCTCGTGGCAGGCCATCATCCGCAGGGGAGGGAACGACGTCCCCTGGGAGGCGATCGTACTCCGGAGTGCCCGGTGGGCGGTCTCCGAGTAGCCGTTGGGGATCTGGGTCGGGTCGGTCGAGACCTTCCAGGGGCAGAGTCGGCATTGCTTCATGCCCTGAATCTTCCCTCGTCAGCGGGTCGGCTTCTTCTTCGCCACCGACGGCCGGGCCCGCGTGTAGGGGACCGGCTCGACGTTGATCACGACGTCGATGATCGACTTCTTCTTCTCCTCTTGGGCACGCAGGAAGTCTCGATGGACCTCCGCCTGACGCTTCAACTCGAAGGCCGCCACCGCCTCCACGCTCTCGTAGACCGGAGTCCACTTCGTCACCAGATAGATCTGCTTCTTCATCGACCTCTCAGCATGGTCTGCACCCGACCGCGCGGGCACAGCGGCGAGCACGGATGACGGGAGACCGTTGAGAACTGGAGATTAGCCATGAGTGAAGAAGAGAAGCCGTCCTGGCGGAGGGATTGGCTGCCGGCCCCTAATGCCTTCAGCCTAGATCTGGCTTGCGCGACGATCAACCGCGCGCATGGGGGGCTTGGTTGCTTCCTTGTTGGGTCGGCGCTGGAGCGCCGGACATTCCGGGACGTCGACGTTCGACTGATTCTTGAGGATGGGGATTTCGATCAGTTGTTCCCTGTCGACACCACCCGGTGGTCGCTGATGTGCGTTGCCTACTCGATGTGGTTGTCATCGGTCACGGGGCTTCCGGTGGACTTTCAGTTTCAGCGGCAATCACACGCTAACGCAGCGCACGCGGGACCTAGATCTGCGCTAGGGGTCTACTGAGAACCGTTGAGAAGATGAGGATCGCGCGATGAAGGGAGAACGACTGGCCGCACTTCTTGAGGGTCTCAACCTCGGCCCGAAGTTCGCGGATTTCGCCCATCATTGCATCAAGAACGTGCATCATCGTTCGGTGCGTGCTCTTGAGGTCGTTCAGGTTGTCACCCCAAAGGATGTTTATCCGAGCTTGCGTGTCCATCGCTCCTCCTTCATCGTGGCGAATATCAAACCTCAGACGTCTCGCCGCCGTGCTCAAGATAGGCCCACTCTGAATCGACACACTCTTGAAGCCTTGGGCCGGTTGGTAGCCGCCCGGGCTCGCCGTTGGCTACCTTCTGCTTCAAGACGCCGCAGTGCGCCGACCAGTCGATCTCGTGATGCAACCATGGGCACGCCCCACACTCCGACGGAGGCGTATCGCCAACTTCAACCCGAATCAGGTACATCCGCTTAGCCATCAACCCCTCCTTGCGTGGCGAAGTCAGTCTTCTCGCATGCTCTGAATGAAGTGCCCCACCGCCATCGCAGCCTGAGGCACCACCGCGTTTCCTAGGGCGGCGGCTCGGTCCACCCGTCCGGGAAGCCCATGAACCACTCGAGCCACATCGGGCTCAGAGGCCCACCACCGATCACCGTGTTGAGGCTGGGGCCGCCCTCGCGAAACCGTGACTCCCCCGCCCCCTTCGTGGCGGCGTGTCGAGTGAGGGTCGGTATCAGCCCCCTTCGCGCGAGCGACTGCAAGCTCAAGCGCTCCACCCCAAGGCGCCCCGCCGCCCCGCCGCCCTTGTTGCTCCCGTAGGAGGATGCCGTGAGCGTCGGCAACAACGAAGACCCGGGACCTCTCGTGCCACGCCCCGACGTCACTGGCTCGCACTCGAAGCGGCACGCTGGCATATCCGAGCCGGTGCAGATCGCTCCGCACACGGGGCACCCACTTTCGCCAAGTGTGGGCAACGTTCTCCACGACCACCCACCCTGGCCGGACTGCCCCCACGACACGCTCAAACTCGCGCCAGAGCCCCGATCGTTCTCCATGGTCGATCCCCTTCTGCTTCCCGGCGACTGACAGGTCCTGGCACGGGAACCCGCCACAGATCAGGTCTGCCGGCCGACCGCCGAACGCGGTCACATCCTCGAAGCGCTCCGCCTGGGGCCAGTGCCGCTCAAGGACACGCCGGCAGTACGGATCGATCTCCACCTGCCAGCGGGTCTCGCCGACCCCGGCCCACTCGAGCCCGAGCTCAAGCCCGCCGATGCCGGCAAAGAGAGATCCAATCGTCAGCACGGATAACTACTCCTTCGCCACTTCCACCGGCCGGCCAACCCCGCTCCGGTCGCGCTGCCAGGCTTCCAACCGTGCCTCGTGCTTCTCCATTCCACAACACGTAACCCGCAGGGATAGGACCGACTACCGGCCTAGGCTCGGCCCGCCTCTCTCTCCGCTACGCGCCGCTCCGTCCGCTCCAGCGAGGCGAGTTCGTACCGCGCCAGGCGCTGCTCCAGCCCCGCTACGCGCTTCTCCAATGCCTCGACCTTTTGCAGGGCCAGGCCAGCCGCACCCGTCTTCGCTCCGCTCATGATTCGTCCTCCCCGAGGGCGAGGGCGACGGACCCCTCGTCCTGCGTGATCCCGCATTGGTCTCGCCACGAACGCACCGCCTCCCGAAGCGCCTTCCGCTCGTCGAGGAGGGCCAGCACCTCCTCCGGGTCCAACACGCATGGTCGTCCATCGCGGACCGCCGTCCGCAGATCGTTGAGCATCGCCTCCGTGATCTTCATCGCTTCCCCTTCGCCCGGGCCAAGGCGCCCTTCAGGCCGGCGTTCGTGCGGCGAGCTGCCTTGAGTTGCTCGCGCAGGCCATCCACGTAGGCGCTCTTGCACTTAGGGCAATCGCCTCCAGCGCCGTCCTCCAGCGCCCACCACCGGCCGCACGCACGGCATCGCCGGGTCTCCATGTAGATCTCCGCTGTGAACTTCATCATCGCTTCCCCTTCTGGGCCGCGAGGCCCTCGCTTCCGAGCTCCGTCACCGAGACCTTCTCGAAGCCGATGCCCCAGATCTCCTCAAGGCACTTCGCCTCATCGCGGCACACCCACCCCACGCCCAGCTGCTTCCCGCTCGGCCCGCCGAGACCGGCCGGCCGCCCACCGGATCACCTCCGCGACCGAACCCTCCCGGTGGGCCGATCGGTCGTACGACCGCCCGCAGGCCCGACACATGAGCGACCGGGTCGGCATCGGTCCGAGGCAAACCGGACAGCTGACCGGCTCGCGTTCCCCCGAGGCGAGAACGCGCGTTCTCACCGGTGCTGCTCGCCGCCGATCCGGTTCGCCGCCTCCCGGAGGAGCGAGGCCGACCGGGTCGTGCCGTCGCGGTCATGCTCGCGCGCCATCCGGTTCAAGAAGACGACGACCCGGTCCTGCTCCTCGTAGAGGGCCAGCTGGCGACCGATCCACATCATCAGCAGCGAGTAGCTGGCGACCGACAGGATCAACAGGACGGTGACGATCATCGGGCCGGCTCGGTCCGGGTCTCCGGCACCCCCAGCTCGGTCCCGGACTGGTTGTACCAGCGGGTCCGCTCCCGGGTCGCGACGCTGAAGGCCGCCAGGCAGTCGTTCAGGTAGGTGGCGAGGATGAAGTCCGGCGTGCCGCTCTCGGTCTCCCGACTGTAGTGATTCAGCAGGGCCGCGAGCGCGACCTCGAAGGAAGGTCGGGCCGGCTCGACCGGTGGTTCTGGGGTGGTGGGTGGGTTCGTCATCACGCCCATCTTCCCCCCGCTACCGGACGATCGCCAACCGGGACCGCATCGTCGCGTAGGCGTTGGGGCTGTGGTGGGCCTGGATGACGATGCTGCGCCGCCGGTCCGCCACGCCGTGGCGGGGCTTCTGGACGCCGTTGCAGAGCCGACAGCGCTCGCAGGTCGACAGGTGACCAGCCTCGTCGGACGCCGGGCAGACGATCTCGTCCCCGAGCGGCGGCTCCTTCGGGGCGCCGAACGAACGGAAGGTCGTCCGGAAGGTCCGCCACCCGGCCGCCCGGGCGGCCACCTGCTCGGCTTCGGTGTCGACCGACGCCATCAGGAGCTGCCGATAGTGACGCTTCCCCCGGGCGCCCGGGTGACGCCAGAGGTGCGTGTAGCCGATGTGGGCCCGGGCCGGGCTGATGATGGTCCGGATGACGTCGAACGGAAGGACGAGCGGGTCACCGTAGCTGCCGATCCGCACCACCCGGCCGCCCACCAGACCGGCCAGCTGGCGGTCCTCCGTCAGGTAGGGGATCGAACCGGCCCGGTAGGCGTTCCACAGGTTCCCCAGGTGGCCCAGGTGGACGTAGCAGGACCGCGACCCCGGGTCCTCGGGATCGCCCCGCAGCTTGCAGTCGCCGCACACCGAAGCGTCCTGCCCCTCACGCCAGGCCTCGGCCGGCCGCCGGTCCGAGCGAAGGATCCACGTGTGGACGATGTCGCCTGTCTTGCGGTTCACGACGCTCGGCGACAGCGCCCGGGTGCCGATCAACACCACCGGGGCGTCGTCGATCCACGATCGGCCTTCCCACAAGACCAGCCGCCGGGTCATCGGTCAGGGCCCGTCCACGTAGAACCGCCCGCACACCGGGCACGGCACATCGTTCAGGTCAGAGGCCGGCGTCCAGCTGTCGGCCAGGTGAAGGCACCCGAGGGTCGGCTGCTCGGCGACCGGCTCGGCGACCGGCCCGGCCACCAGACGGTCGATCGCCTCCCACCACTCTGGCCGGGCCATGTGGAGCCCGAGCCGCGCTTGGTCGTACTTCGGGCTCATCGCCAGCTGGACGGCCTCGAGCCGCAGCTCCAGCGCCCGACAGCGGGCCTGATAGCGCTCCGCATCCCGTTGGGCGTCCGCCAGCTGCTCCGCCACCCGGGCGGCCGCGTGGGTGGTCTCACGCAGACGCTCTCGCAGGAGCGCCGCTTCTTCTTGGTCGTTCACCACTTCACCTCCGGCTTCGCCGCCTCGACGACCCGGCGGACCACGCCCGCCGGAGCTTGTCCAGCAGACCGGCCACCAACTTGTCCGACGAGCGGTTCGTCATGCCGATCTCGTGCTCGGCCTCCACGTAGGCCCGGACGTAGTGATACTCGGCCGCCGTCAGTTCGAGTGGGTAGCGTGGGCCCTTCATTCGCCCCCCCATCTTCCCCTCGGACGACCGGATCCGGAGACCGATCCGAGCCGGGGTCGCGAGCGCGCCCAGGCCTTTCTTCAGGCTCTCCTGGAAGCTGCCCTCCAGGTAGTCGTCGACGGCCGCGATGATGTCGCGCCGATGGACGCCCGACATCCCGTCGTACGTGAGGTCCAACTCGATCGTCAGCTTGACGGTCCGCATCACTTCAACTCCTTTGCGGCGGCTCGAAGCACACCCTGCGCCCGACGGAACGCCGCCCGTTCGGTGGGGGTGAAGAAACCTAGGGCGAAGTCCGGGTCGATCAACGGAAGGATTTCCGCTGCCTTCAGCACCGTTCGGATCTCCAACCCGGTCAGGTCCACGACCGCGCCACGGACAGGCTTCATCGCCTTCTGCGACGGAACCCCGTCGCCAGCTCGCTCGCCACCCGCTCCGTCCGAGGAGACCACTCGAAGTCGCCGCCCCCCGCGCCGATGCCGGCGACGGCGGACTGAAGGGCGTCGCTCAAGACGTTGAATTGAGGGTCGGTCAGGACCATGTAGATCATCTTCGGCATACGATCCTCCTGGCGGTTCTCGGGGGCGCCCGGGTCCCTACCCGACCAGCACCCCCGAGAACGCGCGTTCTCGTCCGGACTCGGTCGGGTCATGGACCACCAGCGTCGCGCCCGCCTCCAGGAGCGCGACCGCCGGTTCGATGAACTTCGGCGCCGCCACCGCCACGATGGCGGGGATCTGTCGGCAGATCTCCACCGCGGCTGGGAGCTTCAGGTTCCGGTAGTTCAACCCCCGACCGAACGGCCGGGCCCGGCCCTCCGTCGTGGCGCCGATCTTGTAGATCCGGGGATTGTCGCCCGCGCGCTGGAGCGAGAGCGCCAGGTGGGCGGTGAAGGTCGGCCATCCGCCGTACCGGACGTCCGACAAGTAGAAGATCGCCGTCATGCTAACCCTTTCGCCCGCTCCGTAACGCCACCAGCCGCTCCTCGGGGGTCCGCCGGGCCCGGACGATGTCGGACTGGCGGGCCCGCTTCACCTCCTCGCAGGGCTCGAGGCAGTGCTTCATCGCCTCCAGGGCGTAGAAGACGATCGAGTACCGGTAGGCGCGTGAAGTCCGCTTCTTGATGTGGCTGACGCCGTGGAGCAGCTCCGAGCCGTTGAACATGAAGAGCCGGTTCTCCTCCACGCTGAGGGCGATCCGGTAGGCGGGGAACACCAGATTGCCACCCTCCGTGTCGTAGCTGAGCGCCATCATGCAGCTCCACGCTCCGTGGAAGTTGCCGGCGTCGTAGTGGTAGGTCAGCTCGCTCGTCTGGTTGACGATCCCGCTCGTGAAGACGCTGCCGGGCATTCTGGTACCGGACGGTGCGCAGGAGCGGGATCAACGAAGCCGCGCCGTCGAGCGGCCGGTAGACGGCCACCAGCTGGTCGCCGTCGTAGAGGGCGGCCGGCCGGTCGATCACCAGATCGTAGTCGTCCTCCGAGACCCTACGATGCCGGAGCCAGCCCTCGTCGCTTGGATACTTGGTGATCTGGATCCGTTCCATCGGTCGCCTCGTAGTGGGCCAACAGGAAGTTGAAGACGTCCGTGTGATCTTCCAGCTGCGGGTTGGCGTGCATGATGGCCTCCAGCTTGGCGACCACCCGTTCGTAAACGTCGCCCTGGAAGTAGAGCATCATCCGCCGAACGTCGTTCGCCAGGTAGCCCTTCAGCATCTCGGGCGGGGTGGCGTCGCGGATGATCGGCGCCTCCTCGGCGACCGCCTCCAGGAGCTTCTTCAACTCCTTCTCGGTAAAGCCGACCGACCGGAGACCGTCATCAACCTTGCTGGTCTCTTGCAGCATGGCGGCCAGCAGACCTTCGTCCCATCCGCCGCGCTCGACCGCCCGGTTGTCGACCAGCAGGTAGTCCTGGGCCTCGCGCTCGCTCTCGAACCGGATCCCCCGGATGACCGGCACCATCCAGGCGCCGTCGTCCCGGACCAACACCCGGGGCGGTGGGTCCTCGCCGGCCTCCTTCATCTTGGCCAGCATGTCGAGCCGACCGTGGCCCGCCACCAACCGACCGGTCCCCTCGTCGACCGTCAGCGGCTGGACGAAGCCGAATCGCTTGATCGACGCCCCGAGGGTGTCCCAGTCGTGGAGCTTTGGATTCTTCGGCCAGCGTTGCAGTTCCTCGAGCGGCGTCAGGACGATCTTCATCTCGGGTGCGGTCGGCACTGGGGCGGGCTTCTTCTTGCGGGCTGCCATTTCGGATCTTCTACACCTTCACGTCCCGTGGAAGCCAGCCCAGAACCTCCAGGCCCTCGCGAAGGATCACGACTTCGGAGGAACTCAGGCCGTTCTCCACCCCGCTTTCGATAAGGCGGATCACGAACCGCTGAAGGCACTTCTTCTGCTGGTCGTACCGGTCCATCAGCGCCCGGTTGGCGTCCCGGGCGGCCTGCGCCTTCGCCTCGGTTGGGATCGGTTGAGCCCCGTTGGGGGCCGGTAATGCGTCGTTCATCGTCGTCTCCTTGAAGAGGCTCAGCTGCCCGGGGGCGGTCGGCCGCTTCGGCATCGGTCTAGGCGCCGAACTCCAGCAGCCTGCTGGCCACTGGCCGCAGCCGGCCAGCCAGCCCGGGGTTGTGGGTCACGACCACCACCGGCCGCTCGCGCGCGACTTCGACCAGTACCTCCACGACGGCCCCGATCCCGTAGTCGTCCAGACCGTCGAACATCTCGTCCAAGAACAGCGTCCCGCCCTGTCGAGCGTGCGCGTACTCCGACACTCGGGCGAACGCCAGCACGAGCGCGACATCGATCCGGCGTCGCTGGCCGGTCGAACAGGCCCGGTAGCCGTGGCCGCCCCCCACACCTTCGACCTCGACCGACAGGGTGTCGACCGTCCGGCCCGACTTCAGCTCGGACGTCGAACGAACCCGGATCCGGAAGTCCGGCTCGATGGCGATCTTGGCCAGATGCGAATTCGCCAAAGACTCGATGCCGTCGAGCGCGCGCCCGAGCACCTGCGCCCGAACGCCCCGAAGCCCCAGCACGACCTCGGTCGCCTGTAGCTCGGCCCGCTCGGACTCGACCGCCGCCAACGCCTGGTCGGCATCGGCCTCCGCCTGAAGACCGCCCGACAGCTCGGCCTCCAGCCGTTCGATCGTCGCCTTGGCGCTGTCGATCTGTCGCTGGGCCGCCTCCGCCACCCGGGCGGCCTCGCGCAACCCCCGAAGGGAATTCGTATCTTCCTCGATCAGCCGGGTGATCTTCAGGAAAGACGCTTCGGCGGCCTCTAGCGCGTCCGTCTCGTCCTTCAACTGGACCTCCAACGCCCCCTGCTCAGCCCTCAGGCGCGCCAGCAGGGGGGCGGCTCCCTTCATCGTCCGCTCGCACGTCGGGCACCGGTCGTCGCCCAGCTCGGCCAACCGGGCCTCCAGCGCCCGCAGCTTTCCCCGGGACTCTCCGGTCTTCTGATGGAAGCTGGATACCAACGCCCTCGCGTCCGCCTGAGCGCCCGAAAGCTCCGACGCGCCATCCTCCAATTCGGCCAACCGAACCGGATCGGTGTGCGGCACCGCCCCCACCCGGGCCAGCACCGCCCGGGCGTCTTCTAGTCGGGCTCGCCGGCCCTCCGCCACCGCCAACAACCGGGCCTGGTCGGCTCGGATCCGATCCACCACCCCCGACGCCTGCTTGAGGGCCGCCCGACAGCGGTCCAACGCCAAGTCGAACCGGTCCAACCCGAGCAGCTCCTCCAACAGCCGCTTCCGCTCGGCGTCGGTGGCGGTGCTGAACCGCGACACGTCGTCCGAGCTGAAGACCGAGACCTTCTTCCAGACCTCGTAGGCGCCGACCATGCCCTCGATCTCTTCGCGAGCCTTCCCGACGGTCGGCCAATGGCGAATCTCACCGTCCGCCGTCACGACCTCAACCCGCTTCGAGCCAGCCTTCGTCACCGACCGGCGGAACTCGATCCCGTCCGCCACCACCTCGACCGAGCCCGGCTCCTTGGTCCGCCATGGCGTCTCGCCCCGAAGCGTCTCGCCCCAGAGCGCCGTGGCGACCGATTCGATCAGCGCGCTCTTGCCCGAGCCGTTCGGCCCCTCCAGCACGACGATCCCCCGGTCGGGGAGCCGGACCTCCCGGGCCTTCTGGTGGCCCATAAAACCCTCAACTTTGATTTCGGTGACGATCAACTGACCGCTCCTTCGGGTGGAATCACCAGCTGGTTCTTCCGAACCCACTCCTCAACGCCCTGGTGGATCCGGTCCACGATCTCCAACGCCTCCGCAAAGTGGTCCTGAACGGTCGGCGGCAACTGCTCGAAGTCGAGCCGGCGATGTTGGTTCTCGACGTAGACCATCGTCGCGCTGGGGATCAGCGGCTCCGACTCGGCCTTCCGGGCATAGCAGGTCGGGCAACAGTAGAACCGAACCGCCGGGGCGACCGACACTTCGCCGAACAGGAGCGAGACGTCGCCCGTCTGAAACCCCACATGGCAGAACGAGCACTCGTCGGCCGTGTCATCGGCGACCTTCTGGCAGTCCTCCCACCGACTCAAGATGTTGTTCATGCCCGCTATCTTCCCGCCAGGAAGCCTCGGCTCAGCTCCAACACCCGGCCGCGGTCCACATCAGCCGGCAGCTCCATCGCCTCCACGTAGGCGACCAACGCCGCCTCGGTCGTCTGCTGGCCGCTGGCCGCCTGGGCCGCCTCCCGGGCGGTCTTCTCGGATCGGGACCGGTCGGGGAGGATCTCCCAGCCGGCCAGCAGGCCCTCGGCCTCCAACGCGCCCAGCCGGGCCGCCACGGGGTCGATCACGTCCACCGACGCCTGGTACTCGACGAACAGGCTGTACTGCTCACGCTGCGGGAAGTTGCCGAACTCGGCCATGACGGCCCGCAACTCGTCGTCGCTCGACACCTTCACGAACCGCGGACCGGGGATCTCTTCGGCGTCGACCTCCATCGTTTCGGTGTCGAGCATGACCAAAAGCCCGTAGCCGTTTAGCCCTGGATTGTCGAAGCCGGTCGGGCACAGCGTGCCGACCTGATAGATGGCGGCCGGCGGGTCCTCGAGCTTCCACCGCTGGGCCGAGTGCCAGTTACCGGCGAACGCCCGCCGGGCCCCCGCCTTCGCCATGACGGCGTGCAGGTCCGCCACCGTGATGGCGTCGTCCGCCTCCCGCAACCAGGGCGGCGTCGAGTCGTCGGCCACACCGGCGTGGATTAGCAAAACGTCGATCCGAAATTTTTCCTTCAAAACCACGTCGACCTGCTTCCGGATCCACTCGGTCGAACTCCCGGGCCCGAACGGGATCGCCAAGAAGACGGTATCGGTCCCGGGCGGCACCGATAGGCTGGGCTCCGCCGCCACCATCCTGCTCATCGCCGCCATCGCGTGATCGCGAGGCGCCGGGCTCTTCTGGTCGTGGTTGCCCACCAGCAGGACCCATTCGGGGCCCACCATGGACCGCTGCGCCAAGTCGATCAGCTGAGGGATCGGATGGTGGGTGTCGAAGAGGTCGCCCAACAGGTAGATGGTCGAGCAACCCAACTGGTCGGCCCGTTCGCCCGCGCGCCTGAGCGTGTCGGCCACCAGCTGGGCCCGGCGATTGATCGAGGACTTCACCTCGCCGCCGAACCGAATGTGGTTACCGAGGTGGACGTCCGCCACGAACCCGATCTTCATCGGGCCCATCTTCCCGCGAGGCTACTTACCGGCGAGTCGGCGCTGAACCACCATGAAGGCGTCGTTGGCCCGGAGCGCCCCGACGGGCGTCAGGCTCACCAGCTGGGCCCCCAGGCGGTTGGATTTGACGATGGCGCCCTCGGCCTCCAGCCGGTTGAACGCCGTGTGGACGGCCGTCAGCGGAACGCCCATCGTGAACGACAGTTGGCGGGGATCGATACCGAGCGGCCGGAGACGCAGCTCCAACAAGAAGGACTCCATCGGATCGGCCTCTTGCGCGGGAGCCGGTGCCCGGATGGTCCTCGGAGAAGGAACGATCGGCTCGTCGATGGCCGGCTCGGCGGCGGGAGGCTCGGCGGCGGGAAGCTCGGTCTCGCCTTCGACGGACTTCGGGTCTTCGATCTCGGTCTTCTTCTTGGCCATGCCGGCACCCTAGCCGGCCGCCAGGTGGGCGATCAACCTTCGTCCGATCGGATGACCCGGAGGACCCGCTGGGTCGACAGCTTCCGACCCAACGTCACAGTCTCGACCACACCGGCCACCAGGTACGACAACCGGACACTCTCCTCCCCGGCGTCGTCAGGTAGCAGGATCGCCCAGGCGGCCCGGATGGCCAGGAGGGCCCGCTCGGCTTGAATCGGATCGCCGATCTCGGTGGCGAGGAAGACCCGCAACCGGTCGCTCAGATGGTCGGTCAGCACAGACCTATCTTCCCTTGCGCTTGTCGAGCAGCGCCAAGTCGATCTCGTGAAGGATCGACGCCGTCTTGGCCTGGTCGACGTAGCAGTCCTTCAACGTGAACTTGTGACCGCCAAACTCGAACCGAGACCCGATCGTCAGGTTCTTCGGATCCGGCCCGACGACCACCTGCTGACCGATCGCCTCGTGGATCAGCTCCCGGGTGGTGTCGAACCCGGCCGGACAGAGACCTCCCCCGGTGGCGGTATAGAGCACCCCCGTCTGGAGCGCCGGACCATGCTTGTTCTTCATGATCTGGAAGCGGTGCCGCTTCCCCACCATCGGCACCCGCTCATCGTCCTTCGTCTTCGCCAGGTCGTTCACCAACCCGGCGAAGTTAACCCGGACCTGCATCATCGCCTCGAAGATCAACGCCTCACCACCCCGGACCTTGTAGTCCGGCGTCCACGCACCCCCAGCCGACGCCTGGCTGGCGGTCTCGTGCGCGATGATGGCGAAGATGATGTCGTCGTCACCGATCCGGGGCCCGAGCGCGATCAGCCACGCAGCGTTCATCTGCGCCTGCTGGCGCCCGACACCGGCCCGCAGCGCGTCGCCGCCGTCCTTGCCCCGGATGTTCTTCATCAAGCTGGCGGGCGACATCTTGCTGATCGAATCGACCACCACCAACAACGGCGTGCCGGGCTTGATGTCGCCCGACACCTTCCCGGCCTGATACCGCTCCAACAGGCCGTCCGTCTCCTCGACGATCTCCTCGTACGAGATCGGGTCCTTCTTCTCCCCCCGACCGGTCCGGCCGTAATAGAGGCACCGATCGCCGTCGACCCCCATGGCGCGGAACCACCGCTTCGTCTCGGCCGACAGCTCGGCGTCGATGAAGGCCGTGATGCCGCCGACCCGTTGGACCGATTGGATTAACCCGACCATGAAGGCCGTGTTGTGCGTGACCGTGAAGTCGCCCATCAGAAACCGACCGTCGCCGTCCAACGTGAAGCCGAAATACTCACCCTCACCGAGCGGTACCACCTTGAACCGAGTGTTGGTCGGATCCTTCCGCGGTTGGGGGCGGGCACGATGACGCTTCCGCTCAATTCTCAACGGGATCTCTTCGACCGCCCCGGCGATGTAGCACCTCCAATAGTCCCCGTACCCAGGAACCTTCTTCCGCTTCATCGAAGCGTAGAAGCCCAGCGACCTGGCCAGAAAACAGACCGCTTCCGCGTAGTCTTTCCTCTTCTGGGTGATCTCGTAGCCTCTTCGATCTCGATAACCATCGGTATCGAGCCAGCCGGCCAGGAACTCCAGCCTGTCATTTCGGCTGGCCAGCAGATACCGCCTCGGGACCATCGCGTCAGGCCCCACCATCTCGCGGAGCCAGTCGAGGAGCGGGTTGGCGGCTCCCTTCCGATTGACGATCCGGTACGACGGACACCGGTCCAGATCCGACTCCGTAACGGTGCAGTCAAACCGGGCCGCCACCTCCCAACAGAGCTGCCGGATCTCGGGATCCGGCTTGCTGAGCTGGACACTCTCCAGGTCCTTCCGACCATCACCAAACCACGCCCCCAAGAAGTACGGCTCCGTAGTCCGACCCTGCCAATCCCACTCCACCCCGACGCTAAACTGCCGACGCTCCGCCCGAAACGTGTCTGATCCACTCAGGTAGGTCTCGAGTGGAACGTCCTCGATGGTCGTCACCCCGTCGTAGATCCGCCGAAGGGTCAAAATGTGGGCGTCGTTGCAGACCCACGGCTCGCCTCTTTCGGGCTCGATCCGGTAGAGCGGACCTCGACCCGAACCGAGCGCCAGCACCTTCCTAGGTCGACTATCGGGACCCAGCAGAACGTCGCCGATCCGAACGTCCTCCACCGCCACCTGTCGACCGTCGTGCGTCAGGACCAAGGTTCCCCGACCTAAACACTTGCCGGCCGCCGGGGGGCCGTGGATCAGCCACGTGCAACCGAGCGGCGCCCCGCCGACCGACGTCGCCCGGTTGAACGACCGGAAGATCGTCGGGACCGACGTGAAGTCCTCGACGTCCGACATCCGACGCGCCAACCGACTCTTGCCGGCCAACATCGTCAAAACGTCGGACATCTTGGGACCGCGGATCGTTCGCGGCTTGCGGTTCACCAAGTCGGCTTCCTCACCCCACCCGAAGTCGCCGGGGGCGGCGGGGCCTCGGCCGCGCCATCGTCCGCCTCGGCGCCACACTTCGGGCACGTCGGCTGGTCTTCCGGCCAGTCGGCCTTGCAGGCCGGGCACTCATACACCTGCACCTCCGGCTTCGTGGGCGGGGGCGGGGGCGCCTTGGTCGGCCGGACCGCCCGCTGGGTCCTGGCGGACGTCGTCGGGGGCGGCGGGGGCGGCTCGGCCGCCAGCTTCTCGACCTCATCGGTCGCGGTCGCCGGTTTCGCCGTGCGTCGTCGCCGGCTCGACTTCGGCGCCTCCTCGGTCTCGCTCACCTCCTCCTGCTCGTCAGGCGGGAACTTGGTCTTGGCGTACTCCTCGATCGCCGGGCCGAAGATGTCGTCGAGCGGGATCACGCCCACCTGGTCTTCCCGCAGCGCCAACTTGACCTGCTCCAGCAGCAGATTCGGATCACCCCGGCGGCACGACTCTTCCGACGGGGGAGGTGGGCCCTCCCACAGCTTCTGAATCGCCGGGGTGATCTTCGCCTCGGCGAACCGCTCGACCGTCGGGCCGCCGGTCGTGTGGGTCTTCCACAGGTAGGCGATCGGCTTCACCGAAGGATCCCCGGCGTCCTCGCCCAGGTGCTTGATGTCGGTCTCGACCCGCTCCTGGATCCGCTTCGCCATCGACCACCGCTCGTTGATGAACTTCAGCTCCGGCGTCTCGCCCGGGCCGATCGGCGTGATGAGCGAGATCAGGAACTGCTGCTCGGCCACGAAGTTGTCTTTGAACGACTCACGACCCTTCCCCAGCCCGACGAAGTCGATCAGCGTGATGTCGCGCCGCTCCCGGCCGGTGCCGATGAAGCTGAAGATGATCGTGTCGTCGCCCAGGTCCTCTCGAGCCTCGAAGTATTCGATCAACCGGCAGCCGGGGCAAAATTTGGCCTCGGTCGGTTGGTCCTGGCGCCGGGCCCGGTGATAGCCCTCCTCCTCCCAACAATTCCAAGGGAGCCACCCGACCGTTTTCTTGACGCCCGACTGGTCCTCTTGCAGCCGAATCTGGCGGAAGTTGTGGGTGTGGCGCATCACCGGCCCTTCGCGGTGGAGGACGTGCAGCAGCTCGCCCTTCTTCTTCCACCCGTCCAGCCAGCCGCCGCCGCCCGTCGCCATCTCGCGATATCCTGATCGTGTTGCCATTTCGGAGTCTCCTTCTAGCGCCGCTCTGGCGGCCGGTATGTGATCACCAGGTCCTTCAGGTCGCCGAGCGTCCGTGCTCGACCCCGCCAGGCCTCGTGAAGGTCTTCGAGTGTGTGGACGGCCGCCGCAAAGTCGGCCATCTCGCGTTTCCTTCGGCGGTAATCGTCGGACCAGTTGACCCGGACGAAGTCCTCCACCATGTCGATCGTGATCTGCTTCTTGATCTCGCCCGCGTCCTTCTTATCGCCAAGGACCTTCAGGGCAGCCGCCTTCTTCTCCTCCATCCATTCGGAGAAGATCTCCTTGTGGAACTCGTACTCGCGCCGGGCCCGGTTCTTGAGCCGGCTGGCCTGCATCAGCCGGTCCTGCACGACGTCCAACGCCCCGATCAGAATCGAGCCCGTCATGCCGTCGGCGCCGGACCGCAGCTCGGACGTCAGAAGCTGGTGGGTGGCCCGAACGTCTAAGTCAACGACGCCCCGAATCACCGGTTCGTAGATGACCGGGTCGGGGGCGGCTGGGGCGACCGGCGCCTCGGCCCAGGTTTTCTTCACCGATCGGGTGGGTTTTTGTTCACTCACGGGAGCTATCTTCCCGCGTCCTACCCCCACGTTAGACCAAGCGCACGAAGACCCGCCGCCAACCGTGGTTCCTCGTCCGGCCGGGCCGCCCGCAACGTCAGGTCGACTTCGACCCGGTCCGAGCCGCCAGGTCGTTGGACTGAGATCCACAACGTCACCGGTGTGTCGCCCGGGAACGCCTGGATGAGCAGGTGTAGACGCTTCGCCAAATCGGCCGCCCGGTCTTCCGACGACGGCTCGACCATCCGGATCACCACCCTCGGGGCGACGATCGCCTGGGTGGCAGGGGGCCGGACCGCCCGGGTGGGGCGAGAACGCGCGTTCTCGGGCTCCGAAGGACGAATGGGGATCCGGCCGAACAGATCCGGTTGATCGGGGTTGTAGTTACGCGGCAACAGGAGCCGGTCCCACCCGGCGTCTGGGTACGCGGCCTCCAGGCAACGTTGCGTGGCGGGGTAGATCTGCGAATCCCAATAGGTCTTCAGATCCAGCTCTGACTCGTCCTTCAGCGCCGAAGGGTGGACCGGGCCCGCTCGGGTCAGCAGGTAGGGGATCTTGCTCCCGGCGTCGGCCTGCATCCCCTCCGACAGCATCTTCTCCGCCACCTTCACCTGAATCGGCTTGGTCTCATACTGGTCGACGTCCTTCGTCAGGGCCTTGCGGAGCACCAGCTTGGACGCATCGACCTTGCCCTCCAGCACGTCCGCCCGGGCGGCCTCGACCATCTGACTCAGGGCCGCCGGGGGTTCGCCGTCCAGCACCATCTCGATCGCCAGCCGCTGGAGCGAACGGGCGGCCGGGCAGACGTCGGACCGGATCATCTCCAGACCCTTGATCGCCAGCGGAGCGTCCAACTTGGCCGGCTTCCCTTTGTAGACCGCAAACCGGCCGGCGTACTTCTTGGAGGCCGTCACCAGCACACGCGCGAACCGCTTCTCGTAGTCGATCGCGATCTCACCCGGTCGGGCGCCCGTGGGGGCCAGCACGCGCGGGATCATCTCCTGGTTGACGACGTCCTGAATGGCCTTCGCCTGCTCGTCGGTCGCGACGAAGGCGTTCGAGTCGGTGTCGCCGAAGATGAACTTGTGGCCCCGCGCCTTCACCTCCGCCATCGTGTTGGCCAGCAGCAGGCGGCCGACCGACGTCACGCTCTCGCCCAGCTTCGGCTCGAAATATCGGCTGTAGGGCGACAGCAAGACCCCGTAGAACGAGTTCGCCAGGACCTTGCACGCCATGCTGAGCGTGTCGGCGTCCCGCCAGGCCGGGCTCCCGACCTCCAGACCGGCTCGGCGCTGCTCGTACTGCTTCCGTTCCTTCAAGACGCCTCGAATTGCGACCGGGAGGTGGCCTTCCGGCGCCGACCGGAACCGCGCCACCAGGCCGCCGGTCAGCTGACCCTGAAGGTCGGTGTCGGGCACCCGCAGATCGCCATCGGGATCGAGCGTCTCGAGGCTCATGTTGAACGTCAGGATGATGGACGGGTACATCCGCGCGTAGTCGACCACCGCCACGCTGTCGTGGAGACCCACCACCGCCTCGGGGACGAACGCCCCCCGGGCGGCACCGCCGTATTGCTGCTCCTCCACCTTCCGCTTGCTGGGAAAGTGGTAGCCGGCCGCGTGGCCCCGCTGGAACAGCCGACCGTCGATCAACTTCGACGGGTACTGGCTCCACTCGTCGGGCAGTACCCGGCAGAGCCGACAGAGCGACAGGTGGAGGTAGACCAGCTGCGTCTTGGCCTCGATCTCCACCATCAGGTCGACGTCGGCGTCGTTGTACTCCCGCAGCAGCTCGGGGGCGTGCTCCCAACAGCGGACCATCAGGTCGCCCTGACCGTTCCAGCCGATCTCCCGGGCCCGCTCCTCCAGCTTCACTTTGCGGCGTCCCAAGACGTGGAAGCCCACATGGTCGAGCGCGTGGCTGCTCAGCGAGTCACCGTCGGTCGATTGGTAGCTGCGCTTGAAGATCTGGAGGTGATCGAGCCAGTGGTAGATGGACGGATCGAACGGCACGTTAAGAATCGCCATCCGGCTCTTCACCATCGGAAAGTCGAACCGAGAACCGTTCCACGCCAGGACGATGTCGTGCCGGTCCATGACGGATTTCAACTGGGCCAGCATCACCCGCTCGCCCTCGTCGGTCAGCGATGGAGCCCGGAAATGACCGCCCCCTTCGGCCGACCGCCAGCTGACCGACAGGATCCGATCGTTCCAGGGCGTCTCCCAGTCGGTGATCCGCTCCGTCTCGATGTCGATATAGAGCAACCGGGGGGTGTCCTCGAGCCGGTAGGTTGGATTCTCGATCAAGAACCGCTGCACCGGATCGACGTCAGCCTCCAGCGGATCGATCCCACGAGGCCGGAAGACCGCTTCGTCGAAGTAGCGGAATCGAGCCGCCCGGCTGGACCCCATCCGGATCTTCTCCGGCCAGATCACCCGAGCGTAGCCGCCCGGGGCGGGTTCGATACCTTCAGACCAATTCGTGGGGAACCGCTGAGCCTCGGCGGCTCGGACGTAGAAGAAGTCCGGCCAGCTGGCCTCTACGGGCCCCACCCGGGTGGCGATCTCGATGATGGCCCGGGTGGGGTCATATTGGGCGTTGAGAATGCTTACTTGGCGATCTTCATGACTCGGATCTCGAAGCCCTTCTCGCCGTGGTCCTCCAACCGCAGCATCGCTTCGCCGATCACGAATTGGGCGAACCGGGCGCCGCTCTTCTCCTCTTTCTCCCATGTTCCCTCGGCGATCTTCCCCTCGCGCAAGCGAGCGGTCACCAAGATAGTTCCCTCGAGGCCACGTCGCTCAGAGCGCAACCCTTTCTCGGCTCGCCGGGCCGACACCTCGGCTTGGAGATCACGGGTCGACGTCCCGTTTCGACGGGCGTCCTCCAACACCTGCTGGCGATCCTCGACTGGCGCCTTGGCGGCCACCTTCAGGATCGTGATCGGCATCCCCTTGGCCTGCTCACGCGTGAACGTCCGCGAGGCGTCGATCAGATCGTTGGCGTACCGCCGGGTGAAGTGGTGTCGACCTTCGACGTACTCACCATAGGACTTGTAGTCGCCACTCGCCCGCCAGAGATCTCGGTCACGGATCTGCATCAGCGCCTGCCCGAGATCCCACTGAAGCTCGGCCGCGTTCTGGCGGAAAGTGTCGATCTGCAGCTCCAACGTCGCCAGCGCCACCTTCGATTCGGCCTCGGCTTCGGCCGGAGCCTTCTCGACCGGGACCACCGGGGCCTTCTCTGCCTTCGGCGCCTTCGCCGCCTTCTCGGCCTTCGCCGCCTTCTCGGCCTTCGGCCCCTTCACCGGCTTCGTTGGCTTCTCGGCCTTCGCTGGCTTCTCGGCCTTCGCTGGCTTCTCGGCCTTCGCTGGCTTCTCGGCCTTCGCTGGCTTCTCAGCCTTCGCCTTTCCGCTCTTGATGTCGACCACCTCGGCCTCGGGCGTGACGGCCGCGAACGGCACCCCACAACCGACGCAAGCCGGGGCGTCCTCGGTGCCGGCCATCCCGCACAGCTCGCACTCGAGTAGGTCGGTGTAGCGCTCCTCGTAGTAGGTGGTGATCACCTTCTCGAGGGCCGCCGCGTCGCCGGTAGACTCGAGCCCGAGCTTCACCGCTTCCGCGCGCAATAGCTCGGCGTTCATGGGGGTTTTCTTCTTTGCTGTCGTGTTCATCCGATTCTCCGTTTCAAAAATTCGCGTAGCTCCGCCGAGCCCGCGTAGGTGATTGAATGGCCGGTCGCCAACGCCTCCAAGACCCGGGCCTGAGTGGGACCCAGCGCCTCTCGGGCGGCCGACACCAAAAATGCCAACTCGGCGGCATCCTGCTGATGCCTGTCGGGCGCCTCCAACTCCGGCGGTACAGGACCGCCCTGCCACTTGGCCCGGCGCATGTAGGGCCGGACCGAATGCCAAAGCGCCTGGCCGACGCAGCCGTGGACGTAGCGGTGGATCTCCATCTTGGCCTCGACCCGAACGCCCGGGTGACGGGCCTCAATGTGACGCCGGAGAACGTCGGCCGACCGGGCCGACCGGACGCAGCCGGGACACCGGTACCGGTATCGGGCGACCGTCTCCCAAATTGTCGTGAAGACGATCTGCTCGTAGTCGGCGATCTCCAAACTCGGGTTGGCCCAGTCGCTCCTAAGGTGGATCCACCTCGCCATCTGTCGCACGTAGCTGCACCGGTGTGGCTGAAAGGCCCGGATGGAAAGACGACCCTCCTTCAGGGCCGTCAGGGTCTCGTGATTCAAATCGGTGTTCATCCCAACCTCCGCTTCACCGCCAACGCCTGCTCGACCGTCACCTCGCCGCCCCGGGCGACCCGAGCCTGCGAGCGCTCCAGCTGGAGGGCCCGCCGGGCCGCCTCAGCGCCGTCGACGTAGCCGCGCAGCCGCACCTGCTCGATCTCCTGGTTCGGCGGGGACTCGAGCTTCTGACCCGCGGCCCCGGAGCGCCAGCCCGCCATGTAGATTTCGATCGGATCATTCATTGCCTCGGCTCCTCGACCAGGATCAGGTTGTGACGCGCCCGTGTGATGGCGACGTACCAGAGATTTCGGCCCTCCTCATACGCCATCCCACGACCGAAGGTCCCCTCCAGCACGTAGACGTTGTCCCGCTCGAGACCCTTGGCCTTGTGGGTGGTGGTCAGCACCACCCGGTCCCGCGCGTCCTCGTCGGTGAAATACTGGCCGATCTGCGACCGCAGCTCCGCGACTGACCCGACGCCTTCGGCGAAGGCCAGCAACGCCTCAGCCTTGTCGACCGCCCGTTCGCCCAGGCTCGGCCGCTCCAGCTCGGCCGCCTTCCGGGTCTCCCGATCGCGGTACTCCTCGATCCGCCGCACGAGTGTCTTCATGTCGGGCGCGTCCAGCTGGTCGAGGAAGACCTCGAGTGTCCGCCCGAAGTCCCGGCCGGCGATGATGGCGGGGATCCGAGCCCGGATGGCGTCCTTCATCAGCGACACCAGAGGAGCGTTCGACCGGCTGATGATGAAGTCCCCCGGCCGGGCGGTCTTGAGCAGCTTCGCGATCGGCAACCGCGTCACCGAGCCGTCGGGCGCCCCCGGAGCCGCCTGGAAGTCGGGCACCTGCTGGCGCGCCAGCTCGACGACCGCCCGGCTGCACCGGTACGTCACCGGCAACTTCAACAGCTCACCGCCCAGCTCCTCGATCAACCGGGCGAACATCCCCTTCCCGGCACCGCGGAATTGATAGATGGCCTGGTGCCGATCGCCCACCACCACCACCCGGCCGCCCTGCCGGGCCATCGCCTTGGCGAGATAGAGCTGCGGTTCGTTTAGGTCCTGGGCCTCGTCGACCACCACGATTCCGTTCGACCGCGGGGTGAGCTTCAGCCTGTAGGGGAGCCACGCCATGTCGTCGAAGTCGATCTCACCGCCGAAGGTTTCGCAGTCCTCCAACACCTGACAGACCGCGCCCGTCAGCTCATCGACCGTGACGGTCAGATTGTCCATCTCCTTCTCGATCGCCAGCGCCCGGACCTCCCGGATGTCCTCGGGCCCCAGACCCTCCGACTTGGCGGCCGACACCAGCTTGACGATCGAGCCAACGTACCGAGGGCGCCGCTTGCCGTCCTTGTCGGTGGTGAACCACCCCCGGGCCGAGACCGCCTCCCGGGCGAACGTGTCGGTGCGATTCTCGACCACCGGAAACTCGCCGAACGCCCGGTGGAGCGCCCACTTACCCGCGCCCGACACCGTCTTGACGTTCACGTGCTGAGGAACCCGGTTCTTCAACTCAGCCGCGATCGACCGGTTGAACGCGATCGCCAACGGCCGGCTCCTCGGGCTCGTCCCTTTGAGACCTTCCACGATCGTCGTCGTCTTCCCAGTGCCGGCGTACGCCTCCACCACCAGGTTGCCTTGGCCGTTGTGTAGGCTCTCGAAAATTCGGGTTTGATATTCAGACCATCCCATCCTGACCTCCATCCGACCCCGACCGCATCTTCGCCCGGGGCGGGCTAATTGATTTCGGTTTTAGCGCCCTTTTCGGCGGTAGGAAAGCGCCGATTTCATCTATTCCGCAACCGACCGGGATCGCAGCGTTCATTTCCCGGCGTAGGGGCGCGCCCGAGCGGTCGGCAGGGGGGCCAGGTGGACGGCCGTCGCGCTCCGGACGGCGGCGAGAAGGACATCGGGCGGGACGGTGTCGGGCTGCTGGCCGGCCGGCAGCTCGGCCACCCGGACCTGATGGCGAAACCGCAGATCGGAGGCCCGGCCGGGTAGCTTCGAGCCGGCCGCGTCACCGTCAGGGATGAAGCAGATCTCCGGCCACGCCCCCAGAAGGGCCGACCGCTCGGGGCTCCAGGCCGATCCGCAGCTCGCCACCACGTTCGGCAATCCGGCCCGCCGGGCCGCGTGCGCGCCCCACACACCCTCGACGACGTGCACCACCCGGACGCCCGGGTCCAGCTCGTCGTAGCCCCACAGCGACAGCTCCTTCACGGCCCCCTGGTCTCGGCGCCCCGACAACGCCTTGGGGACCGTCGCCGGTCGATCGACAAACAAACGGGCGACGAAGTCGACCAGTCGATCCCGAACCACCACCGGCACAATCAACCGGCCGCCGTACGAGGGCGCGCCTTCCGGCACCGCGCCGATCCCGTAGCGCTCGACGTCGGCCAACACCAACCCGCGGCCCTCCAGATAGGTCAGCGCGGCGTCGACCGTTCGGTTCTTCGTCCGATCATGCGCCCAGAGCGCCAGCGTACCGACCGGCACCTGCAGCTCGGGGACCTCGACCACCGGCACCTCCTTCCGGCGGAACCGAACCTCGGCGCCGGACGGCACCACCTCGCCGACGAACTGGCGGATCCAGTCGAACGCGGCCCCGTAGGTCGGCAGCCCGAGGACCTTCTGGACCAACTGAACAGGACCGCCCCCGAAACCGCACCCGTAGCAGGTGTGCAGACCGGCGTCCCGGCCGGCCGTTCGGATCTGCCAGCTACCCGGACCCGGCCGGCGGACGTGCTCGGGGTTCGGGCAGTGGCCCCGGTACTCGTTGCCGGCCCGCCGGGCGTCGATCTTCAACTCGGCCAAGAGGGCCGGGACGTCGAGCTGACGCAACAGCCCCCGAGAACGCGCGTTCTCGCGGCGGACACTCAACCGAAATTCCGGTCCGAGCCGGAGTCTTCACGCTCCAGCATCGTCAGATCGATCGGCTGCTCGTCCGACAGGGTGAAGATGCCACCTTGGAAACGGAACCGAACGCACAGCGGCGCCGGGCCGTTCCGTTGCTTCAACACGTGGACGTCCAGGTAGTCCTCCGTCTTGGCCCGCTTGGCCGGGCTGGCACGAAGGATCGGCCGATCGAGTCCGAGCACCAGGTCGGCCTCCTCCTCGAACGCGCCCGAGCCCTTGATGGTCTCGAGCGTCGGCCGGCCCTCCGCACCGTCGCGCGAAAGGTGGTGGACCAGGCAGATGTGGACCGCGTACCGCTTGGCGATGCTGCGCAGCCGGACGGTCGCGTAGGTGAGCGGGTCGGGCCGGCGGTCCGGCAGCATCTTACCCACGACGTCGAGGAAGAAGACCGCCTTCCCGGCTCCGCTGGCGCGCTCGACCTCGGCCTCGAAGATGTCCATGTTGCGATCGTTGTAATCGAAGAACCGGTCCTTCGACCGCGGCAAGTCGACGAACGGGTTCTTCTGAAACTCAATGATCCGCTCGTCGCGGAACCGCTCGACGATGTCGATCACGTCGTCTCGCTCCTGACCCGACAACCGACCGGGCTCGCGCAGCAGCAGAGCGGCCGGGATGTTGGTCTGGATCGCGACGATCTTGTCCAGGTAGTCCTCGGGCTCCATCTCCCAAGCGCCGCACCAGGTCGGTCGCCCGGCCAGCAGGCGGTTCCGGAGGATGTTGGCCACCATTGTCGTCTTGCCGTGCGCCGGCCGGGCGACGATGATGCTCATCGCCCGGGGCCCCAGGCCGGCAATCAACGAGCTGTCGAGCACGCTGAAACCCGTCCCCTCCACCACACCACCGACCGCACTCCGGTAGCGGAGCGTCTGGTAGTAGCCCTCCACCAACGAATCACCGGACAGGTTCGACCGCGGCACCCCCTGGCCGGCTTGTTGGGCCGCGTGGGTCAGCAGGCTCGCGACCTTCTCGGGGGGCGCCTCCGGATCCTCACAGGCGGCCGCGATGGCGGGCAGCGTCTCGCCGAGCAGGCGGAACTTCACCGCGTCGGCCCGCACCCGGGCGACGTGGTAGTCGATGTTCCGTGTCGGCTCGTAGTCGGCCAGCACGGCCCGCAGGTAGGCGTAGCCGCCGAAGTCGTGCCCGCGTGCCAGATCGGCGATCGTGTCCTCGCTGAACGTCAGGCCGGCCTGCCCGAGCGCCATCGTGGCCCGGAAGAGGACCTGGTGCGGCGGATGGCCGAAGTCGTCAGCGTTCAGCTGGCGCCGAACCCGCGACCGCGCCTCGGGGCTCTTCAGAATTGTCGAGATCACGACTCGCTCGTTCGCGAGATCGAAGTCGACCACCCGATCGTTCGCCATCGACCGCTACCCCTTTCGGGCGAGCCGCTTGGCGTTTCGTCGGGCCCGACGGGCGGCCGCGTCGGCGAGGTTCTGACTGTCGCGGTCGGTCAGCATCTCCGAGATGCCCGGGGGCAACTCGGCACCGGGCGGTCGCTGGCGGATCAACTTTCGAATCAGCGCCTGCGCCTCCAACGTCACCGTCTGCTGGTCCTTCGGATCATTCATCGCTCGCCATCTTCCCTCGAGCGGCGATCAGGTGGGCGGCCCAACTGGGGGGCGGTCGTCCGGCCACCAGATCGAGGATCCGAAACCAACTGGGGGGCGTCCGGGCCTTCCGGGCCTCGAAGTCGGTCGCCCACCCGAGGAACCGCTCGAACAGGAAAGACCGCGTCCGGTTCCACTCGCCCGTCGCGGTGGCGAACCGCCGGAAGGTGTCGGCCGCCCGCTTGCGATCGACCGCTCGCTTCATCTCCGGATCGTCGACCGCGAACCGACCGCGGTAGAGGTACCGCCAGGCGGCGACCATCTCGTCCACCGTCAGCTCGTCGTTCCGCCCGTGTTCCTGTTTCCAAAGTGCGGTCCGGAGCGCCCGGTCCTCCGCCGTCAACCGAGAACGCGCGTTCTCGGGGGGCGGATCCGGCACCGCCGCCGGTGTGGCTTCGGGTTCGGTTCTGACCTTCCGTATCTTCCGAACGGGACGATCCCTTCTCTCCTCTCCTCTCTTATCCCCAGAATTCCCAGAATTCCCAGAAACGGGGACGTAATCGCAAGTACCCTCAACTACAGATACATTCGCGATTTCACCCGCGTCCCGTTCAACCGACCCTGGGGCCCCCAAGAACGACTTCAGCGTCTCGCTGACGGTGGGGTCAATTCCCTCGAGCATCTCGCGCGTCATCGTGATTTGGTTCTCCGGTAGGCAGGCCGAGTCTTTAAGAATCGGGTCGACGAACCAAGCTCCCCAGCGACCCAACAGGTAGACGTTCGATCGACCGCCCGATCGGACGACTATGATCCACCCAACGGTCTCCAGCTGGGTGATCCTCCGGGTGACGGTCGAGATCGACAACTGGAGGGCGTCGGCGATCTGTACCCGGTCGACAGCGACAAACTGCCACCCGGCCGCAAGTGCGACCCTTTCGACCTCCACCCGGGGGCGGCGGCGAACCGTCGCCCGCAGGTAGAGGTAGATCGCCAGACCGTCGGCCCCAACGTACCGGCCTCCGTTGAGGATTAACCGTTCTTCGATGTTCACTTTCCAGCTCATGACCCGAATCTTCCCCCGGGTCGGACGGACCCGGGGGTCACTCGCCGTAGACGCTGACCAACCGACGGCCGTAGTAGCCTTCAATCCGCCGCAGATGGCTCGGGAACAGGGCCTCGTCCCACAGGTAGTAGAGCCGGCCCTTAAGCTTCCCGGGGAACAGTCGGCGGAGGCGCCCGATCTGCTGCTCCAGCCGCTGCTTGTTGGCCGCGCTCGGGCTCGCGACGATGCCGACCGCCAGCCGGGGAACGTCGAAACCTTCGTAAACGCAACTGGTCCCGACCGCCACCCGGAGCGAGCCCTCGTACAGGCGGGCCCGTGTCTCCTCGAAGGCGGCCTTGTTGGTCGCGCCGCCGACCAACGTCCCGCAGGGGACTTGGTAGCGGGTGCTGACCACTCGGGCGATCTCGAACGCGTGCTCGACCCGCTCGGTGAAGATCAACACGCTCCGGCCCTCCGTCGCTTCGGCGGCGGCCAACCGGCCGGCCAGATCGTTGCGGGCGTCGTCGTGGACCAGCTCGGTCAGGACCTTCACGTAGTTGGCGCCGATCACCTTCGCCTGCTCGGCCGACGGGACGGCGTCGATCTGCTTTTGGATCTCGGGGCCGATTTTGTGGCCGGTCGGCACCACCGAGATCTCTACGCTGGCGATCCGGCCATCGCGGATCAGCTGCTCGCGCCCGACCTCCGCCAGGACGGGCCCGAAGATGTCGCGCGTGATGTCCTCCAGACCGTCCTTCCGCCGCTCGTCGGCCGAGACGCCGATCCGAAACCGGGCCGGGAACTCGCCGACGATCTCGCGGAAGGTCTTGGCCGCCCACCGGTGAACCTCATCGCAGGCGACGAACCCAAAGAGGCCCCGTAGGTTGGTGATCCGGGGCGCGATCGACTGGTGCATCGCGACCGTGATGTCGCCCAGCCGGAACTTTCCGCCGCCGATCTGGCCGATCCGATCGATCGGCCAGCCCCACCGCTGGTGGATCCGCTCCACCCACTGGTCGAGGAGCGCCTTGCTCCACACCACCACGAGGGCCGGCTGAGCGGCCCGCCGGATGGCCTCCAGGACGACCTCGGTCTTGCCGCTATTGTGGACCACGATCCCATTGGCAAGGAAGTTTCGCGGCTCACCGTCCATCTCGAGATCGTAGGTTTTCTCGAAGCCGACACGTCGGATCTCAACGATCGGATCCTCACCCACCCGCTCGGTGACGTGCTTCCAACCGCCCTCTTTTCCGTGCTGGCGATGATGGTCACCGGCCTTCATAATCAGCAGGTTTTCAGGGCTATTGTTGAGCGGATCCTCGTCTTGATGATGGACGTGGAACTCCTTCGGATCCAAGAACACCAGACCTTCAACCCCCCCGAGTCGAATCCGAGAAACGAACTCCGAAAACTCAAGTCCGTTTAGGCCCGCTTCCGCGACGATCCGGTGAAGCGGCACCGAGTGACCCGACCGGACATTCCGCCGGCCCGAATACGGGTGGCGGTGGAGGTTACAAACCACTCGGTAGTGACGCTTCGCCCCGGTTTTAGCCTTCGGGCGCCCGATGTTGACTAGAAGGCAATCACCCATCGACAGCTCACCCAGCCGCCTCCAACCCGCCGGTGTTTTGAAGCGGTGGTCTAGAGTCGCCTTTAGAGATCGACCCCCGGCGGTCTTTACCTCGTAAACCTCTCGAACTCCACTCACCACCGCGCCTTTGAGCTGGTGCAGTCGCACGAACCCTCCGACTTCAGACCTCACCATCGTGGGAGTCTCGGGATCCCAAGTCGCACCTGCACGGCCCTGGATCCGACCACCGTTGAAGCGATGGACCAGTTGGTCGATTCTGAGCTTGAACCCCTTCCCACCTCGGTGAACACCAATAACGGTGTCGCCCGCCAGGCAACCGGTCGCCGCTCGGACGAGCCCGTTCTCGCGCTCGAGGATCTGCTCGACGATCTCCTCCTGGTCTTCCCGGAGCCGGATTGGGCTCGCCATCGGCCGGATGTCAAAATCGCAGTCGTCGAGCGTCAGCCGATCGTCCTGAAAGTCCAGATCGATCCCCAGCTCGGCCGCCGCTCGGTCGAGTCGGGCCGCCGCCCCGCGGGGGAAGTGGAGAGCCGAGATGCCGTCGAAGCCGTTCTTGATGACCCGGTGGGTCTCGATCGTCCGAGGAGTGTTGCCCACCCACCGGCCCATCTTCTGGAGCTTGTAGAACTGGGGGTTGGAGTAGCTGAAGGCCGACAGGAGCCGCTTCGCCTCGGCCGGCGTGACCCGTTGGGCGTCTAGCTCTAACTCACTTCGGATTTTGATCGGGACGATTCGCATCGACGACATCTTCCCGGACGCGCCGTCGTCGCCGACCGACCAACCGTTCGACCGCCCGAGGCCGGCCCGCTTTGCGGGGTCGGGGCTTCCAGCTGGCCAGCAGCTCGTGCGCCCGGGCGACCGTGACGCCCAGCTTGGGCGCGTACTCGGGACCGGCCAACGGGCCCATCCAGAAGACGACCTGCTCGGCCAGGTAGTAGACCCAGGCGCCCTCGCGCCGTGGCGTCAGGTCGCCCTTCTCGGCCGCTCGCCTGATCGTGGACGGCTTCAACCCGGTCGCGAGCTGGATAGCTCGTAGGTTCAAAAAGCCCTCGGCCGCCATCCGGGCATCTAGCTCGCTGTTTTGGATCGCCATGCAGCCTTTATAATCCCTCGGGCGGACCAAGGTAAAACCGAAATTTGGAATCTTCACCGTCCTCGGGGGAAGATGGGGGCCGTGAAGCCCTTCTTTCGATGGCTCGGATCCAAAGCCGGCCTGACGGACCACATCATCGCGTTGATGCCGGAGAAGATCGACACCTACTACGAGCCCTTCTTCGGGAGCGGCGCCGTCTTCTTGGCGCTGGCCGAGACGGGTCGGATCGAGCAGGCCGTCTTGGGCGACGGCAATCCGGACGTCGCCCAGACGATCGAGGCGGTCCGAGACGACCCGCACGGGGTCATCAGCGCGCTGGCGGACATCAATCGGGAGCTGAACCGGATCCGGCTTAACGCCCCCCGGGCCGCCGCCTTCTACGCGCTGGCCCGCACGCGCATCCGCGAGAAGGCCGACCCGCCCCGGCTGGCCGCCCTATTCCTGTTCCTAAACCAGACGGCATTCAACGGACTCTGGCGGGTCAACCGCGCGGGCGACATGAACGCTCCGCCGGATGGCGCCCGACTGGCCGCCTGGCACCCCGACCCCGAGCCGATCAAGGAGGCGAGCCGGCTCTTCAAGAAATGCCGGGCGTCGGTCCACTACGGGGACTTCAGCCAGACGATCGGACCCGCCATCCGATCGCCCAGCCGGCGATCGGCCCTCTACCTCGACCCCCCCTACCTGTCGGAGACGTCGAGCGGGTTCGTCAGCTACACGTCCGAGCCGTTCCGGGCTGGTGACTTCATCGACATGATGGTGTTGGTCGAACAGGCGGTCCGAAACGGCAGCCGGGTCGTGCTGTCGACCAGCAGCCACATTCAGGCCCTGTCGACCCTCTGGGCCATGGTGGCGGAGGAGCAGCTCCCCGGCGCCTATATCCAGACCATCCAGGCCCACCGGCGGGTGGCGGCCGGCAGCGAGCACCGCGGGTACCGGGGCGAGATCCTGTTCGCCGCCGGGCCCCGAGATGGTACGTGGCGCGCATGAAGGACTTCCTGAAGCGAGGGTTGGAGCGACTAGCCCGACTGGGTCGGCCCGATCCCAACGAAAGTCGAACCGACGCGGAAGGCCAGCTGAAGGCCATCTTCGACGAGATGGCGAGTCAGCTACGCGAGGACCAGACGCGCCCCCGTCGCGGCATCTTGTGGATCGCCACCCCCCGGCCCGACCCGGACATCTTCGTGGCGGCGGCGATGGAGGTGCTCGACCAGGCCCGGGCGGAGGCGGCCCACCAGGCGGCGACGGCCGCCTACCAGTACGCCGAGCTAGAGTGCGGTTGCCGGTGCAGGGCCCATAACAAGATGGCGTGCCCGAAATGCGTCCGCTACGAGGCCTGTCCGCTCCATTCCGATGTCGACCCGTCGACCCTGAAGGCCGATCTGCTGGCCGATCCGGTTTGGGTCGCCCAATCGATCAACCGTGAACTGGCCGAGATCCTCCCCGGGGTGGTCGAGTGGGACGACGACGCGCTGGACCCCTACTACCGAGAAGCCCTGGTCGAGGCCGTCGCCCGAGTGGTGTCGGCGAGGATGATATGAAGCAGATCCGCCGAGTCCGAAGGGTTGCGCCCGAGAACGCGCGTTCTCGGGGGTTCGTCGGGATCGATCCCTCGATGGCGGGATTCGCGGTCGCGCTCGCGCTCGAAAGTGGCCCAGTCTCGATCGAGCTACTGAAAACCAGCGCACCACCCGAGGGCGCGTTCGTCCGCCCGCGGTTCGCCCGTTGGGACGCCATCGCCCGGTTCGTCGTCGAGCAAGTCCGGACGCTCGGCACCCCTTCGCCGTTGATCGCCATCGAGCAGTACGCCTTCTCGAAGGGCGGCCCCTCGCTGGGTGAACTGGGGGGCGTCTATCGGTCGGCCCTGCTGGCCCACTTCCCCGACGCCGAGTTCGTCGAGGTGGCGCCCACCACGCTGAAGAAGTTTCTCTCCGGCCAGGGCAACGCCTCCAAGGCCCGAATGGTGGCGGCCGTCGCCCGACTGCACCCCGATCTCGACATCGACAACGACGACGTCGTCGACGCCTTCGGCCTGTTGGAGATCGGCCGGGCGCTGGCCGGCGTCACGAGCCCGTACGTGCCCCACACGGAGGCGCGCCTGAGCGTGGCCGCGCGTGTGAAGCGTCCTCCCCGATGAGACCCGATCGGCTGATCGACGAACCGGCCGACTGGGACGAGCGGACGCTCTTCCGGATCCGTCGGGGGGTCCTCTACCGAGACGTCCCGTTGGCGGCCAGCCGGGCCCTCCTGAAGGCCGCTCGGCCGATCGGTCTGCTGTGCGGGATGGGGCCGATGGTGTTCTGGCAGCGGTCTGACGGCCCGTGGATCAGCTGGGACCCGAGCGTCCGCGATGAGAACGGCCCCGAGCCCGACAGCCAGGTGGCCGATCGCGAGTGGCCGTTCTGCTGGGGCGACGAGGTCCGGTTCCTCGGCGTCTGGGAGGAGCAGCCGCTCTACTGCCGCTGGCGGTTGGTCGAATCGACGCCCGACAGCCAAGACTCGACGATCGATCTGGCGGCCGGGAGCCCGTTCGATCCGGGGGAAGCCCAACGGCTGGTCCGATGGACGTTGGCCGACTTCGGCCAGCTGACCGAAGGGAAGGCGAAGCTCTTCGGATCCCGGACCCTCCAGGCCCGGCACTTCGCCGAGGGCGCCAAACCGACCCCCCGTCTGCACTTCCTCCGCCAGCTCAGGGGAAGATAGTCCCCACACGAACCCGACGACCGCCGATCTGGTCCCCCCAGGTGGTGTCCGAAGGTTCTTTTCGATCCGGGTGGCTGGCCGGTGCCCCATACTGGCCGGCCGCCCGGGTCGCTCCTAAGGACAAACACGCCATGGCTTTCCCGAAACTCGATCTCGAAAACCTCTTCACCTACCACGCCCCGAAGGCCGACCAGCCGGCCCTCTACGAGGCCATCCGCAACGCCGCGAAGGAGTTCGCCAAGGTGGTGGTGGCCAACACGCCCGACGGACCCGACCAGACGATCGCGATCCGCCACATTCAGGACGCCGTCATGCGGGCGAACCTGTCGATCGCCACGACCGGCTTCACCAGGATCCGTCGGGCCGTGAAAGAAGGCGCCGAATGAGGGGGGAGGTTCAGATCCCCGGCGAGGTTCTCGAAGTCCTGGCCGGTATGAAGGTCGACGGCACGACGGTTCGGATCGGCCAGCAGCTGGACCGGAAGCTTTACTCCAAGGTCAACACCGTCTTGGAGGCGTTGGGGGGCAAGTGGTCGCGCAAGGTAGCGGGTCACGTCTTCCACGAGCAGGACGTCGCCGAGCGGCTCGAAGGGGTGATCAACACCGGGGCCTTCGTCGACCTGAAGAAGCACTTCAACTTCTTCGAGACGCCCGAACCGTTCGCGGCTGTTCTGGTCGAGAAGCTGAACCTGAAGCCTGGCGATCGACTACTCGAACCCTCGGCCGGCCGGGGGGCGCTCATCCGAAACGCTTTGTACGCCCAACCCGACCTCCAGATCTTCTACTGCGAGGCCGACCCTTCAAATCAAGCCCATCTGAAGACGGTCTTCCCCAGGGCGGTCTTCTTGGGCGCCGACTTCTTGGACCGCGGTCTCGACTTCCGCGCCTACGTGTTCGACGCCATCTTGATGAACCCTCCGTTCTCGGGCCAGCAGGACATCGACCATGTCGAACGGGCGATGTGGCTGATGAATTGCATGAAGAGCGCTCCCATTCCGTTGGTGAGCGTCATGTCGGCCGGCACTCAATTTCGAAGCAACGCGAAGGCGGTGAACTTTCGTGAGACCGTCCGGGCGATCGGCGGTCGATTCTCCGAGAACCCCGAGGGCACCTTTGCCGCCAGCGGGACCAACGTCCGGACGGTGACGTTGGAGGTGGAACGATGAATCCTTCAGTCGTGATGATCGACGTCGTCAGCTCGAACCTGGCCCGGATCGGCTATGCGCCGGAGGCCCGGAACCTCTACGTCGAATTCAAAAACGGCAAGCGGTGGCTCTACCGGAACGTCCCGCCGGATCTCTACCAAGAATTGTCGACGTCGACGTCGCCCGGGGGCGTCTTCGCTCGGAAGATCCGAGACCACTTCGACGCCAACCCGATCGAGACCGACGGCGAACCGGGTCGGCTGAAGATGAAGATCGGCCCCACCAAGACGACTCTTGATCCGATGCCGCCCGACCTAGATGGCGCGCTCCAGCTGATGAGCCAGAAGCTCGAAGCGTTCGACGGTGCAATCGACGCCATGAACGAGCGGCTCGACGGCGAAGACCCGTCAGAGCCCCTTTAGCGCCGCCGCCCCGCCGATCACCGCCGCCGCTCCCATCACCAACCACAGCACCGGAGACTCGTACCAGGGCCGGCTGGCCGCCTGGAGACGCTCCTCCGCCAGTAGCTCTTGCGTCTTGACGACGTTCCGGTAACCCAACTCGAGCCCGGTTACCGCGTCCTTCCAACCGGCGAAGCACAGGTCAGCCGCCGCCTGGTTGGCGTTCGCCACCCGGTTGGCCGCCTGCTCGGCCCGGCGAACGCTCTCGGTTTCCTGCTTCGACAGCTCCAGCTCGCGCTCGAGTAGCCGATAGACCTTAGAGTCTTGGGGGCGGCGAAGCTCCCGGTAGACGGCGGACGGCACGAAGAACCCGTCCACACCGGCGCACCGGACAGCCGAGACGTCGGCCGGCCCGGTGTTCCAAGTCCCTCCGGCTTGAACCCGGCAATCTATTGAGGGCCCGGGCTCAACCTGCCCGGCGAGCACGCCGATTGTCAGCCACAGCCAAGGAAACGTCAGCATCGGGGACAAGATCGCCCGATTCGCTGAGGAGCCGCAAGCGCTCCTTCTCCACGTCGGCCTGCTGGATCTTCAGCGTGTCGGCTCGATTCAGGTGTTGGACTCGCTGCTTGTCGTCCTCAGACGCACCCGCCTTCTTTTGCTGGGCTGCGATCATGGTGTTGAGCAACTGCCCCTTGGCGTTGTGGGCCGCCACCAACCGCATCAGGCCGCTGGTGGTCTTCTTCCCGTAGAGGAACATCAACAGCGCCGACCCGACTGCGATCGCCGAAAGAACCAGCCACTTGGTCCACTTCCAAGTTGCCGAATTCCTGATTTTTTCAAGCATCACGTTCCTCCTCTGAACCGGAGTCGATGATCGTCGGCTCCGTATCGGCCTCCACCCGGACTCGGGTGGGAAGTTGAGCACCTCGGTCGTCGCCGAGGATCGTTTGTCCGATCACTTTGTGGATCCGCTGGGACAGGTAGCCGCAGAAGACCCCGATGGAGATCTTAACCACGAACGGGTCGTGGTCGAACTGAGGGATCGTCCCACTAAGAACCGCCAACGTGCCGATGAATTCCGGAAGCACTGGCAACACCCGGCGGTACAGGGCCGCCACGGTCCGAACCCACCTTCGCCGGTCGGTCCGCAACGTCCGCTCCTCCAGCTGACCGAACGCTCGCAGGAGCCCGAAGATCAGGAAGGTCGTCATCCAGACGTAGCGGTCTTTCAACAGGTCTTCGATCCAACCGCTCATCGGACCTCCAAAACGCGAGCCCGGTAGTCAGACCAGGGAAATAGAGGGCCCGGGTCCCACTTCCGGCCAGGGTCGACTTCATCATGACCCACCAACCGGCGCTCGACGTCAGCGTGGACGTCCGGGAAAACAGCAAACAGGCGACGGGTCAGGTCCACCAAGGCGACCAGCTGGGCCTCGGGATAGGGCTCCCAGTGCCTGGATGGCCCAGGACGGGCCGTGACGGGATGGAGCGGCGGACGGGTGGTCGTGTGGACGAGACCGCTGTAGGGCGTGCCGAGGGCCGTCAGGTAGGTGCCGTCCGCCCGCTCGACCAGGTAGCCGACGTTCATCAGCTCGATCCCGATCGTCCGACCGTTCACGTTGGGGCGCCCGTACAGCCGGCTCGTCGGCCCCCCGGCGTGAATCGCCCTCTCGTCCGTCGGGACCAGCTGGTAGGTGGTGCCGTCGCGGTCGATGACGAAGTGGGCGCTGACGTAGACCTCGTCCCGGCTGGTCAGCCAGTTGAGGACTGGCTGGATTCTGGTCGCTGCCGTGTAGTGGATGACGAAGGCTTCGATCGGGAGGATGCGGTCGGGCCGGTTGCCGGGGTGGTACCGGTCCGGCGTCAGCTTGCGAAACTCAGGCTCGACCAACCAACCGTCCACATGCGGGACAGTAGAGGACCGGGCCCCCCGACATCAACCCTGAGCGATGACGTCGAATGATCCGCTGAAGGCAGCGGCGGTTCGGACCACCACTTCACCGCCGACCTTGAACGCCCCCCAGTTGGGGAGCGCCTCCATGCCGAACGTGACCGTCAGGTTGGCCGAACCGACGACCGCCAGATCGGCGCCACCGTCGAGACCGAGGATCGAAAGTTCGTCGGCGTCCACCAGGGCGGCGTCGAGCCGGTTGGTCGGCGAGCCGGCGTCGATCCGGGCAATCAGCTGGTCGCGGATCGTGGTCGCGGTCGCGCCGATGCCGGAAGTGATCCGGAAGGTCTGGTTCAACGCCGTGATGAAGTAGTCGGTCGAGTCCGCCACGACCGCCACCAAGACGTTCCAAAATTGACGCCGAAGGATCGCGACCTGGACCTGGTAGTCGTCCTGGTCGGGGTTCCAACTTCCCAGCTGGTTGAGCGCCAACCGGCCCTCCTGCGCAGCCGCGAAATCGATCTTGCCTCGGAGGGTCTTGCCGGTGAGTGCGGACTTCGTCATGGCCCGTTTCTACCGGTCCGCACCCCTAGACCGCAAGTGCTCTAGACCGACAGCTGCTCGACCCACCCGGTCTGCCAAACGTCGATATTGAAGGTCGCGTTGGTCAGGTTGGTTTGGCCGACCCGAGCCTCGCAGTCACCCGGTAGGCCGGACGGCTGGGTGGTCGGGATGTCGATCGCGATCGTCTGCCAGCTCTCCTCACTGACGCCGCCAGCGATGAAACGGTCCCGCCACCGGGCCGTGTAGCCGGGCGTCGCGTTGTCCTGGAAGACCTCAATGTCGCCCTCCGCCGCCCCGGCCGCCCCGCTGAACATCGCCGGGTTGATGATCACGCTGGCGATCCGGCTCGTGAGCGGGAGGTTGAAGGGCAGCTGCAGCCGAGTCGGCAACGTCGGAACCGCCGCCGCCGAGACGGAGTTGAGGGCGTTCAACAGGATGGTTCGACCCCCCACCCGGCGGAAAGCTCGGATGTCGCCAGCGGCGTCGTTGTAGAAGCATCCGACGTAGATGTACTCGAACGAGAAGAAGCCGGTTTCGGGCGCCGGGAAGTTGCCGATCGCCGACGGCGCCACGCTGCTGAGTCGCAGCACGTAGTGACGGACCGTCCCTCGCGTCCGCGTCGACGGCGAAACCGCCGGTCGCAGGTACAGGTAGTAGAACGTGCTGGGGGTCTCGACCTCACCGGAGACCAGGTTG